>Ga0136611_10000935_pt1 | contig 19928 bp, 17 predicted proteins | sample AntDrymUQ2232306_2_FD_106645 | JGI IMG/M metagenome (GOLD analysis project Ga0136611, IMG submission 106645) | Polar desert sand microbial communities from Dry Valleys, Antarctica - metaG UQ223 (23.06) | ecosystem: Environmental > Terrestrial > Soil > Desert | place: Antarctica: Dry Valley...
CGATTGTGACGCTTGAGAACGGGCGTGCGTATATGATGTATCACGCTTTTGACCCGAAGGATGTGAATTACGTCGGGCGGCAGGCTTATCTCGACGAAGTGAATTGGACGAAAGACGGTTGGGCGACGATTAACAACGGCAAAGGCGCGAGCAAAACCGCCGCCGCGCCGCTCGGAATCGCCGAACGCGACGAAGAATATCGCTTTTTTGACGATTTTACTTCGCCGACACTGCGCTTCGGATGGCAATGGCTGCAAAACAGCATTCCGACTTATCGTATCAATGGCGGATTTTTGCAATTATCGCCGAACACCGCGCAGATGACGAATCCGATTGGCGGCGTGATGGCTTATTACACGACGAACGGAAGCTACACGGCGACGACCCAGATTGACCGGAAAAGTTTGACGAGCGGTGCGATTGCCGGACTTTCGGCTTTCGGCGATGGCGAAAACGCCCTCGGTTTCGGATTAAAAAACGACAAAATCGTCGTCTGGCGGCGCGAACGCAATAATCATCGCACGCTCTCGACGCACGACGCGCCGCCGGGCGATAACATCTATTTGCGAATGACGGCGCGGGACGGAGCTTTTTACAGCTTTGCCGTCAGCCGGGACGGGAAAACTTTTGCGCCAATCGGCAGCGAACAGAACGGCGATTATCTGCCGCCGTGGGACAGAGGCGTGAGAGTCGCTTTGACGGTCGGCGGAGCAGGAAACGCTGCGGCGCGTTTCGGTTTTTTGCGAATCGAACCGACAAAATAAACAATTTCAAACAGGCACTTTTGGAGTGATAAAAATTATGAACTTTTTATTGAAGAATCGAAGCGTTTTAGTTTTAATAATGCTTTTTGCGGTTATTTTCGCCGGATGCGAGCGCAAACCGGCGGGCGGCGTCGCCGGAAACGGTGCAAGCGGCGACGGCGGCAAAAAGACGGTCGCGTTTTCGCAGATGGAAAACAACGGACCGTGGCGGATTGCGGAAACCAAGTCAATGAACGACGAAGCGGCAAAACGCAGTGATAAATATCAACTCGTTGTTTCGGATGCACAGCAGCAAACTGCCAAACAGGTATCGGATGTAGAAGATTTAGTAGCGCGCGGCGTTGATGCGATTTTCCTTGCGCCGCGTGAATTTGAAGGTCTCGCACCCGCATTGCAAGCCGCTAAACAGGCAAAAATTCCGGTGTTTTTGATTGACCGCGAAGCGGCTGGGAAAGTCGGCGAAGATTACGTTACGTTTATCGGGTCAAACTTTGTCCAGCAAGGCGAGCGCGTCGGTGAATGGCTAGCCGAAAATACGAACGGCAAAGCCGGAATCGTCGAACTTCAGGGAACAGCCGGCTCAAGCGTCGCCAACGACCGCGCCAAAGGCTTCAAAAACGTGATTGAAAAATATCCCGATATGAAAATTCTCGCCGCGCAGCCCGCCGATTTTACCCGCGCCAACGGGCAAAAGGTAATGGAAAACCTGATTCAGGCGCACGGCAAAAACATCACCGCCGTTTACGCGCACAACGACGAAATGGCGCTCGGCGCGATTCAAGCGTTAAAAGCCGCCAATATGAATCCGGGCAAGGACGTTAAAGTCGTTTCGATTGACGGTCAGAAATCGGCTCTCGAAGCAATTATCGCGGGCGATATGAACATCACGGTCGAAAGCAATCCGCGTTTCGGTCCGGTTGCCTTCGACACGTACGAAAAATATCTGCGCGGCGAACAGCTTCCGCCGAAAATCGTTCTGGAAGACAAATTTTACGATTCGAGCAATGCGGCGCAATTTGTGAATGAAGCATACTAAATTAGTGGTGAACGATAAACGGTGAGTGGTTAGTTTTTCCACCACTCACCACTCACCACTCACCACTCACTACTACTATGAACGAACCGCTTTTGCGGATGCAGAACATCAGAAAAGTTTTTTCCGGCGTGGTTGCGCTCGACGACGTAGATTTTACGCTCGAACGCGGCGAAGTTCACTCGCTCGTCGGCGAGAACGGCGCGGGCAAATCGACGCTTATCAAGGTGATGACCGGCGCGTATAACCGCGACGGCGGCGAGATGTTTTTTGAAGGCAAGCCGGTTAATTTCCGCACGCCGGAAGAAGCGCAGAACGCCGGTGTCGTCGCCGTCTATCAGGAAGTCAATCTTTTGATGTATCGCTCGGTCGCCGAAAATATGTTTTTGGGACGCGAGCCGCGCCGCTTCGGTTTGATTGACTGGGCGCGAATGTACCGGGAAGCCGGTGAAACTTTGCGGAATTTGGGTTTGCAGATTGACCCGAAAGTCGTTTTAGGAAGTCTCAATATCGCGTCAAGACAAATGATTGCGATTGCTCGGGGTGTATCTCTGGGCGCAAAAATTTTGGTTTTAGACGAACCGACAAGCTCTCTGACCGATCATGAAGTCGGGCTCTTATACGATGTGATTCGGCGTTTGAAAGAGCAGGGAACGGGCATCGTTTATATCTCGCATCGCTTTGACGAGCTTTACGCCGTATGCGACAAAGTAACGGTTTTGCGCGACGGAAAATTTATTGCGACGCGCCCGCTTGCTGGACTCGAACGCGTAGATTTGGTTTGTCTGATGCTCGGCAAACAGCGCGAAGATTTGGAAAAGAAAGGCGCGACCGCTTTTGGCGAGCATCACGAAGCCCGAAAAGCCGAAACGCTTCTGCAAATCGAAAATTTGACGCGCGGGCGGCGACTTAAAAATGTTTCGCTCCACGCCGGACGCGGCGAGATTCTCGGAATGGCTGGACTTCTTGGAAGCGGCAGAACGGATGTCGCACGCGCGGTTTTCGGCGCGGATGCGATTGATAAAGGCAAAATCACGTTTGAAGGAAAAGAGTTAAAACTGCGCTCGCCGAACGACGCGATAAAAGCCGGAATCGCGTTTTTGAGCGAAGACCGCAAAGCCGAAGGCATCGTTCCCGAATGGTCGGTTAGGGAAAATATGACGCTTGCCGCCTTGCCCGCGCTGACGAGTCTGGGCGTGGTTTCGCGCGTCAAACAAAACGAAATCGTCGAAAAATTTATGCGGCGGCTCGGCATTAAAGCATCGAGCGGCGAACAGAAAATCCGCGAACTTTCCGGCGGCAATCAGCAGAAAGTTTTGCTGGCGCGGTGGCTCTGCAAAAATCCGAAGTTTTTAATTTTAGACGAGCCGACGCGCGGCATTGACATCGGCGCGAAAGGCGAAATTCAGGGTTTGATCAACGAATTGGCAGACGAAGGCTTGGGCGTTTTGATGATTTCCTCGGAACTCGAAGAACTCGTCGAAGGCAGCTCGCGCATCGTCGTCATGCGCGACGGCGAATGCGCGGCGGAATTGCGCGGCGCGGATATCTCGCAAGATTCCATTATCAACGCGATGGCGACGGAATAAAGGATGAGGGATGAATAAAACCAAATTACAATTAATTTCTTATTCATCCGTTATCCCTCATCCTTCATTCCTCCAAAATTATGGCTGAAGCAATCACACCCCCAATAACGAAACGCTCGGCTTCGAGTTTTGCCGATTATGCGCCGACCTACGGCGCGGCGGCGGCACTCATTTTGCTCGTTCTGGCGAACATCGTTTTTACGCCGAATTTTGCCGATGTGGACAATTTCCGCAACATTCTCGTGCAGGTGACGCCGACGATGCTCGTGGCAATCGGGATGACGTTCGTAATTGCGACGGGCGGAATTGATTTGTCGGTCGGCTCCTTGATGGCGATTGCCTCGGCGGTGGCGGCGATATCCTTAGATTACGGTGCGTATCCGGCGATTCTGGCGGCGCTCGCGGTCGTTACTTTAATTGGCGCGTTTAGCGGCTGGCTGATTGCGACTTTTAAGATTCAGCCGATTATCGTGACGCTCGCGCTTTTGATTGCCGGGCGCGGCATCGCGCAGGTGATTAGCAACGGCGGGCAACTGATTCCTTTTTCTAATCCGAGTTTTGAATTCTGGGGAAAAGATTCCCTGTTCGGCATTCTTCCCGTGCCGATTTTCGTGATGGTTTTGATTATCGGGCTGGCGATTTTCGTGTTGCGGGCGACGATTTTCGGACGGCACGTTATCGCTGTCGGCGGCAACGAAAACGCGGCGCGGCTTTCTGGCATTTCGGTTAACCGGACGAAAATAATGGTTTACGCGTTGAGCGGACTGCTCGCGGGAATCGCCGGTCTGATTTACACGGCGCGTTTAGGCGCGTCGGACGCTTCGCAGGTCGGACAGACGATTGAGCTTGACGCGATTGCGGCAACCGTCGTCGGCGGAACGGCTCTGACGGGCGGACGCGCGACGGTTATCGGCACGGTCATCGGCGCGCTGATTATGCAAATCATCACGACGAGCTTCAATATGAACGGCATCAAGTTTTCATACGCGCTCGTGATCAAAGCCGCGATTATTATTTTTGTCGTTTATTTGCAGCGTCCGAAATCGCATTGAGAAATTAACCGATGTGGCTTTATCGTCCAGTAGGATTAAAGGAATTAGAACTAATTTACGATTTGGGTTGGCGTGAATTTCCGCCACGATTATCGTATCAACCATTCTTTTATCCGGTTTTGAATTTTGAATATGCGGCGCAAATCGCTCGTGATTGGAATACTTCCGACGAAGTTTCAAGTTTTGCTGGTTACGTTACAAAATTTGAAATTGAGGGAAATTATGCAAACCAATTTGAGCCACAAGTTGTTGGTGGTAGCCTGCATCAAGAGCTTTGGATTCCAGCCGAAGATTTGCCGCAGTTGAACGCGAATATCATCGGGCAAATTAAGATTGAAGCAGCCTTTTTCGGCGAGAAATTCAAAGGTTTTATTCCAGACCGTTTTACCTTAAAAGGTAAAACGGCGGACGAACAGTTTTTGGCGTTAGATATAACGCTTGATTACAGCACATTTGATTTTTATTGCGAGGTTCGTGCGAATCACAAGGCTATTTATTTAAATTATCTTTACTGGAAGCAAAAAGATTTTTCGTCGCAAAAACTGACTGACGCGAACACAGCGAAAGTTTTAGAAAGAATCGCTGATGTTTGCTCAATGGGAGAATTAAAATTTCCTTTGCCAAATTGATTGTGAAGTGAGAATTGAAATAATTTTCATCAATCATTAAATTTACAAAAATTTATGTCTAAAACCCAAAAAATTCGGCATTCGTTCTTAACCATTTTGTTATTTTGTTTCGCCGCGTCCGCCGCGCCGAAATGGACGGAGAAGCAGGCGAATGATTGGTATGCGAAACAGCCGTTTCAGGTCGGATCGAATTACATTCCGGCGACGGCGATCAATGAATTGGAGATGTGGCAAGCCGATACTTTTGATGCGAAGCGGATTGATTTGGAACTCGGCTGGGCGGAAAGTTTGGGGATGAATACGATGCGCGTTTTTCTTCACGATTTGGCTTACGGTCAAGACCCGGAAGGTTTCAAGAAACGGCTCGACCAATATCTCGACATTTCCGCCAAGCACAAAATCAAAACAATGATTGTCCTTTTTGATTCGGTTTGGGACCCGAATCCGCAGATCGGCAAACAGCGCGTGCCGCGTCCGGGCATACACAATTCCGGCTGGCTGCAATCGCCGGGCGCGAAGGCTCTGGCGAATCCGGCGGAATATCCGCGTCTGGAAAAATACGTCAAAGATGTCGTCGGCAGTTTTGCCAAAGACGAGCGAATTCACTCGTGGGATATTTGGAACGAGCCGGATAATAAAAACGGCAACGAGTACGCCAAGCAAGACCCGCCGAATAAAATCGAACTTGTCAACAAACTTCTGCCAATGGCATTTCAATGGGTGCGTGATGCGAATCCGCAACAGCCTCTAACTTCCGGCGTTTGGAAAGGCGGTTATTCAAATGCGGAAAAGTTTGACGCGACCGAACAGATTCAAATTGATAATTCGGATTTTGTGACGTTTCATAGTTACGACGCAGCCGACGAATTTGCCAAGCACGTTAAATTTTTGCAAGAACTCAATCGCCCGATTATATGTACCGAATATATGGCGCGTCCGCGCGGCAGCACGTTTGTCGCCATTCTTCCGGTCGGGGCGAAATACAACGTCGGAATGGTAAATTGGGGTTTTGTCGAAGGCAAATCGCAGACGAATTACCCTTGGGATTCGTGGGAACGCCCGTATGTCGAATACGAGCCGTGGATTTGGTTTCACGACGTTTTCCGAACGGACGGCACGCCGTATCTGCGCGAGGAAACCGATTTGATAAAACGAATTACGGGCAAAACAAAAGCGCAGACGGTTGGAGCAAAATAGTCAGAACCGCCTGCGTAAGCGGGCTGGATGTGCAATAGAATCAAAGAAATGAAACCACAGATTTACACAGATAAACACAGATTTATAAAAGGAAAATTAACAGGGATGAAGAGGATTGACAGGGATAAAATAGGGGACAAAACAAGGAATAAAACAAATGTTTTAAAAATCCCTTTCATCTCCTTCATCCCTGTAAAAATATCCGCGCATATTTGCGTTTATCTGTGGTTAATTCTCTTTGCCTTGAATTCTCCCGCGCAAACTTATACAAATCCCGTCATTGCCGGAGATTTTCCAGACCCGTCGGTGATTCGCGTCGGCGAAGACTATTACGCGACGGCAACGTCGGGCGGGTGGTCGCCGGTTTTTTCGATTGCACATTCAAAAGATTTGGTGAACTGGAAAATGGTCGGCTCGGTTTTTCCGACAAAGCCGACTTGGGCGAAAGGCGATTTTTGGGCACCGGAAATCGCCGAAGACAAAGGCAAGTTTTACATTTTCTATACGGCGCGGCGCGAGGAAGGTAAAGGCAAAAAAGGAACTTTGTGCGTCGCCGTTGCTGTCGCCGATAAGCCCGATGGAAATTACGTTGATAAAGGCGCGTTGGTTTGTCAGGGAATGGGTTCGCTCGACGGATTTTTTATCCGCGATGAAAACAATAAGCCGTTTCTCGTTTGGAAAGAAGACGGCAATGACCGGCAGCAACCGACGTGGCTTTACGCGCAGGCGTTAGATGAAACTTTAACAAAACTCGTCGGCAAACCGAAAAAACTTTTCCGCAACGAAGGTTCGGGCTGGGAAAATCACGTTATCGAAGGCGCGGACATTGTGCGAAAAGACGGCTGGTTTTATATGTTTTATTCGGGCAACGCCTGCTGCGGTCGTTCCTGTAATTATGCGCTCGGCGTGGCGCGTTCTAAAACCTTGCTGGGAAAATGGGAGAAGAATCCGGCGAATCCGATTTTAGCGGCAAATGAAACCTGGCAATGTCCCGGTCACGGAACGATTGTCAAAACGCCGGACGGTTCGGATTTTTTGCTGTATCACGCTTACCGCAAACGTGCCGATGCCTTTAATATCGGGCGCGAAGCATTGCTCGATAAAGTTGAGTGGACAAAAGACGGCTGGGCGACAATCAACGGCGGGCGCGGCGCGTCACAAACGGCGAATGCGCCTTTCAGTTGGGCGAAGCAGGAAAAGAATTTATCGTTTATTGACGAATTCGACATTTCAATTTTAAGTCCCAATTATCAACTGCCCGCGTCGCCGACGGAAATTGTTGATTTGAAAGCCGGAACTTTGGCATTTACGGCAAACGACGCGAGCGAAGCCGTCATCGCCACGCGCACCGTTTCGGGCGATTACACGGCGACGACTTTGATAAAAAACGCGAGCGCGGCGAGCGAGGAAATCGTCGGGCTTTCGGCTTACAGTTGGCGCGGAAACGCCGTCGGAATCGGTTTCGGTGCGGGGAAAGTTTCCGTCTTTCGGCGCGAAAATAACAAACAGGAAATCGCGGCGAGCGCGGAAATTTCAAAGTCGCAAAACATTTATTTGCGAATGACCGCAACGGGCGGCGAGTTTTATCAATTCGCTTACAGCCTCGACGGAGAAAAATGGACTGATTTAGGAAAAGCAATCGCCGGAAGCCACGTCGAAGGCGCGCGAGTCGCGCTGACGCACGTCGGCAAAGCGCAAACGGCGCGATTTGATTGGTTGAAAATTGTGCAGAATTAAAGAAAATGAAACCATAGATTTACACGGATAAACACAGATAAGATAAGGTTAGAATTTCAAATTTCAGTTTATAATTTTCGTTCTGTCTATGATTTATCTAAATTGTTTTTATCCGTGTTCATCTGTGTAAATCTGTGGTTTAAATTTTTTATATATGAACCAAACCGAAACATTAAACGAAGTCAATACGGATGCGAGCCGTTCGATGCGGGCGAAAGTCGGTTCGTTTTTGCAGCAGCAGGGCGCGCTCGTGATGCTCGTGCTGGTCTGCGTCATCGGCTTTGCGCGTTACGAAGCGTTTCTCACGCCGGAGAATTTGCTTAACGTCCTGCGTCAAAATTCGATGCTCGGTCTGGTCGCGCTCGGAATGACGTTTGTGATTTTGACCGGCGGCATTGATTTGTCGGTCGGCGCATTACTCGCGGTGGCGGGCGTGATTGCCGCGAATTTAGCCGAGCAGGGTTTGATTATCGCGCTCGTCGCGGCTGTCGCGGCGACGACAGTTTTAGGTTTAATAAACGGTTTGGTGATTGCAAAAGCCAGAATTCAGCCGTTTATTGTAACGCTGGCGATGATGATTGCGGCTCGCGGTTTGGCTCTTGCGGCGACTGGTGAACAATCGGTCAGAATTACCGGCGCAAATGAAGGTTTTAACTGGCTCGGACGCGGTTTAATCGGCGATTTTTTGCCTGTCCCAATTTTGATTTTAATCGTCGCATTTGCCGTCGGATGGCTCGTTTTGAATCACACCAGATTCGGGCGAAATGTTTTCGCGGTCGGCGATAATGACGAAGCCGCGCGCCTTATGGGATTGAACGTCAGCCGCGTGACCGTTGCAGTTTACGCGATTAGCGGAACGTTGGCGGGACTCGCGGGCGTGATTCTCGCATCGCGTCTGGGAACGGGACAGCCGGTTGCCGGTGTCGGTTGGGAACTCGACGCGATTGCAGCAGTCGTCATCGGCGGAACGCTTTTAACCGGCGGACAAGGCAGCGTTTTATCCACGCTCGTCGGTGTTCTCCTGCTCGGCGTGATTTTTAATTTATTCAATCTTGAAGGTCAAATCAGCCCCTGGTGGCAGCTTGTTTTGCGCGGCGTGATTCTGCTGTTCGTCGTCGTGGTGCAAAATCGTTTAACGAAATTGAAATAGGAAATTTATTTGAGATAATAAACCACAGATTCGATAGATTAACGCGGACACTGAAAATGATTTATCTGCTGTTTATCTGTAACATTTGTGGTTTCGCTTTTTGTATTGATTATGCGTTACAGCCAATCTGAAATCGAACAATTCACGCACGAAGCCATCACCCAAGGGCAGTGCGTTTTGCGCGGACATTTTCCGGCGGAAAAACTGCGCCGCTGGAATGAAGAATTCCAACCGCTGCTGGCGGCGCGCGTCGAACGCGAAAAAGGCAACGAAAATCGCGGCGCGAATCGTTATTACGTGACTTTGCCGTTTGTCGAGCCGTTCGCTGACGAGGAAATTTTCTGCGACCCGGACGTTTTAAGGATTGTCGAAAATCTCGTCGGGCGAGATTTCGTGATGTGCCAACTCGCCACCGATACGCCGCTGCGAGGTTCGGATTATCAGGATTTGCACCGCGACACGCCGCCGTTATTTCCAGAATTGAAAGCGGAAACGCCGTCGTTTCAACTTGCAGTCAACTTTCCGCTCGTTGATGTGTCGGAAGAAAACGGACCTTTTGAAACGACTTACGGCACGCATCTGATGACGAAGGAAGTCGGTTTGCAGAAAATTGAAGCGGGCGAAATTAAACTCGAACGGCTGATGATGAAAACCGGCGATTTGATGATTCGTGACGTGCGGGCGATTCATCGCGGAACGCCGAACAAAACGGACGAGCCGCGTCCGATGTGCGTCATCGGCTACAGCCGCCGCTGGCTGTTTCGACCGGAAGTTTCAATCAGAATTCCGCGCCAGATTTGGGAAAACCTCTCCGCGACGGCGAAACATCTTTTGCGATATAACCCGCGCGTCGAATCGCTCGACGAAATTGACACGGCGGAAGTTTATCAGGCGTTTGCTTATTAATTTTACGATATTTTAGCCGCGGATTTGCACGAATGACGCGGATAAAAATTAAAACAGATTTATTAATTTAATCTTTTCCTTGTCCTAATTCGCGGCTAAATTAAAATATGGAAAACGAAAAAACACAACCGGAAAAAACACTCGGCGAAATGCACAAACGCCGCGAGACGATGGCGGACGGCAAGCGTTATATTATTTATTACACTTTCAGTGACGAAGAAAAAACTCCGCAACAAAATGAGGTAAAGGAAAATGTCTGAACTCCGTTGGAATCCACTGCTCGGCGAATGGACGGTGACGGCGACGCACCGACAAGACCGCACGTTTTTTCCACCGCCCGGTTACTGCCCGCTCTGCCCGACCGCGCCCGGCGGTTTTCCGACCGAAGTTGCGGAACCGACTTACGACATCGTTGTTTTTGAAAACAAATTTCCGAGTCTGCAATCGAATCCGCCCGCGCCAGCCATTGAGGGAAGCGAGCTTTATCCGGTGCGTCCGGCGCAAGGAGTTTGCGAAGTCGTCGTTTATACGCCCGAACATAATTCGAGTCTGGCGCAGCAGCCTGTCGCGCAGATTTATAGATTGATGCAGGTTTGGCAGAACAGATTCGATGATTTAAACCGTCACGATTTCGTCGAATACGTTTTTATTTTCGAGAATAAAGGAGAAGCCGTCGGCGTGACTCTGCCGCATCCGCACGGGCAGATTTACGCTTATCCGTTCGTGCCGCCGCGAATGGCGCAAAAGGTGAAACAATGCCGCGAGCATCGGACCAGAACCGGCGCGAATTTGATTTCGAACATTTTGGAAGACGAAAAAAAAGACGGGCGCAGAATCGTCGCCGAAAACGAATCTTTTACCGCGCTCGTTCCGTTTTTCGCGCGTTACCCGTATGAGCTGCACATCTATCCGAACCGTCACGCCGAAGCGTTAACCGATTTTTCGTTAAAGGAACTGCGGGATTTAGCCGTTATTTTCAAACAAGTTCTAACTGCTTTCGATAAATTGTTTGAAGTTAGTTTTCCCTATATTATGGCGATGAACAATCGCCCGTCCGACGACGCAAACTACGATTTTTTCGACTTTCATGTCGAGTTTTACCCGCCAATGCGGACGGCGACGAAACTGAAATTCCTGGCGGGCAGCGAAGCCGGCGCGGGAATGTTTATCAATGACACTTTGCCGGAGGAGAAAGCGGCGGAGCTTCGCAATTTAGTCGAGCCAAGCGGTCACGGGGAAATTTAACCGCAAAGGGCGCAAAGAAATTCGGAAATTTTTTAGAACTTGTTTTTGACGAATCAATGTTTTATGACTTCGCGTCTTTTACGGTGAAAATTAAATGGCGATTAATCTTGAAATTTTAAGAAGTGAATTCCAATCCCGTTTCAACTGTGAACCGCGATTTTTTCGCGCTCCCGGCAGAGTCAATCTGATCGGCGAACACACCGATTACAACGGCGGTTTCGTTTTGCCGATGGCGATTGAACGCGGAACGACGGTTGCCGCCGCCGCGCGCGAAGACAGGAAAATTTTTGTTCGGTCCGTAAATCTTAACGAAACGGGCGAAATAGATTTAAACGCGCCCGAACAAAAACTACGCGGCTCGTGGCTGGATTTCGTTGAAGGCGTGGCGCGGATTTTGGAACGTCGAGGCGCGAAATTGCGCGGCGCGGATCTGCTGATTGATTCTGATGTGCCGACCGGCGCGGGGCTTTCTTCGTCAGCCGCCTTGGAAATTTCCGTCGGTCTCGCGCTCTCTGAGATTTTCGGGAGTCCAATTGAAAAAGTTCAGCTCGCGCTCGTCGGGCAAGCTGCCGAACACGAATTCGTCGGCGCGAAAGTCGGAATTATGGATCAATACGTTTCCGCTCTGGGGCGGAAGAATCACGCGCTTTTAATTGACTGCCGGAGTTTGGAAGCCGAACAAATTCCTTTTGCAACGCAGGAAGCGGCGATTGTGATTTGCGATTCAAAAGTCAAACACCAGCTTGCCGCCTCCGAATACAACACGCGCCGCGCCGAATGCGAAGAAGCGGTCGAAATATTGCGAGAATTTCTGCCCGGAATTACGCAGTTGCGCGATGTCGGCGTTGGAGATTTTGAAAAGTATGCGGAGGATTTACCGACGATTATCAGAAAGCGTTGCCGCCACGTCGTGACGGAAAACGAGCGCGCTTTGAATGCCGCTGAAGCATTGAAGAAAAATGATTTGACCGAGTTCGGACGTTTGATGTGGCTGTCGCACGTTTCTTTAAGGGACGACTACGAAGTTAGTTGTCGAGAGTTGGATGTGCTGGTTGAAATCGCTTCGCATTGCGAAGGCGTTCTCGGCGGACGAATGACGGGCGGCGGTTTCGGCGGCTCGACGGTTAATCTGGTGCGAAGAGAAAGCGTCGAGAATTTCACGGAGAAAATTAGAAACGAATACCGTCGGCAAACGAATATCGAACCGGCGATTTATATTTCCGGTCCGGCGGACGGAGCGAGAGAATTAGTTGATGGAAATTATTGAGCGTCTAAATTTACCGAACTGCGCGCGCCTTTCAAACGGCGAAGTCGAAGTAATCGTGACGACCGATGTCGGACCGCGAATCATCGGTTACGCATTTGTCGGCGGCGAAAACATTCTGGGCTGGCATCCAGAGGCGCGAGTTGAAACCGCGCTCGGCGAATTTAAACCTTACGGCGGTCATCGCCTTTGGATTGCGCCGGAAAATATGCCGAACTCTTACGCGCCTGACAACGCGCCGGTCGAGTATTTTTTCGACAAGCAGAAAAACTCGATGCGCCTGACTCAGCCGCTCGAATCCGTGACCGGAATGCAAAAGGAAATGACCGTGAGTTTAGATGAAAAGGGAAGCGGCGTTTCGATAAATCATCGAATTACGAATCGCGGCGAACGGGAAATCGAAGTCGCGGCGTGGGCTTTGACGATTATGCGCGGCGGCGGTGAAGCATTGATTCCGAACGAGCCGTACGCGCCATACGGCAGAGAAACTTTGCTGCCCATCAGGAATTTGACGTGCTGGTCATATACGGATTTGTCGGACTCGCGTTGGTCTTTCGACAGCGAATTTATTCGCCTGCGCGTTGACGAAAATAAGATTGAGGCGCAGAAAATCGGTGTTTTGAATAAACGGGGCTGGGCAAAATATTTGGTTGACGATTTGGAGTTTACCAAGCATTTCGATTTTCGGGAAAATGCCGTTTATCCTGATATGAATTCCAATACCGAACTTTATACAGCCGGTTCATTCATCGAAATCGAATCGCTCGCTCCGCTGGTGAAACTCGCGCCCGGTGATTCAACCGAACACCTTGAAAGATGGGAACTCAAATTCAATTTTGAGCGCGACGACTCCGACAATAAATTAACTACTGGTTGAGCGAATGATTTCTACTCGAATGAGTCTGAAATTGAGAAAGTCGCCGTTCGTAAGCATCACGGGCAATTCGCACGTCTTCTAAAAAAAGCGGAAGTTCATCGAGAAGAAGTGCCTGCGGTCCGTCAACCAGCGCTTTGGTCGGTTCGGGATGAAAATCTACGAGAATCATATTCGCCCCGGCAATCACGCCTTGAGCCGTCACGTGCATAATGTCGAGAATGCCCTCAGAACCTCTGCTTCGTGAACCGACCGAATGCGACGGGTCAATGCAGACCGGCATCCGCGTCAGTCGCTTGACGACCGGAACGTGCGCGAAATCTACAAAATTTCGATGCGGGTCGCCGATGTTGGTTTTCATTCCGCGCAGTCCTAAAATCACCTTTCGATTGCCTTCACTGGCGAGGTATTCGGCAGCGTTCAGAGATTCGTCAAGCGTAATTCCGAAACCGCGTTTGAGCAAAACGGGAAATTCCTGCTGTCGCCCGACGATCTTCAGCAGTTCAAAATTCTGCGTGTTGCGTGTGCCGATCTGCATCATCACGCCGGTCGGATTTCCCGTTTTTTCTAACGCTTCCTGAATCTCTTCTAAATGCGACTCGTGCGTGATTTCCATCGCAATAACTTTGATTCCGTATTTCCCGGCAAGCTCAAAAACATACGGCAGGCAATTCTTGCCGTGTCCCTGAAAAGAGTAAGGGCTGGTGCGCGGCTTGTAGGCGCCCATTCGCGTGCAAGCCTGTCCGTTATCGCGCAGTGCTTTCATCATTCCTTCGACGCTTTCAGGCGAATCAACGGCGCATAACCCGGCAAAGACATGAAGCGTATCCTGACCAAAGCGTACGCCCTGGTAATCAAAAAAAGCGTCGCGGTTGTCGTCCGTGTGCCGTCCGAGAATGCGGTATTCTTCGGATACGCGGACAACGTGATCCACGCCAGGCAGACTTCGCATATCTTCGATGGAAAGCGTCGCCGTATGACCGATCAAATATATTTCGGTCAAAGTTTGTTCAGCGCCCTGCTCTTGATGAATGCGCCATTCGATATTCGACAAGCGGGCAAGATGAGTTTTTAACTGCTGAAATTCTTTAGTTTCAGGATTGATGTATGGTTTGAGAATCAGAGTCATATTTATTGGAAATGCTGTTTATCTGTCGTTTGGAATTTCGACGGTCGAATAACGTCCGAGGAAACGAACTTCATCGGCTTGCTCGCTTATTTCATCGAGCGCGCCGCGCAGCTCGCTTTCGCTCGTCGGCGCTTGCAAATCAAGATAAAAATTATACTGCCAGGGACTTTCTTTAATCGGGCGGCTTTCGATTTTCAACAAATCAATGCCGCGCCGAACAAACGGACGAAGCGCGTCGTGCAGCGCGCCGGGACGATGCGCTAATCTAACGACCAGCGAAATTTTATGACCTTTCTCGGATATTTCCGGGTTATAAGCGAGCAAAACGAATCGGGTGTAATTTTCAACGTGATCTTCCAGGTGCTCTTTCAGTATCAAGCCGTTATAGATATTTGCCGCTCGTTTACCCGCAATCGCCGCGCGCGATATATCTCCGCTTTCGACGATACGCCGCACGCCGCTCGCCGTATCATCGGTTGCCACCCGTTTGATATGCGGATAAGCGGCGAAAAATCGCTCGCATTGCGTTAGCGCGACCGGATGCGATTCTACGGTTTCGACGGATTCGAGCGACGCTCCTTCACAGCCGATTAAAAAGTGCGAAATCGGTAAAATTATCTCTGCCGCAATGCCGAGAGAACTTTCCAGAAGCAAATCGTGACAACGGTTAACCGAACCGACGAGACTATTTTCAAACGGAGCCAAAATATAATCGGCGCTACCTTCGTCAATCGCGGTGAAAAGAATCTCCAAAGTCGGGCGCGGAACGGTTTCACACGTTTCGCCCAAAAGTTTTTTAGCGGCTTCTTCGCTGAAAGTTCCGCGCACTCCCAGGAATGCCACGCGCGCTTTTTCGCTAAAATTTACAGTCGGAGATTCTGCGCCGCCCGCGTTTGCCGATGGATGAAACGCGCGTTGTTGAACGTGCAGACATTCGTCAATGACGCGCTGAAATATACTTGTGACGCCTTGTTCGTCTAACGGACCGAAATTTTGGCGACACAATCTTGTCAGCACTTCCGTTTCTCGATTTGGGTCGCAGAGCGATGTATCGTTACGCCGCTTGACCTCGCCGACCCGCAGCGCGATTGCGGCTCGTTTGTTTAAAAGCCGTAGCAATTCGTCGTCAATCGCATCAATCTCGGCGCGTGGATTATCTCTTTTTTCGCTCATTATTAAATCTTTTCCCGGCAATATCAAACACGATTTAATATCCGTGCCGACATTGTTCCATATTTTATAGCAGAAAATAAAATTTTATCTTATTCTCGCATTATCTTTCAGATAAAAATTTATTTTTACGGCTTAACGAAATGCTGCTCACGATACAGCTTAAAAAATGTTAAGATGGCGGCGTTCCAAAATTATGATTAGCAAAAATTTTCTCGTTCCCGAAAACAAAAAATTAAACTTAAAAAATCACCAGACCGATTTTACAGGCGATTATACTGACAAGCGCGATGCCGTCAAAGATTTAGAGACGAACGTCAAGCATTTGGCGGAACTCCAGGATGTGCTTTACGCGCAAAACAATCACGCGCTTTTAATAATTTTTCAAGCGATGGACGCGGCGGGCAAAGACGGCGCGATTAAGCACGTAATGAGCGGCTTGAATCCGCAGGGCTGCGAAGTGACTTCGTTCAAACAGCCTTCGGCGGAAGAACTCGACCACGATTTTCTCTGGCGTTCGATGAAGCGTCTGCCCGAACGCGGGCGCATCGGAATTTTCAATCGCTCGTATTACGAAGACGTTCTGGTCGTGCGCGTCCATCCCGCAATCTTGCAGTCTCAACAACTGCCTGACCGAATAGAAAACGATAAAAATATCTGGAAAAAACGTTTTGAGCAGATTCGTAATTTTGAAACATATCTAGTAGAAAATGGCACTCACGTTTTAAAGTTTTTCCTGCACGTCTCTAAAGAAGAACAGAAACAACGCTTTCTAGCCAGAATCGAAACGCCGGAGAAGAATTGGAAGTTTTCGGCGGGCGATGCGAAAGAACGCGGCTTTTGGGATGATTACATGCGGGCTTTTGAAGATGCGCTCGCCAACACCAGCACGAAAAACGCGCCCTGGTATGTTATTCCGGCTGACAAAAAATGGTTCACGCGCGTGGCGGTTTCGGAAATTATTATCCAGAAAATGGAGTCGCTCGATTTGCAGTATCCGAAAATCAACGAAGCGCAGCGGCAAGGTCTTCTGGAAGCGAAGAAGATTTTGGAAAGCGAACAGTAAAGTAAAAGTATGAAAAGCAAAATAAGGTAAAGATGCAGCAGTTGACTGCTGCATCTTTACCTTATTTTGCTTTTTTCTGCTATTTTACACCTCGCTCAAAATAATAATCTCGCTCCGCCGTTTAGAAAAATCAAGAAATCTTTCGATGTCGCTCTCTACCTTTTGCTCGGTCAAAAGTTTGTTCAAACGCGGACGCATTTCGTCGAGCGTCGGCATCAGCAAGCCGAGATTGTTGCGCCGAAAGTCAGGCACGTAAATGTCGCGGTAGTATTTCGCTTCGTCTTCGGGCGTGATGACGACGAATGAGCGGAAACGGAATTCGAGATATTTTTCAATCGCCACGCGCTGCGCCATCATGCGCTCGAAATTCTCGTCCTTAACCGAATCGAATCCGACCACGCGCAAGCGTTTTTCAAATTCGGCGGTTGACGGAAACTGTGTCAAAACGCGTTTGATTTCACGGTCAATTTCGGCTTGCGTCGGCGCGGCGCGCGGAACTCGTTCCGCTTCGAGAGCGAATAATCTTTGATTGATGAGCAGTTGCAGAGCGCGATTTAAGTCTTCCGAAGTTGGCGGATTGAGCGCCGCGTCCGGTTGCAAAGCGAGCGACCAGAGCAAATCCGAATAAGTAATCAGCTCCGGGTCGCCAACACCATCGCCAATCGTCGCCACCGTTTTATCAACTACCTGTTGCTGAGCGTTTGCGTTTGAAGCCGAAAACGCGAAAGACAAAGCAAACAAATTGGTAAGGATACAAGCCGCTTTTATTGAAAAAATTTTAAGTTTCATAAACCTTATGATTTTTGTTCACAATGGAAAATCTGTCAATCGAACACGCGTTAAAATCATTGACAAAATGTTAAAAATCTTTTTTAATTGATTAGGAAGTTTTCAAACTTCTCTTGTCCTGAATCTCAACTAACCTCTCAGATGACAAATCTGTAAAAGAGTTTGTCAAAGATCAATTTAACACTAAAATGCCAGCCCCGAAACCAGTCAAAAGCGGACGGGAATCGTCTTTAACCGCCACGGTGAATACGGATTCTTCGCGCGAATTAAAATTTATTACTGAACTCGGTCGGAGTTTGCTCGTCACCGTGCATCCGAAAAAGGTCGCGCTGCGCGTAGCGGAAGCGATTCGGCAAGAAACGGCGGCTGAAGTTTGCGCGGTGGTGGTCGAACTCGAACATATCGGGTTGATTAGCTGCGCTTTCACGTCTGAAAGCGGTGAAAACGATTCGAATTTTTTGCATAAAGCCAAATTTAAGAATCAACTGGAAATTTTGCCGTCGCAAATTTCTTCTCTCAAGGAAGGCAAAAGTGACTTCTTGTTGAAGGGGAAAACTCACGGTTTGGAATATGTTTCGCCGCTGCACATTAACGGAGAAGTGAAAGGCGCGGTAATCGTCGGTTTCGGACATAAAAAGAATTGCACCGAATCGGTACAGCGAACTATTGACGCGGCGGCGCAAATGGCGGCGATGTCCATCAATCTTTCGGCTCATTATGAAGCGACGATTAACACTTCGATAAATCAGGCGAAAGAGGAACATAGAAGATTTACTGAAGCTGTTCTTGACGCGCTGCCCGTTTCGATTTATGTGATTGACCGCGATTACCGGATCGTGACGTGGAATCGGCATCGGGAAATCGGCGTACAGGGAATTCCGCGCGATTCGGTTATCGGGCGAGACGTTTTCGAGGTTTTATCCAAACAGCCGCACGGTAAATTACGGCAGGAATTTGAACGTGCGTTTCAGACGGGAAAAATCGAACGCATTGAGCAACGCACAACCGACGACGAAGGCGCGACGATTCATTGGCTAGTCAGCAAAGTGCCGATGCGCGACAAGGAATCGGGCGAAATCACTCACGTTATCACGGTCGGCGAAGATGTTACCGTGCGCGTCGAAGCGATTCACGCCGTCGGACGCGCCGAAAAGCTCGCCGCCGTCGGCAGACTCGCGGCGGGCGTGGTTCACGAAATTAATAATCCGCTGGCGACGATTTCCGCCTGCGCCGAATCTTTGGAATCGCGCGTTGACGAAGGCGCGTTCGGTACGTCGCCGGATGTCGAAGATTTGCACGAATATCTCGGTTTGATCCGCAGCGAAGCGTTTCGCTGCAAATCAATCACTAATGGATTACTCGATTTCAGTCGGATGCGGGTGGGAAACCGTTTTCCGCTTGATGTGACGCAGATTCTAAAGTCCTCGGCGCGGCTTATCGCCCATCAAAAACGCGGCGACAATATCCGAATCGAATTTGAAATTGAAGGAAATCTGCCGCTCGTCAATGCCGACGAAGGGCAGATGCAGCAGGCGATTATCGCGCTTGCCACCAACGCGATTGACGCGATGCCCAATGGCGGAACTTTGACTTTTCGCGCTTCCGCGCAAACCAACCGCGTCGTCATCGAAGTCCAGGACAGCGGACACGGCATTGCATCTGACGATTTATCCAAAATCTTCGAACCGTTTTTCACAACCAAAGAAGTCGGCAAAGGCACCGGTCTCGGATTAGCCGTTTGTTACGGCATCGTTACCGAACACGACGGGCGATTGAGCGTGCGCTCAAATGTCGGCGTGGGAACGACTTTCTCAATTTTCCTTCCAATCCAAAAGGAGTTGTAAATTCAACGAATTCTACGAACTCAAAAAAAATATGGCAAAACTCCTGGTAGTTGATGATGAAAATAATTTGCGCCTCGTCGTGCAGAAAGAAATGTCGCGGCAGGGACACGAAGTCGAAACGGCTGCGGACGGCGAAGCGGCGTGGGAATTGCTCGAACACCAGGACTGCGATGTGCTGTTGTGCGATATGAATATGCCGCGCCTTGATGGCATCGGACTGCTGCGCCGTCTGCGCGAGAAAAGTCAGAATCCGCCCGAAGTGATTATGCTCACGGGGCAAGCGACGGTTGAATCGGCAATAGAAGCGATGAAGCTCGGCGCGTATGATTATCTGACGAAACCTTATCGCATCACCGAATTGTCCGTCCTCGTCGCGCAGGCTGCCGACAAACGAAAACTCAAAATTGACAATCAACGGCTTCGCGCGCAGGTCGAACGCTCGCATCAGAATATGCCGGAAATCGTCGCCGAATCGCCGCAGATGAAAGAA
>Ga0136611_10000936_pt1 | contig 19913 bp, 18 predicted proteins | sample AntDrymUQ2232306_2_FD_106645 | JGI IMG/M metagenome (GOLD analysis project Ga0136611, IMG submission 106645) | Polar desert sand microbial communities from Dry Valleys, Antarctica - metaG UQ223 (23.06) | ecosystem: Environmental > Terrestrial > Soil > Desert | place: Antarctica: Dry Valley...
CGGGTCTTGCGCGCCTGGTCGACCAGCAGCTGCGGCCACACGACGGTGGCGCGGGTGATCCGCTCGAGTCCGTGGGACACGAGCTCCGGGAGCAGGTCCGGCGGGCCGAAGGCCAGCAGCACCTTGCCCGTGGCAGTGCAGTGGAGCGGCATGCGGCCCGCGACTCGGGAGGGACGCGTCTGCTGTCCCCGTGCCGTCACCTTCTCGATGTAGAGCACGTCGAGGCCGTCACGCACCGCCAGGTGGACGGTCTCCTTGGTCGCTGCGTGGAGATCCTCCATGAAGGGGCGCACCGCCTCGCGCAGGATGCGCATCCTGGGGACCCGGGCGCCGAGCTCGAACACCCGCATGCCCAGCCGGTAGCTGCACCCCGAGCGCTCGAGGACGCCCCACTCGAGGAGCTCGCCGGCCAGTCGGTGCACGGAGGCCTTGGCGATGCCGGTCCGGCGCGCGAGCTCGGAGAGCGACAGGTCGTCGTCCTCCATCTCGAAGGCTTCGAGGATGAGCCGGGCCTTGCCGAGCACGCTGTTCGCGCTCTCGCCCAGGCCTTCGCCGGGAGCCCGGGGGTGGCTCGTACCTGCCACCGGCGACGGGTGGCTGCGTAGTGCCGTGCTGACGGGAGGAGGCATGCACGGAGTGAACGTCACTCGAACACCAGGCCGCTAGCACCGTTCCGTGAGACGGAACGCGATCGTGATGGTCGTCACATCGTCGTCACACGAGGTCCGGCTCCCGTAACACGGGCCCGGGGCCCGGGGCGGTCACTCAGGGAAACTCGACGACGACCTTGCCGACGAGGCTCCGGTCGCGCAGCCGCTCCACCGCGTCGGGGAGCCGGTGGTCGGGGAAGGCCTGGACCGGCAACCGCAGCTCGCCGGCCTGCACCTGCAGCAGGAGGCGGTCGGCGACGGCGGTCATCTCGGGTCCTCTGCGAAGGAGGTTGACCGGCAGCAGGGCGACGTCGGCGAGCAGGTGGCCGGGCAGGTCCAGCGGGAGCTGACGGCCCGCGGTGTAGCCGACCAGGGCCGTCCGTCCACCGGGTCGGACCAGCGCGAGTCCGCGTCGCAGCACCTCCCCTCCCACCGTGTCCACGAGGACGTCGACCGGACCGCCCACCGCCTCGGTGGTGAGCTCGTCGGCCACCACGCCAGGGACGCCGTCGAGCTGGGCCAGCTTGGCCGGGGAGCCGACCACGCCCACGACGGACGCGCCCGCGCGGGCCGCCATCTGCACGACCATGGCGCCCACGGCCCCCGCGGCGCCGGTGACGAGCACCCGCTCCCCGGCTCGGACGACGGCGACGTCGTGCACCGCCGCGTGGCCCGTGCAGGCCGGGGAGAAGAAGCTGCAGGCCAGGCCCGGGTCGACGCCGTCGGGCACGGGGAACACCGCGGAGTCGGGTGCGAGCAGGTGCTCGGCCCAGCCGCCGTCCCGGCGCAGGCCGATGCCGCCACCCCGCACCCGCACCAGGGCTCCCGGGCGGTGCGTGCCCGAGGACACGACGTGGCCGGCTGCCTCCGTGCCCGGCACGCTCGGCAGGTCGGGAAGGACGCCGAAGCTGCCGGACAGGACGTCCAGGTCGATGTGCGAGACCTGGGCGGCCCGGACCTGGATCAGCGTCTCGCCGCGCCCCGGCCCGGGGATGGCCCGGTCCTCGGCCCGAGGCGGGGTCCCGAAGGCCCGGAGGACCCATGCCCGGCTGGTCACGCTCGCCGGGCGCAAGGGGTCACCGCGCACCGGCTCACAGCTTGACGGCGTAGCGGGCCAGCAGCTTCCCGGCGACCAGCCGCAGCACGCGGTCGAACAGGAACCCGAGGACGCCCAGCGTGATGATACCGACGAACACCCAGTCGATGCGCCCGTAGTTGCGCGACTGCCAGATGAGTGCACCGAGGCCCACGTTGGCCGCGACGATCTCCGCGGAGACGATCGTCAGGAAGCTGTTGCCCATGGCCAGACGAGCTCCGGTGACGATGTGCGGCACGGTGCTCGGGAGCACCACCCACGTCAGGGTCTGCCGCCGGTTCGCGCCCATGCTGCTGGCAGCCCGGAGCTTGCTCTCATTGACCGACAGGACGCCGGCGATGGTGTTGATCGTGACGATGAAGACGGAGGTGTAGAAGATCAGGACGATCTTCGAGGCCTCGCCGAGCCCAAACCAGATGACGGCCAGCGTGACGAAGGCGATCGGCGGGATGAAGCGGAAGAACTCGATGTACGGGTCGAGCAGCTGCCGGACGATGCGCACCCGGCCCATGACCAGTCCGAGCGGAGCGCCGACGACCACGCCGAGGGCCCACCCGATGAGGATGCGCCGTCCCGACGCCACCACGGATTCGATCAGGCTGCCGTCCCTCAGCAGGTCCCAGGCGGCCTCGGCGGTCTGCGCGGGCGAGGACACCAGCGCCGGCCCGTACTTCAGCGCCAGGAGGTACCAGACGAGGACGCCCATGCCCAGGGACACGGCGTAGCGCCCGACGAGCGCGAGCCCCGCCCCGCCGCGCCGGCGGCGGCTGGACATCGCCGCCGTGAACTGCGGGACCTCGCGGTCGACGATGCTCACAGGTCCGCCTCCAGCCCCTGCCCGCGCAGGGCCTCGCGGACCTCTGCGCCGATCTCCTCGCGCAGCTCCTCGTAGAGGGCGATCACGGCAGGATCCGTACGCGAGCGCGGCCGCGGAAGGTCCACGTCCCGGACGGTCTTGATCCCGGCGGCCGGGCCGGCGGTCATCACCACGATCCGGTCGCCGAGCACGATGGCCTCGTCGATGTCGTGCGTCACGAAGACCACGGTGCACCCGCTCGTCCGCCAGATGCGGTCGAGCTCGCGCTGCAGCACCTCGCGCGTCTGCGCGTCGAGCGCGCCGAAGGGCTCGTCCATCAAGACGATCCGCGGGTGGTTGGCCAGCACGCGGGCGATCTGGACCCGCTGGCGCATGCCGCCGGACAGCTGCGGCGGGTACTTGTCGCGGGCGTGGCCCAGCCCGACCAGCGAGAGGTACTCGTCGGCAATGCGCTGCTGCTCGGCGCGGGAGGCCCCCCGCATGCGAGGCCCGAAGGAGACGTTCTGCCGGACCGTGAGCCAGTCGAAGAGCGCCTCGCTGCTCTGGAACACGACCCCGGCGTCGCGGTTGCTTCCGACGAGCGGCGTGCCCTCAGCCGTCAGGGTGCCGGAGCTGGTGGGCACGAACCCGGCCATGGCGGACAGCAGGGTGGACTTGCCGCAGCCGCTCGGTCCGAGCAGGCAGAGGAACTCCCCGGGCCGGACGTCGAGGTCGATCCCGGCGACGGCCCGGAAGTCCCCGAAGCTGATCGAGACGTCCATCAGCGCCATGCCGGCGCCGTGGACCGGCCCCGGGGCGTGGACCGCTCCGGCACCGGGCGCCTGCGTGACCACGCTCATGCCTCTGCGTTCTCACTGAACCAGTCAAGCAGGACGCTGTCCTCGACGGGCGGGAGCTTCTCGGCCTTGCCCGAGTTCAGGTAGAACTCGGCGATGGAGCGGTAGCCAGGCAGGTCCTGCTCCGTGATGTCCCGCACCTCGAAGTCGATCTCCTCGATGGCCTTGATCGTCTCCTCGGGCGCTACCTTCGCGGCGGCCTCCGTGGCCTTCGCGGCAGCGTCCGGGTCCTCCTCGGTCAGCTGGGCGGCCTCGTCGAGCACCCGGGCGATCGTGCTGGCGGCCTCGGGGTTCTCGTTGATCCACTCCTCGGTGCCGATCAGCCAGTGGACGTAGGACCAGCCGTAGTCGCCAGTGTTCATGAGCACCTTCCCGCCGAGGTCCAGGGCCCGGGTCGGCCACGGCTCCCACAGCACGAAGGCGTCGATGTCGCCCTTGTCGAGCAGCGCCGGCAGCTCGGGCGGTCCTGCCGAGACGAACTCCACCGACGACGGGTCGATCCCCTCGGACTGCAGCAGCTTCAGTGCCGACAGCTCGGACAGACCGGGGACGATGCCCATCTTCTTGATGTTGTCCACGGAGGCGATTCCCTCGCGGGCGACCACCTTGAGGTAGTCACCGGACTCCTCGTAGACGAGCAGCGCCCGGAGGTCCGGGTTGACGTTGAGCTGGCTGATCGTGGTGGTGTCGGAGCTCGCCGCCAGGTTGATGTCGCCCGTGGCGAGCGCGTCCACGGCCTCACCACCGCGACCGAACTGGATCACCTCCACGTCGACGCCGGCCTTCTCGAACATGCCGGTCTCGTCGGCCAGGAAGAACGGGGCGTACGACGCGTCGATCCCGACGGCGAGGCGCACCGTGGGCATCTCCTCCGCGCCGGCCACGTCGGAGCCGCCTCCGTCGTCGGACGAGCCGCAGGCGCCGAGGCCGGGCAGTGCGACGAGCAGCGCGACGAGCAGCGCTGCGGGGGGCCGGAGCCTGCGGGTGACGGGCATGCAATCTCCTGACTCGTCCGCTCGGCCATCTGCTCGACCGCGCGGTGGGAACGCCAGACAAACACGAGATGGAGGATCAGCCCCCACTCTCGTTCCACTGAACGGGCCACGTCGCCGCGGGACGGCGGTGGTGCCCGCAGCGCCGACTGGTCTTCCCGCTGATCTCGTCCAGCTGCAGGCGGGTCATCCGCAGGATCTGCTTGCGCTTGGCGGCCCGCGAGCACGTCCCCGGACCGGTGAGGGCCGCGCAGGCCAGGAGCGCGCGCAGGTCGGGGAAGGCGTGGGCGTGGCCCCCCCACGCGCGCCGACCTGACCGTCACGGGGACTCAGTGCTGGGGCGAGTCGCCGTACGCGGTGACCGCGAGGAAGCGGATCGGCACCTGCATCAGCACCTCGGGACCGTGCGGCCCTTCGCCGTCGAACTGCAGGGCGTCCCCCGGGTGCATCTCGTAGCGGGCGTCGCCGTGGCCGTAGACCATGACGCCGTCGAGCATGAAGATCAGCTCGGTGCCGCTGTGCTGGAACAGCGGGAAGACCTCGCTCGACTCGGTGAGCGTCACCAGCACCGCCTCCATGCGCTTGTGCGCGCCGCGCAGCGCCCCGAGCAGGGCGTAGTCGTGCCCCACCCGCGTTCCGCGCCGGACGATCCGCGCCCCGTGCCCCGCCGGCACGAACACCGCCTCGTGCTCGACGTCGAGCCCGCGGAACAGGGCGGTGACCGGCACCTCGAGGCCCTGGGCCAACCGGGCCAGGGTGGTCAGGCTGCAGGAGGTCTGCGCGTTCTCGATCTTAGACAGCATGGCCTTGGAGATGCCGACGCGCTCGGCCATCTCGCCGACCGTGAGCCCGGTCGACAGGCGGTAGTCCCGCACGCGCGCCGCGATGACGCGCTCGAGCTCCCCGCCCTCGAGCTCGGCGCCGGCCGAGAGCGGTCGCGGGCCGTGGGGCACGTCGGACGGCGGCCCGGCGACGGAGCCGTCCCGCTGGCGCACCACCTCCACCCCGCCGGGACCGGGACGGCCACCCGCCGGCACGGTCACCGCATCTCGCCCGCACCCAAGTAGGGGTGGGCGGTGACGAGGTGCCGGCGCTCAGCGAAGCGCGACAACCGGAAGTCGGTCTCGGGGACGTCGGGGGCGCTGCTGCGGCCGTCGACGACGAGATCGGCCATCAGCTCGCCGACCGCCGGGGAGATCTTGAAGCCGTGACCGCTGAAGCCGGCCGCGACGAAGAGCCGGTCGACCGGGCACGCCGACAGCACCGGGTTGAAGTCTGGGGTGACGTCGTAGCAGCCGGCGTAGCTCGAGGAGAGCCCCGCCTGGAGCAGCTTCGGGAACCGGGCCTCGAACTTCTCGATCGCGACGTCGACGTACTCCTCCTCGGCGGAGCTCGGGTAGCGGTCGGGGTCGGCCGGCGAGAGGGTGGCGAGATCGCTGTTGCCGACGAGCAGCTCGCCGGAGCGCTCGCCGCGGACGTACTGCAGCCGGACCAGGTCGGACAGCACCGGCACGTCACCCAGCGGCTCCCCCGGGTCCACGAGCAGGATCGGCTCGCGGTGCACGACCAGCGGCACGTCGACGCCGTGCGGCGACAGCAGCGCGGGCGACCACGGACCGGCCGCGACGACGACGCTGCCCGCGGCGACGGTCGTCCCGTCGGCGAGTCGGACCCCGGTGGTGTGGTCACCGTCGACGAGCAGCTCCGTGACATGCGCGCCCTGCCGAACGGTCGCCCCGCCGCGGCGGGCGGCAGCGGCGAACGCCAGGGCGGTCGAGTACGCGTCCCCGTAGCCGCCGCGGGGCTCGTAGGCGAACGCGGCGAAGTCCTCGAGGTATGCGGCCGGCCACAGCCGGGCCACGTCGTCGTGGGACACCGTCCAGGTGTCGATGCCCAGCTCCCGCTGCGCCGCCAGGCTGGCCGCGAACGGAGCGGCGTTCTCCGGTCCGACGCCGACGACGTAGCCGACCTGCTCGAAGCCGATCTCCTGGCCGAGCAGGTCCACGGCCTGCTCGAGCACCTGCGTCCCGCGCCACGCCATCGCCGCGAGCGACCGCACGCCGTAGTGGCAGCGGACGATCCCGCTCGACCGGCCGGTGCCGCCGCTCGCGAGGGTGGCGCGCTCCAGCACGAGCACGTCGCGGACCCCCCGGCAGGTCAGCGCCCACGCGGTCGCGAGCCCCTCGACACCCCCGCCGACCACGACCACCTCTGCGGTGGTCGTGGCCGGGGGTGTCGTCGCGCCCGACGTCATAGCTGCCCCTGTCCGGGGACCCAGCTGGTGCCGGCGAGCGGGACCCGCGCCATGGCCGCGGCCTCGATGGTCAACGCGACCAGGTCCTCGGGCTCGAGGTGGTGCAGGTGGGCCTTGCCGCACGCGCGCGCGATGATCTGCGCCTCCATCGTCATGACCCGGATGAGGTTGGCGATCCGGCGGCCGCCGAGCACCGGGTCCAGCCGGCTCGCGAGCTCCGGGTCCTGCGTGGTGATGCCCGCCGGGTCCCGGCCGGCCTGCCAGTCGTCGTAGTAGCCGGCGGCCGAGCCGAGCGCGCGGTAGGCCTCGTCGTGCTTCGGCGAGTTGTCGCCCAGGGCGATGAGCGCCGCGGTGCCGATCGCGACCGCGTCCGCGCCGAGCGCCATGCACTTCGCGACGTCCGCGCCGTTGCGGATGCCGCCGGACACGACGAGCTGGATCGTGCGGTGCAGCCCCTCCTCCTGGAGCGCCTGCACGGCCTGCGGGATCGCGGCGAGCGTCGGGATGCCGACGTGCTCGATGAACACGTCCTGCGTCGCCGCGGTCCCGCCCTGCATGCCGTCCAGGACGATGACGTCGGCGCCGGCCTTGGCGGCGAGCTTGACGTCGTAGTAGGGGCGGCTGGCGCCGATCTTCACGTAGATCGGCTTCTCCCAGTCGGTGATCTCCCGCAGCTCGCCGATCTTGATCTCGAGGTCGTCGGGTCCGGTCCAGTCGGGGTGTCGGCAGGCGCTGCGCTGGTCGACGCCCTGCGGCAGCGTGCGCATCCCGGCGACGCGCTCGGAGATCTTCTGCCCGAGCAGCATCCCGCCGCCGCCCGGCTTCGCGCCCTGGCCGAGCACCACCTCGATCGCGTCGGCCTTGCGCAGGTCGTCGGGGTTCATGCCGTAGCGCGACGGGAGGTACTGGTAGACGAGCTGCTTGCTCTGGCCGCGCTCCTCCGGCGTCATCCCGCCGTCACCGGTGGTGGTCGACGTGCCGGCCTCGCTCGCCCCGCGACCCAGGGCTTCCTTGGCCTGGCCGGACAGCGCGCCGAAGCTCATGCCCGCGATGGTCACCGGCGTCGCGAGGTGCAGTGGGAAGCGCGCGTTGCGGGCGCCCAGGACGACGTCGGTGTCGCACCGCTCGCGGTAGCCCTCGAGGGGGTAGCGCGACATGCTCGCGCCGAGGAACAGCAGGTCGTCGAAGTGCGGCACCTTGCGCTTGGCGCCTCCGCCGCGGATGTCGTAGATGCCGGTCTCGGCGGCGTGCTGGATGGCGGCGATGGTGGCGCGGTCGAACGTCGCCGACTCACGCAGGCCCTGCTGGGCGAGGTCCCTGTCCACGGTGCTCCTAGTAGGCGTTGTCGACGGCGAAGTGGTAGAGCCGCCGGGCCGAGCCGTAGCGGCGGAAGTCGGCCGGGTCCTCGTCGCGCCCGGCCCGCAGCAGCAGGGCCGCCAGCTCGTCGAGGTGCTCGGTGCGGACCTCCTTCTCGACGCAGTCCGCGCCGAGGCTCTTGACGCTCCCCCGTACGTAGAGCCGCGCCTCGTACAGGCTGTCGCCGAGTGCCTCGCCGGCGTCGCCGCACACGACGAGCCGACCGGCCTGCCCCATGAAGGCGCTCATGTGGCCGACGCTCCCGCCGACCACGATGTCGACGCCCTTCATCGAGATGCCGCACCGCGCCGCGGCGTCGCCCTCGACGACGAGCAGTCCGCCGTGCGCCGTCGCCCCGGCGGCCTGCGAGGCCGACCCGCGCACATGCACCGAGCCCGACATCATGTTCTCCGCGACGCCGACGCCGACGTTGCCGTCGACGGTGACCGTGGCGCGCTGGTTCATCCCGGCGCAGTAGTAGCCGGCGTGCCCCGCGATCTCCACGGTCAGCTCGGCGTCGAGGCCGCACGCGAGGCTGTGCTTGCCCTCGGGGCTGGTCACCAGCCAGGTGCTCGCGCGCTCGGCGGCGTCGGGCGCGTGCAGCGCCGCGTTGAGCTCGCGCACCGTGCTGTGCGCGAGGTCGACGGTGATGACGTCGCCTTGCGGGAGGAGCACGTCGGCCCCCTCGGTCACCGCCGCCATACGTACACCTGCTCCGGCTCGGGCTCGAAGATGCGGGCGGTCTCGACGCCGGGCAGGCCGGCGAGGGCGCGGTACTCCGAGGCCATCGCCACCCATTGCGGGGTCTCGGCGACGATCGCCGGCTTGCAGGCGATGGCGTCACGCACGACTGCGAAGGAGTCGCGGGTGGAGACGAGCAGTGTGTAGAAGCCGTCGAACCGCTCGCACAGCAAGCGCAGCGCCTTCTCGAGGTCGGCGCCCTGCGCGAGCTGCTGCGCGACGAAGCGGGCGCCCACCTCGCTGTCGTTGTCGCTGTCGAACTCCACGCCGTCGGCCCGCAGCTCGCGCCGGATCGTGGCGTGGTTGGCGAACGACCCGTTGTGCACCAGGCACTGACCGGGTCCGACGGAGAACGGGTGCGAGCCCTCGGGCGTCACGGCCGACTCGGTCGCCATCCGGGTGTGGGCGACGCCCTGCCAGCCCTGCGCAGCGACGAGCCCGATCTCCTCGGCCAGCACCCTGGGGTGGCCGACGCCCTTGAGAACCGCGATGTCCTCGCCGTAGCCGACCACGACCGCAGCCGGCAGGGCGATGCGGACCGCGCCACGCAGCGCGTCGGCGTCCGTGGCGGCGTGCACCACGACGGTCTGGCCGCCGTCGAAGGACGTCACGGCCGTCCCGGCGGGCAGCGCCGCGGCGACGGCCTCGGTCACCTGCTCGGCGCTGCGGCCCTGGGGCAGCAGTGACACGCTCATCAGCTCGGGCGGGCTCATCCGCGGGTCGCCGTAGACGGCGACCCCCGCCGAGTCCGGTCCGCGCTCGCAGACCTGGCTCAGCATCCCGGTCAGCAGCTCGCCGAGCCGGGGGTGGAGTGCGGGCTCCCGGAGGTGGAGCCCGACGATGCCGCACATGACAGCTCCTCGTGGTGGTGGGTACGTCAGGACGTGAGGTAGCGGTCGACCTCCCAGGGCGTGACCGTGCCGTGCCAGGCGAAGAACTCCTCCCGCTTGAGGTCGGAGAAGTACTTCGCCACCCCCGGTCCCACCGCGTCGAGCGCGCCGCTCACCACCGCGTCTGCCTCGAGCGCCTCCACGGCGTGCAGCAGCGTGAGCGGCAGGTGCGGGCGGCCGGTGTCCGTGGCGCCCGGCGTGCCGGGGTCGAGGTCGCGGGTGATGCCGTCGAGGCCGGCGGCGAGCGCTGCGGCGGCGATGAGGTAGGGGTTCGCGCTGCCGTCCCCGCCGCGCATCTCGACGCGGTGCGCGTCCGGCACGCGCAGGTAGTGGGTGCGGTCGTTGCCGCCGTAGGTTGCGGAGCGCGGGGACCACGTGGCGCCCGACCTGGTCGAGCTGGCACCGGTCCGCTTGTAGGAGTTGACGGTCGGCGCCAGCACCGCCTGCAGCCCACTGGCGTGGTCCAGGATCCCAGCGACGAAGCGGTAGGCGAGGTCTGACAGGCCGAGGCCCCGCGCGTCCTCGGCGTCGGGGAACGCCGCCTCGCCGTCGCGCCAGAGCGACAGGTGCATGTGCAGCCCGCTGCCGGTCCGGTCGGTGAACGGCTTGGGCATGAAGGTCGCTGTCATGCCGCGCTGCTCGGCGAGGACCTGCAGCACGTAGCGCAGGGTGATGACCCGGTCGGCCGTGGTCAGCGCGTCAGCGTACGCGAAGTTCTGCTCGAACTGCCCGTTGGCGTCCTCGTGGTCGTTGGCGTAGTTGCCCCAGCCGAGCAGGTTCATCGCGCGGGAGACGCCCGTCAGGTGGTCGTACATCCGGGTGAGGTCGCGGGCGTCGTAGCAGGGGCGCTGCGCGGTGTCCCTGCTGTCGGCGACGACCAGGCTGCCGTCGTCGGACCGGTGGACGAGGAAGTACTCGACCTCTGCGCCGACGAACAGCGACAGCCCGAGCTCCTGCGCCCGGGCGAGCTGCTGCTGGAGGATGACCCGGGGGGCGTACGGCCACAGCTCGCCCTCGACGTGCGGGTCGCAGTGCACCATCGCGAGCCCGGGCTGCACGAAGGGCAGCGGCGTGAAGGAGCGCGGGTCCGGGATCGCCATGATGTCGGGGTCGCAGGGCTGCTGGCCCATGGCTCCGGCGGCGTAGCCGGCGAATCCGACGCCCTCGGTCTGCAGCGCGTCGACCGCCTCGACGGGCACCAGCTTGGCGCACGGCTTGCCGGTGAGGTCGACGAACACGGCGAGGATGAACTCGGTCCCCGAGTCGCGGGCGAGGGTGGCGAGGTCGGGGCCGGCGGCCGCACCCGGCACCGCCGACTGCACCCGTAGCAGCGGTGCGGTGCTCACGGTGTCGATCGCCATCGCGTGCTCCCAGGGGGGATGAGGTCTGGTTCACGACGTGAACCTCTGTCGACTGCCAGTAGACGGGTGGGGTGTTACGCCGACGTCACGCGCGTGCAAGAGCCGTGTTGCCGCATCACGTCGCGAAGGACCGGGCGTCGCGGCGGCGGTGCCTCATCGCCGCGAGCTCGAGCTCCGGTGCGCTGGAGTGCATGTCGCTCGGCGCAGTGGCGTGCGCGATGCCCCGTGATGGCGTTCGCGAGGGTCGTCTTCCCTGCGCCGTTGGGACCGATCAGCACGTGCACCTCGCCCGGCAGCAGCTCGAGGTCGACCGCGTGCAGGATCGGCGTGCCGTCCAGCGTGACGGTCACCTGGGCGCAGGTGAGGACCGGTTCACGTCCGGGCATGCGGAGTCCTCTCAGTGCGGATGACCACGTTCGAGCTCCCGTCAGCGGAGGAAGGAGGCGTGAGTACGGCTTCCCGCAGCAGGATCCGGGGTGGTTCATGTGCTGAACCTCTGTCGCCTGTGAGTAGACAGGTCGCGTGTTACGAGCCGGTGTCCACCGTGGAAGGGCCCTATTGCGGAGTTCTGACGGCCAGCGGTCCCCGCGCTCCGAGCCGACGTGTCTGCCGGGGAGCGACGCGGGGTGCTCCTCCAGCACCGCGGCGAGCCGGTCGCGCCACTCGGGCACGCGGGCGAGGTCCTCGAGCGGCAGGAGATAGGTGCGGATGAGCAGGAGCACCGCGTCCGACTTGGGCAGGCGCACGAGGTGCTGCACCTCGGCCCGCAGGTGCAGCCGCGCACCGAGGTCCTCACCCAGCACGGCGTGGCGGTCCGGCCCGCACTCAGGGTGGGTCTCGGTCGCCACGTCGAGGCGCCGCCCGACGGTCATCGTCCAGGTGGTCCGGCGGTACGGCGCACCGGCGTCCAGTCACGACGCGGCGGCCATGCGGCGCGAGCGACGACGGTCATCCGGTGCAGCCCGCGAGGGCGGCGACGGGCCCGGCCTCCCGGCGTCGGCCATGAAGCCGAGGTAGCCGCCGAGCCGGGAGGACACGTGGTGCTGATCAAGGCGGTGCTCTCGGCGACCCAGGCCCGTACTCTTGCGCCTCAAGATCGACAGGACGCTCGGACCTCCCTGGCGGCCTGACCGGAGGAGAGCCCACCATGACGACCCCGCAGCAGCCCGGCGCCGCCGACGAGCCGTTCCCGCCGCCCGTCACGTTCGAGGGGCAGACCTTCGCGGGTCTCCCGCAGCAGCCGGAGCCCGCCCCCCGCAAGGGCCGGCGCAGCCTGGTCGTCGGCGCCGTGGCGGTCGTGACCGTCGGTCTGGTCGGCACCGCCGTGGCCACCGGCTCCTTCCTGTCCGGCGGCGGCACGCAGCCCGAGGACGTCCTGCCGTCCGGGGGGTTCGCCTTCGCCAAGCTCGACCTCGACCCGGCGGCCGGCCAGAAGGTCGCCCTCTACCGGCTGACGCAGAAGTTCCCCGACGTCGAGGTGTCCGGCGAGGAGAGCATCAAGGACGACCTGCTCGCCACGTTCTTCGAGGGCAGCGGCGACATCGACTACGCCACCCAGGTCAAGCCGTGGATCGGCGACCGGGCCGGGGTGGGGGCCTTCCCCGACGGCGATGACGAGGGCGACGAACCCGACGTCCTCGCGGCCTTCGCTTACTCCGACGAGGAAGCCGCGAAGGCAGCGCTTCCCGACCTCCTCGCCGCGGGAGGCGACACCGGCTTCTACGCGTTCAGCGAGGCCGGGGATTTCGTCCTGCTCGGGGAGAGCCAGGAGTCCGTGGACGCGGCAGCGAAGGGCGGGTCGTCCCTGGCCGACGACGACGGCTACGGCGAGGCGGTCGGCACGCTGGAGGGTGACCAGATTGCCACCGTCTGGGCCGACCTGGAGGCGGTGTGGGCCGCGATGCCGGAGGAGGAGAGGTCCGAGGCGACCGGCTCGTACGGCGAGGACTTCGCCCTGACCGGCGAGGTCGTCGTCGGGATGCGCGCCGACGCCTCCTTCCTCGAGATGTCGGGAAGGGCGCTCGGCGTCTCCACCGGTGCCGACATCGCTCAGCTCGGGACCGGCGAGGGCACCGGGGTGCTGCGCCAGTTCCCCGATGACCTGTTGGTCGGCCTGAGCGCGACGGGTGTCGGCGACGCGCTGACCACCGGTTTCGAGGACCTCCGGTCGGCAGTCGGCGAGGAGACGGTCGACGACCTGGCGGACCAGCTGGGCCTGACGCTGCCCGACGACCTGCGAGTCCTGCTCGGCGACGAGGTGGCGGTCGGGTTGTTCGGCAGTCAGGAGGACCCGTCGTTCGTAGCCCGCACCCGCAGCAGCGACCCCGCGGCCGCGCTGGCCGTGGCGAAGAAGCTCGCCGGCTTCGGCGCCGGGCTCCCGGGCGGCAGCGGCGACACACTGCCGGAGAGCGAGGACGGCCCCACCCCGGCGGAGTGCGACGAGCTCGCAGCAGACGGGTTCGCGGAGGAGATGGGGCTCACGCCCGAGGAGATGGCCGAGATCTGCCCGGGCACAGGCGGCGCCCCGGCGCCGGCGCCCGAGGAAGTTGCCCCTCTGGCGGCGCAGGAGTACGAGGACGGCATCGCGATCGGCTCGTCCGACGAGGCTCTCGCCCGGATCACCACCCCAGGCACCCTCGGCAGCAGCCCGGCTTTCCAGCAGGCTGTCCCGGATGCCGCCTCAGCCTCCGTCGTCCTCTACGCGGACCTGGCGCGACTGATCGAGATGTTCGTGCTGGGCGACGAGATGCCCGACCTGGGGGCCCTGCGCGCGGTCGGCATGACGGCCGAGGGTGGCGAGGACGGTGCATTTCGGCTGCGGGTCACCGTCGAGTAGAGCGGGCGGCGGGTCCGCCGTCAGCCGCAGGAGCAGCGCCGAGGACGCCCTCGGTGCCTTTCACCGCGGCCGGCCGAGGTCCCGCTTCGCCTCGGTGAACGGGGACGGCGGTGCCGCGAGCGCGGCGCGGGGGCAGCTGGCGAGGGTGAGCCCGGCGTGCTGGAAGGCGTCGTCGCACAGCGAGTCCGTGGTCCATCCCTCACGCAGCCCGAACGCCGTCATCGACACGCGGAACACGGTCACGCAGTAGCGGGCGGGGCTGTCGTACACGCAGCTGATCGTGCCGACGTGCACGGCATCGCCGGGGACGCTCGAACCAGACGTCCACGGGCTGAGGTAGCGGCGCCAGGTGCCGACCCGGACCCACCAGTGACCACCGGACTGGACGTCGTCCCGTGCCATCCCCTCGAGGATCTGGCGGGCGTGGACGTCGGACAGCACGGCCGCCGGGCGGATGATCTCCTGCGATGCGAAACCCGGCTCGGGGGTGGTCATGCGGACAGCGCTCCACTTCGGTCGTCGGACGGGGGCTGGCGCGGCCGCGGGGTGATCGGCACCGGCACGCGCACCGACAGCGGCACCGGCTTGCCGAACAGGTAGCCCTGGCCGTGGGAGCAGCCGAGCTCGCGCAGCAGGTCGCGCTGCTGGACGGTCTCGATCCCCTCGGCGACGGTCGGCAGCCCCATGTCGCGGCACATGCTCAGCACGGCCTTGACGATGGCGTACGCGCTGCGGTCGGTCAGCACCGGCTCCACGAAACTGCGGTCGATCTTGACCAGGTCGACCGGGAACTGGCGCAGCAGGGACAGCGACGAGTAGCCCGTCCCGAAGTCGTCTAGTGCTATGCGCACCCCCAGCTCGGACAGCTCGGTCAGCTCCTGGGCCAGCGACGAGCTGGCCGTGATCAGGGCCGTCTCGGTGATCTCCAGGTGCAACCGCTCCGGCCGCAGCCCCGACGAGACGAGGGCGCGGGTGACGTCGGCGGCGACCCCGGGGCGGGCGAGCTGGCTGGGCGAGGCGTTGACGGCGACCCAGCCGTGCTCCGCAAGGCCGCTGCGCCCGTTGGCGGCGTCCTCACAGGCCTGGGCGAGCATCCACCAGCCGAGCGGCCGGATCAGCCCGCTGCTCTCGGCGAGATCGAGGAAGTCGACCGGCGGGAGCAGACCGCGCTGCGGGTGCTGCCAGCGGACGAGCGCCTCGTGGCCGACGACCGACAGGTCTGCCAGCCTGACGATCGGCTGGTAGTACGCCCGCAGCTCGTCGGAGGCGAGCGACATCCGCAGGTCGTCCTCGAGCTGCAGGTCGTCGCGGGTGGCGACCCGGTCGGTGGCCGGGTCGAAGGCGATGTAGCGGGCCCGGCCCAGCCGCTTGGCCCGGAGCAGCGCCATGTCGGCGCGCATCAGCACCTCGTCCGCCGTATCGGGGTAGCTGCCGATCGCGCCGCCGAGGCTGAGCGTGACGGCGTGCTGGTGACCGCCCACGTCGAACGGCTCGTCAAGGGCCAGCACCAGCCGGCCGGCGATCTCCTCCAGCTCGGCAGGCGAGCGCACGCCCTCCATGACCATGACGAACTCGTCACCACCCATGCGCCCGAGCAGGTCCTCCGGGCGCAGCGGCCCGCGCAGCCGCTCGGCCACCTGCACCAGCAGGCTGTCGCCTGCGGCGTGGCCGAGGCTGTCGTTGACCACCTTGAAGCGGTCGAGGTCGCAGTAGAGAACGCCGACGCGGCTCCCCGGGTCGTCCTCGAGGGCGCTCGCCAGCCACTGCCTCGTCAGGAAGCGGTTCGGCACCCCGGTCAGCCCGTCGTGCAGCGCCCGGTTCGCCAGCTCGAGCTCCGCCTCGCGCCGCCCGGTGATGTCCTCCATCTGCATGATGACCCGGGCAGGGGTGCCGGGCGCCCGGACGGACGCGGCGGTGAGCCGTCCCCAGGCCTGGCGGCCGTCGGAGGTCCGCAGCATGCGGTCGGCAGTGGACGTCTGGGAGCCGCCGGTCAGCAGGTCGTGCCACCACTCCTGCCACGGCAGGCCGCCCTGGCAGACGACCACGTCGGTGACGTCCATGCGGGTGAGCTCCAGCTCGCGCCAGCCGAGCATCCGGCACAGCGCCTCGTTGACGACGAGGATGCCGCCGGAGGAGTCGAGCAGCGCACCGCCGATCGGCGAGTGCTCGAAGGCCAGCCGCCACTGCTGCTCGGACGCGGCGAGGTGCGCGGCGGCGGTGAGGTCGAGCGAGACGTCGCGGGCGCTGATGAGGATCGGGGCGCCGGGCTCGTCGACCAGGTGCTTCGCCGCGACGTCGAGCCAGAGGCTCCCCCGCCTGCCGGACACCTGGAGCGTCGTGCGAGCCCCCCCGGTGGCGACGACCTGGGAGAGCAGCTGCCGCACCGCGAGGCCCTGGGCCTCGTCGTCGAGCGCTCCCTCGACGCCCTCGGACACGCAGCGCGCGAGGTCCCAGCCGAGCACGTCGACGACGTTGTCGCTGGCGGCGAGCAGGCGGCCCGCCGGGTCGACCCGTACGACGACGTCGGCGTCGGTCGCCGTCAGCCGGCCCACCCCGGCAGGCCAGGCCCGCGCAGTGGCGTCGGGCGGCAGACTCATGGGACGTACATCGGCAGGGACGCCGATCGCTGTAGCGGGGTGTGATCACCGACTGGTCCCGAGCACGCCGAAGGGCAGGCACACCGTGCGTGCCTGCCCTTCGAGGTCGTGCTCAGCCAGGGGTGATCAGCTGTTGACGAGCTCCTTGGCGAGCTCGGTGATGCGCTTGTCGGCAGCGTCGACGACGGTCTGTCGCGCCTTGTGGGCCTGCTCGTAGGCGAGCACCACCTGCACGTCGTCGGGCGCGCTCAGCTTGCCGACCGCGGTGACGGCGTCGCGCGAGGTCAGGGTGTCGAAGCGCTTGATCGGCAGGTCGGAGGCGTCGACCACACCGAGCCCCTCGCGCACGGAGTGGACGGTCTTGCCGGCCTTGCCGCCCAGCTCCTTGTCGGCCTGCTTCTCGGTCTCGGCCAGCGTGGCGTCGCGACCGACCCGGACGATCTTGCGGGCGCTCGCCGCGAGGTGGGCCAGGCGGCCGGCGCGGGCGGCGGCGGTCTCCTGGACGCGCTCGCCGAGGTGGCCGACGGTGGCGATCGCCTTGTTGAGGCCGGTGGCAGCGCTGCTCGTGGCGAACGTCGCCGCAGTGCGCGCGGTCGCCGCCGCGGCCTGCGTCGGCGTCGGGACGAGAGCTGCCGGTCCGCCGATGGCCGTCTCGGAGAGCACGGTGAACAGCCACTGGATCGTGTTGCCGTGCGCGTCCTCGAGCCGCTCGGCGAGCGCGACGAGGTCCGGGGCGTCGGCGTCGTGCGCCAGCACCTTGACCAACCGGGCACGGTCGAACAGCTCGTGCTCGAGCGCCAGGTCGGACAGCAGGGCCTCGGTGATGGGCAGGCCCTGCTCGACCGGCAGGCGGGCGGCGGCAGCGGCCCGGCTGAACGCCGCGCCGATGACGTCCGGCGCACCGCCGAGGTCGATGACGGCCTGGCGGATGGCGTCGGCCCGCTTCTCGCAGTTGGCGGCGTTCTCGCGGAGCTCCTTGCGGGTCCCCTCCGTGCGGGCCTGGCTGATCCGGGCGCGGGCGACGCTCGCCTCCTGGCCGGTGAGCGTCAGGAGAGTGTTGAGCTGGGTGATGAGTTCGGCGTTCTGGGCTTTCATGAGGAAATTTTCCGATCGGTACGTCTTGGGCGTTGCCTTTCCTGTGCCCGACGCCCGGAGGTGCTAACCAGAGCAAGCACCGCAGCTAGCAGTGATGTGGCTCACGAGAAGCGGCTTCCCGTCGCATCCTCGGGGATGCCGCCGTGCTCGCTGCCGTGGGAGGCTGCCCGCGTGGGGTGGCTCCGGCGACGGCTGTTCGTGCGCTCCTACGCCCAGGTCGACCAGTACGCCGCCGAGTGGCAGGCGCACAACGCCGGTGCGCGTCGACGGCCCGGCGTGGCGGGTGGTGAACCTCTCGCGCAGCGGTGCCCGCACCCGCGACGTCGTCGACGTGCAGCTGCCTGCGGCGCGGGACCTCCAGCCCGACCTCGTCTCGGCAGTCGTCGGCGGCAACGACGCCGTCGGCACCCCGCTGGGCGAGTGGATGACAGACATCGACCGGCTCGTCGCCGCCCTGCCTCGACGCGCCGTCGTCGCGACGGTGCCCCGGGGCGTCCTGGAGCGCAAGACGCGGCGCGCCAATGCCTACCTTGCCGACGTCGCGCCTCGGCACGGCCTCATCGTCGCGGACCTCTGGAGCCGCACCGGCCCGCCGTACCGCGGGTTGTACGCCGACGGCTTCCACCCCAACGACAAGGGCTACCTGCCGTGGGCTGACGGCGTCCACGAGGCGGTCCGGCGAGCCCTGCAGCGCTAGGACCGGTCAACACCCGGGGAGTGCGCCTTCCTCGCGGCGCTCTGGTCCGGGGCCCCATCGACGCAGCGCGGCCCTGGAGCAGCCCCGCGGGTGGCCCCGCACTGTCATGCGAACGCAGGAAGAGCGCCGCACGACCGTCGGCTGCCGTGGGAACGGTGGCCGGCATGAGCATGAACCCCCGACAGGTCCTCAGCGTGCTGGCCGGCATGGGCGTGTTCCTGTTCGGTGCCTATCTGGTCCTGCGGGCGCTGGCCGTCGCGGACGTCAGCGCCCGGCCGGGGGAGCTGCTCCTCGGCCTCGGCGTCGCCGTGCTCGGCGTAGGGGGCGCGCTGCTGGGCGCCTACCTGACCCGCGAGCGCCGGCACCGCCCGCCCAGGCGTGAGCCGGGCCCGCGCGACGCCCGCCCGATGACGAGGCGCGCGCCCGCTCAGCGCTCGTGACCGGCCTCGACCAGGCCGCTCTCGTAGCCGAAGACGACGATCTGGGCGCGGTCGCGCAGCCCGAGCTTGATCAGCACGCTGGACACGTGGGACTTCACGGTGGCTGGCCCGATGAACAGCTCGCCCGCGATCTCGGCGTTGCTCGACCCCCTCGCGACCGCGACCACCACGTCGCGCTCACGCTCACGCTCGGTGAGCTGCGCGAGGCGATCTGACAGTCCCGGGTCGACGCTGCGCTGGGCGGCGAACTGGCCGATCAGGCGGCGGGTGATCGACGGTGCCAGCAGCGCGCCGCCGTCGGCCACGGTGCGGACGGCGACGATGAGCTGCTCGGGCGGGATGTCCTTCAGGACGAAGCCGCTCGCGCCGGCCCGCAGGGCCCGGTAGACGTACTCGTCCGGCTCGAACGTCGTGAGGATGAGGACGCGAACGGCCCCGGCGTGCTCGTCGACGATGCGCGCCGTGGCCTGCAGCCCGTCCATCTCCGGCATGCGGATGTCCATGAGCATGACGTCCGGCCGGTGCGCGCGGGCGACGTCGACCGCCTCGCCGCCGGTGCCGGCCTCCGCCACCACCTCGATGTCCGCCTGGTGGCCGAGCACCATGGCGAAGCCACCGCGCACGAGCGCCTGGTCGTCCACGACCGCCACCCGGATGGTCACGCCGTCACCCCCGAGATGGGCAGCTGTGCGTGGACGCGGAACCCGCCGCCAGGGACCGGCCCGACGTCGAGGGTGCCGCCGAGCAGGTGAGCCCGCTCCCGCATGCCGATGATGCCGTGCCGCGAGCCCGGCAGCACCGTGGCCGCGAGGCCGTCGTCGGTCACGTCGACCAGCAGGCAGGTCCGGTCCGCGGTCAGGCGGACCCGCGTGCGGGCGCCGGGCCCGGCGTGCTTCACCACGTTGGTGAGGGACTCCTGCACGATGCGGTACGCCGACAGCTCGACCCGCGCCGGCAGCACCGGAGGCAGGCCCTCCGTCGTGAGCGTCACGTCGAGCCCGGCCTGGCGCGTCTGTCCACGCACCCGGCCGGGGGCGACGGCCAGCGTCGAGGGTGAGGTCACTGCCGACCTCCTCGGACGTCTGCGCCCCGCCGTGGGCCGCTCCAGGTCCGAACCGTAGGCCCGATCGGCGCTGCCGTCCCCCACCTGCAGGTCGAGGCGGTTCTCCCCCTGCAGGGGGAGAACCACGGGCGACCGGGCCGCCGCCGTCCGCCGAGCGGACGAGCCGGCATCCCGTCCGGCGCCGGGCGACAG
>Ga0136611_10000937_pt1 | contig 19907 bp, 18 predicted proteins | sample AntDrymUQ2232306_2_FD_106645 | JGI IMG/M metagenome (GOLD analysis project Ga0136611, IMG submission 106645) | Polar desert sand microbial communities from Dry Valleys, Antarctica - metaG UQ223 (23.06) | ecosystem: Environmental > Terrestrial > Soil > Desert | place: Antarctica: Dry Valley...
ATCCGCAGCGCTGCGGCGACGGCGGGATCGTTGGCGATACCGGCTGCCTCTGCCTTGGCAGCGAATTCGCGGCGAATGATCAGGTTGTTTGCGAGCTGCAACACGTTTTCGGGTTTCTGCAGTTGGGCAAGCCGCGCCTCAGGCGGGATTCGCAAGGCGTCACCCTGGACGTCGACAGTTGTGACAGTTGCGGTTTTCGTCTGCGCGAGGACTGGATCGGCAGCCACCGCCGGCGCAACGGTGTTCAACAGAAGCAGCGCCACGAGAATGGGGCGCGTGACACAAATTAAGTTCATCTCAGAAGGCATCAATACTCTCAGGGAAGAAAAGAAAAGGCGGGGTAAACCCCGCCTTTTCAAACTACGCTAACCAAACCGTTCAAGGAGTAACCGGACGCTGGTACCGATGTTCGTAGCTGCCGCCGAAGTTGGTCGTGAAACCAGCTAGCACAGCGTTGTTCCGAGCCGTGACGTAAGCCTTGCCCAGAATCGGCAGACCGTTGCCGCCAGGCGAAGCTCCTGGACCGGTCGCCAGACCAGGCGTGTTGACCTGAGCCCAACCAACGGTGATGTTGTTCGGAACCGTCGTGTTCGCCGACGAGATTTCAGCACCCAGGACGGACTGGCCGAACGGAGCATTGAACGTCAGCACGTTGGCTTCACCGCACAGTGCGAACTGGGGTGCCGGCGGGTTCGGCGAGATCACGAAGCTGCTGCCGACGAAGGTGCCCTCTTCGCGGTCAAAGAACACCGTCGATTGGGTGGTCACGCAGATCTGCGGCATGCCCGTGGAAGCGCTCACCTGCACCGGCGAGTTCGTGGCATCGAAGTAGTCGCGATTCGGGAACTTGGTGAACGCGCGCTGGGCGTTGGTCGTCGCCGCTGCGGAGGCCACGCGGTAGTCCAGCGCAACGCTGTAACGGCGCGTCGGCAGGGAGAACACCCAGTCGGTGTTTGCAGCGATCACCGGGTCCGTGATGAACTCGTTGATCACGTTCAGCCTAGCCAGCGAGCGGGTCAGCTGCTCGGCCTGGTTCAACGGATCCTGGGGAGTCGGCGGGTAGACCGGCAGCAACAGGTACGGAGTCGAAAGGTCAGGCAGGTCGAACTGCGAGATTTGGACCAGCGGCGTGCCGCCCGGGTAGGCCGTCAGTGCAGGCGTGCCGGTGTTGACGCCGGTCGGGCCACCGTTAAGGACCTTCAAAGCCGGGTCGGCCGTGAAGTTATCCGGCGTCGCGTTGGGACCAGCGATCTGCGGGAAGAACACGATGTTGCCGCGGCCGGTCGGGCCGTTCAGACCAACCGTGGCGGCGATGGACACAGCCTCACCGGTCGCGGCGCCGGACTTCGGCACGTTGATGATGGTGAAGTTGGCGAACAGGCCGGTGGACGGAGAGCGGAGACCCTTCAAAAAGGCATCGGCCGTCGTAGCGGGGTCAGTCGCCAGGCCAGTCTGCAGCGCGGCATTTTGGCAGCCGTTCGGCGGAGCGCCGTTGACGTGCTTGATGGCAGTGAACAGCGGGTTGACGACGCCGCTGTCAGCGCCAGCAGCCGTCGGCGCGTTCGGCGGGATGTCCGCCATGTTGAAGATCTCGATGTAGCCTTCGCGCGTCTGCTGAGCCTTCTGGGCAGCCGTCAGGAAGTTAGGCAGGCGAGCCGTCACGAACGGGGTGCCGTTGATCACGGTCGGCAGCGTGCAACTCTTGTCGATGGTGCTCAGGGTGGCGGTGCCGTCAGCGCCCTTGGTCAGCGTGGTTGCCCACATGTCGCCAGGCGACAGGAACAGCTGGAAGTCGAACACGTCGTCCGAGTTGGAGGCGCCGCGGAAGCGGACCTTGACGGCCTTGCCGTTTACCAGGTCGGTATTGACGATGTTGAACAGGGTCGCATTGCCGCCCTGGACGTTGTAATAGGGGATGATCAACTGGTGACCGATACCGCCGTTCGTCACGGTTTCAGCTGTGGCGTTCGTTGGCGTCAGGACCGATGTGTCCTGGAGCACGTTGGCAGCTGCGCCACCGGCCAGGCCGAGACCCGCAACCAGCGTGGCAACGCTCATTGCAATCAGATTCTTCCTCATTAGACACTCCATTGATAAGTTGGTTAGCGCAACTACTTGTGAAATTGATTACGCCGGGAAATCGTAGCATGGGAGACAGGCGAAACCAGCTTCCTTTTCTTGCCAAGTCTGATGTGTTGAATAAATCCAACACATCTGCCGCGATTGTATGGGAGGCCTACGCGCATAGCCACTGGTATTTTTCAGGGTGTGGGGAAAAGCCACCACTGGCCATCCTCGCGCAGCCAGGTCTCGTCGATGTAAGTGGTAAACGTAGGAAGAGCGCGGCGCCCCAACATGAGCGTGGGCGTGGCCTCCACCTTGGCGTTCACGATGCACTTGTCGGCGTTCTCGCACGTCACCGTTGCCACTCCGGCCGACTTGATCTGGACCGCACCGCCAAAACCCTTCTTGTAGCTCTCCAGCGTCGTGCCGCCCCGAAACGAGGGCGTGGTGAGCTTGTAGCTGGCGTCGAAGTCGCCGGCGATCCTGGCTTGCCACTGTTGCGTGGCCCGGGCCTTCACCATCGCCTCGGGCGTGATTGCCATGGATGCGCAACCGGCGAGAGTCACTGCGGCAGCAAGTGCCCCCATGTGCTTTGTAAAGGCAGGGTAAAAGACGAAAGCCATAGGAAAACTCCACTCAAAAAAACATCAGGGGATCGAATTGGGCCCGCTCGGCCCGCTCGGCCCGTTCAGGTCAGCGGGCAAGGGAAACATGGGCACCGGACTTGCAGGGCCGATACCTCCGAACGGCTTGTGGCCGGAGAAGGTGCCCATGCGGTCGCGCATCTCGGCGCTGACGTCGCGCGCATCCTGGTCGGAGCGCACCACCTTGGGCGTGATGATGACCAGCAACTCGGTGCGCTGGCCGCTGCTGTTCTTGGTGCCAAACAGGCCGCCGAGGATCGGGATTTCGTGCAACAGGGGCACGCCCGATGAGCCGGTGGTCGAGTTGTCGCGGATCAGTCCGCCCAGCACCAGCGTCTCGCCCGAACGGACCGCGACCTTGCTGTTGATCTGGCGCTGCAGGAAGGCCCGTTGGCCGGTGGCGGTGTCGATCTGCCCGACGTCGGTCACCGCCTGGTTGATCGCCATCGTGACCATGTTGCCGGCGTTGACCGATGGCGTGACCGCCAGCGTGACGCCGGTGTCCTTGTACTGGATGCTGTTGGTGATGACGCCGCCGGTCGTGATGGTCTGGCCGGACTGGACCGGCTGCTGGTTGCCGACTGCGATCTGTGCGGTGTGGTTGTCCATCACCATCAGCGACGGGCTGGAGATCACCTTGACCAGCGACTTGCCGGCCAGCGCGTTCAGCACGGCCCGCACGTTACCGATCGAATTGCGCAGCGTGTACGAGAAGCCCGCCAGCGGCCCGCCCAGGACCCCGCCCGCGAGCCCGCTCAGCACGCTGGTGCCCACCTTGCCGTTGGATTGCGCATCGCTGAAGGTCCACTGCAGCCCGTATTGCAGGTCGTCCGTTAGCGTGACCTCGACGATGCTTGCCTCGATCAGCACCTGCGTGGGCGGCAGGTCCAACCGGCGCAACGCCGACTCGATCTTCGCGAATTCCAGCGCAGTGCCGTACACCAGCACCGAGTTGTTGACCTCATCGGCCACAACGCGGACATTGCCTAGTCTCAGGATGGTCGCGCCGGCGGATGCCTGGGCTCCAGCTGGCTGGGTACCCGGCAACGCCCCCGTGAAGCCGCCCGCGCCCGAAGCCATGCCCAGTCCGCCGCCGGCCCGCACAGTTGCCGCGCTGGCGGAACCGAGTCCCGGCGCGACGCCGGTCGCCGCCGTCCCCCTGGCTTCACCGCCGCCAAAGATGCCGTTCAGCACCTCGGCGAGGTGCTTCGCCGAGCCGTTTTGCACCGGATAGACGTGCAGCACCTGCTCCGACAGGTTCAAGCCCGGGCGATCGAGCCTTTCGATCCAGCGCTTGACCTCTTCCAGGTAGGCGGCCCTGGGGGTGACGACCAGGATGCTGTTCAGCCGCTCGATCGGCATGATGCGCAGCGCGCCGAAGAACGGGTTCTCGGCCAGGGCCGCAGCGGCGTCGGCCGGGCTCCCCGGCGCAGCGGGCGCGCCAGTGGCGCTGGGGCGCCCACCGGCGGTCAGCAGCCTCATTGCGGCCTCCACCTCGCGCACCGAGGCGTACTTCAACGGGAACACACCGACCGACATCCCCTTGAGCAGGTCGACGTCGAAGGTCTGCACGATGCTCAACCAGCCTTCGGCCTGGGTGCGGGTGCCGGCCAGCACCAGCAGGTTGCGCACCGTATCGACGCGCACCAGCGATTCCGGTGGCATCAATGGGCGCAGGATGGTGGCCATTTCGGCCGCGCCGATGAACTGCAGCGGAACGACCACCGCGCCGAATCCCGGCTGCAGCGGCCCGGCCCCGGCCTGGCGCGGCGCCGAAACGAAGCCTCGCAGCGCCTCCGGACGGCCCACGTGGTAAATCCCGCGGCTGTCCTGCGCCATCACCAGCCCGTTGGCGAGCAATGCGCTCTCCAGCAGATAGGCGGCGTCATCGGCGCTGATCTGGCCCTTGGTCGCCAGCGTCACGCTGCCGGTGACAGGCGGGTGGATCATGTAGTCCACCTTGAGGATGTCGCGCAGGATGATGTGCACCACATCCAGGATCGGCGCGTCTTCGAAGCGGAAGGTGTTTGCCGGTCCTGCGAGCGGCGCGGCCGCCAGCGGCGCGGCAATGACGCGGTCGGTCCCGCGAATGATCCGGACCTGGTTGGCGGGTTGCGCAAGAGGCTTGTCCGCTGCGATCGGGGGAGCGCCGGTGGTGAGTGTGCTGCCCGGCAGGACGATTGCCTCGCCTTGGGCGACGGCGAGGCGGCAGGCCGCCAGCGCGACGAGGGTGAGTGCAAAGCGTGATGTGATCATTGTTTTCCGCAGATAGGATGCCCGTGGTGCCGGAGAGTTCACCGGGAACCGCCGATGACGAAGGGGTTTGCCGGGGCGGCGCCGCCAGGCTTGGCGCCGGCGCCGGCCGGTTGTTGCTGCGCCGGCGGCGCGGACGGCCTTGGGGCTGCGCCCGCAGCCGGGGCGGCGGAGGCAGGCGCGGCGCCGGGCCACACGGGCGCGGCAAACGCCGGCCGCGCGGGCGCGCCGCCGCCAGCCTGGCTGGCCTGCATCAATGGCACCACTCTTGTTTCGCCGCCCTTGGCGAATACCGCGTCGCGTGGCCTGATTTCCTTCAGGCTCCAGTCGCCAATCGACTCCGACACCTTGACCCGCCGTGTCTTGCCTTCCACCCTGGCAATCACGCCTCCGCCTCCGGACCCGCTGAACAGTCCATAGAGATGGATGGAATCGAGCGGATCCGCCCGCACGGGAACCACCAGCTTGGGCGGAGGCGGCGGCGGAGGGGGACGCCGCGTCGGTGAAAACACCGGCCGGTCAAGGATCGCCATGAACCGGCTGGAATCGGCGTCGTCACGCTGGATCGACGTGGAAGACAGGCTGCCGAGGTCGGGCCGCACTGCAGCAGGAGCCTGCCAGTGCACGCCCCGCAGAGCACCATCGGGGCCGACCCAGAGCCACACCAGCAGGCCGGCAAGCAGCGTGGACAGGGCCACCAGGAAGACAGTCAGGCCGCGATTCATTTTCGGTTCCGCAGCACGAACAGGTTGGCCTGCAGCGTGAGCCGTTGAGGCCCTTCGGCCCGCGGCACGCCTACGGTCTGGACGTTGAAGCTTTCAAAGTACAGCGATGGTGCCAGTGTGGGGAGCACAGTCAGGGCGCCCTGCAGCGCCAGCAATTCCCCTTCCCCCCGCAACATCAGGGGAATCCGGTCGAAGCCATCAGCCTCCTTGGGCGCCAGCACCTGCGTGGTCGACACGTCGAGGCCGGCGCGCGACAGCGTCTCGCGCGCCTTCTGGAGCGCGTCGCTGCCGGCTCGCGCGACATCCTGGCTTGCCGGATAGGCGTGGCGAGCCAGGAAAGCGCGGCGTTCGGCCAGCGCCGTGTCGAGCGCCGGACCGCTTTCGCCGAGCCCGACGAGCCGCGCGTAACGCGGTTCGACTTCGGCCAAGCGGTCCTGCGCCCAGACGTGCCGGGACACGACGAATGCAGCCAGGCCGCCGATGAAAACCGCAAGGCCCAGCGCCAAAGCGATTGCGCTGCGCTGAGCAGCCGGAATGTTCCACCTCATCGCGACCCCCCGATCACGAACGGCGACGAGCCGCCAGCCGGCTTGACGGGCGCAGCGGCCTTTGCCGGGACCGCCGCCGCTGGCGCTGGCGCGGCGACCACGGCTGGCGCTGCGACCACGGCTGGCGCTGAGGCCGCCCCGGCGCTGGCTGACACAGCAACCGGCAGCGGCGTAGATGCTGCCGCCGCCGAAGCCGCGGCAAGCGGCGGCACGGGATTCGCGGTGGAGGCCGCAGGTGCGGCGGTTCCGGGCCTCGGTTCCAGGGTGAACTCGATCACGAACGCTTCCTTCGTCGCCCCGGGCTGGCGCGTGACCGCCATCGGCGCCTTGACGTTCTTCAACCTCGGATCGGAACTGAGTTTCTGCAGCAACGCCGACGCATCGACGGTATGGCCGGACGCCGTGATCTTGGCCTTCTGGATGTCGAGGCTGTACAGGTAGGTGTCGTCCGGCAGGATGAGGGTGAGATATTCCATCACTCCGGTCGGATCGACGCGCTCGTTGGCGATCTGGTCTAGGGCCCGCGCCTTGTCGTTGAGCGCCGCAAGTTCGTCGCGCTTGCGCACCAGGGGTGCAACGCGACGCAGCACAGTCTCGAAAGCTTCAGCGGCCTCGATCGCGCGGAACCGCAGCTGGATGCTTGGTGTGACCGCAAGCAATGTCGCCAGGGCGAGGGCGACGCCGGCGAGCGCCCAGTTCCAGCGCCGCTCGATCGAAGCATCGTGGAGGCGATGGACTTCCCCGTACCCCTGCATCACGACTGGTTGCCCGAGCTGCGACAAGGCCCAGACTTCGGGCTGCTTCGCGGAGGCGGTCAGTTCCGGCCATCTGTCCTGCATGAATTGCGCGACATGGAGGCGCGAGGCCAGCGCCAGCGAGACATGTTTTTGCCCGCCATCGAGCTCGCGGACCAGGGAACCCCAGGCAAGATCTTCCGGCGCGAAGGGGCTGTTGCTTCGCACTTCCAGTTGCACCGCTTCGGCACTGTCGGGTGGCGTCATGCGGGGCAGCACCAGGCTGCGCCGGAGGAACAAGTCTTCCGGCAATTCGATCGCGAGATACTTCGGCGCCTTGCCGGGCGCCGGATCCGCCAGGCGTTTCCCGCCCCGCCAGACCGATCGGCCGCCTTCGGGATGGAGCAGCTCCACTGCCTCGCCCGGCGCAGCCCATGCCCGGAACGGGGCAATGCGCGTGTTCACCGCCACCAGCCAGGCTGGAAACCGGGCACGGGCGGGAATGGAAGCGCTTGGGTCAGAGATGGGTGGCGTTTCGGATATCGTCATTTCAATTCATCGTCGCCGGCGCCTGCTCGAACCGGTCCTCGGCCTGGAAAATGCGCCAGGACACGCCGTCGGGCGCTGCCCTACCGGTTTCCACCCACCTTGAACTGAGCAATCTCCTTCCGTCTGGAAGGGGCACCTGCGCGACGAGCCGGAAACGCTTCGTCGCCACGGTATCTATCAATTGCGGGGAAAGATCGGTTGTATCGACACCGGCCCCCCCACCGTCCCTGTCGGCAGCAATGCGTGCCGCCCGTCCGACGTCGCCGCCGGAAATCACCAGAAGAACGCCTTGCGGAGCGGCCATCGCATTGACGCGGCCGCCTCCGAGGGCGTCCGTCGTGACAAGCGGCGAAAGTCTAGCATAGAGACCGAAGTCGACTCCTGGCAGCTGCAGCAGGTCCTCGATGGCCTCGAACCGCGGCCCTCTCTGGGTCAACGGGCCGGGCGTGCGGGCGGCAACAAGCGACTTCGCCAGCGCTGCGGCCGGGTCCGGCGCCATCGTTCCCGCCACCGTGAACAGCGCCATTAGCAGCGGCTCGGGCGCGCGGTTCAGGTCGATCAGGCCATTGAGCGGCACCACTTCCACGGGGATCGTGAGCCCGCCGAAACCGACCTCGATTCGGCTCAGGCGTGTCAGCGGCTCACTGCGGAAGGCAATCTGCTGCAGCACCAGCTGGACGGCCGCACTTCCCAGCGCGCTGCCCTGAACCGTCTGCCGCGCCGAGGTAACCAGCCGGATCTCGTCACGCTGGGCCTGCACCATGCCGGTGACCAGGATGCTGAGGGCGGCCACGATCCAGAGCACGGCGACCAGCGCCACGCCGTCCTGCCGGGCAAGGTGAAAGCAGTGGCTGCGCGCCATCATTCGGGACCCAGCGAGAAGCCGCCACGACCGTTGTCGCCGGCGGGCAGCTGTCGCAGCGCGACGATGACCGGCGGCCACTCCAGCACCGTGGTGCGAAGCGAAATGCGGACCCGCGCCGGCAACAGCAGCGGGTCCGCCCAGTCGCTGCGCCAGGAGCCATCCTGCTGCGCATATTCCAGGGTCAAACCGGTCGCGCCGCGCACCAGCACGCGCGAATCGGTGCCGGCCCAGGCAGGAAACACGCCGGCGGCGGTCCATGGAGCGAAGCGAATGACCAGGTTGACGCCATCGGCCTGGCGCTCGAGCGCCAGGCGGAAAAAGTAGCGGCCGCCGGCGCCATAGCGGGCCGGCATCACGCCCACCCACATGACCTCGGCCGGAGCCGCCGAAAACAGCACAAGACTGCCGCCGACCGCCGTCGGGGCCAGCGACCTGCGTGGGGAGATCCGCCCGAGGGTGCTGGAGAGGAAACTGGTCGCCACCCGCATCTCGTCGGCGCGCTGCAGGCGCTGGTCGACGCGCTCCTCGGTCTGCGCGATCGTTCGCATTGCGGCCCCGAGCGCCAGCATCACAACCGACATCAAGGTCATGACCACCAGGATCTCAACCAGCGTGAAGCCTGCAACCCTGCGCGAGCGCCGCCTCATCGGGGACCCGCCGACGGCTTGGCCTGCGGCAGCAGGGTGCTCAACTCGAGCCCGCGCGCCCCGTTGCGATCGTTCCAGCCGATCACGATGTCCACTTGTTGCAGCGGCGGGGCCTTGGGATCGCTTACCTCCGTGCGGAACGAAGCGCTGCTGACGCGCCAGGCAAAGCCCGCGGACTGCCCCGATTCGTTCCATCCCGATTCCGGCACGCTGTCGCGCGAGTTGAGCACGCTTTGCGCCAGCACGGTGGCGCGCAGATGTTGCTCGGTATCTCCCAGACTGCGCACCGCGCCGCCGCTGGCCTGGTAAAGCATGGCCAGCGAGAACGCCATGATGACGAAGGCCACCAGCAGCTCGAGCAGCGAGAACCCGCTTTGGCGGCGGCCACGGACCGGGTTCATTGCGCGATCGGCGACTGCGCCACCCCGCCGGACAGCCAGTCGACAGTGAGCCGCACACCAGCGCCGCTCGGGCGCACGATCTCGATCGTGCCACCAGTGGCGCCGCCCGAGGGCAGAAACAGGATGCCGGCGCCCCTGCCAGCGGTCAGCTCGATCTCGGCGACGGTGGCGCGCAGCCGCAGCGGCTCGGGCACGATCCTGGCGGGACGGCCTTCCACTGCGTAGTTGCGTGCGGCCAGGTCGACCTTAAAGCGCACTTCGCGGCCTTCGGCCAGCGCCCGGTAGCGCGCCTGGCGAATGTCGGACAGCATGCTCCGCACCGTATCGCGGTACTGCGCGGATTCACGCAGGCGCTCAAATGCCAGCGGCACCAGCGCCGCCAGCAATGCAACCATCGCGAACACCACCAGCAATTCAACGAGCGTAAAACCGCGCTCAACTCGCACGGCGGCCTCAGCGCGCCCTAGCGCGGGTTGCGGATGTCGGCATTTTCGCCCTCGCCACCCGGCGCTCCATCGGCGCCCAGGGAGAGGATTTCAACCGTGCCGTTGGGCGCGAGTTGATAGCGGTACGGCTTGCCCCACGGGTCGGTGGGCAGGCTGCCTTTGAGGTACGGACCGGACCAGCCGGAGGTCACGGATGCGGGTTTTTTGGCCAGCGCCTCCAGTCCTTCTTCGGTGGTGGGGAACCGGCCGACGTCCAGCTTGAACAGCTCCATGGCCTTGTCGATGTCGGCAATCTGGACGCCTGCTGTCTTGGACTTTGCTCCGCCCAACTGGCTCAGCACACGCGGACCGACCAGGCCCGCCAGCAGCGTCAGGATGGCGAGCACCACCAGCAGTTCGACCAATGTAAAGCCGGCGGACGCGGCCCTGGAGCGGCGACGGAAATGCACCATCTCGTTGTCCCCGATCAAACGATGAATTATACGGCGAGGTCATTGATGGACAGGATGCCCAGCAGGATCGAAACGATGATGCTGGCGATCAGCAGGCCGAGCACGATGATCAGCAGTGGCTCCACCAGCGTGAGCGCGCGACGGATGCCGGTCTCCACTTCGCGATCGAGAATGGTGGCCAGTTCCAGCATCATCGGACCGATGCGCCCGGTCTCCTCGCCCACACGCACCAAATTGACCGCCAAGGGTTCGAAGATGCCCGTCGCCGATAACGCGTCGACCAGACGGCCGCCCTCCTTCACAGCAGGCGCCACCGAGGCCAGCCGGGCCCGAAGCAGCTGGTTGCCCATGGTGTCGGTGGCGATGTGCAGCGCGCTCAACATCGGAACGCCATTGCCAAGCAGCGTGCCGAGCGTCCGGGAAAACAGGTTCAGCTGGTATTTCAGCAGCAGGCCGCCCAACAGGGGCAGACGCAGCACCCTGGATTGCCACCACGCGGTACCGCGCGGCGAACGCAGCCAGCGCGCCGCCATCCAGCCTGCCAGGCCCAGCACCACGCCGATCACCAGGCCCCACTCTCGGAATCCCCGCCCTAGTTGCATCACGATGCGCGTGGCGAGCGGCAATGCGTCGCCCATGTCGTTGAACAGCTTTTCGAACTGGGGCACCACGAACCCGAGCATCGCCACCAGCGACACCACCGCGACAAACAGCAGGATCGCCGGATAGATGGTGGCCGAGATCACGCTCTCGCGCAACGCCCGCAGCCGCTCCATGTGTTCCACCAGCCGCTCCAGCACGTTCGAGAGCTGGCCGCTGGCCTCGCCGGACCGCACCATGTTCAGGTAGAACTCGCCGAACAGCCCGCGCTCGCGCGCCAGCGCCTTGCTCAACGACGCACCGTGCTTGACGTCGTCCAGCACCTGCTGAAGCACCTTCGCAACCGGCGGCCGCAGGCTCATGTCGATCAGGACTCGCAACGCGCTTGCGAGCGCCAGGCCGGCGCGCAGCATGATCGACAGTTCGCTGGTCAGCGTCAGGACTTCGGCCTGGGTGACCGGTCCGGTATTGGAGCGGAAGCTCTTGCGGGCGACGCCACGCACCGCCGGCAACTGCGCGCGACCGGCAGCGGCGGCCGGGCCGGCATCCGAGACGCTGACAGGCACCAGCCCGCGATCACGCAACTGGCGCGTCGCCGCATGGATGGACGCGGCCTCGACCCGGCCTTCCGTGAGCTGCCCGGAGGCATCCGCTGCCCGCCAGGCGAACTCAGGCATCGCTGCTGTCCTGCGTCACGCGCAGCAGTTCCTCAAGGCAGGTTGTGCCGGCAGCGACCTTGCGCAGGCCGTCGTCATACAGGGTCAGCATGCCGGACGCCGCGGCGATCGCCTGCAGTTCGCTCGCATCCTTGCCTTCGATGACGGCGCGCCGCATGGCCTCATCGAGCACCAGCAGTTCATGGATGCCGGTGCGTCCCTGATAGCCCGTGTTGCGGCACAGCGCACAGCCCTGCGCGCGGTAAGTCGGCTTTCCCGGCTGCAGGAAGCGCCCGAGCCCGGAACTGCGCAGCACCTCTTGCGACGGAATCTCGGCTAGCTTGCAGTGCTTGCACAGCGTGCGCACCAGGCGCTGGGACAGGACCCCGTTGACGGACGACGTAATCAGGTAACGCTCCACGCCCATGTCCTGCATCCGGATCACTGCTCCGGCCGCGGTATTGGTGTGCAGCGTGGAAAGGACCAGATGGCCGGTGAGCGCCGACTGTACCGCGATCTGCGCGGTCTCGCCGTCGCGCATTTCGCCGATCATGATGATGTCCGGATCCTGGCGCAGGATCGAGCGCAAGGCGTTGGCGAACGTCAATCCGATCTGCGCGTGGACCTGGATCTGGTTGATCCCCTCGAGCTGGTACTCGACCGGGTCCTCGACGTTGATGATCTTCTGGGTGGTGGCGTCGAGCTTGGACAGCGCAGCGTACAAGGTGGTGGTCTTGCCCGAGCCGGTCGGGCCGGTCACCAGCACGATGCCGTGCGGGCGCGCGAGCAGCGCGTTGAACTTGGACAGCGTGTCGGCTTCGAAGCCCATCTGCTCCAGGCTGAAGCGCACGCTGGCGCGGTCCAGCACCCGCATCACGACACTTTCGCCGTGCACCGTCGGCACCGTCGACACGCGCAGGTCCAGCTCGCGGCCCTTGACCCGGGTCTTGATGCGGCCGTCCTGCGGCAGGCGGCGCTCGGCGATGTCCAGGTGCGCCAGCAGCTTCACCCGCGAACTGACGGCGGCCCCGTGCTTGGGCGGCACCAGCTCGGACAAATGGATGACGCCGTCGACCCGGTAGCGCACGTGCAGCCCGTCGTCGAACGGCTCCAGGTGGATGTCGGATGCGCGCAGTTCTATCACCTTGCCGATGATGGAGTTGACGAGCCGGATCACAGGCGCCTCGCTTGCGAGGTCCTTAAGGTGCTCGACGAAGTCACCGGAATCGTCAAGCTGGTCCTGGTCGTCGCCGACGTCGCTGCCTGCGGCCGGCTGCGCCAGGGCCCGTTCAATGTCGCTGGGCAGGGCGATATAGGGCTGGATCACGAGCCCCGTGGACAATCGCAAGGCCTTGAGGACGAATTGGTCCTGCGGCGCCGCCATCGCAACGGCCAGCCTTCCGTCTTCCAGCCGCAGTGGATAGCACGCGTGCGTGCTAAGGAACTCGGGCAACAGGCCCGGCAGTTCGACTGGCAGCACCGGAAAGTCATCCGCCGAGGCGAAGGGCACGCCGAGCTGGACCGATCGCGTCTGCACCACGTCCGATTCGGACACCAGGCCGAGCTGGACCACGACCGCTTCCAGCGTGCCGCCCATTTCGAGACGTGCCGCAACCGCACGCTCGAGGTCGCGGGCGCTCAGCCTGCCGGCCCGCACCAGCAGCTCGCCCAACTCATGGGCCAGGTCGACCTCGCCTGCGGGTTCGAGAACACTCTGGGAATTGGCCATGCTGATCAAGGAAGGAGCCGCGCCGGGGCGCAACGAGGCATTATGCCGGCCCTATTTCTCGGCGCCGACGACAGGCAGTGCGCCGGCTGCAGTACTGGCGAGCCGTCGCAGGCAACTGACCTTGACATCGGACACCCAGATCTGCTGCGCCTTGTCGACCGGATCGAAGCGCAGCTTGTTCTCGAAGCCAAGGGGGTTCTCAAGGCGAAATACCAGCTGCTGCGGCTTCCCGTCACCGGTCGGTGCCACGTCGAGCATGACGGATGCTTTTTCCGAGAACTCCTTGCGGCCTCGCCCAAGATAGAACAGCTGGGCATGGGCTTCACGCTCCACCGTCAACTTTGCCGCAACGTCGAGAACACTGCACTCGGCCATTTGCTGTGGCTTGTCCGTCCTGAACGTCACATATGCATCGCGGCCGGCGCGATATTCGTACGGGTTTCCTTCGACCGGGTCCAGCCAAGCGCTGTCGAGAAGCTGCGACTTCGGCGGCTGGGCCAGCGTGAAGAACGGACGCGTTGAATACCTCAGCCGGCAGCGCACCTCCAGCTCAGGCATGGTGAATGGCTGCTCCCTGGTCACCGGGTCAACTCTCACAGAGTCTTCGAAACCTGTTTGGCTTTCGAGCCGGAACAAGAAGGTTTTCTGCCCCGTTCTTCCTTTCAAAACTGCGGTGCGCGAATTCGCCTCGCTGTAGCCGGCTTGGCCGCGAGGGCGGAAGTAGACCTGGACCTGGTCGTCCCGGTTCGCCGACACGACCGCCGTGACGTCGAGCATCACGCAGTTCTGCATCTCGACACGCCGGCCAAGCCGGATATGTAACTGGGCATCGAGCGTGGGCAAATAGCCGCTGCCTTGAGCAGCGACGTTTTGCATTTCGACCTTTGCGCCGTCGCGGCTCAGCCGGAACCATGGGGCCGGGTCGTCGACGCCCGGTTCAAGCGGCAGGACCGGAAAGTAACGTACGAACGACGCGCCGATCCGGGCGGCATGGATATACGCGGGGGTGAGATCCGCCATGTTGAATTCCGAACAGTCGATCCCCTCGCCTTTCTGCAACTGCGTCTGCAGGCAGGTCACCGTCGCACGGCGAAACGAGGCTTCCATGCGGTGGCGCTCGAAGTGGCCGAGCGCTCCGCCGGAAATCATCAGGTAGATGGCCGCCGCGCACAGGAACGGGGACCCAATGGCGACTGCCGGTGGGATCGACGGCCGCCGCCCCCTGATCAACATGAGCGCGGAAGCGATGACCCAGGGCCAGAGCAACGCAGCCCAGAAAAAGTGGAACCTGGTAAAGCCGAGCAGGAAGACGTCCAGCGGCCCATCGATTTCCACATCCCGCAGATTCGTGCGGCCGGCGGCCACCAACAACAGGTAAGCGAACACCATCGCAGCCAGCGCGCCGTAAACGACCGCCACGTTGACATACGGTCCATCAGGCTCTGCGCGCACCCGCTTGAGCAGCGCGATTGCGACCGCAACCGCCACGGCGCAGGCAATCAAAACCACCAGCAGCGAAAAGACGGGATGGCTTTCCGGCAGAAGCAGCGATCGGCCGACCTTGCCGAAAAAGAAGAGCCAGAAGTCGGGCTCGTGCGGCAGCGCCAACCTTGCATCGCCGCGATGCGACGAACCCATCGTTGGCAACACTCCCACCTTGAACTGGGTAAGCGATGTCGCTACCCCCGGAAGCGCCAGCGCGACCGCCCCATACGCGATCCTCGTGCGCCGCCCATTGCGCAACACCATGGCCACCGTCAGCGCGCCCAGCGCCGCTGCCAGCGTCCCGAAAGCGCCTGAAACATAGGTGAACCCCGCCAGCACTCCAAGCCCGGCAATCGCCGGGAGTCGCCAAGTGTTCTTCCACGGACTGGCGACGATCAGCCACAGAGCCGGGAGCAGGAACACCAGCGGAAGCGCCTGGTGGTAAGCCAGGTTCTCGCGACCCCAATAAGAGCCAGGCTGCAGCATCAGTAGCGTAAAGACAAAGCACGCTGCGGCCTGAAGCCGATTGTCCAGCGCGACCTTGAGCAGCTTCCACTGCATCAGCAGTAACAGGCCGAGGACCGTGACCATCGACAGCAGCTGATACACCACGGAATTGCCATCGAACGCTCGTTGCGCAAGCGCGTCCAGCGCAAATCCGACGGGCGCAATCGTGTCATTGATTCCCGTGAATAAATACGACGGCTCGAGCGAATCGATCTGCCCCGTCGCATAGGCCCGCCAGTCGTCGTAGAAGGGTAGATCGAAACCGGAATGCAGCCAGCCCAGCGCATTCATGGCAAGGCTCACGACGGGCAGACCAATTAACACGGACAGCGCGAGACGCTGCAACACGAGCCCGCCGTCTGCGCTGTAGGCGCGGGCACCGCCTGCCGTTTCTTGCGAATCGCCGGCGAACACGTTGGCGTTGAACAGGTAAGTGAGCGGCAGGCTGATCACCACCGCGACCAGCGGCGCCGCCTCGGGCGATCCGCCCAGCCAGTCGACCCACGCCGATACGATCAGCAAACCCAGCAGGTACTGCCCCGTGTAGATCATGGCGACGTACACGGGACCGAGTTTGCCGGCCGGCTGCCGGAAAACATAGTAGCGATTGAGCACATACGCCAGGGCGATACCGCTCGCAAAGGCCATGGAATAGCTTTGTCGATAAGGCAGCCAGTGGAGAAGCACCAGGTACGCCAGGTAGGTGACGAGCGTGTTGAAGCCGCCCGAAGCGAGGAAACGCACCGCGCTGGCGACGGAAACCCGGGAGCGAATTGTCTTCACGGCGTCAGCGAATCGCGAGTCATCCCCAGGAATTCGTCGTAGTCGCGCACGTAGTCTGCGCTGTCGTAATGTTGCGATGCCAGCACCAGCAGCACCGCATCGGGCGAATACCGGTACTGGATGCCCCAGGTCATCGGGGGCAGGTACAGGCCGATCCCCGGTTTGTCCAGCAGGAACTGCTCGCGGCTGGCGCCGTCGTCCGCCACGACATGGACGCTGCCCTTGACCGCGATCAGGAACTGCTTGCAGGCGCGATGCGCGTGCTCGCCGCGGATCTCCACGCTCGGCACGTCGTAAACCAGGAAGTAGCGCTTGACCTCGAACGGAATGTCGCGGCCGAACTCGCCCACCGACAGGCTGCCGCGCATGTCGGCGACATTCTTCAGGCGGTGCAGGGTGACGCCGCGCACCGAGGTCTGGCGGACCGGTTCGGCCGCCGCCGCCGGCGCCGGCGTGGCCGGATCTCGCTCTTCGTGGTCTGCGGTATCGACGTAACCGACGATCTTGGCCGGGTTGCCGACCACCACCGCATTCGGCGGCACCGATCGCGTCACCACCGCGCCCGCGCCGACCATCGCCCGCGCGCCGATCGTGATGCCGGGCAGGATAGTGGCGTTGGCCCCGATCGATGCGCCCTTGCGCACGATCGTCTGGCCGAAAGCTTGCGGGTACTGTTTGCTGCGCGGAAACATGTCGTTGGTGAACGTAGCGTTCGGGCCGATGAACACGTCGTCCTCCAGCCGCAGGCCGTCCCACAGCTGGACACCGCACTTGAGCGTGACCCGGTCGCCGACGATCACGTCGTTCTCGACGAAGACGTGATCGCAGACGTTGCAGTCGCGGCCGATCCGCGCGCCGGGCAGGATGTGGGCAAACGCCCAGACCCGCGTTCCTTCGCCGATCCGGCTGCTCTCGCACAAGGCGTTGGGGTGGATGAAGGCTTGATTCATGGTGAGACTGGAGTGCTGGCGGCGCCGAAGCGCTCGACCTTCAGCGCGACCGACAGCGGCCGGCCCTTGGTATTTTCATAGGCGCGCCAGGCGTAGGAGCCGACGATGCCCAGGCTTAGCAGGTTCAGGGCCGAAAAGAAGACGATCAGGATGGCGGTCATGGCATAGCCGGGCACGGTGATCGAGCCGGCCATCCGGCCGATGGCGACCGCGATGCCGAACAATGCGGCAGCGGCAGCACCGAATGCGCCCGTGCGGATCAGCACGCGCACCGGCAGGTCGGTGAAGGCGAACACGCTGTCCATTAGGTAGTTGACCTTCTTGCGCAGTGTCCACGCCGAGATCCCATGCGCGCGCGCCTGCCGCACATACGACAGCGTCCGGCGCCGGAAGCCCAGCCAGAAGATCTGCGCCACTAGCGAACTGTGGCTCTCCTGCAGCTGCAGCAGCGTGTCGCGAAATGCCCGGTTGCAGCCGAACACGTCGACTCCGCCTGGCGGCATCTCCGGAACGACGTAACGCCGGTACAGCCCCCAGAACATCTGGGCCGGCAGGCGGGTGAGCAGGGGATCGTGCCGCGCCTCGCGCACCCCCACAACCACATCCACCTCGCCGGAACACAAGGCCTGGTTCATCTCCAGCACCAGTTCCGGCGGCTCCTGCAGGTCGGCTGCCATCACGGCGAAGCGCTCTCCATCTCCGTGCATGAGTCCGGTGCGGATGGCCGCGAAGGAGCCGAAGTTGCGCGACAGCAGCACCAGCTTGCTGCGCATGGGCCGGCGGGGAAGTTCGGCACGCAGGATCTCGTAACAGCGATCAGGGCTGCCATCGACCACGAACACGGTCTCCATCGCGCCATCGAGTCGCTCGGACAACTGCTGGATCGCCGCCAGCAGGTCCGGCAGCGACTCCTGGTTCTTGTAGACCGGGATGACCAGCGTCAGCAACTCAGGACCCGCCGCGGGAAAAAAACGTATTCACTGCCACGATGACACGCTCGACGTTCCCGTCCGGCAGGCCGGGAAAGCAGGGCAAGGACATGGCGCTGGCACAGGCGGCCTCGCTCACTGGCAGCGATGCGCTGTCGTAGCGGCCGCCGAACGCCGGCTGGCGGATGTCGGCGATCGGGTAGTGAACATCGGTTGCGACGCCGGTGTCGGCGAGGTGCGCCCGCAGTGCTTCGCGCCGGTCGGTCCGAACCACGTACAGGTGGGCCGCGAAGTCCGTTCCGACCGAAACCGGCAGGCGCAGCGGCAGACCGGCGAACGCTTCGTTGTAGCGAGCTGCGATGGCGCGGCGCCGTGCGTTATGCCGCTCCAGCAGCGGCAGCTTCTCGCGCAACACCGCAGCCTGCATCTCGTCGAGCCGGCTGTTGCGGCCGCCCAGCATCGACACTTCGTATTTCTTCGACCAACCGTACTGGCGCAGGCCCTTCAGGCGCGCCGCCAGCGGGTTGTTCGAAGTCAGCACCGCGCCGCCGTCGCCGAGCGCGCCCAGGTTCTTGGTCGGGTAAAAGCTGAAGCAAGCCAGGTCAGCGAAGCTGCCGGCGCGCTTGCCGGCGCGGCTGGCCCCATGGCTCTGCGCGCAATCCTCGATCAGCGGGACGCTGGCGGCGCGGCAGATCGCGGCCAGCCGTTCGATCGGCGCAAGCTGGCCGTACAAATGGGTTGCAATCACCGCGGCAGGCTTCTCGCGCAGAGCCTGCTCCAGGGCCTCAGGCGACATGGTGAGGGACTGCTCGTCGACGTCGACATAAAGCGGCACGCCCCCGGCCAGATGGATTGCGGTGGCGCTGTAGAAGCCGGCATTGGCCACGCAGGCGACTTTCTGTCCCGGCTGCAGCTCGAGCGCGCGCAAGGCGAGCTCCAGGGCGTCGGTGCCGTTGGCCAGCGAGATGCAGTGGGCAACGCCGGTGTACGCCGCGAATTCCTGCTCGAACTGCGCGACCTCCCTACCCATCACGAAACTGTTGCTCTCAAGCACGCGCATCATGGCACTGGCCAGGTCGATGTCCTGGTTGGCCAGCGCGGCGGAAAACAGCGGGATCGTTCGCGTAAGACTTGTCATGGTGTTGAATCAGTTTGCATTGCCATCACTTCAGCAGCCGCAACAGGTATTGGCCATCGCTCGTCCGGGCCATCGCGGCTGGACCGCGTAGTCGATGTTCATAACCCCGTTGCTAGCCGCCCCGCAGCTGCTCGCAGCGCGGGCATCCTGGGGTGTGCTGATCACCAGCACTTCCCTCAGGCCCGCAAGCATCAGGGTGATGAGCGGATAATTGATCATCGGCTTGTCGTACACCGGCAGCAGTTGCTTGCTGATGGCGAGTATGGCCGGGTGCAGCCGGGTGCCGGAGCCCCCCCGCGATGATGATGCTTTGCGATTCGTCATGTCATGTCGGCCAGCTGCTGCGCATTGGCCGCTTGTCGGTTTGCCCGCCGCCCAGACGCCGTCGTGCCAGCGCGCGGTCCCCGTCCTGCCATTGCGGAAGCCGCCCCGAAAGCCGCTTCCAGCCTTTTTGTTGCTCAGCGTTGAATTATGGGGCCGTCCGACCTGCCTCAATCCGCCAGGACCGGGGCCAGAGCCTACATTAGAAAGCAACACCTAAACACCTGACGGGCACGCAGCTAGAGTTAGCCGATGCGTCGCACGGTCTGGTCCGGCGCGCAATGACAAGGAGCATTCCATGGTGACGAAATCCAAGGCTTACAGCGCCGAAAGCACGGCGGGCGCCGGCTTCCCGCCTGATTTCTCCAGCACGGTCAAGGAGTCGGCGCAGCAGATCTGGCTGGCGGGCCTGGGCGCATTTGCAAAGGCCCAGGAAGAGGGCAGCAAGGTGTTCGACACGCTGGTCAAGGAAGGGGTTTCG
>Ga0136611_10000938_pt1 | contig 19878 bp, 18 predicted proteins | sample AntDrymUQ2232306_2_FD_106645 | JGI IMG/M metagenome (GOLD analysis project Ga0136611, IMG submission 106645) | Polar desert sand microbial communities from Dry Valleys, Antarctica - metaG UQ223 (23.06) | ecosystem: Environmental > Terrestrial > Soil > Desert | place: Antarctica: Dry Valley...
GCTCTTCGACGCGCCGCGCAATCTCGGTTGCGGGAAAGAGGACGCGGTCAATCGGTGGCACGGCAGCACTGCCGCGCGGGTCAATCCCGAAGCGGGCGAGCAGGGCGAAGAGATCTTTGCGGTTGAGCAGTTTGATATTGACTTCCGGGTAGCGTTCCCGTAGCTGGCGCAACTTGCGGTTCTTGATCGTCGCCAAGCTCTGGCGCAGCGTGGTCAACTCAATGTACTGGTCATAGTCCGGCAGGTAGAAGTCCGGCGTGAACGCCTGGAGGAGTTGGTCGCCCGCCTCGCGCAGGGGAAAGGTACGCGGCTCATACTCCCAGCAGACGCCGTAGAAGCTGAGGATGCGCGCGAATTCTTCCTCGCTGGGGTGGGCGAACTTCGGCACGCAGGGTGGAGCGGCTGATGGCGCTGGTGCGGTCAGTAGCGGTGGTGCGGAACGGCTCATGTGCCCCCCTCTCCACTACGACCACCATACCGATCTAAGGCTTGACTAGTCAATCCCTTCAACAGTTAACGTTATGTATATGTCATGCATTGACAGCGATTGAATGCACAACGGCGCGGAGGAGGTGGCGGACAAAGTGATCAGGTTTCCCCGCATCACCGTGTCCGCCACCTCCTCCGCGCCGTTGTCGTTTCGGAAGCCCCCGCACGCGGCACGCCTACCGGCTATATCTCGTCTTCGAGCGCTTCCTCGACAAAAGGATCGTCCTGATTGAGCTTCGTGAGCCGCAGCGAGCGTCCATCCTGCAGGTCCACCATCTCCTGCAAAAGCACGCCTCGCTCGATAAACTCGTTCAGCTTTCCGTCCACCACATTCGGATCGATCAAGCTGGTGTTGTTGGGATGGCGGATGAAATCGGCCATGAAGCGGAAGATCGGGTACACCCCGGGCTTGCGGCTGATTTCGTAGCGGTTGATCACACGGATGAGCGCCAGCTCGCCCTCACGGTCGAGCACGAACTCGACCGGCTCCAGCGGGTCCTCGTGGCCCGCGGCCAGCACCAGGTCCCGGCTGACGCTGCCGGGTACACCCGCAATCACGATCTGCTTGCCCAGCCGGTTGCGCAGTCGCGCAACGATGCGCATGTAATCACGGTCACCGGCCAGCAGGATGAACGTCTCCGTGGACGGCCGGTCCAGCGCCACCTCATAGAGGTCGATGGCGACATTGATATCAACGGTACTCTGCGTTTTGTCCTCACGGACTTTGACCGGACAATGGAACGGCTCAATGCCCGCGACACGGATGCGTGATTCCAACCGTCCCATGAACGGCTGGCTGAAATCGCCGTACGCACGCGCGAACCCCATCAGTCCATATTTGCGCACCTTCTCCACCCACTTGAGCGGATCGGGCGCCTGCTGATACGTGTTCCACATCGACGTGGCGATGTTCTCAAGATCGACAAATAAAGCGGCCTCTCCCGGCACAACGTCCTCCTCTCACGGTCAGGCGCGTGCGCGGGCGGGGGTATAGAGTTGTGAAGGTGCCTGGCAGCGACCTGCCAATTTGGAGCATAGCATGGCCCCCGTGTTGAGGAACGCCCCTGATCGCGCGGACACGCTATCCTGAACGGGCAGTCTGTGACGTGCCGCCCGACGCGAGGAACATGACCACACGAAACGCCACCCCCACCGGACGGGTTGAGCCGCCGCGCCCGCCCGCGATCCCGCGCGGTCTGCCGCCGGAGGCGGTCTACCGTGAGCGCCATGATCGCTTCGCCGCCGAGCGCGACCAGCTCACCGTGCGCTGGGAGCGTGTCTCCAACCTGCGTCTGCTCGTCTTCGTGGTCGCGATCGCCTTCCTCATCTGGGGGTTCTGGACGCGTTCGTTCCTGCCAATCGCCCCGGGTGCCGCCCTGCTCGGCGGCTTCATCGTGCTCGTTGGCTGGCACGGCGCGCTCGGCGTCGCCCGTGCGCGCGCGTCCGACCTGACGCGCATCAACGAAGAGGCGCTCAAGCGGCTCGCGCGCGTCTGGGCAGACCTTCCCCTGCGCCAGCCCTTCACCGTAGACCCCACCCACCCCTATGCCGTGGACCTCGATATCTTCGGCCATGCCTCGCTCTTTCACCTGATCGCCTCGCTGCGTACGCCGGTCGGGGAACGCACGCTCGCGCGCTGGCTGCTCGCCCCTGCTGCGCCGGAGGTGGTCGCGAACCGGCAGCGAGCGGTCGCTGAGTTGGTGCCGCTGCTGGAACTGCGCGATGAGATCGCGATCTTTAGTCGCCGCGTGGCGGACTCGCGTCTGGACCCGGAGCCAGTGCTGGCCTGGGCGGAGGGCGAGCCCTGGCTGCGCGAGCGCCGCCCGCTCGTCTGGATCGCGCGCGTTAGCCCGCCGATCCTGGGGATGCTCCTCGTCGCGCAGATCGCCGGCTTGATCCCCTATCCGCTCTGGCTGCCCTTCCTCGCCGTCAACGTGATCGTCTGCTTCATGCTCGGCAGCCGCGCCTACCGCACCGTCTCGCGCCTCTGGGAGCAAGAGGGTGCGCTGCGCCAGTACGCCGTCCTCTGCGAACTGGTCGTCAGCGGCCCGTTCCAGTCGCGTGCGCTCACGCGCATGCAGGCTGACCTCAACTCGCAGGGCGAACCTGCCCACCAGCGCATACGCCGCCTGCGCGCGCTCACATCCTTCACGATCCCGCGCTCCGCCGTGCTCTACTGGCCGATTCAGCTCGTCACGCTTTGGGACGTACAGGTGATGGCGGCCTTAGAAAGCTGGCAAATGCGCGACGGCGGCAGCGTGCGCACCTGGCTCGCGGCGGTGGGCGAGGTGGAAGCGCTCTGCGCGCTCGCCGCGCTCGCCCAGGACAACCCGAGTTGGACGTTCCCCGACGTGCGGGCGGCCGAGCGCGTGATCAGCGGTCGCGCGCTCGGCCACCCGCTGCTGCCCCCTGCCGCGCGCGTGGACAACGATTGTGAGCTTGGCCCGCCGGGGACCGTGCTGCTCGTCACCGGCTCCAACATGTCCGGCAAGAGTACGCTCCTGCGCGCGATCGGTGTCAACCTTGTGCTCGCCGGCACTGGTGCGCCGATCTGCGCGGATGCGTTGATCATGCCGCCCGTGGAGCTGTGGACGAGTATGCGCGTCCAGGACTCACTCGCGCAGGGCGTCTCCTTCTTCATGGCCGAACTGCAACGGCTCAAGGCGGTCGTGGACGCGGCCCGGCGCGGGACCGCCGCGGGTGAGCGCACCTTCTGCTACTTGCTGGATGAGATCCTCCAGGGCACCAACACCTTCGAGCGCCAGATCGCCGCCCGCCGCATCCTCGCCCACCTCGTGGACGTGGGTGCAATCGGCGCCGTCTCCACGCACGACCTCACGCTCGCCGACGCCAGCGAACTGAACGCCGCGCTTCGCCTCGTCCACTTCACCGAAACGATCGCCGCCGGCCCCCGCGGCCCCGAAATGACGTTCGACTACGCGCTTCGCCCCGACCTCGCCACCTCCTCCAATGCGCTGCGCCTGATGGAGATTGTCGGGTTGGATCTGCCGGGGACGTAGACCCCTCTCCCAGCCCCTCCCCTGCAAGGAGAGGGGCTGGGAGAGGGGTCTTTGCGTCTCTCCCCCAGCCTGCGTAAGGTGATTGGTGGCTGCCGGCAGATCTCGCCCAGCCGGAGGGATCGTGAAGCGTGGACTAACCCTGTTCCTGAGCGGCCTCACGCTGCTCCTCTTGCTCGCCGCGTGCGGTGGCGAGAAGAAGAACGACAAGCCGCCCGCGGGCGCACCCCAGGCCGGGGGCAACGCCGGCTGCGCCCCACCTCCATCCGGGTCCGCCGCTCCCGGCGGCCGGCCCCTTGGCGGCGACCCACCCGGCTCGGCCGCCACCGCCCGCCTGGACCAGATCATGTCAAGCGCGAAGCTGCCCGCGGACGTAGCTCTGATCCAGCGCCTCGACCTCACCAATGAGGAAGCAGCCGGCGCGAGCGCGGAGCTAAAGCAGCGTTTTACCGACACAGGCCGCGTCACCGGCACGCAGTACGTTTTCTCCGTCGGCGGTCTGCAACGGATCACGCTTGGCATCAACCAGTACAGCAAGGCGGACGGCGCCAAGGACGAATACGAACGCGGCCGGCCGAAGCCACGCCCGGAGGACGCGCTGGACACGACGGGCCTCGGTACGGCCGCCACTGGCGCACGCATCGCGCTTGGCAGCGGCGACGCGCGCTCGTTCGTCAACAACGTCGTCTTCGTGCGCGATTGCTACCTGATCACGATGGCCGACTTCGTCAATGACGCGAACTCCAAGGGAGAGGCGATCCTCGGTACCGCGCGCGGGTTGGACGAGCAATTGCGGACAGCACCGTAATCGTCAGATCATTGCTGATCCCGCGCGGCGACCCACTCCGGCCGTCCCGCGCGGCGGCCAAGTGCGGTATGGCGCACGAGCCAGGACATGCCGTCAATCGCCGGGCTGAGCGGGCCGGAGCGGCGCTTGTAGCTGGCGTAGTCACCCTCTCCGCGGATGATGCGGCAGAGCACGGACCAGACCAGATCGCTATGCCTGAGCAGCGCCACGTAGACCCGCGGCGCGAGCGGAAAGATGTCTTGCAGTTGGGCCGAGGCGCGTAGTTCTGGACCGAGACGTCGGTCAAGCTCGCGCTGGTAGCCTGCCAGGCCGCCGTCGCAGCCCGCGATCGCCGCGACCGCGTGACGCGCGGCGAGATCGCCGCTCGCGATCGCGGCAAAGATCCCTTCGCCAGAGAGCGGGTCTACGAGGCCGGCGGCGTCGCCCACCAGCGCCACCCGGCCGCGCGTGGCGCGTGCGCCCGCCCTCCGCACCGGCAGCTGATAGCCGCGCAGTCCCTCGAGCCGCGCCGGGTCGAGGCCGTAGTGGCGCGTCACGCGGCGTAGCATCGGGCGCAGCGTCGGTCCCATGTACTTCCACCCACCCACGCCGACGTTGACGTGATCACCCTTGGGGAAGAGCCAGCCGTAGCCACCGGGGATCAGACCGAGGTCCAGCGCCGCCGTCTCCTGCCACTCCGCCGGCACACCTTCCGGGAAGCGGATGTTGCCCTCGAAGGCGACCGACATTTCATGGTCACGCGCGCTGGTGAGGCCGCTCGCCTGCGCCACCACACCGTTGACGCCATCCGCGCCGATCAGCACGCGCGCGCGGTAGCTCCCCCGTGTCGTGCGCACCGTGACGCCGCCCGCATCCATCTCAGCCGCGCGCACCGCCTCGCGCTCGTGCAGCTCGGCACCGTGTCGCAATGCCTGCTCCAGCAGGAAGGCATCAAGCCGCGCGCGTTGGGTCATATAGGTCAGCGGGCCAGAATGCCGCCGCGTAAAGTCGCCGCGCAGGCGCAGGCTGAAGCGCACGCCGGTGACGGTGCGCTCCACCACCGGCGCGAGGTCGAAGGGCAGCAACGCCGCCGCACGCTGATTGACGCCACCGCCGCAGGGCTTCTCGCGCGGGAAGGCTGCCCGGTCCAGCACGAGCACGCGCGCCCCTGCCGCCGCCGCCACCCGTGCCGCGGTGCTCCCCGCTGGCCCGCCCCCCGCGACAATCACGTCATACGTCATGCATCCAGCGTACAGGGGATGAGGGATGAGGGATGAGGGATGAGGGATGAGCGGTGGCGTTCGTCCCTCGTCCCTTATCACGCGGCGCCGTCACGCCGCCGCGAACGCCGCAACGACCAGCATCGCCTCCACGAACGCGCCGCCGCCGATCAGCGTGAAGGCCGCCGTTCGGCTTCGTTGGGCGAGCATCATTCCCGCAACGCCGTTCGTAGCGAGCATCCCCCAGGCCGCCAGCGGGATGCCGAGCAACACACTACGCGCCGCGATTCGCGCCGGTCCCGGAAAGCTGACCACGATCTGGTCGGGGAAGCCGGCATAGCGAGAGAAAACGATCCCGGTCACGAGCAGGGCAAGCGCCAGGCTCACGCCCAGCGTCTGCTGCACGCGCGCATCGCCCCGGCCGAGCAGGCGGACGAGGGGATGCGCTTCGACACGCGGCGCGCTCAGTACGGTCGGGAGGTCAAACTGTGCCTGGAGCGCGCGCGTAAACCCCTTCGGATCAGCGACCGAGATCGCGTAACGTGCGCCGGGACCGAGGAGGTAGAGCACCTCGGTCTCGGCACGGTGGAGCGAGATAAACTCGACCGTTCCCAGCCGAGGCACACTCGTGCGGCCGACGTGACAGCCGGGCCAGTCGAGCCCCTCCGCCGGTGGCACGGTTCCGGCGCGCGCGCGCACGATCCGTTCAAACAGCGCCAGCGGGATCTCGTGTCGCACGAGCCCCCAGCGGATCACGAGCAACCCGGCGGCGAGTTCATACCGCAGCGTGGCGCACGCCCAGGCCCAATAGCCAGCGACCGCGCCCGCGCCGAGCAGCACGAGCGCGACGCAGAACGAGAGGAACCCGGCGAAGGAGATCCCTTCGAGGATCCCGCGTGTAAGGAGCGCGAGGCCGAGCAGCAACGCGATCCCCGCGGCGGCAGCAGCGACCAGCGCACCGCTCCGGCCTGGCGGGTCAAAGCTGTGCGGCAGCGCGCCGCTTCGCGTGGGGCGGACAGCCGGTCGGGTCATCGTGCGTGGCCGGTGATCGTGATAGAGGCGTACCTACGAATGAGTCGGACGGATTATTGATGAGGAGTTGTCTGGGAGTGGCAGCGTGCCCCCGCTCTCCTCGCGGGAGAGGGTTGGGGTGAGCGGGCGTTATGGAATCGGGCACGCATGGATAGTCCAGTCTAGGCGTTGGCGACCTTCGCATAGGCGGGCGTCACCCAGTCGCTGTACTTCTCCAGCTCGCCCAGGCAGGCGGCGAAATAGAGCCGTTGGAGCTTCATGGAGATCGTGCCTGCCGCACCAGTGCCGACCGCCCGCCGGTCAATCTCGATGATCGGCGTCACATGCGCGGCTGTGCCCGTCATGAAGACCTCATCCGCAATATACAACTCGCTCCGATCGATTGAACGCTCGACGGTCTCGATCCCCAACTCCTCCTGCGCCAGCCGCATCACCGCGTCGCGCGTGATCCCGACGAGGATATTGTCTGAGGCAGGCGGGGTGATCAGCCGCCCATCGGCGATCATGAAGATGTTCTCGCCGCTGCCCTCGGAGACGTGGCCGTCGTGTGTCAACACGATCGCCTCGTCAAAGCCGTTCAGCTCGGCCTCGGTCTTTGCAAGCGCGGAGTTGACATAAATCCCCGTGACCTTCGCGCGCGCGGGAATGCCGTTATCGTCCACGCGCCGCCAGGTGGAGGTGCAGCAGCGTGCGCCCTTCTCAATATCGAGGTAGGGCCCGAAGGGCGTCACAAAGATGAGGAAGTCATCGTCCAGGTTGTGAATCCGGACGCCGAGAATCTCCGAGCTTTTGTAAGCGAGCGGTCGGATATAGATGTCTTCCTCAAACCCACATTGCTCCACGACCCGCAGGGTCAGGTCGTAGAGCTCGTCCTCGGTGTAAGGCAGGCCAATGCCGAGGATCTTGCAGCTCTTCGCGAGGCGCTGATAGTGCTCGCGCACGCGAAAGAGGTAGAGCTGTCCCTGGTCCTTATTCCAGTTGCCGCGGATGCCCTCGAAGCACGCGGTCCCATAGTTGAAGGCGTGCGTCATAATGCCGATCTTCGCCTCTTCGAGCGGGACGATCTGCTTCTGGAAATATGCGTAACGCTGCGGCATCCTCGACGGCTCCTTTTCGGGGCATACGTGCCCGCGGAGATTACGCCGATTATAAGCCGCTCAAGGGGGGCGGGCAATCGCAGGCTTAGTCCGCGTGCGCCGGTCGCGAGTGCCTGCGGTTTGCCCAGAGATGATAGACGCGATGGACGAGCAGCGCACAGGCCATGCCGACGATGATGTCCACCGTGTAATGCTCGCCCATATAGACGAGCGAGAAGCCCATCAGCACGGAGTAGGCGAGCAGGATGCGGGAGAAGCCGCGATAGAGATCACGCGCAAAGAGGTAGACGGCGAAGGTGATGCCCATGTGGAGTGAGGGCATCGCCGCCACCGGGTTGGGCACGCCGAGCGCGTTATAGAGACGCGCATACGTCTCCGGGTCCACCTGATGGCCGGCGTAGTCCATGATGCGGCTGATCCCCGGCAGCGCCCCGTAGTCCGCCGCTAACCAGGGTGGCACGGTGGGAAAGAGGAAATAGAGCACCAGTCCGGTGTAGAACGTACCGAGGATCAAGAAGACGTAGCGCGGGAAGAGCTCCCGCCGGAAAACCCAGACCAGCAGACCCGCAAGATGCGGCACGAGGAAGTATGACCAATGCACCTGCACGGTGAGCCAATCTAACCAGTTGAGCTGCGCCGGTTGAAAGAAGTTTTCCTGAAGCCAGACCCCGGGCACACGCCCGAAGAAAATCTGTTGCTCCAGTTCGATCACGTAATCCATCTTCGGCGCGATCGCGGTGCTGCCCGCGAACGAACGCAGCACCGTATAGATGAGGATACCGAGCACGTAGAGTGGACCCCAGATCAGGTAGCGCACGCGCCGGGCCCCTGGCAGCCAGACAGCGACCGCGACCGTCGCGAGCAGCACATGCAGCCACGGCGCCGTTACCCACCGGCCGGTGAGCAGGTCGAGGCCGAGCGCCGCGATCAGACTGATGCCGGTAACAAGGACGAAGGTACGTCCGAACGGTCCCGTCTGTGCGCTCGGCAGGGGCGGAGAGTGCTCCGCCCGCGTGTTCGGTGATTCCTGAGCAATCGCCACGAGCGGCGCTCTCCCTTATTTGTCCCGCCATTCCACCAACCGCTATTGTAGCGATTCGTCTGCGCGCCGTTCCATCACCCCTGAGCGGCAGAAGACGATACTTTCGACCGTGTACGGACTACCGCAACGGGAGTAGGGTGGCCGCGATCACAGAAGCACGATAGACTGCCGCTGGACAGTGCTTGTGACGGCAGGGTGGATGATGAAGCAACCCGCGCTCTTTCAGGTCGGCGCGCTGCGCGTGGATGTCGTCAGCGACGGCTATTTTCTCTTCGATTCTGGCGCGGTGATGGGCCTGATCCCGCGCACGCTCTGGGAACCACTCACCGGTCCGCCGGATGAGAAGCACCGCCTCCGCATCGGGCTGAACTGTCTCCTGATCCGCGATGGCACGCGCACGATCCTCGTGGATACCGGTGTTGGCACGAAGATCGAAGTGCGTCGCCGCGAGACGGCCTACCCGGGCGACTATGGCTATCTGCTCGGCAACCTGGCCGCATTGGGCGTGCGCCCGTCCGAGATTGATCTCGTGATCAACACGCACCTGCACTTTGACCACTGCGGCTGGAACACAAGCAGCGTCCACGGTGCCACGATCCCTACCTTCCCCAATGCACGCTACCTAATCCAGCGTGGCGAGTGGGACGCGGCCACCCACCCGAACGAGCGCACGCGCGGCACCTACTTACAGGACAACTTCACGCCGCTGATTGGCTCCGGCCAGCTCGATTTGATGGAAGGCGAAACCGTGATCACCGCCGCGATCACGGTCCTGCCTGCACCGGGTCACACCGCCGACCACGCCGCCGTCGTGCTCTCCAGCGAGGGCGAGACCGCCCTCTACCTCGGCGACATCATCCAGCACGAGGTCCAGCTCGACCGCCCCGCCTGGATCTCCGCCGCCGACATCCTCCCGCTCGTCAGCCTGGAGACAAAGAAGCGCCTCGTCGAGCAGGCGTATCAGAGCCGCGCCCTCCTGATCACCACCCACGCCCCCTATCCCGGCGCCGGCCGCATTCACGACGACACCGGTCGTCGCCGCTACGTGCCCGTGGAGCAGCGGGGGGACGATGGTAGCGGGTAGGGGCCTCGCCGCAGGTGCTGATAGGAGCGATGCGGCATCGCGTGCTAGACTCTGCACGTTGACGTGAACGGCATAGTGAAATGAGGAGGCGTCTGATGGAATTCCGTGATAACCAGGACGAGGCCGTCTTCCGCAGCCAGGTCCGCTCGCTCGTCCGCCAGCACTTCCCCGATGGCGGCGACCCCAACGCCGACATGATGGAGGCCGATACCGGCGGTCGCAACAGCGGCTGGCGCAAGGCGCTCGTGGACCGGGGCTGGTTCGCTCCGCACTGGCCGAAAGAGTACGGCGGCGGCGGTATGTCCCCCGGCGAGCAGTTCATCTTCAACGAAGAGCTGGCCGGGGCGCGCGTTCCCAGCGTCGGCGGCTCCGGCGTCTCGATGATCGGCCCGATCCTGATCATGTACGGCAGCGAGGCGCTGAAGCAGGAGCACCTCGGCCGCATTACCAGCGGCGAAGCGATCTGGTGTCAGGGCTATTCCGAGCCCGGCTCCGGCTCGGACCTCGCCAGCCTCCAGACCCGCGCCACCCGCGACGGCGACGACTTCGTGCTCAACGGCCAGAAGATCTGGACCTCCGGCGGCCACCGCGCCAATTGGATGTTCATGCTCGCGCGCACTGACCCGGACGCGCCGAAGCACCGCGGCATTTCCATGTTCCTCATGGACATGAAATCACCCGGCGTCAACGTCCGCCCGCTGATCAACATGGCCGGTCAGCACCATTTCAACGAAGTTTTCTTCGATAACGTGCGCGTCCCCGCCACCAACATGATCGGCGAGGAGAACCGCGGCTGGTACGTCGGCGCAACCCTGCTCGACTTCGAGCGCTCCAACATCGGTTCCAGCATCAACCTCCACCACACCGTGATGGACCTGATCACCTTCGCCAAAGAGGCCGCCGCTCAGCGCAGCCCCACCGTCAAGATCACGGAAACCGTCAAGGCGGAACTCGCCGACCGCCTGATCGAGGCCGACGTCTGCAAGCTGATCTCGTACCGGATTATCTCGATGCAGAAGCGCGGCCAGGTACCGAACTACGAGGCCTCGATGAACAAGATGTTCCGCTCTGAGACCGCGCAGCGCACCGCTCGCACTGGCACGAAGCTGCTCGGCATGTACGCCCACCTGTACCGTGACGAGCAGCGCGCTCCGCTCCAGGGCCGCCTCGCCGCCACCTACCTCGGCAGCGTCTCCGCGACGATCGCCGCCGGCACGAGCGAGATCCAGCGCAACATCATCGCCACCCGCGGCCTCGGTCTGCCGCGCGGATAAGCACGATCGGTAGGAAGTAGGAGGGTATGCCTCACGATTTTGCGGCGCGAGCGTGTGCGGACTTCGGTCCTCATCGGTCGGTGATCAGCGGACGCCAAGCACGAGAAAACGAAGAGCGACCGGCAACCGGTCGCTCTTCGTGAGATTTGCCGGTTCACCCGCAGGACCGAAGCTCCCGGCGATCCGTTTGATCTCCGCAACTGTCTACGACCGGGCGCGCTCAGGGGGCGCGGCGTTTGGCAGGGATGGCGGCACGTCAGTTGACCTCGCCGGGGCCGGAGACGAGGCGCGTGACTGCTTCGCCGAGGGCGGCGTAGGCCGATGTCGTCAGCGCCGGGTCGGTTGCGAGGATCGCGGCGGCGTCGGCACGGGCGGTTTCCAGCAGTTCCAGATCGGCGAGGCTGGCGACCTTGAGCGCCGGGAGGCCGGATTGGCGGGTGCCGAAGACGTCACCCTCGCCGCGCAGGCGCAGGTCTTCTTCCGCGAGCTTGAAGCCGTCCGAATGATCGACCATGAGCTGCATCCGCTCGCGCGCTTCGACAGAGGCGCTGTCGGAGAGGAGCAGACAGTACGATTGCGCATCGCCGCGACCGACGCGTCCGCGGAACTGGTGCAACTGCGCCAGCCCGAAGCGCTCCGCGCCTTCGATCATGATGATGTTGGCGTTGGGAATGTCAATCCCGACCTCGACGACGGCGGTGGAGACGAGGATGTCTGTGAGTCGGTCGCGAAAGGCGGCCATTGCCGCGTCCTTCGCGCGCGCGGACATGCGCCCGTGGAGAAGAGCGAGGCTGAGCTGGGGGAAGACCTCGCCGCGGAGGCGTTCGAACTCCACCGTGGCGGCGCGCACTTCCAGCGTCTCGGACTCCTCGACGAGCGGACAGATGATGAACGCCTGCCGGTTCTGGCGAATCTGCTCGTAGACAAAGGTATACGCCTGATTGCGCTCGCCGGACTCGATTACGACCGTCTTGACCGGCTTGCGGCCGGGCGGCAGTTCGTCAATCACGGAGACATCGAGGTCGCCGTAGAGCGTGAGCGCGAGCGTACGCGGGATCGGCGTCGCGGTCATGACGAGCAGATGGGCGGCTCCGCCCTTGCCGCGCAGGGCGGAGCGCTGCATCACGCCGAAGCGGTGTTGCTCATCCACCACGGCAAGCGCAAGGCGCGGAATCTCCAGGCCGTCCACCAGGAGCGCGTGGGTACCGATCGCGATATCAATCGCGCCCGTGCTGATCGCGGCCTGGGCGCGCGCCTTCGCCTTTGCGCCCAGGCCGCCGCGTAGGAGCGCGACATGGACGGGCCGGTCGAGGAAGGGCGGATTGCAGAGTGCGGTCGCGCCATCGAGCGATTCGCCGTTGAGGAGGCGGCAGATCGTGCGAAAGTGCTGCTCCGCCAGGATCTCGGTCGGGGCCATCAGCGATCCCTGGTAGCCATTCACGACCGCTGCTAAGAGCGCGGCGGTCGCGACAACGGTCTTGCCGCTGCCGACATCGCCCTGCAAGAGTCGAGCCATGCCGAGCGGCTGCGCGAGGTCCGCGAGCAGATCGGCCGTGACGCGCTCTTGGGCACCGGTGAGGGCGAAGGGAAGCGCGGCGAGGAAGCCGGTGCGCACATGCTCTGGCAGGACAAGTTCGGGCGCGACCGCGCCGGCCCGCCGCGCTTCGCGCCGGCGGAGCACGGCCAGTTGCAACGTCAGCAATTCCTCGTAGGCGAGGCGAGCGCGCGCCGCCGCTGCCTGGACGAGCGTTTCGGGGAAGTGAACCTGCCCGATCGCCTCACGCAGGCCCGGCATCGTGGCGCGCTGAGCGAGCAGCGCCTCCGGCAGCGTCTCCTGGATCTGCTCCAAGCAGCGATCGAGCGCCACACGCACGAGGCGGCGCACGGTGCGCAGCGGCAGGCCCTGGGTAAGCGGGTAGACCGGCGCGACCCGGCCCGCCTGGACGCTCGCGGTGAGGTCGCTGCCCGGCTCAAGCAACTCCCACTCCGGCGCGTCCATCTGGATCAGGCCACGGAAGACGCCGACCTTGCCGCTGAGGACAATCCGGCCCCCGGTGTGGATCTGGCGCGCGAGGTATGGCTGGTTGAACCAGACGACGCGCAGTGCGCCAGAGCCGTCGTTGACGATCGCCTCGGTCGCCTTGCGCATGTGGCTGAAGGTGATCTCTTTGCAGGCCCAGACGTCCGCGATCACGGTCACTTCTTCACCCGGTCGCAGCTCGCGGATCTTCTTCACCTGGGAGAAATCGTCATACCGGTGGGGCAGGTGCCAGAGCAGGTCCCGCACCGTGGAGATGCCGAGCGTGGCGAAGCGCGCGGCCCAGCGGGCGGCGTTGGGGAGGTCTGCCAGGGGCGAGTCCAGCGTGAGACTGCCCGAGGGTGTGCGCTTCGCCTTCGCTCCAGGCTTGGCGGCGTCCGGTGCGCCTTTGGCGCTGGTGACGCTGGTTGGCACCTTCGCGGCCGCCTTCTTGAGCGGGCGCACACGCGGCAACGGCTCCGTCACACCGAGGCGCACGGAGGCGGGCAGCAGCGGCGGCTCGGTGTGCGCGCGCGCTCTCCGTTCTGGTTGCTGGAGCGCGACGAGCGTGCGCTCGACCCAGCGCTCGCGCATTTCTGCCGTGAGGTGCTTATAGGGCGCGGCGAGCGATTCCACGAGCGCTTCGTGAACGGGCGTCCCCGGCTTGACCGTGCCATCGTCGTAGAGCCCGCGCAGCAGCACGTCGAGCCCGCCGCGAACCGTGCTGTCCTGGAACCCGCGCCGCTGCTCCTGCTCCAGGACCATCCGTAGGGCGCGCTTGGGATCATCCATGGCGTGGCATCCAGTGAGGGGGATCGCTCACCCCGCGCGGTCGCAGATCCCCATGCCGAGGACGCGGGGGCCGCCGTAGACGCCGACGACGGGGCCGAGCCAGCCGGTTTCGATCACGGTGTTGGGTAACGCCTGGCGCAGGCGGGCGGCCCACCGCTCCGCTTCGCGCGGCATCGCGGAGTGCCAGACGCCGATCCGCTCCGCGTTTTGGTGCGCGGTGGTCAGCTCGATCAGGCGTTCGTCGGCGCGGGCACGGGTACGCACGCGCTCCAACGGCGCGACCTCGCCCGCGCGCACGGTGAGGATCGGCTTGATGCTGAGCAACCCGCCGATCCAGGCGCTCGCGCGACCGATGCGCCCGCCCTTTTGCAGGTACTCCACCGTGTCCAGCACGAAAAGGATTGACAGGCGTCCGAGCGTCTTGCGCGTCACCGCGAGGCATTCGTCGAGGTTCTTCCCGGCACGCGCCGCGTCCTGGGCGATCCGCACCGCGTAGCCGAGCGGCCAGGAAACGGTCTCCGCGTCCAGCACCTCGACGCGTGCGCGACCGCCCAACGCCTCACGCGCCGCACGCGCAGCGTTCGCGGTGCCGCTCAGCTTACCGGAGATGTGGATCGAGAGGATCTGATCTGTCTCCCCCGCGAGCCGCTGGTAGACCTCTAAGAACGCGCCCGCGGAGGGCTGGGAGGTCTTGGGCAGCACTCTGCTCTCGACCAGCCGTTGAAAGAAGCGCTCCGGGAGGATGTCTACGCCGTCCCGCAGTTGCTCCGTACCGAAGCTGATATTGAGCGGCACAACGTCAATCCCCCAGCGTGCGGCGTCGGCCTGGGAGATGTCGGAGGTGCTGTCGGTAACGACGCGAACAGTCATACGGCGCACTCCCATGGCGGGTGTGTCGGGATACCAGTATAGCGAAGCTGATTCCGTGCCTACGCCCGCTTATGGCACGGGACGGGCGGCGTAGGTTAGAGCGCGGCGCGGATCTGGGCAGCGTGCTCGTCCATGTGCTCCTTCACCGAGTGGAAGAGGTTCTCGACCGTGTGGACCGCGCCGAAGTTCTTCGCGCCCATCTGCCACTCGTTATTCTTCACCTGGTCAAGCGCGGCGAGCATTTTCGTATGCCCTTCGTCATATTTGCGCTTGCATGACGGGCGGGTCGCACGGAGGGCAAGCAGGCGAACGCTCCAGACATTGAGGAAATTGGCGAACGGTGGGTTGAAGCCCTTGCCCTTTTTGGCGTTCGCGATCCCTGACGGCATGAAGCCAATGCCCATTGCAACGTGGTACATCAGTTGACCGACGTTCCACGCGGGATTCGTGGACGGCTTCTTCCAGTCCGCGCGCGTCAAACGGTTGAGCAGTTCGTGGTAGTCGCGGCGCGCTGCCTCGAGTTCGGCGCGGATCGCGGTGCGGTCGGGCGTGGCGCTGGATGCGTGCGCGGGCGCTGTGGTCATCGTGCTGAACCTCCCTTCGCGGTGAATATTTACGTGCCCTTGAAACGGGGATACGAGCCGATCACCTGGAGTGTCTGCGATTTGTCTTCTACGACCGCGAGCGCTTCAGCAATCGCCAGGTCGCGGCGGTGGCCGAGGATGTCCACGAGGAAGACGTAGACGCCGAGCGCGTCTTTGGAGGGGCGCGACTCGATCCGCGTGAGGTTGATGTCGCGCGCGGCGAACTCCTGGAGGACGGCGACGAGCGAGCCAGGGCGGTCATGGTGTGTCGTGAAGCAGATCGAGGTCTTATCGTCGCCGCTCGGCTCCGCGTCCGCGAGGCCGACGACGACAAAGCGGGTGACGTTGTGCGTGCGGTCCTGGATCGCGTGCGCGAGGATCTCCGCGCCCAGCAGTGTGGCGGCGCGCGCCGAGGCGATCGCGGCGGCGTCGGGACGCGCGATCGCCTGCTCCACCGCGCCGGAGGTGGAAAGCGCCGGTTCGAGCCGCGCCGTGGGAAAGCAACGCTCGATGAAGCCACGGCACTGACCGAGCGCATTGGTATGGGAGAAGATCACCGCGATTTGGGAGGCGAGGCGGCCCGGCGGCACGATCAGGCAATGCTCGATTGGGATCACGACCTCGCCGCGCACGCGCAGCCGCCCGCCGTGGATGAGGATATCCAGCGACTCCGCAACCGACCCCTCCAGGCTGTTCTCGACCGCGAGCAGGCCTTCGGCGGCGATGCCGGACTCGACGGCGGCAGCGACGCCAGCGTGGCTTGGAAAGGGGAGGAACTCGGCGTGCGGTGCATAGCGCAACGCCGCCTGTTCGCCGAAGGTGCCCGCGGGGCCGAGGAAGGCGACACGCACATCCCGCTCCTTAGAGCGCATCGCGCGCGCCCGTGAGCACACGCCGCAGCGCTTCTTCGGTATTGCCGCGCGTGATCGCGATTACCTCGTCGTTGCCGCGCAGCACGCTCTCTGGACGCGGGAGGCGCGGCGTTCCCTCGTTATCCACGAGCAGGATGATCAGCGAGCCCTCCGGCAGCATCAATTCCTTGAGGTGCAGGCCAACGGCGGGGCCGCGCTCTGGCAGGCGAATTTCGACCAGTTCCAGATCCGTGTGCTTGAGCTTGAGCAAACGATGGAGACGGTCCACGGGCAGTTCCATCTCGATCTTGTCCAAGATCGCCTCGGTCGCGCTCACGCTCACGTCAATGCCGAGCATGCCAAAGAGCGTCTCGTTCCGCGGGTCATTGATGCGCGCGATCGTCTTCGGCACGCCAAACTTGCCCTTCGCCACCTGACAGGCGACGAGATTATCCTCATCATCCCCCGTGACGGCGATCAGCATCGCGGCACGCCGGCAGCCAGCTTCTTCCAGCACCGATGCCTCGCAGCCGTCGCCTGCCAGCACGGCGCTGCCTAATTGCTCGGCGATGAATGCGGAACGGGGGCCAAACTCATCGCTTTCGATCACGAGCACCTCGTAGCCGAGGTCCAGCAACTCCTTGGCGAGGTGGAAGCCGACGCGTCCACCGCCGACGACGATCACATAGTTCGTGTCACGGGGACCGATCTCCGTTTGTTCAGCGTGTGGCTGCATGTGTTCCCGCCTCGTCTGCTGCCGGGTCTTCCTGCAACGCCTGCATCAAGAGCTCGGCACCGACCTTGGTTGGGCTGATCGTGCGCAGGCCGAGCATTTTGTACAACTCTTCGCGCATCGGATCGTAGATCCGGCAGACCACGCGCGGCACGTTGAAGATCAACTTCGCGATCTGCGCCGCCATCACGTTGCGGTTATCGCCGGCGGTGCAGGCGACGAAGGCATCGGCCCCTTCCACACCCGCATCTCGGAGCACATCCTGGTCGCGTCCGTCACCGATTACCTTGCGGCCGGAAAAGGTCGGCACAAGGAATCGCTCGAACTGGCGCGCACGCAGGTCGAGCACGGTCACGTCATGTCCCTCGGCATCGAGCTGGTTGGCAAGCTGCGCGCCGACGCGGCCACAGCCCATGATCACCACCTTCATGCGCGTCCCTCGCTCCCCCGTGCCGGCATGCGAAGGATCCACACCTGGCATGGTGCCTGTTTGATCACATACTGCGTCGTGCGGCCAGTCTGGTAATCGCCGAACGGTTTGGTGTATTCCGTGCCGAGGACGATCACGTCAATCGCGCGCTCGATCGCCTCATCCACGATTGCATGCCCAGCCTCACGCGCCTGCAATAACTCGCCTTCGACCTCGACGCCCACTACCTCGCCAAGCCGCTCCGCGTCAGCGAGGATGTGCTCGCCACGCGTTGCTTCAAGGGTCATTTCGGCGTCCAGCGGCCGCGTACGCTTGACCTCGATCACATGGACGACATACACCTGCCCCTTGGTGCGCTTGGCCTGCGTACAGGCGAAGTCGAGCGCCTCGAACGCGGCCTGTGACCCGTCCGTGGGGACGAGGAAGCGCCTGGCATCGGTGATCTTGCTGAGCCGCTTCAGGTCAGGCACGGTGCGCTCCAGGGTGGGATCACGGTTCCGCCTCTTAGGTCGTACCCACCAGTGAGGTTACGCGCAACCGGCGGTATGGTGCATCCTTTCCGCGTCCCTATTCGGGCTTTGCGCGCCGTATGCGGCGGGGCGGCTCGGCGGCGTCTTCGTCTGCCACGGGTGGCGCTGGCGTGCGCGTGCGGCCACGGCGCGATACACGGTGCGAGGGCGGTACCTCGACCTCGCTCACGAGGCGCGCGAAGTCCTCCATCGGCAGCGCGGGGAGGATTTGATAATGGACGTTGCCGCGCGCGGCCTCGCGGATCAGGACACGCGCCACGGTCTCGATATCCGGTGCGTCCAGAACAGTGAGATAATCGTATGGACCGAGAAGCGCATAGCTGGCGAGCACACGCGCACCGGCCTCCTCCGCGCGTGCGACGGCGCGATGATGTCGCTCGGTGAGGCCGTCCAGCGTGCGGCTGCGCCCCGCCTCCGTGGCGGTACCCAAAGCAACGAAGATCGGCATCAGGAGGCTCCCTTCTCCGGCCAAGCGGGTGTGCGAGGGTCGCCGCCGTCCCCGGCCGCTTGATCGGCCCGGCCAATGATCAGTCCCATCACCAGTATCGCGATGCCAAATCCGGCGAACGTCGCGCAGACGACCGCGATCGTGAAGGCGCTATCACGTACAACAATCCGGACGATGTCATCCACGGCATTGTCGCCGCCGAACACCAGGCGGGTGCCGAGCCAGGCGACGAGCGCACCGCCCCCGGCGAGCAGCGACCCGACGACGATGCTCACGCCCGGCCCGACTAAGCGCGACGGACCTTCATGGAGCCAGATCGTGAGCGCAACGAGCACGAGCGCCGCTAGTGCGACGACCAGCCGCTGCGTGTCGAGGGAATCGTGCCTTGCGGTCGTGAGAAAGTTGAGCGTGCGCTGGAGCGCCCACTGCGAACTGAAGATCGAGGGTGAGGGTGCGCGTGCGTCTTCGGCGCGGAATGCGCCCGCGCCTTGCTGGTAGAGCGTTTCCACCATGCGATGGAGCACGATCGCGCGCAGGCGACTAGGATCAGCATTGAGCGCGTCCTCCCGCGGGACCTCGACGCGCACGGGCAGACCGGGGACGGGCACGCGGCCATCGGGCGGCTGACCAAGCGCTAGCTCACGCATCGTCTCTGTGCCCGCGGTGAGGGTTTGGTCGAGGTCGGTGAGTGACGGCAGGACGGTGCCGAGCACCCGTTCCGCCGCCGCCGGCGCGGTTACCTGCCAGAGGCCATGGAGCGCGACGAGCACGGCGACCGCGAGCGCAAGGAGCACGCCAGCAAAGCGCGCGCCCGCGGCAGGGCCGGTCTGATCGAGCTGACGCGCGTACGGCGAGCGATAAGGATGCCGCTGCGGCAGCGGCCGGCCGGTGTAGCCGTACGATCGTTGCTCGCGGCGCGCGGGTGGACGCTCGTTCGTCATTCTTCCACGACGACTGTTCCAGCGGCGAGGTCATGCAGCGCACGGCCGCCGCGGCTGATGAGGATGGGCAGCAGCGCGGCGAGCGCTAGGCCGCCAAGCACAAGGCCGCTTGGCGCCAGCCAAACGGGGATCTGATCGCCGCCCCAGACGCGCCCGGCCACGGCCGCGGGCGCGACCAGCAGGAAGACGTTTTCGAAGCAGAAAACTGTCAGGCGGAGCAGCGCGCGCCGCAGGCCGGGTGGCCGGCCGCGGCGGTCAATTATACGCAAGCCCAGCGCTAGCTTGCCGAGACTGCGACCGTACCAACTCCAGCCGGCGAGCGTGCCCAGCAGCCAGATCGGCACCGTAAGCGCGGCAATCGTGAAAAACGCGTAAATGGATGCATCCGGCGCGCCGTGCGTGTTGCGCCCGCTGGCGAGATAGAGCTGGAGGCCACCGAGCGAGACCAGGGTCGAGCCGAGGATGACAAAGATCAGCCAGTCCACGACGTATGCAGCGAGCCGCACCGCCGTTCCCGCGCGTTGCGCGGTGGCCGCAGGCTGGCCGGGCCGGCGTGCCGCCGCATTCGTCCGCAGCATGGTTCGTTCTGTCACGATGGGCGCAGTATAGCAGGTGGTTCGGCGCAGATAGGGAGCGGTCC
>Ga0136611_10000939_pt1 | contig 19863 bp, 14 predicted proteins | sample AntDrymUQ2232306_2_FD_106645 | JGI IMG/M metagenome (GOLD analysis project Ga0136611, IMG submission 106645) | Polar desert sand microbial communities from Dry Valleys, Antarctica - metaG UQ223 (23.06) | ecosystem: Environmental > Terrestrial > Soil > Desert | place: Antarctica: Dry Valley...
AAAAAGATAAGCAAAAGATAAGCAAAAGAAAAAAGCCGCTTGACTTAAAGTCAGACGGCTTTTTTTGATGAGAACAACTCGTAATTTTAGTTCACGATTACTTCGCGTTCCGAATTTAAAACTGGTCTCGAAGCAGGCGGATTATCAGGCGAAGTGTGCAGATGAACGCCTTTCCAATCCTTTCCGATCTTCTTAAAAACGATTGTCATTCTGCCCGAAGCCGTTTCGAGTTTTCCGTCGTATTCCTGCGTTTGCTTCCACTTATTGGTCAGATATGCGTTGTCCGTACCGAGCATTTCTATTCGCAGTCCGGTAATTTCCAGGTTTACGTTCGACGTTTTTTCATACGACGAGTCACGGTTTTTTTTCATTGTGTCCCAACCGATGGTGGCGGAACCGTTGTTATTAAAAAAAAGAATTTTGTCCGATTTTTCGTAAACGCTCATCACCTTTTCGGAATTGGCTTGCTTGATGCCTTCAACCAATCTATCGAAAGCCTCACGAACCGGTTTTGTCGGGTCAGCTTTGGAAGTTGTTTTGGTCTTTTGACCGAAAGCCGAAATAGTCAGAGCAAAAATTATAAAGCTGAATATTGCAATTTTTTTCATTTTTTATTTGTCCTCTTATTTGTCCTCTTATTTGTCCTCTCAAAGTTTTAATCAAAGAAAGTTTATTGCCGGAAATTTTACGGCAATAAACCGTTAAGACGAATTATAATCGAAAATCGTTTGCCTGACGCAAATGGCAGACATAAAATTGAAGTTCTATCAAAAATAGGTGAGAAAGTTTCCGGCTTCTTCGTCTGCATTTGCACTATTTAGTATTACGAATTTTTATTCCTGCACCATTTCGTTAAAAATAAAAATATCGGCGAACGCTTTAAGCCGATTCATTAAATAATATCCAACTCAAAGATAAAAAATATGACGGTATAAAAATTGCTGTAAGCGCAAGCAAAAGTTGAGTTAAACGCTTCCACAAAGCTCTTCCCGAGAGACAAGCAAATAGTTCAAGGAGAAAAAATTTATGCGAACAGCAAAGAAAGTTTTATGGTCGATCTTCCTTGTAATTCCCCTTTTATTTGCCGGAAATGTTTTCGCCGAAGTTTCTGACGATTACACGCCGGAAGTAACGGCTCGTGTGGCACGAATCAGTTTTATGCGCGGCGACGTGCAGATTCGCCGCGCTGACAGCCGGGATTGGGAACGCGCAACGCAGAATTTACCGATTGTCGAAGGCGACGAGATTACGACCGATGCGGCGGCTCGCCTGGAAATTCAGTTTAACAGTAAGAATTACTTGCGGTTGGAGGGTAATTCCAACTTAAAAATCGTCAATTTAAAAGACGCAGGCATTGCGGTCAGCCTTCCTCAGGGAAGTTTGAGTCTGCGCGTTTTGGAATTTGATAAGAACAGCGCGTATTTTGAAATTGACGCGCCGAAGACGACCGTTTCCGTCCAGAAAGAGGGAATGTATCGGGTTGACGCGGGCGACGAGCGTAATAACGAACTTCGGGTCAGCGTAACGGACAGCGGCGAAGCGCGAATTTATTCTGAAACTTCGGGTTTTACATTGCGCGGCGGACGCAGTGCGAAGATTTTCCTTGACGGAAATAATGCGGGCGAATGGGAAACGGCGGATGCTTCGCGTTATGCCGATGATTTTGATAGCTGGTCGCTCCAGCGCGACGCGGTAATCGCCAAACGCTTGCGCGACGCGCATTATGATACGTATTATGACCGCGATATTTACGGCGCGGAAGATTTAACCGAATACGGCGAGTGGGTTCACACGCGGAAATACGGCTATGTCTGGCGACCGTTCAAAAACTCCGTCAGCGGATATGCCGACTGGTCGCCGTATCGCTACGGTCACTGGCGTTGGATTCCGCCATATGGCTGGACGTGGGTTAATGACGAGCCTTGGGGTTGGGCGACTTATCATCACGGACGCTGGGTCTACGACGACCGGGTTTGGGTTTGGACTCCGTATGGACATTACAGAAATAGCCGCAGTTGGTGGCAGCCAGCGCTTGTCATACTGGCAAGCTGGGGCAGTAATGTTTGCTGGTATCCGCTGCCGTATGATTACGGTTATTACGATTACAACCGGCATTATCGTCGTAATCGTCAAAACAACACGACGATAATTAATAATAATACGACGGTGATTATCAATAATACTTCTCCGACGTTGAATCAACCGGGACAAAACCAGATGATTTCGAAGGAAATGCTGAATTTGCCGACACAGCCGCCGGTGACCGTTCCACTCAACAGCGTTATTGCGGTCAACGCAAATCAGTTTGGCAGAGATAGAAGAGGTTTCAACACCGCGTCGCTGGAAATTGCCAAAACCGCGATTGCCAAAACGCCGGATACTATTAGAGAATTGCCGGTTTTGCCGACATTCAATGAATTAGACGGAAAAGTGAGCCGCGAAATTCTGACCGCGCCGCCGATGATTGCTAAAGTTGAAACGAAAATCAAAACCGGCGCAATCGTCCGACAGCCGGACGGCTCGATGGATGGAGAACTTCGCAAATCGCGCATTTTCGGCAATCGTCCGCCGGTTCAGGTAAAAGCCGACGAAACGGAAACGAGAACCGCAAAAGAAAGAGATTCGGAAATGCGGAGAACGGGCGCGGTTGTTCGTTCATTCCCGAACGAAGGCAGCCGGGAAACGGAAAAGCCAAAACGTCCGCCAATCACGCCGCGCGATGATTCTCAAAATAATCCCGATGACCGTAAAGCTGAGGAGCGGGAGAATCGCAAACCTGAACGACCACGGCGCAACGACAACGATTCAAATCAATCGCCGCCGATTTACCCGCCGCCGGTCGAGCAGCGCGAAAAACGTCGTGAACCGCCGATGCAGCCGCGTAACGACGAGCGACCGAAACGCGAAGAACCCCGTTCTGAACCGCCACAGCAAAAACGCGAGGAAGCGCGACCGCAGCCTCCGCCGACCAGGCGTGAGGATCCGCCGCCAACCAAAAGCGAGCCGAAGGAAGACCCTAAACCTTCGCCGCCTTTGAACGAAGGCAAAAGAAACAAAGACGGGGAATGAGAAAAGGAGAAAAGGAGAAAAGGGGAAAAGGGGAAAAGGGGAAAAGGAGAGGAGGAGATAAGAAAATGTTTTTGTATTGAAAATTTGAAATAAAAACTCAACTTTTCAAATACGGAAAATTTTCTTCGCTCCTTTTCCCTTTTTCCCTTTTCCCTTTTCTCCCTTTCTCCCTTTCTCCTCTTCTGCATCTAATTCTGCAAAAATATCTCCCTGCTCACCGCCGCCGGGTCGCCGACGACAACGAAGCGGATGTTTTTCATATATTTTTGTGAAACCGTCCGCACGTCCTTTGCCGTAACTTCGCGGATTTTATCTAAAAAAGAGAGTGAATTGCGCCAGCCGCCGCCGATTAATTCGTAACGGGCGAGTTCGGCAACCTGCGCGGAGTTTGTTTCCTGATTAATATAATAAGTGGTCAGGAAATAACCCGGAACGCCCGTGAAACCGTCATCTTCAATCAAATCGCTTTTCATACTTCCGATTTCCTTGAGCATCAAGTTGATCGATTGGTTAGCGTCATTTGCCGTCACGTAAATGTTTGCCGTGTTCGCCGCATTGTTTTCCATTTCGGCGCTCGGCGCGTAGGAAAGATTACGTTTCGTGCGAACTTCATTGTAAACGCGGCTTTGCAAAATCGTCATCGCCACGCGCATCGCGTAATAATCGGGGTCGGCGAGCGAAGGTGCGGCAAAAATTCCTTTGACGTAATTGGTCGGAATCGTTCTCGAAGTTACGTCAAGCGTCGGCTGTGCGAAATTGATGCGCGGGACGGGCTGTTCTTTATAATCGCCGCGCGGCAACCTGCCGAATGAAGCGGTGATTTGTTTTTGAACCGTTTGCGGGTCGAGGTCGCCGACGATTACCAGAAGCAGCCGCGAAGTCTGCAAAAGATTTTTGTGATAGAGGCGCAAATCTTCGATTTTCAGATTGCCGACCGATTCAATCGTGCCGTTCGGATCGTTTGAATACGGATGGTTGGCATAGATAACTTTATCCTGCAAAACACCGAGCGAACTGTCGGGGCTGACCGATTGATTCCGCAAACCCGTAAGGAGCCTTTCCCGCGCAAGAGCGAAATCCTGCGGCGTAAATGCCGGATTTAAGATGATGTCGGTGAAAATTTCCCAGGTTTTGTCAAAATTTTGGCGCGTCGAAGTAAGTGAAATAACGCCGAAATCATAGCCCGCGCCACCGCTGATCGCGCTTCCGGTTCGCGCAAACTCTTTTCGCAAAACTTCGCGCGGGTATTTTACACTCGCTTCGGTCGCCGTCGCTAACGCTAGTGTTTCAATTCCGGCGTTTTTCGCCGTCTGATTTTTCACGCCGCCGCGCGTAAAAAGTCCGGCTGAAACCGTGGGCGAACTCGGACGGCGTTTGACGATGACTTTTAAGCCGTTGACATCGAATTCGGTGATTGATTTGTCGGGCGAAACCGATGTTTGTGCATTGATTCCAAAAACAAACGATAAAATAACGAAAGTCAGTATAATAAATTTTCTGACTTCCGACTTCTGACTTCTGACTTTTTTCATAATTTATTTGCCAATTAAATCCTGTTCGGTTAATTTCGCCGCGGCTTGCGCCGGAGCGGAAATTAACGCCACGCCGACGTGCGGTTTTGCCTGAATATAACCTGAAACGTATTTTTTGATGTCGTCGCGTGAAACGGCGCGGAGATTTTTATAATAACCGCGATAATAATCCATTCCGGTCGAAGACCACCAGAAACCGAGTGAGTGCGTATATTCGCTCAGTTTTTCACGGCGGTATAAATCTTCGGCTTCGAGCAGAGTTTTAGCGTTGGCGAGTTCTTCGTCAGTAAAATAATTCGGATTGTTGAACTGCGCCATTTCCTTATAAAGCGTGTCGAGCGCGGCTTTCGCTTTGTCCGGCGCGGTCACGAGCGTGACGCGAATCGGTCCGACATTTCTCTGCGTGTAATAATGAACATTTGCCTGAACCGCCAGACCCGAATCAATCATCGCCCGCTGAAAGCGCGAATCGGGCTGCTGAACGATATACGAAAAAACGTCCGCCGCATATGTCGAAGCGTCGTCTTTGCCAATCGAAGGTCCGTGCCAGCCGATTTGCATAATCACGTTCTCCACGTCTTGATTAACAATCACGCCTTCGCTTTTGGTCAGCGGCGGATGTTCGACAATCGGGAATTTAACAAACGGGTCTTCGCCTTTTTTCCATATTCCGAAAAGGTCTTCGGCAAGTTTGAAAACTTTTTCCGGCTGCACGTCGCCGGTGACGATTAACGCCGAATTATTCGGAACGTAATAGCGCGATTGAATCAGGCGCATTTTCTCGGTCGTCGCGCTCGATACGGTCTCGCGCGTTCCGCCCGGACTTTTGCGCGACGGATATTTATAAAAAAGTTTATCCATCAGCGTCCGGTCGAGATAATAACCCGGCTCGGCTTGCTGGCGGTCGAGTTCGCCGAGAACGACCTGGATTTCGCGCTCGAATTCTTCCCTTTCAAACGACGGATAAAGCATCGCGTCGCGCATCGTACGCAGAATCGTCGCCGTATTCGGACTCGTCGTGCTGAAATAATAATTAACGTATTCTTCCTGCGTCGTGCCGTTGCGAACGTAGCCGAGTTTATCAACCTCGTTCAAATAACTGACATCGCCGATTTGCGCTTTCAATTTCACCTGTTCGGCACAGTTTTGACCCATATAATAATTGAAATTGTTATAGCTTTTCGCCAAATCGCAGCGGAAAATAGCAAGCGCCTGATTCGACTTAAAGAACATATGTTCATACAAATGCGACAAACCGTTTAGTTCCGGCGGCTCGGTAAATGAACCGTTGCGAACCGCCATTTCAACCGTCACGAGCGGCACGGACGCATCCGGCAAAACGATGACTTCCAGACCGTTCGGCAAAGTTTTGGTAACGAACGGAACTTTTACGTCATCCTGCGGTTTCGATTGCGCCGCCGCTGCCGTATCTTTTGCCGCCGCTTGATTAGGTTTGGCGGTTTGTGCAAAATTTAGATTGGTTAAAACTGATGTAATTAAAAATGAACTAAGAAGAAATTTTTTCACCCGGAAACTCCCGTATAAAGTTTAAGAATCGTTTTTACGTTTATTTAACAAACAAAGTTTTTAATCTACCACAAAGGAGACTAAATTTATGGAACGAGATAATATGATGCACGGAGCGCGCACGGCGTTGAATCAAAATATGGAAATGCGCGAGTGGTGCGAGATTTTTCTGAAGGAAAGAGAAAGACAAACGAAACCGGAAATGTCCGACGAAGAATTTGAAAAGCACTGGAAATATCACAAACCGGAGATTATGCACGCGGGCGCGGCGGAAGCGGTTTTGGCTTATAAAAACCGACAAAAACAATCTTAAATTACGAATTACGAATTACGAATTACGAAAATAAATTCCTTTCATTCGTAATTCGTAATTTGAAATTCGTAATTGACTTCAAACTCCCGGCATCGCTCTTTTTAAAGGTTTGAGAAGGAAGAACAACACGATTGACATAAATACAGCCATCGCGCCGAGAATGATGAAAAACGAAGATTGATACCAAATGCTCCAGTAAATTCCAATCATCGTCAATTTGTTACCGATAGCCGTCGCCACAAACCAGCCGCCCATCAGCAGTCCGCGCATCCGAATCGGCGCGACTTTTGAAACCAGTGACAAACCCATCGGCGACAACATCAATTCACCCAAAGACAGAATCGCGTAAGCCAACAGCAACCAGAAAGGTGAAACTTGAAACAAGTAGGCGCGATTCAGAATTTTGCTCATAACCGGAGTAGATTGTCCTTCGCCGACAACTTTTTTGACGGTATCGGTCAGTTTTGCTTCGCCCGTGAATTTTTTATTCTGATAGCTTTGAATATTTGCCAAAACATCCGGCGGAACGCCGTCGGCTCGCAATTTATCCGTTACTTTTGTCAGAAACATCGGGAAATTTGGATTTTCCGCAAACTTTGCTTTTGCTAATTCCTTATCGTCAAGCTCGACATCACCGACTTTTTTGGCAATTTCTTCCGAAACACCGTCAGATTCGAGATTGACGACGATGGTTGAAAGTGCGCTCCCAAAGGTCGAATCGGTTTGGAATTTTTTGTCGTTGACAATGTAGCTTTTGTCTGCGCCTTTGGTGTCCCTGAGTTTAGTCAAAACATCTTCCGACACGCCGTCGGTTCTTAATTGTCCGACAATTCTTTCGTTGATTCTGAAAGCACCGTCGGTAAGTTGCGCGGACGTAGGCTGCTGACCTTCGCCAACTGTCGCGGCAAAATAAAGGACAAAAAACGAAAGTCCGGTGAGCATCATTCCGACTGCCATTTTCGTCGGTGTCGCCGGTTCTTTGCCGCGTTTGTCGAGAAATCCCCAAAACCAAACCAGCGGAAACGTCAAAACGATAATCCAAAACGGATTGATAGAATTTGAAATCGTTCCGGTAACATTCCAAGCCGTGTTGTCGTCCGCCCAATAAGTCAGCGTCGAGCCGTTTTGATGAAACACCATCCAAAAGACGATGACGATGGCAAAAATGACAAGCAACGCCATAATGCGTTTTGAATCCGGCACGGCGTTCATCCGGTCTTGGCGAGCCGCGTTTGCCGCTTTATGTCCGCCTTCGTCCTGGTCGCTGATGCCGTGCGGCGGAGCGTCAACCGCAGTTGCGGCGGTATCGGCGGCTTGCTCGGCATCTCGCAGCGGATTTCTTTTATCCGTGCCTTCAACCTCTTTTTTGAAAAACCAAAGAATCCCGACGGAAATCACCATCCCAAAAGCGGCGACGGCGAAAGCGGCGTGAAATCCGGCGTATTGTCTGACAATTTCCATCACAATCGGCGCAATAAACGCACCGACGTTAATGCCCATATAAAAAATATTATAGGCGCGGTCTTTCAAATGGCTGCCTTCGGGATAAAGATTTCCGACCATCGTCGAAACATTCGGTTTGAAAAATCCGTTGCCGATAACCAGACAAGTTAAAGCGGCATAAACCGCCCACATCGCCGGAATCGAAAGAAGTCCGTGTCCAGCCATAAAGAAAAAACCGCCAATTATCACGGCTTTGCGATAGCCGGTAATTTTATCGGCAATCAAACCGCCAATCAGTGGACTGGCATAAACGAACATCAAATAATTCGCGTAAAGCGAAGTCGCTTGTCCCGAAGTCCAGCTAAATCCTTCTTTCGGGTCTTGCAAATAAAGCGTAAACAGCGCGAGCATCGAGTAAAAACTGAACCGCTCCCACAACTCCGTGCCGAAAAGCACATAAAGACCTTTCGGATGTTTATTCTCGGCGGCGCGCGTTCCGGCGTTGTCCGCCGCTCCGACGTTATCAAAAGTTCCAACATTTGCACTCATTTGTATTTTCCCCTTTGTTTATTTGTTTTTTGAAAAGAATTAGGCAAAATATAGCAGATAAATTTTGTAACGAAAAGGAAACTTGAAAAAAATATTATGAGCGGAAAACTTTTTCTCTTAATTTTTACGTTATCATTTGCAGGATTTTCAGCGGAAAAGTCGAACGCGCAAACTTTGCGCAAAGCCGTCGGCGCGGCGGAAGTGAACGGCACATTTCGGTCGCATTTTACCGGCAAAGCCAAAGGTTCATTCGATGAAATCAAAATTCTGACGCTCGGTAAAGGCAAGCTGAAAATTCATTTCGATTTGGTTTACCCATATATTGACGGCGCGGGCGAGCAGTCGGCGAATATGGGCGAAGCCGAGGGCATCGCCGAAATCGTCGGCGACACGGCAATTTATACGAATGAAGAATTCGGGCGCTGCAAAATCACAATCAAATTCGTTAAACCCGGAACGATTAAAGTAAGTCAGTCAGGCTCGGATGCCGAATGTGGTTTCGGTCACAATGTTTCGGCGGACGGGACGTATAAAAAATTCAGCGGCGCGAAGCCGAAATTCGGGAAATAGCAACAAATCAAGGTTAAAAAGCATCAATCAAGTTTATAAATTACCTTCTTCTCAAAAAAAATTATGTCATTAAATTACTCTGCCGATCATTATCATTCGGCAAAAAGTCTTTCGCTTTTCGCCGTTACCGGGCTGGCTTTGGTCGCGTTCTGCGAATTGCTGGCGTTTATTTTAGGTTTCGGACAAATCATCAATCCGGGGCTGACCGGCGATTTTTTAGAAGAGGCAGGCACATCGCTTTGGCTTCTTCTGCAAGGTCTGGTCGCGCTTTTGCAGCTTCCGGTTTCTATTTTTACAATTGTTTTCTTTTTGATATGGCTCAATCGCGCCTACAAAAATCTCGCGCCTTTGCGGGCGCAGAATACGGAATTTTCTTCCGGCTGGGCGGTCGGTTGGTGGTTTGTGCCGTTCGCCAATTTGATCAAACCGTTTCAGGTGATGCGGGAAGTCTGGCGCGAAAGCGACCCGGATTTTGACGCAAACTCAGGATTTTTGTCGAACACCATCGGCGGCGCGCCGAGATATATGAGCTTTTGGTGGGCGTTTTGGATAATTTCAAATATTTTCTCGAACATCACGGGACGGGTGTATGACCCGGAAGATATGAGAACCGTCGAAATCAGCGGTTATCTATTTATAATTACCGGAGTTGTTTCCATTGTCGCCGCCGTTTTAGCGATAATGACGGTTCGAGATATAACTCAAAGGCAGGAAGCGAGATTTAAAAACCTCGTCGCGTTCAATGAGCATCAACTGCCGCCGCCGCCGAATTTCGATCAGCCGAACTGAAAATTCGACAGTAATCGTTATAAAACCGCTTAAATAAACCACAAAAAACGACCTCGGAAAATTTAAAGCGATTTTCATTTGCGAGAAGAAATACTTTTCACTAAACTATACTTCTTTGCCCTTGTAGCTCAACGGTAGAGCGCGCGGCTCATAATCGCTCGGTTACAGGTTCAAATCCTGTCGAGGGCATACTTTTTAATTTCTTCAAGAGTGGTCAATATCGGAACTATATTATTTTCGATATTTGGCTGCTTTTCTTTTTGGCGGATAAATCATAGGAAAACGACCGAACGAAAATTTTGGAATCGGTTTTGACAGGAAATTTGATGGCTTGGATTATAAATATTCCGGCATTACTTTTGGATAACTAACTTGCCAAAGCCGTGGATCGTGTCGGCGCCAACGATAAATACAGAAATAAAAAAAAGACTGCTTTTTTATAAATTTTCTGAACTTTAAATTTTCCGGTTTACAAACAAAAATCTTTACTTTTCCAAAATTCAAGCGTAAGTTTCTATCACAAACTTATGTCAAAGAAATTATTAATAATCGGATTGATTTTCGGAGCTTTTATATTACAAAGCTGCAACTCGACAATTTCTAAAGCGGTCGAAACGCAAATTACGGTCGAGGTTGCCAAACCGCTTAAACCTGTGCAGGAAAAAGTAATTGCCAAACAATCCGGCAGCAAAGTGGAATTCAAAGGCGTGAGTTTTAGTTATAATCCGCAAATTTTCGGTGAAGTTGAAATGGAAGAAGTTCCCGAACAACCGTTGGAAAATGAAACAGAGAAACCATTCAGCGAGCAATCGAAACACTTATATTTTACGTTTAAAGATGTAAAGCAAAACCAGATTACGAATATAAAAATCTTTCCGGTTGAAGGTTTCAAGAGCGCGTTCGCTGTTTCTCGAAATTATATTGAACTATTTGACGAGCAGTTAAATGGTTTACGAAAAGTTCTAAAGTACGAGAATTTTCGGATTGACGACAATATTCCTTTAATTTACTTCGATAATGGTGGACAAGAATTGCAGGCAAAAGTTAAACATTTCTCATTTCAAAATGGTAAAGGGATTTTATTTATTACACATTGGAGCTACGAAGCCGCGCTCATTAGTAATGAAAATCTTGAATACGTTTTTGGAAGTTTGACGGACGACAGAAAATATTACGTTCTAGCTCGAATGCCTGTACATGTTGCTTTTTTGCCAAAAACTTCACCGGAAGAGTTTGAAGATTACAAGCGTTCTTATCTTTTTGAGGATTATCCAAACCCAGATGATATTAAAAAACGATACAAAGATTATGTTTCAAAAATAACGACAAAATTGAAAAAATTAAAGCCCGGCGAATTTGAACCAAACTTAAATCATTTTGAAAAATTGATTTCTTCCCTGATAGTAGAAAAATAAAACTAAATCAGATTGAAGAAAGAAGCCGAAAAGTTGGAGTCATCAGTAACAATCGTGTATTTTTCGACAATCGCCTGAGCAATCAGCAAACGGTCAAACGGGTCTTTGTGATGAAACGTCAGGCAATTCGTCGTTAAAATCATCGCTTATCCAACCTTGACCGTCGTGCAAACCTGCCACCCGTTCTTTTCTCGATTCGGTTGCCGCTCCATTCCGGCGGTTTTTCTCGCGCAAAAAATCGGCGTAATCTATTACTGCAATCTGCGATTCTTCGGGCAAATCGCCCAAAACTTCCAGCAGTTTTTCCTTTAAGTTTTCTTTTGATGCTACATTCATTTTTCCGCACCTCGCAAAACGATTTTACCACTGAAAATCAAACATTAAAACGAAAATCCACGACATCGCCGTCCTGCATCACATATTCTTTGCCTTCGAGCCGCGCCAAACCCTTTTCGCTGGCGGCTTTTCTCGAACCGCAGCGAACTAAATCGTCATATGAAACGATTTCGGCGCGAATAAATCCGCGTTCGATGTCCGAGTGGATTTCTCCGGCGGCGTTTGGCGCTTTCGTGCCGATTGGAATCGTCCAGGCGCGGACTTCTTTTTCTCCGGCAGTCAGAAACGACATCAAGCCGAGCATTTTGTAAGCCGATTTAATTAGTTTATCAACGCCGCTCGACGTGACGCCCAAATCAGCGAGAAATTCCGCGCGTTCCGATTCTTCGAGCGCGACGAGTTCGGCTTCGAGTTTCGCGCAGATTAAAACGACTTCGGCGTTTTCGGATTCGGCGTGAGCGCGAACGGCTTGGACGTGCGGATTTTCGTCCGGGTTCATCAATGTTTCTTCGTCAACATTCGCCGCGTAAATCGTCGGTTTTGTCGTCAGAAGAAAAAATTGTTTGGCGATTAATTTTTCTTCTTTCGTCAGTTCGACGGCTCGCGCCGGACGACCTTCTTCCAAAATCGGCAGAATTTTTTCTATAACTTCGATTTCCGCTTTGGCGACTTTATCACCCGCCCGCGCGCCTCGCTGCGCTTTATCGCGGCGTTTTTCGATTGAAGCAAGGTCTGCGAGCGCGAGTTCGATTTGAATCGTTTCAATATCGCGTATCGGATTGACCGAGCCTTCGACGTGGATAATATTTTCGTCTTCAAAACAGCGCACGACTTGAATGACCGCGTGGGTTTCGCGGATAGTGGCGAGAAATTGATTGCCCAAACCTTCGCCTTTCGACGCGCCGCGCACAAGTCCGGCGATGTCAACGAATTCGACGGTCGCGGGAACGGTTTTCTGCGCCTTGTTCATTTTCTCCAAAACGGCGAGGCGTTCGTCCGGCACGGCGACGATGCCGACGTTCGGCTCAATCGTGGCAAACGGATAATTGGCGGCAAGCGCGGATTCCTGCGCGGTCAAAGCATTAAAAAGTGTAGATTTTCCGACGTTGGGCAAACCAACGATTCCAGCTTGTAGCATAAAATTAATTCAAGATTCAAGATTTAAGATTTAAGATTCAAGATTTAGGATTCAAAATTTAAGATTCAAATGTAAAATCAAAACGGATATTGTAACCTTTTAACTCAAATTTTGCGAAAGGAACAAATCGGCGTTGAAAAGAGAAATTGAAGTTCAAACCTAACAAACGAAAAATCGGGTTACGCAAAATAAAAACCGCCTGCCGATGCAAGCGATTTGAATCTTAAATCTTGAATCTTGAATCTTAAATCTTGAACTTTTACTGCGGCAGATACGCATTCGGAATCGGTTTATCGGTCGAAAGACCGAAACCGACCGCGTTGAACCCGTTCGCACTTTGTAGCAAATACCAACCGCCGTTTGACGGACGAAAAACAGCAATATCGGCTTTGTTATCGCCGTCAAAATCGCCCGTGACCGGCAAATCACCGGCAAGCCCGAACTGCAATGCGGAAAATCCGGCGCTCGATTGCAGAAGATACCAAATTCCGTCCCGATAAACCGCGAAATCGGTTTTCCCGTCACCGTCAAAATCGCCCTGCGCGGGTTTGTCGCTTGAAAGTCCGAAAGCAGTTGCCGAAAAACTTCCGTCCGAACTTTTTAAAACATACCAAACGCCGGTCGAAGGTCGCCAAACCGCAATGTCCGTTTTCCCGTCACCGTCGTAATCGCCCGGCACGGGTTTATCTTCGCTCAAGCCGAACTGCACAATCGTGAAAGTTCCGCGATTATCACTGTTGGCGATATACCAAACGCCGTTTGACGGGCGAAAAACGGCGACATCGGTTTTGCCGTCGCCATTGTAATCAGCCGGAACGGGAATGTCGCCGCTTGCGCCGAATTGTCTTGAACCGGAAAATCCCGCCTTCACTTGCATATACCAAGTTGTGGTTTCGGGTCGAAAAACGGCGAAATCAGTTTTACCGTCGCCGTCGAAATCGCCGGGAGCGGGAATGTCGGAAGCAATTCCGAATCCGATGCCGCTGAAAACGGAATTTGAACTGTTCAAAATATACCAAACGCCTTCTTCCGGGCGATAAACGCTAATATCGGTTTTGCCGTCGCCGTCAAAATCCGCCGTTTTGTTTTTTGCAATCCGAACTCCGGCGACCGGACCGTTGGCGATATTGCCGTCAATATTAAAAGTTACGCCGCCCCAAGTTTCGTTGTGCGGAGGCTGATATTGTTTAATCCGCTGATAATTTGACCAAATATTGTCCGGCACGACCGGCGACGGCGGCGCGTAATACCAGACCGAAGGGACATTATCCCAACGCGCCAGCCAAATCGCGTCCATCCGGCTCGGTTCGGGAATGTTTACCCAATCGCCCGCGGCGTTCGTCGGCGAACCGTAAACGCCCGAAATATAATTTTGCTCTTTCAAACGGTCGGTCCAGCCTTTCAGAAAAGCCTTGACCGATGTTCGGCATCCGGGCGTGGCAGCCGTTTCGTCGTAACGCTCCATATCGTAATAAAGCACGGTGCCTTGCGTCAGTCCGAGATTATTCGCGTCGGCAATGGCGATGTCCGCTTCGGTGCGTCCCTGCGTTTCGGCAACAATCGGGTCTAAACTGTGCTTGGCTGAAGTCGTGCTGACTAAACACGGAGCCTGATAACCGACGATTGTCGGAATTAAACCCCAGCCCATCGCGGAAACCTGATTAACCCAAGCCGCCGTCAATTGCGCCTGTGTGCAGGAGCGATTTCTGCCTGAAATATAAATGTTTGAATCGTAAAAAGGCGATGTATTCCACCACGTCTGCATTTGCGAAACGGGCGCGGCGGTGCATTTATCAAAACCGCGATTCAAACTGATGCGCGTCGAACCGCCCGGCGCGGCGGCAAAAACGGAATTACGCGCTTCGAGTTTGGCGTTTTCTTTTTCGTTGCGGGCTAAGTTTTTGATTTGCGGCGGCGTAATTTCTTTTGTTCCGGTAAAGATTTGCGTTTCCTGAAGACAGCCGCTTTTGAAGCCCGCGCATTCGCCGACCGACTTTAAAGACCAGCGCGAATCAGCTTTTGTTTGATTGTCAGACCGATTTTTATGAATCGAACGAGCAAGATGTTTCCAACTATTTCCGCCGTCGAAACTTTCATACGTAGATTCTCCGCGAAAATTGGAACTCGTCGGAAGCAGCAGAGAAAGCGACAAATTATCCCGGTCAGTAAATTGCAAAAGAGCATTTTCCAAATCCGCTTCGAGCAAATCATCCTGCCGCAGATTAACCGGCGTTTTCGTCCAGGAAAATCCGCCGTCGTTTGTTTCGGCTAATTCCAGACGGGTGTTTTGTTCGTCAACCAAAATTGCCCAGCCGATATTTTCATTCGTAAAAAACACCGCGCTGATTATTTCGTGAAAATAGCGCGGCAAAGAAATTTCGCGCCAGGCTGCGCCGTTGTCGTCGGTTCGGAAAAGTGTTTCGCGGGTGTAAGCAACGCCTGATTTTTCGCCGAAAGACTGAATATTTTTAATGTGCGAATTTTGCGAAACGACTTGAACGGACGCGGATTGAGAACGCTCTAAAGCATTTACAATATTATGATTGCTGAAAGGATTATTATTTAATTCCTGCGCTTTTGCCGGAGAAATCGGCGTAAAGACGGACAAAATCAATACTGACGCGGAGAAAATTACATTTTTCATATTGAACCTCGTTCATTGCCGATATTTACGGAACTAATAGTTGGTCGGGAGAAGTATAGATTATTTCGATAGCTTTGTTCAAACATTTAGAACTTAAAAAAACGCCTTAAAATTTTGCCGAAAAGAAAAATTAAGGTAATTTATACGTAGCTTAAGCGCGATTCCGGGCGGTTTTATCATAAACTCAAGGTAATCAGATGCGGACGTTTCCGGGAACTGCACAAAAAAACGCGAAAATATGTTTTTGTCTTTAATTCTAATTTTACTAATTACTTTTAGCGGTCTGGCTTTAACCTATCTTTTCGCTGAAGACGAACCGTTTTTGTGGCGGATGGCGGCGGGAAACATTGTCGGTTCGGCGTTTTTCGGTTTAATCGGATTCGTCATCGCCAATTTTTTCGGGCTTCAGGCGGCGACTGTTTTAATCGCGCTACTGCTCGCGCTTTCGCCTTTGATTTTGTTTCGGGAAAGAAAAATCCGAAAAAGATTTTGGGGCGATTTGAAGCAGGCGATAAATCGAAATCAAGGCGCGAACCCGAAGAAAATTCGGCGGCTCGCTTACTATGTTTTCTTTTTTCTGCTGTTCATATTTTTCTTTGACCGCGCGATGTTTGAAATGCGTGACGGGATTTACACGGGCGGCGCGCAAAATCTGGGCGATTTACCGTTTCACCTCGGCGCGATTTTTTCGTTTACCGAAGGCAACAATTTTCCGCCGGAAAATCCGTCATTTGCCGGAGCGAAATTTTCTTATCCGTTTATCGCCGATTTTCTGTCGGCGTGTTTTGTCAAACTCGGCGCGGGCGTGAAAGACGCGATGCTCATTCAAAATATTTTTTGGGCATTTTCGCTGCTGGTGATTTTGGAAAGATTCGTTTTTAAATTCACGAACAATCGTTTCGCCGGAAAAATCGCGCCCGCGCTTTTGTTTTTCAGCGGCGGATTCGGCTTTTTGTGGTTTCTCAATGATTTTTGGCAAAGCTCGCAGGGCTTTTTCGACTTTTTGTATAAATTGCCGCGCGATTATACATCCGGCAAGAATTTTAGCTGGGGAAATTCGCTCGTCACGCTTTTTATCACACAGCGCAGTTTGCTGATTGGAATGCCTTTGACGATTATCGTTTTGCAGAAACTCTGGACAATTTTCACCGCCGAGCCGCCGAGCCGCCGGGAAGAAATTAACCGGGATCAGGATAAAAAACCACTTACCACTTACCACTTACCACTTACCACTTTTCTCGTCGGCTTACTCGCCGGAACGCTGCCTCTGATTCATCTGCACAGTCTGGCAGTGTTATTTGTCGTCGCGGGGTTTTTATTTTTTATGAAGCCGGAAAAACGTCGTGAATTGGCGGTATTCGGCATCGGTGTCGGGCTGATTGCCGTTCCCGCTTTGCTCTGGTCAATGGCGGGAAGCGCGACGCGGACGAGCGAATTTTTCGCGTGGCATTTCGGTTGGAACAAAGGCGAAGATGAAAATTTTCTCTGGTTCTGGCTGAGAAATACGGGAATCTTTATTCCAGTTTTGCTTTTCGGAATTTATTTGGTTTCGATAAAAGGGACAAGGGACGAGGGACGAGGGACGAAGCACAAAGAGCGAGAAGAGAAAAACAAAAAACAAACAGGGAGCAAAGAAACGAATTTATCTCTCGTCCCTCGCCCCTCTTCCCTTTTGCTTTTCTATTTGCCTTTCATTTTTCTATTTTTAGTTTCAAACGTCGCCAAACTCGCGCCGTGGGAATGGGACAATATCAAGGTTTTGATTTACTGGTTTGTCGCTTCGATTCCGTTCGCCGCGTTTGCGCTCGTCTGGTTATGGCGTAAAAATGTTATTTTGAAAATTGTCGCCGCCGGTTGTTTCGCGGTTTTGATTTTCGGCGGCGCACTGGACGTTTGGCGCGTCGTGTCAAAGCAAATTAATTACAAGGTTTTCGACACGGACGCGGTAGAAATTGCCAGAGATATAACATTGAGAACGCCGCCGAACGCTTTATTCTTAAATGCTCCGACGTATAATTCGGCGGTTGTTTTATCGGGCAGACGTTCCCTGATGCGTTACCCCGGACATCTTTCGTCGCACGGAATCGATTACATCGAACGCCAAAATGATTTGAAACAGATTTACCAAGGCGATGCCGCCGCCGAAGTTTTATTGCAAAAATATAACATCGGATATGTTTTGATTTCGCCCGAAGAACGAAATTCGCTGACTGTCAACGAACCGTATTTCGCAAAATATCCGATACTCGCGGAAAGCGGGCAGTATCGTGTTTATAAAATCAGGTAAATAATGCGCTCCGACCAGGAAATTTTCAGAAAGATGAACGAACAGGAATTTCAAACAACCAACGACAACCAGCGAACGACGGATAAAATTTGGCTTTTAAGCTGTTTTCTGATTACGGCGACCGCCGCGTTTTTGCGCTTTTTTTGGCTCGAACTAAAACCTCTGCATCACGACGAAGGTGTAAACGGGCATTTCCTGACGGCGCTTTTCCGCGACGGCGTTTATCGCTACGACCCGGCAAATTATCACGGTCCCGACCTTTATTATTTCGCGCTCGCTTTCTCGAAAATCTTCGGTTTAAATACCATCAGCGTTCGCGCAAGCGTCGCAATTTTCGGCGTTTTGACCGTAATTCTGGCGTTCTTCCTGAAAGACTACATCGGCAAAATCGGCAGTCTCGCCGCCGCGTTTTTTCTCGCGCTGTCGCCGGGAATGGTTTTTATTTCGCGCTATTTTATTCACGAAATCATATTCGTATTCTTTAGTCTGGCAATTGTCGTTTCAGTTTTATTTTTTATCGAAAAACGAAAGGCGGGAATCTTTGCGATTGGCTGGATGATTCTGCTTTTGCTCGTCTGTTTTCTGCCGTCGGCTCTGAATCTGGCGAACACGCTCGGCAAAACCGAAACGGCAATCTGGGCGTTTCGGCTGGCGTTTTTTCTCGTCGAAGCCGCGCTCGTCTTTTTTGTTATCCGAATGCTTTTAGCCTGGGACGAAGGCAGACCGATTTATCTGATTCTCGCGTCGGCTTCCGTCGTTTTGCTTTTTGCGACGAAGGAAACGGCGTTTATTACCGTCGGCACGATGCTGATCGCTGTTTTTTGCGTCTGGCTGTGGCGAAAAATTTATCGCGGCGCAATCGGCGAACCGCCGCCGAACGAGATTGAACCGATTGATTTGACCTGGAGTAACTTTCGCGCGAAATTGGGCGACAAAACGAATTTGATTTTAATATTTGCCGCCGTTTCGCTCACGTTTATTTACGTCGGAATTTTGTTTTTCTCTTCGTTTTTCACCTACGCGGAAGGCGTGCAGAAAGCGTTCGAGGCTTACGCGATCTGGTCGAAGACCGGCTCGAAAGACCACACCCAAAACGGTTTGTGGGCTTACGCCAAATGGGGAATGAAAATCGAATCGCCGATTATGATTTTAGCGGCGGTCGGCAGCGTTATCGCGCTCGTCAAAGCGCGGCATCGGTTCGCTGTTTTTACAGCTTTCTGGGCTTTCGGGCTTTTTCTCGCTTATTCGCTTATTCCATATAAAACGCCGTGGCTTGCGCTCTCGTTTCTGCTTCCGATGTGTATTATTGCCGGTTACGCCGTCAATGAACTGCTGCGTTCGAGCGATATTGCACAGAAAATTCTCGGCGGCGTTCTGACGCTCACGGCAATCGGAGTTCTCGCTTATCAAAGTTATGATTTGAATTTTGAGCGTTACGACGACGAGGAAATGGTTTATGTTTACGCGCATACGAAACGCGGATTTCACGATTTAATCAATCAAATCAAGTATTACGCCGAAAAAAGCGGCAAAGGCAAAGAAGCGACTATCGAAGTCGTTTCGCCCGAATACTGGTCAATGCCGTGGTATATGAACGATTACCCGAAAGCGAATTTTCACGGGCGTTTGGTAGACGCAAATACGGCGGAAATGATTGTGGCGAAAAAAGACGAACAGGACGCGGAAGTTATCTCGCGCTATTCGACGCATTACAAATATGCCGGAACTTTCCCGCTTCGTCCGGGCGTTGATTTAAGGCTGCTGGTGCGAAAGGATTTGGCTGATTCGGACGCGACGGACCTTTATTACGGTATCAAAGGTATGCCTGAAGCGCCGCCCCAGTTGCCCGAAAGTAAAAGAGGCGGAGTAATTGTGCCTGACTCGAATTCCAATAATAATTTAACACCGTAATAAAAGATAGAATTAGAGCAGATTTCAATCCGGTAAAATACGAAAGCCAAATTCCCCAGCCCGAAGTGCCAACGAAATTTTGTTCATTCGTTTTCGCCGCGCATCTCGCGCATCAAATTTTCGCCGAGATATTTGTCGTGATTGTCCGCCCAATCGGGAACGTCGCTTCTGAACGCGCCGACGAATTCGTCCAACGGGTCGTCAATCTGTTTCGGTTTTTTAACCGCCAATCTTTCGAGCGCGATTTCTTCAACCTTGCGCCCTTCCGCTTCGGCTTCTTCGACGATTGGCTGATAAATACTTTCGGGAACTTCTAATAAAAGTGAATGTGTCATATTTC
>Ga0136611_10000940_pt1 | contig 19861 bp, 17 predicted proteins | sample AntDrymUQ2232306_2_FD_106645 | JGI IMG/M metagenome (GOLD analysis project Ga0136611, IMG submission 106645) | Polar desert sand microbial communities from Dry Valleys, Antarctica - metaG UQ223 (23.06) | ecosystem: Environmental > Terrestrial > Soil > Desert | place: Antarctica: Dry Valley...
CTCTACGACAGCCCATCAACCTCCGCCGTTTTCGGCTGGCCGCTCGATGCGCTCCGATCGATGGGTATCTATGAGCTTGTCCATCCGGATGACGCGGAAACGGTTCGCGGCCATGTCCGACGGACCATTGACGCTGGCGGCGTCTCGCAGCCGTTGCTCTGCCGGGTCAGGCATCAGGACGGCAACTGGCATTATCACGAATCGCTGTGGATTAACCTCCTCGACGACCCGGCCGTCGGCGGCATCATGACGATCGCGCGTGACGTGACCGAGCAACAACGGGACCAATCGCTGTATCGTGCCGTCGTCGAGCACATCCCGTCGGCGACCTTCATCGCGGAACTGATGGATCCCATCGATCCACAGCAGACTGGGCGAACATCATTCATGAGTCCGCAGATCACGGAGATGCTCGGGTATTCGCCTGAGGAATGGAAGTCCGATCCGGAGCTGTGGATCGAGCGGCTGCATCCTGACGACCGGGCGCGAGTGCTGGAGGCGAATCGAGTCTCGAATGAACACCAGTCCACATTAGAGGTCGAGTATCGCATTCTGTCACGGGACGGCAGCATTGTCTGGCTGCGCGATGTTTCGGTGCAGGTGCGCGACCACGCGGGGCAGCCAGCCTACTGGCTCGGCTTCCTGCTCGACATCACCGAACAGCACAATACCGAAGAACGCCTGCGTGCCGCTGAACAGCAATACCGCGCGTTGATCGAACATATCCCGGCGGTGACGTATATCGAGCAGGCAGACTCGTTCAACAACCAATTCATCAGCCCGCAGATCGAAGCATTGACGGGATTTTCCGCACAGGCCTATCTCGATGATCATTTGCTTTGGGACAAGAACCTACATCCCGATGATGCCGACCGTGTCCGTGCCGAGATTGCGCGAACCAACATTACTGGCGAGCCATATGCGGTTGAGTTTCGCACGCGTACCGCCGACGGACGCTGGGTCTGGGTGTACAACGCTTCCGTTCTGCAACGCGATCAGGCAGGCGAGCCGCTCTTCTGGCAGGGCTTCATCTTCAACATCACCGAACGCAAGCTCGCGGAGCAGCGCCAGGTCGAGGCCGAGCGCGACTTTCGCACGCTCGTCGAGCAGACTCCGGCCGTCATCTATCGCACGCCACCCTATGGCCTCGCCGGGCTGCTCTACATCAGTCCCCGGATTCACGATCTGCTCGGACTCACGAGCGACGAGTGCCATGCCAATCCTCGTGGCTGGTACGTCGACGCCCTGCATCCTGACGACCGCGACTGGGTGCTGGAGATCGATCGGCATGCTGGTGCGGAGGTTGCAGCGGATACGGACGGGACAGATGCGGGCTACCAGGAGGAGTATCGCTTCGTTGCGCGCGATGGCCGGGTTGTCTGGGTCCGCGATGACGCCACGCTGGTTCACGATGAGGCTGGCAAGCCGCTCTTCTGGCAGGGGATCCTGCTCGATGTTACTGAGCGCAAGCTCCTGGAGGAACAGCTCGAGCATCGCGCCTTTCACGACACACTCACCGGCCTGCCGAACCGTGCGCTGCTGCTGGACCGGCTCGGCCAGGCACTCGCCCAGCACGAACGCAGTCAGGAGCCGACGGCGCTGCTGTTTCTCGACCTTGACAACTTCAAGGTCATCAACGACAGCCTCGGTCACACTGAGGGCGATGCACTCCTGCTTGAGGCGGCGCAACGGCTGCTACGCTGCGTGCGGAACGCGGACACGGTCGCGCGCTTCGGTGGTGATGAGTTCGCGTTGCTGCTCACCAGCGTGGGTGGCGCGTCCCCGGCACGCGTCGCCGAGCGCATTCAGCGGGTCTTCAAGCTCCCATTTCAGATCAATGGCCGGGAACTGTCCGTGACGACCAGCATTGGGATCGCGTACGCCGAAGCAGACCTGCACACCGCCGACGATCTGCTGCGCCGCGCAGATGTCGCGATGTACCGGGCCAAAGGGCGTGGCAAGAACAATTACGAGATCTTCGATGCCGCCATGCACGCCAGCGCGCTGCGCCAGCTGGAGCTTGAAGACGAGCTGCGCGTGGCGATCGACGAGAACCAGATCATCGCGTATTTTCAGCCAAAGATCGCGCTGGCGACTGGCGAGATCGTTGGAGTCGAGGCGCTGGCGCGCTGGCAACATCCAACGCGTGGGTTGATTCCGCCAAGCGAGTTTATTGAGCTAGCCGAAGAGGCCGGCCTGATTGTCCCGCTGGGTCTGTCGATCCTGCAACAGGCGGTCCAACAGGCGCACACGTGGCGCACTGCGCACCCATCGCTGGCGCGCCTGGCACTGAGCGTGAACCTGTCGGCACGGCAGTTTCAGCGCGCTGACCTGGTCGAGCGGATCATCGAGGTGCTGGAGACAACCGGCTTCGAACCAACCGCGCTGACGCTTGAGATCACAGAGAGTGTGCTGATGGACGACGCGGAGGAGTCAATCGGTCGGCTGGTTCGGCTGAAGGCGCTCGGTGTCGCGATCGCAGTCGATGATTTCGGGACTGGCTACTCGTCGCTGGCGTACCTGAAGCGCTTTCCGATCGACATGCTCAAGATCGACCGCTCGTTCATCGCCGGGTTCGGCGTCTCGCAGGAGGACACTGCGATCGTCTCAGCCATCATCTCGATGGCGCGTTCGCTCGGTCTGCGAACCGTCGCTGAAGGGGTCGAAACGAGCGCGCAGGCCAGCCACCTCGCGGCACTCGGCTGCGACATCGCCCAGGGCTTTCACTACGCTCGGCCAATGCCAGCCGACGACACGCTCCGTTTGCTGATGTCGCCAACGCCACAATAGCCAGCAGCCATCGCATGTGCCTTCAGTCTTTAGCCTTCAGGGCGACTGTGGCTGCTATCTGCTGCCGTTATGCCGGATGCTGTGACATATGCTGGATTCATGTGCCAATCGATTGACGCGCAACGGACACTATTGATTCACGGGATACGGCTACTACAGACTCTTGTGACGTTGTCTAGCAGCACATTTCAGGCGTCACGGGAGACACGCCGCAGGAAGCCGGGCAGCGAGCGGGGCAGGTGGCCCAGCTCGCCGAAGAAACGCAACGCCGCGATCTCGGCCACAATCGCGATACCGATACGAACGCCAAACAACAGTACGACACCGCCGCTCGACCAGAGCAGGCCGGCGAGCAACGGCCCGATCACCTCGCCGATGTTCTGCGATGTGTCGAGCGCGCCCAGTCGCTGACCACGTCGCGCCGGATCAGCTCCAGCGATGCGCGCGATGGCGACCGCCCAGCCTGGCCGGAAGGCTGCCTTTCCTGAGTCATCGACAATGCGCGCGACCGCGAGTCCCGCGAACCCAGGCGCGACGATGTAGAGCAGCGAGGAACCAATGTTCGCCAACGCCCGCCAGCTGATCCCGATCGTCGCGCCGAAGCGATCGACAATCCAGCCGAACAACGGCCCGGCAACCAGGAAGATCGCCGCCGACAGGCTGTAGATGACACCCGTCTGCGCCTCACTGAGCCCCGCATATTCGGTCGCCAGAATCGGGAAGATGCCATGCACCATGTAGGCGCTCGTCGCGATCAGCATCGCGACTGAGGCCGGGCCGGACAGCTCGCGTAACAGTTCGCCGACGCTTGATTTCGTCGCGGGAACCGGGTCAGCGTCGGTCGCAGACTGGCTGGACTGATTGGAGAGCTCGCGCAGGCCGAACCAGGCAGCTGCCATCGGCAGGAGCGACAATCCGAGCGAAACCGCGAACACGAAGCGGAAACTCTCTCCCGAGGCCGTCAACAGCACTCCGGCTATGGCCGCGCCGCCGACACCGCCGACATGCTTCGCGGTCGTATACCAGCTGTAGACGCTTCCGACGCGCTTGGCGGCATCGCGGGCGATCACGGAGAGCGATGCGACATCCCGCCCAGCGGCGCTCGCACCCTGTAACGTCCTGACGAGTGTCAATCCGAGCAGATCGCCCGTGAAAATCAGCGCGGCGGCCGCAACGATCCGTGCAAGGCTGCCGCCCAGGTAGACCAGGCGAACCCCGACCCGATCAGACAGCCAGCCAGCGACCGGTTTGAGCACGATCGCGACGACGGTCCGCAGGCTGATGAGCAGGCCGATCTGGAAGAACGACAGACCAAGCGCAAACGCATAGAGTGGGAACGCGAACGAGATCATGCCGAACGCCAGGCGCCCGAGCAGCCCCTCGGCGATCACGGTCGCCAGCGCGAGGCGCGGGTTGCGTGATCGTCGGGATTCGCCATCATCGGCAGATGGCGTCAACCGGACGATCCGCCTTCGCCCGGATCCCAACTGCGGCTGCGCGGGAGGCGGACCGCTCATCGGACGGCTGGATTCGACTGGGCCAGCGCCCGCTCGACCTCACCGCGCAGCGTCTGAGCCGCGTCTGGGAAGCCTCGGTAGCCAGGAAATGGGTTGACATCAATGATGACTGGCTGGTTGTCGCGAAAGCGCAGATCGACGCCGAAGCAGCGCAGTCCAAGCACCTCGCCCGCCGCGCGCACGATTGCTTCGACGGATGCCTCAAGGGTACGTTCGCTGATGTCATCCTGCTGGTAGCTGTCGCTCCCAAAGACCTTCTCGCCAGCAAAACTGCGGTCACCCGCCACGTACACCTTCAGATCTGCCTCATCCCGACCAATCCGCGTCTGCACCATTCGCACGCCGTCATCAACAACCCAGCCAGCCGTTGGAACTGCATTGTCCGCCGCGCCAATCGCGGTCGGAAATCGATCGTGCAACTCGACACCCGCACCATGAATGCCGCGTGCAGGCTTGCTGACCCAGCCCGTCGGGGTCGCGACCGGAGCGGTCATACTGTCAGACGAGGTGACCATCCATGTCTCGGGCACTGGCAGGCCAGCCGCCGCCAGCCGGGCGACAACGGCTGGTTTGTCGTTGGCGCGCATGGATGCATGCGCCGAATTCAGGAAATGTCCGCCCATGCGTTCACCGGCAACCGCCAGTGACAGGCCAAGCGTCGTTGCCGTCTTCAGCAGGATCAGGTCCGGAGCCTGGTCTCCAAGAATCGTGCTCGGAGTGGCTACCCGCTGCTCCGGAACACGCACGGAGATATGGGCACCGTCTGCCAACAAGCTATCGAGCAGTGCACGCATGACCGGATTCACCGCCGGTCGTCCATCACGCTGCTCGACCCATAGCTCGATCGTCCGACCACGTACCTCGCTGGCGCTCATGCCTGTTGCCTTCCGTCGACGTTCCAGCCAGTCTCACGCCGTCGGTACGTGTTCGCGATCCGCTGGATCAGCTCGTCACGCGCATCGAGCTGGCAGATCATCGAGAGTAGTTCCGCCGGATCGAGAAACCTCAGTTCCTGTTGCATATCGCTGGCCTGCGTATCGTGCTCGTCGTCGTATACGAGTGCGAATGCCGCCGCCGACGCCAGTGCCCGCGGTTCGATGCCGGACGCGAGGCAGGCCAACGCGGGACCGATAAGCCGGTCCTCGCGAGCCAGCTTCCGCCGCGGTTCGCGGGCTACCCGCGTGACCGGGTCGGCGAGCGATGGATCGCGGTAGTGATCGAGGATCGTCTCGGCCGACCAGGTGTCGATGCTGACCGAGCCGGGTCGACTTGCAAGATAGGCGAGGAAGCCCTGGCGTGCCTCCTCGATCACGGCGAGCACCTGTGCGCGGACGTCAGGAATATCCAGTGCCTCGTTCAACGCCGTGCAGCCGCGTTGCCAGCCGAAGTACGCAGCCGCGCAATGACCGGCATTGAACACCCACAATTTCTCGACCATACGGTCATCGAATGCCTGCACGCAGGAAACAGCAGGCACTGACCCGTCGCACGGGCCAATGCCCGGCACCATCGCAAGGCCATCGACGTAGCAGGTCGCTTCCGCGTTTGCCGCGAAGCGCAGGCCATCGTCCCCGACCGACCGTCGCGAAATCGTGCGCCAGACGGCCGCCCCACCAATTCCTATTCTTCTACCGATCTCGCCGGCCAACGACGGTTCGCTAGCAAACAACCCAAGGGCTAACTGCTCCGCCGCGCGGCGGTGGTTCTCAAATGCGACGAGGTTGACAGGCGCACCCGATGTTTCCATCCGAGCGCGCAATGCAGGCGCGAGTTGCCGACCAACCGCGTCGAGCGCCGATGGTCCAACGGCAGTCGCAATCAAGTCTGCCCGCGCGACAGCGGCGATCAGGTCGTCGGGATCGAGCGCAACGGCGCTCACACCGTCGATCCAGCGCGCCGCTCCGCCATCGATCTCCAGCCAGATTCCTCCACGGGTGACGACAGCAGCCCGCACCTCCGCGCTCCGACAAGCCAGTGTGACGCTCCAGCCTGCATCATGAAACAGCGGAACGACGAAACCACCCGCCATTCGTCCAGACCCGATGATGAGACATTCCCGCACACTCTCGCTCATGCGAGGCTCCGTTCGCGCACATGCGCCGCCGCATCGGCAACGACCCGCGCGATCGCGAAGGATGCATCGTCTGCTCCCTTGAAGCCGGGGAACGCGTTGGCGTCCACAAGTCGCCAGCCGGAGTCGCCATGCACGAAATCACATCCATAACAGCTGAGTCCGAGCAGTTGCCCAGCTTCCCGAGCGATAGCAGCGACCTCATCTGGCAGATCAACCGGATACCCGCGCTTCTCCTCAAGCGTTTGAGCGGGGAAGGGGCGTTCAATGGCGGTCATCCAGTCCCCGGCTACAAAGACTTTCAGGTCATGGCCGTCGTGCTCGATCCACTCCATCAGCAGATACGGACCGTTCGGCACACTCGCTGCAATGCCCGACAGCTCGCCGGGAGCCACGTTCCAGAGCCCCTCGCCCCGCGACCCTCGCGCAGCCTTGACGATCAACCGCCGGTCGGAGAGCGCCGCGATGTCCCGCGCGTGATCGGGTGCAGCGGACAGCTCCGGGCCGAGCCAGGCGAGGTGTACTTTGGCGATCGGCAGACCGGCGGATTGCAGGAGTGCGCTGCTGGCAAGCTTGTCCTGTGTCAAGCGGGTCGAGTCGCTGCTGTTGACGCTGGGAATGCCCCAGGCCTCTGCCACGGCCGCCAGCCGTAGCGCAGCGGCCGAACCGGACTTCAACACGACGAGATCCCATGTTGGCCGCGTGTCCACCCCATGCAGCCCCTCCTCCGCATGCACCACATCCACCAGCGCGCCGCACTCACGTAGCAGGGGGACCAGATCGTCGACGAGCGACCCCGTATTTCCCGGTGGATGCCGCCGCTCGATGAAGCCAATGTGCAGTCCCGTGAGGTCGGGCTGGGCGATCGGGGTCATGACGAACTCCTGACGATCGCATGGACGTTCGATTGTCCCGCGCCCCGCGTAATCTGGTCGATCTCGATCAGTGTCCGGACATGTCGCGCGATCAGTTCGCCAGCGCCTGGGACGGACGAATAGGTTGGGAAATCGTTGATCTCGATCACGTATGGGCCATTCGGCGTCATCGCGACATCAACGCCCCACAGTTCCAGTCCACATGCGCGCCCGCAGGTGAGCGCGATATCGCGCAGCATCGAGTTCATCTCAATCAGTTCCGACCCCTCGGTCGGGCGCATCAGTGCCGGGCCAGCTTCCGGAAATGTCACTGGCGACGGCTTGCGGACGGCCCAGACGTGCGAGCCAATGCCGTACAGCTTCAGGTCGTAGCCGTCGGTCGCGAGGTATTCCTGGGCGATGAACAGGGTTCGCTCGGTTTCGGTACGTGGGAGCAGCTCGCAATCATCCGGCTCGAACAGCATCCAGAGTCCCGCCGAGCTGTCACCATCGAACGGCTTGATAATGAGCGGAAAGTACTCGTGCGGCACATCGCGAAAGACTGCTGGGTCCGATGCAAACCAGGCGCGCGGAACCGGCATGGAATGGCGCACCAGCAGCGACTGCATGGCGATCTTGTTGCGGACCAGCTCAATCAACCTGGGGGTATTGATCGTCAGGACACCGAGGTTGGTTGCCGCCGCGAGGATCGAGAGGGCCGCGAGATTCCGACCACGACTCAGAATACAGTCCCAGAGTGGCGCTTCGTCCGGAATATCGAACAGGTCTCCGCGCTCCGGCGCAACGATGCGCACGTCACATCCTTCGGACTCCAGCGACTCCCGTGCCTCGCGCAAGGCTGCATCGTTCAGGTGACGCTGCTCCGTCAGCAGCGCGATGACTGGACCGCCCGCAGATTTCTGCTGCCCCTGATGATCATGACCATGATCATGACCATGACCATGTCCGTGACCATGTCCGTGATGGGCGGCGAGTCGCTGCTGGTCGGGAACATGCATACGTTGACACCTCCTGGCTTCGGAACATAACGGCGATGACTGAATCAAGCGGTTACGACTGGCCGTGGCCAGGGGCGGGCGGTGCGGACGAACGACGAGAACGACGCAGGAGATTGCGGACGCGGGCTTCGAACTCGAGCATGCTGAAGGGTTTGGTCAGGTAATCATCTGCACCGAGATCGAGGCCGCGTGCTTTGTCGACATCCGAATCCCGGCCACTGAGGAGCAACACGGTCACGTCACTGGTTTCACGGATACGGCGGACGACCTCCCAACCGGACACGTCCGGCAGCACGATGTCGCAGATCACCAGGTCCGGGTCAACGTCAGCGAGCATTGCCAGGCCATCCGTGCCAGAGCGCGCTGTCTCGACCTGGATTCCATTCTTGACGAGCGCCAGACGTGCCAGGGCAAGCAACGTCTCGTCGTCATCGATTAGCAACGCTCGAAACGTCGCCTCAGCAGCAGTAGTCGCGTCACGCGGGGTCGCTGCCTCGTCAGTATCCATATGGTCCCTTTCCACGCGCTCACGCCGAGGCGTGGGCGGCTCATGTATCACGGTCGGGTCGAGGTCCAGTCTACTCCACTCGCGGTGGCGCCATAGGCGTGTGCCGCCATGACCTGACCTGGCTCGATTGAGATCGTTGTGCTCGTCTCCAGTCGATCGCCCGCCGGACGCTGGCCCGATGGCTGATTCGCTGGCGTACCGGATGGCAACGTGGCGAAAAAGGTTGTTCCGACGCCGAGCGTACTATCGACCCAGATATCGCCGCCGTGCGCCTCGACAATTGCGCGAGTGATCGTCAGCCCCAGACCCGTCCCACCAATATGCAGGTCCTGGTCGAGTCGCTGGAACGGTTCAAAGAGCATGGCCTGCTGTTCCGGCGCGATGCCGGGGCCGTTATCACTCACCCCAACCAGCACATGATCGCCCTGCTCAACGATACTGACCCGTACATCGCTGCCGGACGGGGAGTACTTGATCGCGTTCGTAACCAGGTTGGTAAGCAGCTGGCTGACGCGCTCCCGGTCCCAGGCACCCGCATTCATCTCTGGCGCATCCAGCAGCAGGATATGGTCCGGCGCAAGCGCCTGCTGCTGCTGCACGATCTTCGATGCCAACGCGACCAGATCCATCGGATCCCGTTTAACGGTGAAATGCCCGGCACCGATCGCGGATGCGTCGCGCAGGTCATTGAGCAGGCAGCGCATCTGGCGGGTTCCATCGTTGATGCCATCGGTTGCCCATCGCGAGCTCTCCGGGTCGAGATGCCCGTCACTGGTCGAGAGGATGTCGGCTGAGAACATTACTGTCGTCAGCGCGCCGGCGAGATCGTGCGACACCATCCCGATGAATTCCTGCAGGCGTTGCCTGGCAACTTCCAGCCCCGCCGCGCGCTGCGCGATCTCGCGGCGGCGCATCGCCAACGAATAGGTCAACACCCCGACCAGAACTAACCCGAGCATACTGAACGGCCAGACCGTCAGCGGCCGCTCGAGTCTCCAGGCACTCTGGAGGTACAGGACAACCGCGGCGATCGTCAGCACAATTGAGACCCGCGGTTGAAAACGGTACCCGGCGATGAGAATTGGAATGGCGTAGAGCGATGACACCAGGTGCCCGCCGGGCAGCACGAATACGTTAATCACCGTCGCCGCGACAGTGGTCGCGATAACCAGGAGGGCGGCGATCGGCTGGGTCGCGATATCCGTCAGTTCCGCGCGCGCCGCACGTAGTCCTCGCATGGTCAATCTCCATCATCTCACTTCCGGTGTCGCATTCGAAACGTTCGGAAGCGCGTCTCCCGCTGATAACCGCGACGCGTCCCACTCGGTTGGGATCTGCCTCACGTTCAACTAGAGGCGTGAGATGTTAAGAAAATACGAATGTGTCCTCGATCGCGATGCTCGCAAGATGCTAGCCAGTCGATACCACGACGGCGGAATCGCGCTTTACCCATCATCGCAGCTCAGGGACATGGCAGGAGGCCTGCCACAAGATGCTGTAGTCAGCGTCCAGGCACACGAGCGAAACGTGATTGAACACCAAGGGTTAACCGCGCCTTAATCCGTGAGCACTACGCTGATGCAACCTCAGTGAGATGACTGATGGGTACTTTATTCACTACTTGAGGAGGTCACACATGCAGACCGTGATGTCTCGTCGAAGCGTCGCACTCATCGTCGGACTGTTCGCGCTGCTGACACTCGGTGACACAGCCACAGCCACAGCCACGTCCGGCAGTACCGCGCAAGACACAACCGAAGCCAACGACCGGGCTATCGACTCTGCTAACTTCGTGCAGACAATCGATAATCCATAGTTTCCCCTCTATCCCGGCACAACCTACATCTATGCAGGCAAGTCCGACGGCGAACTGGAACGTAACAACGTCGTGGTCACGTTCGCGAAAAAGATGATTCTTGGAGTCGAGACGACCGTCGTGCGCGACACGGTCTGGGTTAACGGGGAAATCGCTGAGAAGACGATGGACTGGTACGCCCAGGACAAACAGGGAAACGTCTGGTACTTCGGCGAGTTCTCGCAAGAGTACGAGAATGGCGTGCCGATCAATACGCATGGCTCATGGGAAGCCGGGGTCGATGGAGCTGAACCGGGCATCATCATGCTTGCCAATCCGCGTCCCAGTGTTCAATATCGGCAGGAATACTACAAGGGCGAAGCTGAGGACATGGCCCGAGTACTGCGCACTGATGCGGCAATCACGGTCCCATACGGAACGTTCGATGATGTGCTGGTGACACGCGAGTGGACCCCACTCGAACCGGGTTTTGCGGAGCGCAAATTCTATGCGCCATGTATCGGTAACGTAGCAGTTCGGCAGATCGAGGGCGGAAGGAATTTCTTAACACTCGTCAAAATACGGACACTAGCCAACGCCAAACAGCCTGGCTGTGACGACTGACCAGAAGCTTTCTAATCGCGTTCAACCTGAGCGGCCGACGCAGACCGTTCGATCCGCGCCAGCAGTCTCTCTCTGAGCAAGTGAGCCGGGTCTCGGCTCACTTGCTCAGAGGCTCGCCATCCCAAACGGTGCTGGAGAACTGGACATCGGGGGTGTTCTCGATGGCGTAGCCCATGTCCCAGCGGGTGCTGAAGATGAGCACCTGATGACCGTCGCGGTCCTCGGCGCGCAGACGACCGCGCGAGTTGCCGAGCGTCACCAGTGACTCCTGCGGGCCGCGCACCCAGCGAGCGTGCTCGTAGCCGAGTGGCTCGAGGCGCGTCTCTACGTTGTATTCCGATTCCAGCCGAGCCTGCACGACATCGAACTGGAGGGCGCCAACGGCGGCCAGGATCGGCTCGCGGCGGGCGGCATCGACCGGGTAGAGCAGCTGGATACCGCCCTCTTCCTCGATCTGCTCCAACCCCTTGAGGAACTGCTTGTAACGGTCGGTGCGGATGTTTTCCAGGTGCGCAAAATGCTCCGGCTGGAAGCGCGGCAGCGGCGGGAACGAGCCGACCGGCGCGCTCGACACCGTGTCGCCGATCGCGAACGCTCCGGGATTGATCAGCCCGACAACATCGCCAGCGAAGCCTTCCTCGACAGTCTCACGGTCCTGCCCGAACAGCTTCATCGGGCGGGACAGGCGCACCATTCGGCCAGTGCGGGCATGCCGCACGCTCATGTCGCGCTCGAACTTGCCGCTGCACACGCGCAGGTACGCGACGCGGTCGCGGTGGCGCGGGTCCATGTTCGCCTGAATCTTGAAGATGAAGCCGGAGAAGACATCGTCACCAGCCGACACGCCGCCTTCGCTGGTCGGGCGTGCGCCGGGGGAAGGGGCGATGTCGACGAAGGCATCCAGGAAGAGCTGCACGCCGAAGTTTGTCAGCGCCGAGCCGAAGAAGACCGGCGTCAACTCGCCCGCCAGCACGCGTTCGCGATCGAACGGCTCGCCCGCCAACTCCAGCAGCTCGACATCTTCGCGCAGCTTGGCGGCGGCGTTCGCGCCGAGCAGACTGTCGAGCGTCGGGTCGTCGATGCCCGCGACCGTCACCGGAGCGCGGTGCGCGCCATGCTGGGTGCGCTCGAAACGATGGACGCTGTTGGTTGCCCGGTCGTAAACTCCCTGGAAGTCGGGACCGTCGCCGATCGGCCAGTTCATCGGGCAGACCGCCAGGTTCAGCGTGCGCTCGATCTCGTCCAGCAGCGTCAGTGGCGATTCAGCGGGCCGGTCGAGCTTGTTGATAAAGGTGAAGATCGGGATACCCTGCTGGCGGCAAACCTCGAACAGCTTCAGCGTCTGTGGCTCGATGCCACGGGCGGCGTCGAGCACCATCACGGCGGCATCGGCGGCGGTCAGCGTCCGATAGGTATCCTCGGAGAAGTCCTGGTGACCGGGGGTATCGAGCAGGTTGATCTGGCAGCCGCGATAGGGGAACGACAGCACGGTTGACGTAATCGAGATGCCACGCTCGCGTTCCAACGCCATCCAGTCGCTGGTCGCCTGGCGTTGCGCCTTGCGGGCGGCAACCGAGCCGGCCAGATTGACCGCGCCTCCATACAGCAGCAGCTTTTCGGTCAGCGTCGTCTTCCCAGCGTCGGGATGCGAAATGATCGCGAACGTGCGCCGCCGTGCCGCCTCGCGCGCGATATCTGCTCCTGGCTGGGCAGTGTGCGCTTCGGAACTGGTTGTGGTGAGTTCGATGGTGGTTACGGTGGCTGAATCTGACACGCTGACTCCAAAAATATGTGTAGATTGCATCACGCGATGACACGGAAACGCCGTTCGGGGGTCAAGGACGCAAACAGTCAAGTATACCGAACACTCCAACATTCCCGGTGTCTTGACAGCCAGGCTGCCGTTCGCGGTATAGTCTCCCCGACGAACGAACATGTCATCGTTCCACACCGGTATGCTGCCCAAAGCAGTCATGGAGTAGCGCCTGAATGGACGACGCTGTATCTCAGGATCGGACCCCCGTCGCGCTCACCGAGCAGGTACGCCGTGCGGTCACGAACTATCAGGATCTACCCCCCGCGCCACTCGACACGACGTGTCCACCTGAAGCCCGCTACCTGGCAACTCCAGACCGGCTGACCTATGCGCTGGGCTGGATCGTCGCAAATCAGATCGTGCAGCAGCGCTTCGAAGGTTCTGCCATCGACGCACTCCCCATCTACCACCCTGAACGCGGCTGGGACCGCTTCCTGCTGACCCGCCGGGTCAGTGGCCGCGTCTTTCAGCAGCGGAAGGCGGACGAGTTCGGGCAGATTCGGCTCACAGGTGACGATGCTCCACGACTGGTTTCACCTGAAGGCAAGACGTTGTTGCAGCTGGGCCAGGCGCTGCGTGATGCGCCGGACGACGCGCTCGGCGCGGTACTCGGACACATCCCCACCCCCTATGTCAACACCAATCGTGCGAATCAGCTCTCGCCGCGCGAGCTGGCCCCGCACTACCCGCTGTACTATGATGTCGTCACTCAATTGATCCTCGAGCATCCGGGCATGGTCGTCGCGCGGGAGGTCTACATCGATGATCGCGAAGTCGACGGTCAGTATCACGCGCTCTATCTGCACGGGGCCGAGATGGCGCCCGGCGATCGTCGCGGCATTAACCTCGCTGGCATGACCTGGAACTGGTTCCAGGTCCAGACTGCTGACAGCCTCGCTTTTTTTGACAGACGCGGGGCACGCACGGTGTATCGCACCGACCGTCAGACGTGGTCGCGAGTGAAGCGGCAGCTGAACGAAGAACCGGACGAGCGCGTGCGACAGCGCATCGCGGGCTGGCTACGGCTCGATGGCCAGCAACCAGATACTGATGTCGATTAGCACCTCAGGATCACGCAGCACTCTGATGCACCACTATGTCTGCATCAAGGCTCAAAACTGATTGTCATAATCAATACTGTTTCGATGAACCTTCATCAAATAGTTGACAACGGACCGAAATAGTTTGATAGTGAAATGCTAAGGAATCGCTAATGTGCGATTCTGCGTGTGGGAGGAGCCAACAGAGGTGGATCGATCATCAACGCTACTGGATCTGTTTCGACATGTGCCGCCATCGTCTCGGCGCGCGTTCCTGAAGCGCTCGGCCATGCTGGGTGCCACGGTCACCCTTGGAGGATCGCTGCTCGCTGCCTGCGGCGGCGACGATGACGACGACACGACTCCGGAAGCTGGCACTGGCGGCGACGCGACGGCGACGACATCTGGCCGTACGACCATCCCGACCCCGGGCGCGAGCGGCGGGGAGTCATCGCCGACGGCTGCCGAAGAAGAAGAGGAAGAGCCAACCGAGGAAGCTGAAGTCGAGGAGACGCCAGCCGAAACTGGGGCCGGTTCCGGAGAGCCGGTACAGGGTGGCACCCTGATCCTCCTGGGCCACGAAGGCGTTAACGGGCTCAGCCCGGACTTTACTGGTCCGACGGTCAACTGGGCCTGCATCACCCAGATTCACAACGCGATGGTCGAGCTGGACGCCTTCTTCGTCTACCAGCCAGTGCTGGCAGACTCGTTCGAGGTCACCGACGACGGGCTTGAGTACACCTTCTCCCTGCACGAGGGCGTGACGTTCCACGACGGCGAGGCGTTCTCCGCCGACGACGTCAAGTACACGATGGACTACTACGGCAACTCGGACAATGCGATGCTGACCGCCAGCGATTTCGTGTCGATCGAGTCAACCGAAGTCGTGGACGACCTGACCGTCCTGATCACCCTGTCGAGCCCGAACGCCGCCTTCCTGACTCAGGCTGCCTCCGCATTCATCGTCCCGCAGCACGTCCACGAGCCGATCGGGGATGCAGAATACGCCCGCGCCCCGATCGGGACCGGCGCATTCCAGGTATCGGAATACGATCCGGCCGCCGTAGTCGTCATGACGGCCTACGAGGACCACTTCCGTGGCCGCCCGCATCTCGATGCGGTGCGCATGGACTACGTGCCGGAGCCATCCGTGCGCGCCATCGCGCTGGAAACCGGCGACGCGGACTCCTCCGTCTGGGCACTGGCCACCGAAGACAACATCCGCCTGCGCGACAGCGGCGATTACCAGACGATCATCACCTCCAGCACCGCCGTCAACATGATGCCGATGAACCATACGTCGGACCAGTTCAAGAACAAGGAAGTGCGCCAGGCGTTGATGTGGGCGCTCGACCGCGATGTCATCGTCAACGACATCTGGCAGGGGCTAGCGGTCAAGGCCACTACCAACCTGTCGCCGGCTGTGGCGTACTACCACGACGACTCCGAGGTGGCGATGTACGAGTACGACCCCGAGATGGCCATGCAGATCCTCGAGGAAGCTGGCTGGGTCGCCGGGAGCGACGGCGTCCGCGAGAAGGATGGCGTCAAGCTCGCCTGGGACTGCGCCATCATCGCTGGTGATCAGGCGCGCCGCCCAATCGCTGAATCAGCCCAGCAGTGGTTTCTCGAGATCGGGTGCGACATGAGCATCGTCGAGACGACCGCCATCACCGATGACTTGAAGACCGGCAAGGTCCAGATGGCGCTGTTCAACTGGACCTACGGCGGCTCGGGCGGCGATCCGGACGCGACCGCCGTGCTGCACTCCACCTTCTCGCCGACACAGACGCATTACTCGAACCCGGAGATGGACGCGGCCCTCGAGGCCGGTCTGGCCGAACCAGACCCTGAGAAGCGCAAAGAGCACTACACGAAGGTGCAGCAGATCTTCTGCGAGGATGTGCCGATCCTGTACATCCAGTTCTGGGACTGGTTCAACTTCTTCTCCCAGCGTGTGAAGGGCCTGCCGGACGGCGAAATCCTAGCTGGCAGCCAGCTCTACAACCTGGCCAACGTCCTCTGGATTGAAGAAGCCTGATAGCGGCGCCGGGCCTCTGTTCAAACGCAGGGCCGGCTATCGTTTGACTGATCATCGCGTAGGCTGGAGCCATCTCACCGCTGGGTGACGTGTGGACTCTCCAGCCCGCGCCGCGAACGAAGTGCTTGGTGGGATCTGCATGATTGGGTATGTCATTCGACGTCTGTTCCAGGGGATCATTGTGGTCTTTCTGATCACGTTTGTCACCTTCACGGTGCTTCAGGCGGCTCCGGGCGATCCGATCGAACTGATGCTCGGCGAGGGCGCGATCATGATCACCGAGCAACAACGCGAGGCGATTCTCGAACGCTGGGGGTTGGACAAGCCGTGGTATGAGCAATACTACCTCTGGCTGCTCAACTTCACGACCGGCGACCTCGGAGAATCGATCGTGCGGGCAGGAACACCGGTCCACGAGATGCTGCTTGACGCCGCCGTCCCAACTTTAAAGCTCAATGCCCTGGCGTTTCTCGTCTCGACCCTGATTGCGATTCCCGCTGGCATGCTTGCGGCGATCAAGCGCTATTCTGCCTTCGACTCCGCTGTGATGATCATCGCCAGCGCCGGCGTTGCGTTGCCCATCTTCTGGGTCGCGCTCATGCTGATCATTTTCCTGTCGCTCCAGCTTGGTTGGCTACCACCCTTCGGCTCTTCGGGCTGGAAGGCGTACATCATGCCGGTCACCGCGCTCGCGCTGAACGAGGTAGCCCTGCTGACGCGGCTGATGCGTGGCTCGATGCTGGAAGTCCTCGAGCAGGACTATGTGCGGACCGCGCGTGCCAAGGGACTCTCCGAATACGCGGTCATCGTCGGACACACCGTGCGCAACGCGATGCTGCCGATCACCACGGTGCTCGGGGTCCGTGCTGGCCTGCTGGTGAGTGGTTCCGTAGTCGTCGAATCCATCTTCTCGTGGCCAGGGCTTGGGACGTTGTTCATCAGCTCGGTGGAACGCTTCGATTTCCAGGTCGTCCAGGCGATCGTCGTGCTGCTGACCATCTTTGTCCTGCTCGCGAACATCCTGACCGATCTTCTGTACGCATACATCGATCCGCGCATTCGCGTGTCGTAACGCGCCCGTCGGCCAGTGAGCATGGGAGCTGAACTCCGGGACTATCCCGGATGCAGCAGTAGGTTGAGTGAGAGTCAGGTGGCGGTCACACGTTATGGATGTCACATCGCAACCGCAACCGCAGGTAGACAGCGAACTGAATTCCAACGGAACGCTCGCAACTGCTGACCGGCAGCAACGGAGCCAGCTTTCGCGATCCTGGCGACGCTTCAGGCGCTATCGGCCCGGCGTGGTCGCGCTGGTGTTCATCGCCGCGCTGGGGATCGTTGCCCTGGTGCCGGGCCTGTTTGAGCCACACAGCTACACCGCCATCGCGCCAGGCGAACGGGGCGGCTCGCCAAGCTGGGAACACCCACTCGGCCAGGACGATATTGGCCGCGACATCCTCAGCCGCTTGATCCGTGGGACACGCGTGGCGTTCATCGTCGCCTTTGCCGCGACGGCGATTGCCCTCACGATCGGAGTCGGTGTCGGCGCGGTCGCTGGCTATTTCGGCGGCTGGGTCGATTCGGTCCTCTCGCGGTTGGTCGATGCCGTGCTGGCGTTCCCGCTGCTGATCCTGCTGATTACGCTCGCCGCCGTGTTCGGGCCAAGTCTGTGGACCGTGGTTATCGTCATCGGGACGACGACCTGGGCCAGCTATGCGCGGGTCGTGCGGGCCGATGTCCTCAGCGTCCGTGAGCGCGAGTTTGTCGTCGCGGCCCGGGCTGCTGGTGCAGCCAGTCCACGCATAATCATGCGCCACGTCCTGCCAACGGTGATGGGGCCGGTCATTGTGCTGGCCAGCCTGTCGGTCGGGGGCATCATCCTGCTGGAAGCGTCGCTGTCGTTCCTCGGCTTCGGTATCCAACGCCCGACTCCGGCCTGGGGCAGCATGCTCTCCGATGGCCGTGAATATATCCGGCGCTTTCCCCACATCATCATCTTCCCCGGGATCATGATCTTCCTGACCGTCCTCGCCTTCAACCTGATCGGCGATGGCCTGCGCGACGCCCTCGATCCCCGCCAGCGCGAGTAACGACAACCTACATCCCTCGGGATGCGGCATGGTACGATCATCGGTATGACAACTCGTACCGAAGGAGGCACCATGCTCCGCACCATCCCAGCCAGCGAAATTAAGCGCCGTGGCATCAGCGCGGTCGACGAGATGCTCTGCGATGGAGCGGTGCATGTCATCAGGAATGACCGACCCAGCTACGTCATTCTCAGTACTGCGGACTTCGCGGAGCTTGTCGAAGCCCAGGAAGAGGCGTATTTCGCGCGGGTCGAGGCATCGCTGGAAGATGTCGCGGCGGGCCGTGTTCGGGATGTCACGGCCCAGCAGCTGATCGAAGAGTTCAACCTGGACTCCGACGAGTAATGTTCCAGCTGCGCGCGACACCTCACTTCGACCGCCAGCTCGCAAAGTTTGAACGTTCCCACCCAGAACTGAAGCGAAGGGTTGAACAGATTCTGCTTGATCTGGAGTCCGACCCGCACCTGCCCAGTCTCCGGCTGCACGCGTTACATGGCAAGATGGAGGGCCAGCACGCGGTCCGCATCACACAGAAATATCGCATTTCGCTGACGCTCCAGATCACTGAACGCGAGAACATCCTGCTCGATATCGGCGACCACGCGGTCAGGTGTACCGCTGAGCGTGGCGCGAGCGTCATTTCAGGGGGTCGTGGCCCCAGTTCATCAGGGAGTAGCGCCAGCGCGTGTGGCGCACGTCGCCGTCCGGACGCTGGGCGAGGTGACGATGGATGTAGCCGGTCACCTTCCGCATATGCTCCAGATCAGCGTCGGTATAGTCAGCCTGCGTCTTGCCGAGGATGCGCACGATGTGGCGTCCCGATTCGTGTCCGGTCGATTCACCGCCATCCGTCTGCTTCTGCCCAACTTCCCACGATTCGTTCGACTTCAGCCATTCCTCAAGCTTGTGCGCGGTCATGTTCACATCGAGCTTGAATGTATCAATCACGTCCTTGCGCTCTTCATCTGCCATCACTTGCTCCTGTTGTCTGTTGCCCGTTGCCTCGCTCAGCCATCCACACCCTTCAACGCGCCCGGCTTATGCGCCGCCTGCTTGCCGGACGAGTCCGACTCGACCAGGTACTCGGGATGGTCTTTCGACGCGGCGACCTCGTGGCCCTCAATCTTCGTGCGCTCGGTCAGCCGCTGCTTCACCATGCCGGTCGTCGTACCCTGCGACGTATTCCACTCAACCCGATCGCCATGCTTGAATTCGTCGTTCTTCATGTCAACCTCCATGCAACTTCAGTTGTCATCAGTCAATGCTTGGCAGAAGCAGTGCGACGCTGCCACAACCGTGTAGCGTGTAGCACTGCATGACTCGGACGAGTTCGCCACAGCGTGCCGGATTCGCAGAGTAATACGAACTTGAGACATGACTGTATCAGCGTCCGACAGCAACCACCCCTCAACAACGTCGCTCGTGCGAGGCGTCCCGTTCACCCATCGAATGCGAGCCGCACTGATTGCACTGCCGGACTGGGTGTACCTGGCCGTGGTTGTGCTGGTACACGTTGCATGCGTGGTAGTGGTTCTTGAGCGCGGCTTCCTAGAGTACAACGCCGACGGCTATGCCCGCATCATCCGTGGCCACGAGTGGCTCCAGTCGCCGCGCTGGGAGGTCAGCGTCTGGCTGCCGCTCCAGACCTGGTTGTTCGGCGTGGGGCTGTTCGTGCATGATTCGCTCTCGGTGACGC
>Ga0136611_10000941_pt1 | contig 19856 bp, 12 predicted proteins | sample AntDrymUQ2232306_2_FD_106645 | JGI IMG/M metagenome (GOLD analysis project Ga0136611, IMG submission 106645) | Polar desert sand microbial communities from Dry Valleys, Antarctica - metaG UQ223 (23.06) | ecosystem: Environmental > Terrestrial > Soil > Desert | place: Antarctica: Dry Valley...
GGCGGGGTGTACCAGAGCCACACATTGTCCGGCAGTGCGGCGTTCAGCCCGAACGCTCCGCTCGCGATGGAGCGGCACCACATCGTCTTGTCGTCGCCGCCGGTTACGATCTCCGTCACCGGCACCCCGTAGTGCTCGCACAGCTCCACTTCCTCGGCGCGGGTGAGATCGAAGTCGCGCACGGGCACGAGGATCTCCAGCTCCGGTGCGAACAGCTTGAACACCTTGTGCATCCGGTACTGGTCGTTCCCTTTGCCGCTCGATCCCTCGGCAAGCGCATCGCACCCGAGCGCGACCGCCTCCTGCGCGACTCTCCGGGCGATGAGTTGCCGGGTCATCGAGGTAGAGACAGGGTAGCCGTTGTAGTTGGAGTTGGCGCGGATCGCAGTGGTGAGCCACTCGCTCGTGAACTCCTCCTTCGCGTCGAGCAGGATCGGCTCGATGCCGAGCAGCTTCGCCTTGTGGAAGCTCTCGTCGATCTCATCCTGTCCCTGCCCGACATCCACGCAGATCGGCACGATCCGCTCGGCCTTGTACTTCTCCCGCAGCAGCACGACGCACAGTGCGGAGTCGAGGCCGCCGGAATACGCCAGCGCGACGCTTCGCACCTTTGGCACCTCCGTCTGGTGGACCTTGTCGAGTGGTGTCTTCGTCTGAATCATGTCCCGCGACCTCCTTTCGAGCCTGTCTTCCGGGCACCAAAAAAGGCCCCCGTCCCAATAAAAGGGACGAAAGCCTCGTGAGCTCCCGTGGTGCCACCCTCGTTGCCGCCTGAGGCGGCCACTCTCGGTTGTTTCCTGCCTGGGAACCACCCAGCCGACCCTACTTGCGAAGCTTTCTTCGGGCCACCGCTCCGACGCGCGTTTCCGCTCCGGTTGCCGCCTCGGGCTTCCACCATCCCCGACTCGCTATCGGCAGTGCCGTTGCGTACTTCTCGTCTTCTACGCGGGCTTTGTACCTGGACGCCAGTATAGGCCCCTCCCGAAGCGCCTGTCAAATCCGGTGGCGCGTTGGTGTTGTCGCGATCCTATTCGCAGCGCTGGCACCCCTGTTGCTGTGATTTGTTGCGAACGAAACGGAGGTCGAAGCTTTCGAGTCCCGACTTATGCCAGTGAGCCGTGTGTCGTGCTCCGAATACTTCGCCTGATATTAATTGATGGGTCTGAAAGAGGTGGGCTGATGGGAATGTACCCTGAAGGAATTACAGCGAGGCCGGATCTACTGGAAGTGCTGGGACTCGCCTCGGCGCCAGACGACTTCGACTCCTTCGAGGGGTTAACAGTCGAGGGCTTGCAGCGCCTGATTGATCTGATGCCCGCTGAGTGGATCGAAGAGGGCCACGAAGCGGCACCCTCCGTAGGTGAGTTGCGGGAGATTGGCAAGGAGTTTCTCGCGGTCATGTTCTCCGGCACTATTCTAGGACCGGGTATGGGGCACGAACGTATTTATATCGATGGCATCGATGTACCCGAGAATTTGAGCAAGTCGGAGTTTGTGCGATTGCTGGAGATGACCGGGTATCCGGACGCGGAACTGTCCGAGACGCGGTTCGAGTGGGACTAGTGCATCGCCACAAGGGTTTTTCGGTGACGTGAAGGCAGCAAGACGTTGTATACAACGTCTCTACGCACACGCCCACCAAGCGCTTTCCTGAACAGGTAACCTGATTATGCAGGCTAGAAGCCGTCGGAGGGGAACGCCTTGGCTGCCTGCGTCACCTCCAGTGGACGCTCGGCTATCTCCTGTCGCGGGCGAATCGCCGCCGCGTTCTGGATTCATCCGCACCCACCAGGCACGAGTCGTTTGCGAGCCGTCGTGTCGCAGCAACTGTTCCGTAATATGGTCGGTGTCGTGCAGCCTTCGCTCGGCAACAGGGTATGGCCCGTGCGTTCCCCTGAGTGCCTGGATGCGGAGCAAGTGGCGCCGTGGCGGGCTAGAGCGTCCCAATATGCCGATTTGCCCGGATTCGGCCCCAATAAACGCGCCGTGTCGGTTGACATGGCTGGGTGGCTATGTTAACGTAGTAGGCAAGACGTAAACGCGTCGACGGGGAATAGTAGGGTAGAGGCCGCGTTTCCAGAGAGCCGGAGCCTGGTGCAATCCGGTAGCGCGTATCCCGAACTCACCTCCGAGCGGTGGATCTGAACGACGAGTAGGGTCCGACGACTAGCGCCCGTTATCGCGCACGAGTGGCTGCGGCACTGTTCGTGGCAACAAGGGTGGTACCGCGGGTTAACTCTCGTCCCTTTTGGGATGAGGGTTTTTTTGTATCTGGAGAACGAAATGGTGCGCAGCAGTGCGGTAGCAGGAAACACGGAGGATAGGCAGGGCAAAGCGCCTGTAATGACCGGCTTCGTTGCGCCTTCCAACCTCCTTGTCGTCGTCCTTATTCGGCTCCTGTTTGGGAGCGGATGAAGCGCGAAAGGCAGGCGTTAGCAGAACAAGGATCAAATCAGCGGCCTCCCGAGTGACAGGGAGGCTTTCTCGTTGCAGTAGCAGGAACGCGGGGGTGGGTGTCATGACGATAGCGATAGACAAACCGATAACAAGAGCAGAGACGGTGCAGCAGCCTCCGGAGGCGAAGCGCCTTACGGGATCGCGCATCATGTGCGAGGCGCTCAGGAACGAGGGCGTCGAGATCATGTGGGGCTACCCCGGCGGGGCGATCATGCCGTTCTACGACGCGCTGCCAGAGTACGATATCCACCACGTGCTCGTCCGCCATGAGCAGGCGGGCGCCCACGCGGCCGATGGCTATGCCCGCGCGACGGGGAAGGTCGGGGTCTGCATCGGCACCTCCGGCCCTGGCGCAACGAACCTCGTCACCGGCCTCGCGACCGCGTACATGGACTCCGCGCCGATCGTGGCGATCACGGGGCAGGTCTCGCGCGCGTTTATCGGCCATGACAGCTTCCAGGAGACGGATATCGTGGGTATCACGCTGCCGGTCACGAAGCACAGCTTCCTGGTCAACTCCGCAGCGGAACTGGGCGATGTGATGCACGAGGCGTTCCATATCGCCCGCAGCGGACGGCCCGGACCTGTGCTCGTTGATGTGCCGAAGGACGTCATGCTCGAAGAAGCCGAGTACAACCCCGCTGTGCGCCCCGAGCAGCCACCCCGTGGTGGGCAGGGAGACTACGACCGGGCGGGATCGCTTATCGACCGGGCGCGCAAGCCGCTCATCCTCGCCGGACACGGGGTGATCCTCGCGGAAGCGTACGACGAGCTGCGGAGTTTCGCGGAGCGGACGGGTATCCCGGTGATCGCCACACTGCTCGGCCTGAGCTGCATACCGGAGTCGCACCCGCTCTATCTCGGGTGGCCCGGCATGCACGGCCCAGCGCACATCAACCGCGCGATTGACGAGGCCGATCTGATCGTTGCCGTCGGGATGCGCTTCGACGACCGCATCACCGGCAAGCTGGAGACATGGGCGCCAAACGCCAAGTTCGTCCACATCGACATCGACCCAGCGGAGATCAACAAAAACGTGAAGGTTGAGGTCGGCATCGTGGCGGACGCGAAGGATGGACTCGCGACCCTCACCACGGCCTCCTCCCCCGCAGATCACACGGAGTGGCTGGAGACGATCCGTTCCCGCGCCCGACCGGAAGGCCCCCCCACCGATACAGAAGGAATCACGCCGTACGATGTGCTGGGTGCGATCAAGCGAGGCACCGGTGGCGAGGCGCGGCTGGTGACAGATGTCGGCCAGCACCAGATGTGGGCGGCGCGCTTTTATGGCTACGAGAAGCACAACAGTCACATCACGTCCGGCGGCCTCGGTACGATGGGCTTCGCCCTGCCCGCCGCGATGGGCGTGAAGGCAGCCTTCCCTGGTGAGCCGGTGTGGGCGGTGGCAGGCGACGGCGGCATCCAGATGAACATCCAGGAGCTCGCGACGCTCGTCCAGGAGGGGCTAGAAATCAAGATCGCGGTGCTCAACAACGGCTACCTAGGGATGGTGCGGCAGTGGCAGCAGTTCTTCCACAACCGCAACTACTCCGAGACGCGCATCACCGGACCTGATTACGAGCTGCTCTGCCCCGCGTATGGCCTCCAGGGCCGCACCGTCACCCAGAAGGAGGACGTGGAGATGGCGGTAGACTGGGCGATGGCCACTCCCGGCTCTGTGGTCCTGGACTTTCGCATCGCGCAGGAAGCGAATGTGTATCCGATGATCCCGTCAGGCGGCTCTGTTGCGACGATGATCGAAGAGTCGGAGGTGGTCGAATAATGGAAACAGGGCGAACCCTCGTCGTACTGGTGCGGGATAACCCCGGCGTGCTGACGCGCGTTGCCGGGCTGTTCCGGCGCCGCAACTACAACATCGAGAGCCTCGTCGTGGGCCATTCCGAAACGCCCGGCGTGAGCCGTATGACCGTCGTCGTAGCTGGTGGCGCGCCGGAGGTCGATCAGGTCGCGAAGCAGCTCCTGAAGCTGATCGAGGTTCTCGAGGTGCGTGATGTCAGCGAGGGCTCCCCGCTGCTGCGCGAGATGGCGCTGATCCGGGTCGCGGCGGATGGCGCACAGCGCACCGAGGTCACGGAGCTGGCGAAGCTGTTTGGTGCGAAAGTAATCGACGTTTCACACGGCAGCATCACGCTTGAGATGACTGGCTCAGAGATGAAGGTCGATTCCCTCGTCCGGCTCGTCTCGAAGTTCCGGGTTATCGAGATGGTCCGCAGTGGCCGGATAGCCATGGCGCGCGACACCGAGGAGCGCGACCACCCAGAGGCGCTCAGCGCCTGAGTACAGGAGGAAAACACACTATGCCCGTACAGGTCTACTACGAAGCGGACGCGAACCTGAACCTGATCCAGAACAAGAAGATCGCCATTATCGGCTACGGCAGCCAGGGGCACGCCCACGCGCTCAATCTGCGCGACAGTGGCCTTGATGTTTCGGTTGGCCTGCGCGAGAGTAGCACGAGCCGGGAGCGCGTCCGCGAGGATGGCCTCGCAGTGAGCACGGTGCGCGAGGCGGCGGAGGCGGCGGATGTTCTGATGATGCTGATTCCCGACACCCAGCACAAGCAGGTGTACGAGGAGTCCATCGCCCCGGCGATGCGCCCCGGCAAGACGCTGATGTTCGCCCACGGCTTCAGCATTCACTACGGCCAGGTGCAGCCGCCCGAGGGCGTCGATGTCCTAATGGTCGCGCCGAAGGGGCCTGGTCACATCGTCCGGCGGATGTACACGCAAGGCGTCGGCGTGCCCGCGCTCTTCGCGATTGGTCAGGATGCGAGCGGGAACGGCGAGGATACCGCGCTCGCGTACGCGAAGGGCATCGGCTCCACCCGCGCGGGCGCGCTGCGCACCACGTTCGCGGAGGAGACGGAGACCGACCTCTTTGGCGAGCAGGCCGTGCTTTGTGGCGGCGTGACCGCGCTCATCAAGGCGGGCTTCGAGACGCTCGTCGAGGCGGGTTACCAGCCGGAGCTTGCGTACTTCGAATGCATGAACGAGATGAAGCTCATCGTGGACCTGATGTACCAGGGCGGGATGAACTACATGCGGTACAGCATTAGCGACACCGCCGAGTATGGCGACTACATCGCCGGCCCGCGCATCGTGGACGACCACGTTCGCGAGCAGATGCGGGGCCTGCTTTCGGAGATCCGCGACGGGTCCTTTGCCCGACGGTGGATCGCGGAGAACGAGCAGGGCCGCCAGAACTTCGAGCGGCTGCGCGAGACCGACCACAATCACCAGATCGAGCAGGTCGGCGCGCATCTGCGCGCGATGATGAGCTACATCCAGCCCGAGGCGGTGACGCACAAGTAGGGCGATACCATTCCATCATGTGGTGGACTGAAAGCAGGGGTGAGTCGCCGACTCGCCCCTGTCACCGCTACCGGGGTGCTGCCTGGCCCAATACCGTAGGAACAGGAGAGCGAAGTGACTGAGGTAGACGCACAGACCGAAAACGGCAGCAAGCCGAGGGAGATGATCCGCATCTACGACACCACGCTTCGCGATGGTGAGCAGGCGCCCGGCTGCACGATGACCTTCGAGGAAAAGCTCGAGGTCGCGCGTCAGCTTGCCCGCCTGAACGTGGACATCATCGAAGCGGGCTTCCCCGTGGCCTCGCCTGGAGACTGGGCAGCCGTTCACCACATCGCCCGCGAGGTCGGCACGCCCGACGGTCCGATGATCTCCGCGCTTGCGCACGCGAACAAGGACGCGATTGACCGGGCGGCGACGGCGATCCAGCCCGCAGCGAAGAAGCGCATTCACGTCTTCATCTCCACCTCCGACATCCACATCGAGCACCAGCTCCGGTCCACGCGAGAGGCGGTGCTGGAGAAGGCGCGCACGATGGTGCGCTACGCGAGGAGCCGCTGCGAGGACATCGAGTTCTCGCCGATGGACGCTACTCGCTCCGATACGGCGTACCTGCACCAGGTGCTGACCGCCGCGATTGACGAGGGTGCAACGACGCTGAATATCCCCGACACGGTCGGGTACGCGACCCCGGAGGAGTACGCCGCAATTATCGTCGGCATCCGCCGGAACGTACCGGGCGCCGACGGGGTCATAATTTCCAGTCACTGCCACGACGACCTGGGAATGGCGGTCGCGAACAGCCTCGCGGGGGTACGTGCCGGCGTTCGGCAGATCGAGGTCACGATAAATGGCATCGGTGAGCGCGCCGGCAATGCCTCCCTCGAAGAGGTCGTGATGGCGTTGCACACGCGCGCTCAGTTCTTTGGGCAAAGCACGCGTATCAACAACCAGGAGCTCGCCCGCAGCAGTCGGCTCGTCAGCACGATCATCGGGGTGCCCGTGCCGCCAAACAAGGCGATTGTTGGCGCGAACGCCTTCGCGCACGAATCCGGCATCCATCAGGACGGTATCCTGAAGAACCGCCTTACATACGAGATTATGAGCGCGGAGTCGGTCGGTCTCGATGGCAACTCGCTGGTCCTCGGTAAGCATAGCGGGCGGCACGCGCTGCGCAGCCACATCGAGCAGCTCGGGTATCAGCTTACCGACGACGATTTCCAGCAGGTCTTCATCCGCTTTAAGGATCTGTGCGACCGCAAGAAGACGGTGGACGACCGCGACATCGAGGCGGTCATCTCCGACGAGACGCAGCGCATACCGGAGATTTACCGGCTGGAACATGTCCAGGTGACGTGCGGCACCGGCGTCACGCCGGTCGCGACGGTCCGGGTGCTCTGCCCTGATGGGGAAGCGCGCACGGACACGGACTACGGCACCGGACCGGTGGACGCGGTGTACAAGGCGATCAACCGTGTGGTGCAGCGCCCGACGGAGCTGACCGAGTTTGCCATCAACGCGATCACGGAAGGGCTCGACGCGGTGGCGGAGGTGACGGTCCGGCTGCGGGAGCAGGCGCCGGTCGAGAGCGATGCTCCGGAGAACCGCGCGCCCCAGGTCTATAGCGGCTACGGCGTGAACACCGACACCATAGTCGCGGCAGCGGAGGCATACCTCGGCGCGCTGAACAAGCTCGCCGCTTCGCGTCAGGAGCGCCTCAAGGCAGAGGCCGCCGCGTATGCCGCAGGCTACGAACAGCCACTGGCGGCTGGCCGATAGAAACCCGTGACACGCAGAAGAGGAGCACCGAAGCATTGACACCGAAAACACTCTCCGAGAAGGTCTGGGAACAACACGTTGTCCGGCACGCACCAGGCGAGCCGGACCTGCTGTACATCGACCTGCACCTCGTCCATGAGGTGACCTCGCCCCAGGCGTTTGAGAGTCTGCGGACGACTGGTCGCGCCGTGCGCCGCCCGGACCTCACGCTCGCGACGATGGACCACAACGTGCCGACGATAGGCCGCAATCTTGGAATTGCAGACCCAACCTCGCGCGCGCAAGTCGAGGCGCTACGGAAGAACTGCGCGGACTTTGGCGTACCGCTTTACGGTATGGGGGACGAGCGCCAGGGCATCGTGCACGTGATCGGGCCGGAGCTTGGGCTAACACAGCCGGGGATGACGATCGTGTGCGGCGACAGCCACACCGCCACCCACGGGGCGTTCGGCGCGCTCGCGTTTGGGATCGGCACCAGCGAAGTCGAGCACGTGCTCGCGACGCAGACGCTGCTGCAGGGCCGCCCGAAGACGATGGCGATTGAGGTGAAGGGACAACTCCCAACAGGTGTGACCGCGAAAGATCTGATCCTCGCCATCATCGAGCGCATCGGCGTCGGTGGCGGCAACGGACATACCGTCGAGTATCGCGGCGAGGCGATTCGCGGACTCTCGATGGAAGAGCGGATGACCGTCTGCAACATGTCCATCGAGGCGGGCGCGCGCGCCGGAATGATCGCACCCGACGACACCACCTTTGCGTACGTCGAGGGCCGCACCCACGCCCCGCGCGCTGCGGACTGGGAGCGCGCGCTGGACGAGTGGCGCAGCTTGCCGACGGATGAGGACGCGCGCTTCGATACGGTTGTCGAGATCGACGCCGACGAGCTTGCGCCGTTCATCACCTGGGGCACGAACCCCGGTCAGTCCGTGCAGGTAACCGGTCGTGTGCCCCATCCGGACGAGGGCGAGACACCGGAGCAGCGCGAGCAGATCGTGCGTGCCCTGCGCTATATGGCGCTGGAGCCAGGCACGTTGATTACGGACGTGCCCGTCGATACCGTCTTCATCGGCTCGTGCACGAACGGCCGCATTGAGGACCTGCGAGCCGCCGCGAAAGTCATCGACGGTCGCACGGTGGCGAGCACCGTCAACGCGATGGTGGTGCCGGGCTCCATGCAGGTCAAGGCGCAGGCCGAGCGGGAGGGACTCGACCGCGTCTTCGTTGCGGCCGGCTTTGAGTGGCGCGATGCCGGGTGCTCGATGTGCCTCGGGATGAACCCGGACATTCTCGCACCTGGCAAGCGCAGCGCCTCCACCTCGAACCGCAACTTCGAGGGGCGGCAGGGCGTCGGCGGGCGCACGCACCTGCTCTCGCCGCAGATGGCCGCCGCCGCAGCCGTCGAGGGACACTTCGTGGACATCCGCGACTGGGAGGTGGATCGATGAATCCCGTAACGCGCATCACCGCCACGATGGCGCCGCTCGACCGCGCAAACGTGGACACAGACCAGATCATGCCCAAGCAGTTCCTGAAGCGGATAGAGCGCAGCGGCTTCGGGCCGTTCACGTTTTATGACTGGCGCAAGGATCCGGAGTTTATCCTGAACCGCGCTGAGTACCAGGCCGCGCGCGTGCTTGTGACCGGTGCAAACTTCGGCTGTGGGTCTTCCCGGGAGCACGCACCCTGGGGCCTGCAGGACGCCGACTACGAGGCGATCATCGCCCCGAGCTTCGCGGACATCTTTCAGAATAACAGCGCGAAGATTGGCCTGCTCTGCGTGCCGCTCGATGAATCCGTCGTTCAGCGCCTCATGCGCGTGGCGACGGACCAACCCGAGACGGAGTGCCGTATAGATCTTGAGGGCCAGACGGTTGAGGCGGGGGATATTCGCGCGCGTTTCGAAATCGACCCCTTCGTCAAGCACCGTCTGCTCAACGGCCTCGACGACATCGGCCTGACTATGCAGTACGCGGACGATATCTCGGCGTTCGAGGAGAATCGCCAGCCGATCCTGCCCACGACGGAACCGGCCTTCGCATAACGCCATTTCGTTTACATAACGGAGGAATGATCATGGCACGCGCCTTCCATACGCAATCAGCCGCAGCAACCGAGGATTCTGTTCCCCTTAAGGAGTGGAGCCTGGAGGACAGTCTCTGCTATTTCGCTGGTGAGATCCGGCCGATGCGCGACGCCAAAGTCAGCGTTGCGGCGCCCGCCCTGAACTACGGCACGGGGTGCTTCGAGGGCATCCGCGCCTACTGGAACGCGGAGCAGGAGCAGTTGTATGTGCTAAAGCTGCGGGAACACTTCGACCGGATGGCGCAGAGCTGCCGCATGCTCAAGATCGCCCTGCCGGCGCCGGTGGAGGAACTGTGTAAGGTGACGCTGGAGATTCTGCGGCGCAACGAGTACCGCGAAGACGTGTACATCCGCCCGCTCGCCTTCAAGGGTGGCGCATCGATCAAGCTCGCGCTCACCGGGGTGCCTGATGAGTTCGCGATCTTCACGTTCCCGTTCGGCAACTACGTCGACATCACCGCAGGCCTCAGCGTCTGCGTCTCCTCGTGGCGGCGCATCAGCGACAACGCGATTCCCGCCCGCTCGAAGGTGACTGGCGCATACATCAACAGCGCGCTCGCGGTGGACGACGCGCACCAGGCCGGGTTCGACGAGGCGATCTTCCTGACGGCGGATGGTCACGTTTCCGAGGGCTCCTCGTGCAACGTCTTTCTCGTCCGGGGCGGGGCGCTGGTAACACCGCCAGTCACCTCGGATATCCTTGAGGGGATCACCCGTGAGGCCGTTATGCAGGTGGCGCACGAGGCGCTCGGGTTACAGGTCGTGGAACGCGAGGTGGATCGCTCGGAGCTGTACGTTGCGGAGGAGGTGTTCTTCTGCGGAACGGGCGTGCAGGTGTCCCCCGTCACAAAGGTAGACGGGCGCGTAGTCGGTTCGGGGGCGCCAGGTGAGATCACCCTGCGGCTGCAAGAGGCATACTTCCGGGCGGTTCGTGGGCAGGATGAGTGCTACCGGGAATGGCTGTCCAGCGTGTATTAGCGCGCCAGGTAACGGTTTGTATCATGCTTCGGTATACTCGCACAATGGGTGCGTGAGGTAGTCGCGGTTCGCACCATGCGCTGCAGCGGATTGTGACACAGGGGGATGGGCTGGGTCTTTCCCGCGGACACGCCTCGCACTACAGTCTGCCCGGAACCATCCCACCACGAGGCAGGAACGTCCGGCCTGGGCGGCAAGGAGAAAGGTACGATGAAGCACGAGATCAACAAGCCAATACGCGCCTTTACCGGCGATAGCTGACGTCCACATTGTTTCAGGGATTGAGTGAAGAGTTTGAGCAGTGACCGGCATAATCATTATCTGGCAAACGATATCCTTCCGGCAGCGCCCCACCCCACCGGGCTGTATGATCCGCGCTTCGAGCACGACTCCTGCGGGGTGGCCTTCATTGCGGACATCAAGGGCCGCAGAACCCACGAGACGGTAGCCGACGCACTGCGCGCCCTGGAGAACCTCGTGCATCGCGGCGCGCATGGCAGCGAGGTAAACACCGGCGACGGTGCGGGCGTGCTGTTGCAGGTTCCCCACGAGTTTTTCCACCGCGAATGTGCGGCGCTGGGTTTCGCGCTGCCTGCACCCGGCGAGTACGCGGTGTGCATGTGCTTCCTGCCGATGGACGCGGTGGGGATCGACGCGTGTCGACAGATGTTCGAGCAGCAAGCCAACTCGCTTGGCATGTCGGTACTGGGTTGGCGCGCGGTGCCCACGGATAACGCGGCTATCGGCCCGTCCGCGAAGGCGGGCGAACCAGGGATGCACCAGGCGTTCCTCCGCCGTCCGGACACAATCACGGAAGTGGCCGCCTTCGAGCGCACGCTGTACCTCCTGCGCCGGCGGATGGAGAACGCGGCGCGCGACCGCGACTTCCCCGGTCATGAGTGTTTCTATGTTTGTAGCCTTTCCCCGCGCACGGTAGTGTACAAGGGGATGCTCTCTGCGGATCAGATCGGCGCCTACTTCCCCGACCTTTCGGACCCAGAAGTGCGAAGCGCGCTCTGCCTCGTACACCAGCGCTTCAGCACCAATACCTTCCCGGCGTGGCGGCTTGCGCACCCATACAGGATGCTCGCGCACAACGGGGAGATAAACACCCTGCGCGGCAACGTGAACTGGATGCGGGCGCGCGAGCGTCAGTTCGCCTCCGAGCTCTTCGGTGACGACATCAAAGATCTGCTGCCCGTCGTGGACGAGAGCGCCAGCGACTCTGCGACGCTTGACAACGTGCTGGAGCTACTGGTGATGACGGGCCGCTCCTTGCCGCACGCGATCATGATGCTGATCCCGGAGCCGTGGACGGGCAACGACGGGATGAACGAGTTGCAGCGCGACTTCTACGACTACCACTCCTCCTTGATGGAGCCGTGGGACGGACCGGCTGCGGTGACCTTTACAGACGGAACGCTGATCGGCGCCGTGCTGGACCGCAATGGACTTCGGCCCTCCCGCTACTACGTCACAAAGGATGACCGGGTTATCTTTGCGTCGGAGGTGGGCGTGCTCGACATCGCCCCGGAGCAGATCGCGCACAAGGGGCGGCTGGAGCCGGGCAGGATGCTGCTGATCGACACCGCGCAGGGCCGCATCGTGGATGACTCCGAGGTGAAGTCACAGGTCGCGACGGAGCAGCCGTATGGCCGGTGGCTCGCGGAGAACCGCGTGGGCCTCGCCGATCTACCGTCTGCCCCGCACGTTCCCACGCCCGACCATGGGACGTTGCTGCGGCGACAGCAGGCGTTCGGCCTCACACACGAGGAGAAGCGACTGCTCGTGGCACCCATGTCACAGAATGGTGAGGAGCCTATCGGCTCGATGGGCACCGACACCCCGATCGCCGTCCTCTCCGCGCGTCCACAGTTGCTGTACAACTACTTCACGCAGCTCTTCGCGCAGGTGACGAATCCGCCGCTTGACGCAATCCGCGAGGAACTCGTCACGTCTGTTGCCACGGCAATCGGGCCAGAAGGGAACCTTCTGGATCCGCAGCCGGAGTCATGCCGCCAGATCGAGCTGAAGTCCCCCGTGCTCGACAACGACGAGTTGGCGCGCCTGAAGCACTTCGAGGCGCCGGGCTTCCGCACTTGCACTCTCCCCGCCGTCTTTGATGTGCGCGAGGGGCCGGATGGCCTGACGAGCGCGATGGAATCGCTTTACGAACTCGCGGACCGGGCGATCGAGGACGGTTGCACGATCCTGATCCTCTCCGACCGCGATGTCGATGCCTTGCACGCGCCCATCCCGTCGCTTCTGGCAGCCGCTGGCCTGCACCATCATCTGGTGCGCACGGGCACCCGGACCGACATCGGCTTCGTGGTCGAGTCGGGCGATGCGCGCGAGATCCACCATTACTGCTTGCTGTTTGGCTACGGCGCGACGGCAGTCAATCCCTACCTCGCGTTCGAGACGCTGGATGAAATGATACAGGACGGCGAGCTCGCGGACTTGGATCATGACACAGCCGTCCGGCAGTACATCAAGGCAGTCAACAAGGGCGTGCTCAAAGTTATTTCCAAGATGGGTATCTCGACCTTGCAAAGCTACCACGGCGCGCAGATCTTCGAGGCAGTCGGGCTTGACCGCAGCCTGGTGGATCGGTACTTCACGGGCACGGCGTCCCGTATCGGGGGCGTCGGGATCGACGTAATCGCGGAGGAGGTGCTGACGCGCCACCGCACGGCGTATCCGGTGCGGCCGATTGCGGCGCCGGACCTCGATCCCGGCAGCGAGTACCAGTGGCGCCGCGGTGGGGAGTATCACCTCTTCAACCCGGAGACGGTGTTTAAGCTCCAGCACGCGACGGCGACGAAGCAGTACAAGATCTTCAAGGACTATACTCGCCTCGTGGACGATCAGAGCCGCACCCTAGCCACCATTCGCGGGCTGCTGGATCTGCAATACGCCGACGAGCCGGTGCCCATCGAGGAAGTCGAGCCGGTGGAGGCGATCTTCCACCGGTTCATGTCGGGCGCTATGTCCCTCGGGTCGATCTCCACGGAGGCGCACGAGGATCTCGCCATCGCGATGAACCGGCTCGGTGGCAAGAGCAACACTGGCGAGGGCGGCGAGGATCCCGCCCGCTTCTTGCGGGATGCGAACGGGGACTGGCGGCGCAGCGCCGTGAAGCAGGTCGCCTCGGCGCGCTTCGGCGTGACGAGCGAGTACCTAGTGAACGCGGACGAGTTGCAGATCAAAATGGCGCAGGGCGCGAAGCCCGGTGAAGGAGGGCAACTCCCCGGCCACAAGGTCGCTGGTCCCGTCGCCCGCTTGCGCTATGCAACGCCGGGCGTGGGCCTCATCTCCCCGCCGCCGCACCACGACATCTACTCAATCGAAGACTTGGCGCAGCTCATCTACGACCTCAAGAACGCGAACCCCCGCGCGCGGGTCGCCGTGAAGCTCGTTGCGGAAGTGGGGGTCGGCACCGTCGCCGCCGGTGTAAGCAAGGCACATGCGGATGTGGTGCTCATCAGTGGGCACGAGGGTGGCACGGGCGCGGCCCCGCTGACGAGCCTGAAGCACACGGGTCTGCCGTGGGAGCTTGGCCTGGCGGAGGCGCAGCAGGTGGTCGTGATGAATCGTTTGCGCGATCGGATCGTGGTACAGACCGATGGGCAGCTCAAGACGGGACGGGATGTCGTGATCGCTGCACTGCTCGGTGCCGAGGAGTACGGCTTCGCCACCGCGCCGCTCGTCGTGATGGGGTGCATCATGATGCGGGTCTGCCACCTCAACACGTGTCCGGTCGGCATCGCCACGCAGGACCCGGAACTGCGCAAGCGCTATGCGGGCAAGCCGGAGTTCGTCGAGAACTTCTTCCGCTTCATCGCGGAGGAGATCCGCGAGCAGATGGCACTGCTCGGCTTTTGTACGATGGATGAGATGATCGGCCGGTCGGACAGGCTGAACGTGCGCCCGGCGGTGGATCACTGGAAGGCTCGTGGGCTTGATCTTTCCACCATGCTGGAACAGCCCGACGTTCCCGACGGTGTACACATCCGCAGAGTCCGGGAGCAATATCACGCGCTCGACAAGTCGCTCGACAACACGCTGATAGAGCTTGCGCGGCCCGCGCTTGAGCGCGGGGAGCTGGTGCGGGCGCACCTGCCGATCCGAAATGTCCACCGCACCGTCGGGACGATGCTCGGCAGTGAGCTGACGCGGCGGCACGGCGGCGACGGGCTGCCCGACGGCACGATTCAGTTCAAGTTCGACGGCTCGGCCGGCCAGAGCTTCGGTGCGTGGCTGCCGCGCGGCATCACGCTCACGCTGGAGGGTGACGCGAACGACTACGTTGGCAAGGGGCTATCGGGCGGGCGCATTGCGATGTATCCCCCAGCCGACGCCACGTTCCCGCCGGAGGAGAACGTGCTTCTCGGCAACGTCGCGCTCTACGGTGCGACCTCCGGGGAGGCGTACTTCAACGGGGTGTGTGGCGAGCGGTTTGCAGTGCGCAACAGCGGCGCAACCGCCGTCGTAGAAGGCACGGGTGACCACGGCTGCGAGTACATGACGGGGGGGCGGGTCGTTGTCCTCGGTCGCACGGGCAGAAACTTCGCGGCGGGGATGAGCGGTGGTATCGCGTATGTCTTTGATCAGGCAGGCACATTCGAGCGCCGATGCAACCGGGGCATGGTGGACCTTGAAACGCCGGATGGGCAGGATCAGGAGGCGGTGCGCGCGCTCGTTGAGCGGCATTACGAGCAGACGAACAGCCCTCGCGCACTCCGAATCCTGGAGGGATGGGAGCAAGCCTGGCCGCTGTTCGTGAAAGTGATGCCGCGTGAGTACCGGAAAGTGCTCCAGGACCAGCGCACCGAATCAGCCGCAGCGATATCCGTGGCGCCAGCGGTCGCGGAGGTGTCGCTTGGCTAACTCGATGGCGTTTGTCCAGATTGAGCGGCGGCTGCCGAAGCGCCGCCCGGTCGAGGAGCGCGTCCGCGACTGGGGCGAGGTGTACAGCCCGTTCCCCGAGGACAAGCTGACGCACCAGGCGCGGCGCTGCATGGATTGTGGCATCCCGTTCTGCCATCAGGGTTGCCCGCTCGGCAACCTCATCCCCGAGTGGAACGACCTCGTGACGCGCGATAAGTGGCGCGAGGCCATTGATCGGCTGCACCTGACAAACAACTTCCCTGAGTTTACCGGAAAGCTCTGCCCCGCGCCCTGCGAGGATGCTTGTGTGCTCTCGATCAACTCCGATCCGGTGACGATCAAACAGGTGGAGATCTCGATTATCGAGCACGCCTTCCGCGAGGGCTGGGTCACCGCGCGTCCCCCGGCGATGCGGACGGGCAAGCGCGTCGCCGTCGTTGGCTCCGGTCCGGCTGGCCTTGCCGCGGCACAGGAGTTGAACCGTGCGGGCCATCTCGTCACGGTGTTCGAGCGCGACGATCGCATCGGCGGCCTGATCCGGTACGGCATCCCCGACTTCAAGATGGACAAGCAACTCCTTGATCGCCGACTGTCGCTGCTGCTGGAGGAGGGCATCGTCTTTCGTCCGAACGCCGATATCGGTGGGAACGTGCCCGCCGAGGAACTTCGGCGTGACCACGACGCGGTTGTGCTCGCGCTCGGAGCGCTCCGTCCGCGCGAACTCCCAGTGCCGGGCAGAGACCTCGCAGGAATCCACTACGCCATGCCGTACCTCACGTTGCAGAACCGGCGGAACGCGGGCGATCACATCCCCGATGACGAGTTCGTCAGCGCTGCGGGCAAGCACGTGGTGATCCTCGGTGGCGGTGACACCGGTGCGGACTGCCTCGGTACGGCACACCGCCAGGGGGCGAAGTCCGTCACCCAGCTTCAGTGGCGGCCCGCCCCGCCGGAAACGCGCGGGCAGAACAATCCGTGGCCGGAGTGGGGCTATGTTTTTCGGACCTCCCCCGCCCACGAAGAGGGCGGCGAGCGCGCATTCTCAATTTCCACCAGGGAGTTCCTCGGTGAGCAGGGACAGGTGCGGGCGATGCGCGCCGTGCAGGTCGAGGTCGAGGATGCGGGCGACCGGCGGGCGCGGTTGCTGGAGGTGCCGGGCACCGAGCACGAGATCCCCGCCGACCTCGTGCTCCTGGCGATTGGCTTCGCCGGCCCGGAGTCGCACTCGGTCGTGCGCGAGTTAGGCGTCGAGCTCACGGAGCGCGGCACGCTGGCGATGAACGACGAGAAGATGACGAGTGTGCCTGGTGTGTTCGCTGCCGGGGACGCGGAGCGCGGCGCGTCGCTCATCGTCTGGGCGATAGCCGACGGTCGGATAACGGCGCGCAACGTTGATCGGTATCTGATGGGCTCGACTGATCTGCGAGGCAGCTAGGCTTGTTTGTATGGACGGTGGCTCGGGTGGCCGGGGCGCCGCGTGACTGAGGAGGACCTGGTGAGTGAATCATCGGCGCGCTATCGAAACCCGCGCATCCCGGCGGCGAGCGGCCCGCGTCAGTGGGGCGGGTATCGTTTCACATCGTGGCGGGAAAACCGATGAGTGGCCCGTATCGCATCGCCGTGCTCCCCGGAGACGGTATAGGGACGGAGGTCGTGCCCGAGGGCGTGAAGGCGCTACGGGCCGTTGGGGCGCGCTTCGGTCATGCGTTCGAGTTCGAGGAGATGCTCGCGGGCTGGGCGGCGATTGACGCATATGGCACGCCCATCCGGGACGAGGACCTGGAGAAGTGTAAGCGCTCCCACGCGGTACTGTTCGGCGCGAACGGGGATCCCCGGCGCGACGAGATCAACGTCGCGGAGCGGCCCGAGCGCGCTCTGCTGCGGATCCGCAAGGAACTCCAGCTTTTCGCGAACCTGCGCCCCGTGCGCGTTACGCCGGAGCTGGTGCCCGTTTCCCCCCTGCGCCCGGAACTGGTCGACGGCGTGGACCTCGTCGTCGTGCGCGAGCTTACGGGCGGTATTTACTTCGGCCAGCCCTCTCGGCGCTGGGAGGAGGATGGTCAACGCCGGGCGGTCGACACCCTGGTGTACTCCGAGGAGGAGGTACGACGGGTCGTGCGCGTGGCCTGCGAGCTGGCGCGTACCCGGCGGGGGCTGCTTACGAGCGTGGACAAGGCGAATGTGCTGTCCAGCTCCCGGCTGTGGCGCGAGGTCACGACCGAGGTGGCGGCGGAATATCCTGATGTGACGCTGGAACATCAGCTCGTGGACGCGATGGCGATGCTGCTGATGCGCGAGCCGAAGCGCTTCGACGTCATCGTGACCGAGAACATGTTCGGCGACATCCTGACCGATGAGGCGGCGCAACTGACCGGGTCGATCGGTCTGCTGCCCTCAGCGAGCCTCGGGCCGGAAGCGGACGAGTACGGGCGCCGGCTCGGCTTCTACGAGCCGATCCACGGCTCCGCACCGGATATCGCCGGCAAGGGGATCGCGAACCCGACCGCTGCTATCCTCAGCGCCGCGATGCTTCTGCGCTCCTCGCTGGGGCTGGAAGAGGAGGCAACAACGGTCGAGCGCGCCGTCGCCCTTGCCCTCGCCGAGCGGCGGGCGACGAGCGACGTGGTCCGTGACGGCTCGGCCATATCAACCAGCCAGATGGGTGACGTTGTGGCCGCGTCCATAGAGGACTCCGCAGCGTGATGCGTGGGGGCCCACTGAGATCCCAACATCCACCCGCTGGTCAACTGGAGGCATTGTGAGACAGATCAAGGTATACGACACCACGCTCCGCGACGGCTCGCAGATGGAGGGCATATCCTTCACGGTCGAGGACAAGCTGAAGCTCGCGCGCAAGCTCGATGCGTTCGGCGTCCACTACATCGAAGGCGGCTGGCCTGGCTCGAACCCAAAGGACGTTGAGTTCTTTGCTCGGGCGCGGGACTTGCCGTTCGCGAACGCGCGCCTTGCGGCGTTCGGCTCGACGCGGCGGGCGGGCGGCGTCACGGAGAGCGATCCCAACCTCGCGCTGCTGATCGAAGCTGACACGCCGGTGGTGACGCTCGTCGGCAAGGCGTCGGAGATGCAGGTTCGCGTTGTGCTCAATACCGAACTCGCCGAGAATGTGGCGATGATCGCGGAGTCCGTCGCGTGGTGCCGACGGCAGGGACGTGAGACGATCTACGATGCGGAGCACTTCTTCGACGGCTATCGCGAGAACCCGGAGTACGCCATGGCGTGCGTCCGCGCCGCAGCCGAAGCAGGTGCGGCGGTCGTGGTGCTCTGCGATACGAACGGCGGCGCGCTGCCGGAGGATCTGGCGGCGGCGGTGCAGCGGGTGGTGGGGTCGGTGGCGTGCGAGGTCGGCATCCACACGCATAACGACGCCGATCTCGCGGTCGCGAACACGCTCGCTGGCGTACAGGCGGGCGCGACGCACGTTCAGGGGACGATCAACGGGTACGGTGAACGCATCGGCAACGCGAACCTCTGCTCCATTATCGCGAACCTCGAGCTGAAGTACGACCGGGAGGTGCTGGGCGCGGAACGGCTGCGCGAGCTTACTGCGGTTTCGCACTACTTCGCGGAGGTCGCGAACATGGTGCATGACACGCGCCTGCCGTACGTGGGGGCGAAGGCGTTCACCCACAAGGCAGGCCTGCACGTCAACGCCGTCACCAAAGCGCCGGGCACATACGAACACCTGCCGCCCGAAACCGTCGGCAACGCGCGGCGGATCATGATGTCCGAGCTGGGTGGCCGGTCGAACGTGCTGCACAAGATGGCGCAGTTCGGCATCGACCACGAGGCGTCTGGCGACCGCGTCCGGCACGTCGTCGAGGAGGTGAAGCGGCTGGAGAGTGAGGGGTTCCAGTTCGAGGACGCCGAGGCGTCGTTCGAGTTGCTCGTCCTCCGTGCCCAGCCGGAGTATCAGCCCCCGTTCCGCCTGCTCGACTTTATGGCGGTGTCTGAGGTGCGCGGCGGCGGGGACTTTCTCTCGGAGGCGACGGTGAAGCTTCGAGTGGGCGACGACATCATGCACACCGCAGCGGACGGCGATGGGCCAGTCAACGCGCTGGACCGGGCGATGCGCAAGGCGCTCCTCCCGTCGTATCCTCAGTTGGCGCAAGTCGTCCTGACCGACTATAAGGTGCGCATCCTGGACGGCGATGCTGGCTCGGCGGCGACGCCGAGGGTGTGGATACAGTCCGGAGACGGTGAGACGACGTGGAACACGGTTGGTTCCTCGACGAACATCATCGAGGCGAGCTGGCTTGCCCTGGCCGACAGCCTGGAGTACCCCCTCCGGCACGCGCGGCGGTAATAAGCCGCCCC
>Ga0136611_10000942_pt1 | contig 19856 bp, 15 predicted proteins | sample AntDrymUQ2232306_2_FD_106645 | JGI IMG/M metagenome (GOLD analysis project Ga0136611, IMG submission 106645) | Polar desert sand microbial communities from Dry Valleys, Antarctica - metaG UQ223 (23.06) | ecosystem: Environmental > Terrestrial > Soil > Desert | place: Antarctica: Dry Valley...
GAGGCCGTCGCTGTTGGCCACGAGGATGCGGCGGCGGCTGTCGGCGAGGTTGACGCTCACCTGGCTGATGCTCCCGCCGGCGGCGCGTGCCGCGGCGTCGGCTCGCCGGAGGATCTCGACCTTGGTCGCCTTGGCGACGTCCTCGGGCGCGATGCGGACATCGCCGCGTCCCGGCGCCTGCTGGCGGGTGAGGGCGACCACCCGGGTGCCGCCGCCCCCGCTGCGGGCGGCCGCGGCCGCGGCGTCGGCGGCGTCGCGCAGTGATGCCTCGGACAGATCGGCCGTGTGGGCGAAGCCCGTCGTCTCGCCGACGACGACCCGGATGCCGGCCCCCCGCTCGCGGCCCGATGTGAGGTCCTCGACCTTGCCGTCGTCGAGGCGGGCCGACGACGTCCGCCGATCCTCGGCGAACACCTCGGCGAAGTCGCCGCCCGTCCGCAGCGCAGCGGTCAACACGCGGGCCAGCACGGCTTCATCGATCACGAGGTTCCTCCTCCGGCCGGCGGAACCCGCCAGCCCAGGGAAGGTACTTCGTGGTCATCCCCCGAGGTTCCTGTCCTAGCCTCCGATGATGGGGATCGAGCCGGGAGCCAACGCCGTGCTCGAGCTCGTCATCGGCGACGCCGACACGGCCATCTCCCACCGGTCGGGCGACGTCCCCGTCGTGGCCACCCCCCGGGTGCTGGCCCTCTGCGAAGAGGCGTGCTGTCTCGCCGTGCACCCCTCCCTCGACGCGGCCACCACGACCGTCGGGATGCGGGCCCAGCTCGATCACGTCGCCCCCGTGCGCGTCGGTTCGACGATCCGAGCCGAGGTCACGCTCGAGCGCATCGAGGGCCGCCGGCTCAGTTTCACCGTGTCGGTGTGCGACGCCTCCGGCCTGGTCGCCGCCGGCCGCATCACCCGCGTCGTGGTGCAACGCGATGAATTCCTGGAGAAAGCCCGGTGAGGAAGCAGAAGTTGGTCACGATCAGCGCGGTCGTGGCCCTCGCGTTCCTCACGGCGGGTCTCGACATCATGGGGGTCGCCGGATATCGCTTCGGCTTCGTCTTCGTCAGCCTCGTCCTCGTCGCCACCGCGGTTGGTGTCCTCGCAGTGGGTGGATCGCCAGGGATGGCCCGTCTCTGGTACTTGGCCGCAGTGGTCGGCGCCATCGCCATCGCCGGCCTCCTTGTCGACCGAGCCCCGTTCAGCGTTCCGCGACTGGCATCCGAGATGGACGCGCTGCCCCTCCCGCTCTACCGCGTCGTCGAGGAGACTCGTCAGGGCAACTCGCGGTGCCGACCATCCTGTCCTGTAGTCACAAGGATCTACGCAGGACCGCTCCTCGACGATCGCGGCACGGTGTTGGATGTCGCAAATGCTCTGCAACTGAGGGGGTATCAGCTGGACATTGCCAGGGCGGTCACGAGCGCAACCAGCTTCGAGGCGCGACGCAAGCGTGTAAAGGTGACGGTCTCTGCGCCCACCTTGAGCTCGTCGGGGGAACGCCAGGTCGCCATCACCTTCCGAGCGTCCTAGCGGCTCTCAGCTGCGGGCGAGCGAGCGCACCTTGCCCTTCTCCGGATCGATCTCGACGATCACGAACGCTCCCCGAAGACCGGGCTCGACGGGCACCTTGCTCAGGAATGTCGTTCCGTCCCGGAAGATCAACCGCTCGCCGTCGACCCGAAGCAGGTGGCCGGTATAGAACACGGAGGCCTTCGTGTCCCGCAACACCGCGCCGATACTGGCGATCCAACGAATGTTCTTCCCGTCCAACCCGAGCTGCACGTACTGGCCATCACGGCCGAGAAGCGCCAGAGGTTCGAGCGTGTAGGTCGAGAAAGACTGGAGGTCGCGGTCGATGGAGAATTGACGGCCGTCCTCGAGCTCGAGCGACTCGAAGTCGACGCGCCGTACCACCCCTTCGGCGTCGGGAATCCGGGGCGAACCATCGAGTTTCAGGCTCGCCTTGTCGTCGCCACCGCACGACCCGAGGACGAGCACGGCAACGAGCACGACACCGAATATTCGCCGGCAGTGCTTCAGGGCGTCGCCGCTGACGTCGGTGGTGCCGTGCTCGCTGTGGGCGCGCCCGGAGTCTTCGCTCCCCGGCGACGTTTCGTCGTTGATTTGAGAAAGGACAGATCACCGGCGACAACGTCATCCTCAGGCAAGGACACGGTCACCTCGCCGCCGATGTCGCTGAGGCTGTACGACATCTTCCTCACCCGGATGAGCTCGAGGCCTTGCCCTTCACGCACCTCGTTGATACCGGCAATGGCAATTGCCGCAGCCTTCTTCGGATCGACACCATCGATGTCGAGGTCATAGTTCTTGCGGAGATCATCGAGGCGGGCTACGACGTCGACGTCTTCGAGAATCCGGATGACGACGCCCTTACGGACGTAGACGGCCATCTTCCTGAAGTGTTGCACTCCGGGAACCGCTTGGTTGGCTCCGCCTGCGAGATCGATCGAGCTCGGCAACCGAGGCTGCACGAAGTCGTACCGAATGACATCTGACGACTCCTTCGGCTTCGGAAACGGATCCTCCTTCGGCCGGTATTCGAGGGAGTTCTCGTCGAATTTCCGCACCTGCTGTTGCCGGAGCGCTTGACCGACGTAGCTGAAGACGGTGAGTGCGTCGAACACCGGATCGGCGCCGAGGATCACCTGCTCGTTCCCGGCGAGGAGCAGGCTGGGCGCCGAGACGTCGTCAAGCACCCAGCGCTGCGACTTCAATGCCTCCACCGTGGCCGGAGGCGCACTCGACAGGTCGGCGGCGAATGCGCCTAGGGCATCGGGTTGGAACAATCTCGTCGCCACCGCATCATCACGGATCACCTGTTCGAGCACGCGCTGGCGGCCGTCTTGGACGGAAGCCTGGAACCGGAAGTCGTCCTCGATGGCCCCGCTGACGGCCATCTCCCGCTGGCCGACCGACTCGCGGTAGAGGAACCGTCGGCTCATGCCTTCGGTCTTGGTGATGGCGACCCTGAGGTCCTCGATCACCCCCTTGTCCCTCTCACCGCAAGCCGACAATCCACCGGCGAGAACGACGACCGCGGCAAGCATCGCTATCCGCTTCTTCACGGCTGCACCTCGAGCGCTCGTCGGAGCAGGGACTTCGGCCGGGGGTAATCCTCTCGGGTCGCGAGAACGAGGAGATGTCGACCCCGGAACCACACGGCCAACTGCTGTTTGGTCCCACTGGTCAGATAGATGGTCTCGTCCCCGAGGCGCACTGCCCGGGGTCGGCTGCCCCCGATCTGGTTGAGGAGCGAGCGACGAAATCCCGGGGAGTCGGCATCGGCGTCGGAGTTGAACCGGCTGACCTGCAACGTCGCCTGCAGGAGATCATCCGAGCGAAGGCTGTACAGGCTCGTCGCCTCGACGTAGGTCCGTTGTTCCGAGGCGATGGTCCCGGAGATGTCTTCCGCTTGAACCTTCAAACCCAGGAGATCCGCGGGAAGGAGGTCGGTCCCCAGCGTCTCGATGTTCTTGCCGTCCGTGCCCTGGGCGGAGACCTCCGGCTCGCCACACGCCCCCAGCACCGACACGACCAAGGCCGTGACGACGACGATAAGGACGATCCGCAACTTGGTCACCGGGCCAAGACCTCGAGCGAGCCGACGGCGTAGGGCCGTGTTCCATCGGTGATGTTGAACTTTCCGACGGTATCGGCGCGGTAGTCAAACGAGCCCCCGGGGGCGATGGCCCCTGACTTGAAGGCACCGCGGTCCTCTTCCACCGAACGCGCCACGCTGTCCTTGTTGACGAACCGGACGAGGGTGCCCTTGAAGACCCGTGACGCCGATGGGTCGAACTGCGAGGTCCCTGAGTTGTCGGCGGTGATGGAGATTTCGAACGCCTGCTCCTTGCGGGCCTCGGTTGTCGTCGGCGCCGCAGTGGTAGCGGGCGCCTGGGTGGTCGTCGTGGCCACGACGGCGGCCGTAGTCGTTGTGGTCGCACCGACGGCGGCCTTCGCCGGACCCTGCGCAGTCGTCGTCTCCGTCGGCGCGGCCACGGTGGTCGTGGTCACACCGAGGCGGTCGTTTGTCTGCTCCTTGAAGTCGAGAATCTTGTCACTACCGACTTTGTTCTCATCGCCGCACGAAGAAAGGAGCGTGGCTAAAACCACACAGCACAGCAACTGAATGACGCGTTTCACAAGAGGCTTCCCGATCGGCGAACTGCCTCCACGGAACCTCCGAGGTAGGCGGAGATGACCCTCTCGTCATTGAGGACGTCCTCTGGGAGGCCCCTCGTGACGATCCGGCCCAATTCGAGTGCCACCAACTCATCCGAGACGGCCGAGATCAGTGGCATGTCGTGTTCGATGATGATGATGCTGCATCCGGTTTCGAATCGGACCCTACTGAGGAGTGGCCCGAGGCCTTCGGCTTCGGCCTGCGCGATTCCCGACGACGGCTCGTCGAGCAGCAGCACCTTCGGATCGTTGGCGAGAACGCAGGCGATGTCGACGATGCGTCGCAAGCCGGTGGACAGCTCCTTCACGAACTTGTCCCGGTAGGCCCCGAGTTCGAGGAGCTCGATGAGACGCTCGGCCCGCAGTCGCAACCGGCGTTCCGACCGCCTCGCCTGCGGCGTGCGCACGGCGTGAAGGAAAGAGTTCTTGACCTCCATCTTTTGCTCGAGGGCCACGAGCAGTGTTTCGGTGATGGTCAGCGAAGGAAAGAGACGTGCATCCTGAAAGCGCCGTACGAGCTTTCGCCTGGCCCGGTCTTCCGGCGAGGCTCGAGTGATGTCGACACCCTCGTAGGTGACGATACCGTCGTCCGCGCTCTGGAACCCGCTGATGATCTCGAGGAGCGTCGTCTTGCCGGATCCGTTGGGGCCGATGAGGCCTAGGACCTCGCCCTCGCGGAGCGAGAGATCGACGGAATCGAGGGCCGTGACTCCGCCGTAACGCTTCGTGATGCCGGACACCTCGAGAATGGGGCGGACATCGGTGAGCTCGCGGGCGCGGCGCTCTCGATCGGCGCGGGCGGCACTCGAGACCGGCCCATCGCTCATGGCTCCCGTACCCTTCACGTAGACGGCTCGAAGGATGTCGGGGCGGGCCAGCAGATCCGCGGTCTTTCCGACGAACTTGATTTGTCCCTTCTCCATGAAGATGGCCCGCTCGGCCAGGGACAGGGCGACGTTGACCGACTGCTCGACGACGATGATCGTGACCCCCCGCTCGTGGATCTTGCGCACGATGTCGAGGAGCTGACCCACGACCGCGGGCGAGAGACCCAGGGAGAGTTCGTCGATCATGAGGAGGCGAGGATTGGCGAGGAATGCCTGGGCGAGACTCAGCTGTTGCTGCTCACCGCCGGACAGCGTCCCCGCCGAGACCTCCGACCGTTCCCGCAGGATCGGGAAGATGTCGAACACCTCGGTCAAGCGGATGCGAATGACCTCCTCGTCGTCGGTCATCCAGTTGCCGAGAAGGAGATTCTCGCGAACCGACAAGCCCGGGAACACCCCGCGGCCGCCCGGCATGTGGATGATTCCCCGTTGGGCGGTCTCATGGGGAGGCATGTAGGTGATGTCGCGGCCGTCGAAGACCACGGCACCGCTCGACGCCTGCTGACTGCCGCTGATGGCTCGTAGGAGTGTGGACTTCCCGGCGCCGTTGGTTCCGAGCAGGGCGATGATGTCGCCCTGCTCGACGTCGAAGTCGACGCCGAAGAGCACCTGGACACCGCTGTACTCGACGCTGACGTCGCGACAGACCAAAAGCTTGCCCTGCCCATCGCGCTTCGCCTGGCGCCATTCCTCCCGAGCAACTGTGCTGGCAAAGGCCGAGCGCATGTCGAACTCGAAGAGTCCGGCCGAACTGATGAAGATGAGGGCCCCGATGACCAGGAACGGAAAGGGGAGGAAGAGGGCACTGCGCAACCCGTACTCGAACTGCAACACCGCGAGGAGCGGGATCCCGATGATGAGGGCGGGAACGTCGGCCAAGCCACGAACGGCGGAACCGAGGGTGCGGACGTTTGACGGCAGGATCTGGGAGTACACCGCCCCGAGGCCGGGGCCCAGCAGGGATCCGCCGAACCCGACCAGGCCGAGGATGAGGATGAGGATTACGAGCGGGGGTGCAAACGGCAGGGCCAGCAGACCGACGGCGTTGACGAGGCTGAAGACGCCGAAGACCGAGAGAACCCGAGAGGGGCTCTTGCGGAAGAGGTTGTCGACGATGCCACCGCCGAGATACGCCCCGGCGACGCCGAACAGGCCCAGGAAGAAGAAGACGTACGAACGCTCCCGGATGCTCAGCCCGTACTCCTGGAAGAAGTAGAGCCCGGCGACGAGGGAGAAGACGACGCTCCCGAACGACGACACGATGTCGGCGATGAAGAGCCGCCGAAGGGTGCGAATGCCCCAGATGGTCCGCCAAGCTTCCCCGATCGACGGCGCCTCGTCCTCCTCACGGGCGACCTCGTCGCTCGCCCCCATCTCCCGGCGCTCGAAATAGCCGCGCACGGGTTCCCGCAGCCGTACGGCCGAGTAGATGCCGACCAGGACGATCGGCACCGCGAACACCACATAGGCGAGCCTCCAGCCGAGCCGCTCGACGATCTCGCCGGCGGGCAGGAGGATGAAGGTGCCACCCACCCCACTCGCCAGCCCGATGAGGGCGAAGACCTTCCCGCGCGAGGCCGGCGGGTAGTAGTCGGGGAGCAATGAGCTCACCGGGGTGCCGGCGGTATTCAGAGCAAGGGTGGTGGCAACCTGGGGCAACCCCAGACTCAAGAGCGACTTCGCCCGGGAGGTGAAGAAGGAGAAAAGGCCGCTGGCAATGATCCCGCTTGCAAAGAAGGGCACCCGCTTGCGTCGGTCGGCGGCGTAGGCGATGCCGAGCACGATGAAGATCGCCATGAATCCGATGAAACCCTGAAAGCGCAGGTATCCCGCGAGCTCGATGTCGAGCTCTTGGATGATCTCGGGACCGGACAAGCCGAGGATCGTGCTCTGGAACGCCCGGAAGAACGCGGCCGACGCCAGGATGGCCACGGGCGCGAGCCCGTACGGCGTCTGGCGGAGTTCACGCCAGTTGCGCGCCTCGCGCAGCGTGTTGCGAATCCCCGACGTGAGCTTCTTCGGCTTGGGTTCGGGTCGCTTGGCCTCCCCGGGTTCCACGACCGCCGTCCGGTCGATCTCGCTCACTCTGGCACTCCGATCGGTTGGGCATCTTCAACCTCGCGCAGGCTCTCGGCCGTCGCCGCGAGGGCCGCCGCCTCGCGCTGGCGCCCGTCGTTGATGGCCGGGACGGGGCGCCGTTCCCGCCCGATGTACAGCTCGGACGCCAGTGCGTAGCGCTGATCGCTGGGGAGGGACGCGAGCCCCCCTTGCTGGTCCGGCTCGCTCAAGGGGATGAGGCGCTGGCGAAGCGCCTCAGGGTCGATGTCGGCGAAGAGGCTGGGCACGACGAGTTGGCGACGTTGGGCGATGATCCGGAGGACCGAGTCGCGGACCTTGTTCAAGATCGACGCCAGGCCGCCCGGCACGGAGTAGAGGACGAGTAGAACGGAGAAGGGCTGAAGCACCTGGGCGATGACGTTGTTGGGGAAGAGGTAGTCGAAGATGCTGAAGTAGGCGGCGCCAAGCATGGCACCGCCGACGGAGGTCACGCCCCCGACGACCGCCAGCAGGAAGAGCTGCACACTCTTGTCGAGGGCGAACGCCTCGACGTTGATGCCCCGCTGTTGATGGACGTAGATGGCTCCGGCGAGGCCGGCGAGTGCGCCCGACGTGGCAAATGCCAACAACTTGGTGCGCAGAAGGGGAACACCGAAGGCCTGGACGTTGGCCTCGTTCTCGCGGGTGGCGATGAGGAGCCGACCGAGCCGGCTCTTCCGAAGGTTCAGCACCACGACGATGCTCAGGACGAGGGCGCCCAGGGTGAGGTAGTACATGCTCCGCTCGTCGTCGAAGTCGAGGAAGAACAGCGTCGGTCGACGCACGTCCTTCGGGAGGATCGAGCCGAAGTACCGATCGTTCAGCACCACCGAGTTCACGGCCAGAGCGAAGGAGAACGTGCTCACGAGCAGGAACAAGCCTCGGATCCTCAGGGCCGGGAGCCCGACGAGGACGGCAAAGCCGGCGGTGATGACCGAGGCCATGGGCACCGCGAACCAGAAGGGGACACCGACTTTCGAGGTCAGCGCGCCACCGGCCACTGCGCCGATGGCGGCGAAACCCCATTGGCCGAGGCTGACCTGACCCGCCCAGCCGGTCAACACCACGACCGACAGCGCCAGGATGGCGGTGATGGCGATGACGCCTCCCAGGATGATCGGCCCGGTGGAGACGACGAAGGGGTAGACGACGATGACGATGAGCCCGATGAGCGAGAACACGATCTTCGTCGCACGAAGGCTCGTGAGGGAGGCGAGTTCCGACGGGATGGGTCGCAGTTCCTCGGTCGCCTCCCACGAGACCCCGCTTCCCGCCTCGCTCCGACCGCTCCGCTGCTGGAGGAGGAACGCCGCACCGATCACCAGGAAGAGCACGCCGCTGACCAACGGGAGGTCGTCGGGAAAGCTCGACTCGGTCGCCCGGGCGATCACGGAGATCGCCACGGAAACCAAGACCGCCGTTGGAAGCCTGGTGAACCGGGCCAGTGCACAGGCGGCCAAGGCCGGAAGGAGAACACTCGGTGCGATGCCGGAAGCCGCGCCAGGTTGATCCACGAACCCGGTGGCGATGATGGCAAGGCCGGACGTCATGCCGGCCAAGGTCCAGACGACCGACGACAGGCCGCCCACGTTGATGCCGAGAAGGGGAGCCCGCTCGGTGTTCTCGGCCACCGCGCGCACGCCGACGCCCGCCCGCGTGTAGCGGAAGAACGCGGCGAGAAGCCCGAGCGCCAGAAGCACGGCGTCGATGGCGAAGACCTCGGCGAAACCGAAGTTCAGATTCAGCGAACCGACCTGGAACCGGAATCCGGCGAATGGCAGGAACGGCTTGATGTCAGAAGCACCGAACGCGTCGAGGAACGACCGTTCCTGGGGGAAGAAGGGGAGCGAGCCGACGACTTGACGCACCTGGGGCCCGGCCAGCAGTCCGGCCACGGCGATGGTGATGACCGTGAGCACGAGGCGGGGGGCCGAGAAGAACCGCCGGCCGAAGGCGAGATCGAAGACGAGGCCGAGAAGTCCCGCCACGAGAATGCCGGCAACCAGGGCCAGTGGGAACGGCACCCCAGTGAACTGCACCAACTGGAAGGTGAGTTCTGCGCCGGCGGCGCCGATCGCCGTCGCCGCGAAGTTGATGATGCGGGTCGTCCGATAGACGAGGATGATCCCGGCCGCCACCAATCCGTTGATGAGGCCGAGCACGAGCGCCCGGAACAAGATGGCCCCGGCGGTGCCCCGTCCGTCACCGGTTCCCGGCAGCAGGACCTGGGTGAAGAAGAGAACGGCGACGACCGCCAGTGCGCCCACGAGGGCGCTGCGGGCGCGGGTGTCTCTAGGAAGAACCTTCGTCAGCACCCTCAGCCTGCCGTTTCAGGCACCACGGCACCGGGCAGCTTCTGGCCGATGCTGAAGGTGAGCGCGGACTTCTGGGCGCCCTCACCCTGCTCGAAGGTCTGGCTGATGAAGGTCCCGCCGAGTTGGGGAGCGATCACGTAGGTGTACTTAATCGGGTTGGCATTGTCGGTACGGAGGACCGACTCGACCTGCCACCCCTCGAGAATCTCCCCACAGGCGTCGACCCGGACCGGCTTGATCACCCGCCCTTCGATCTGCATGGTCTGCCCGGTGGTGGAATCGACGGCCGCCGACGAGAACCTCTCGCCCGGACGAATACCGAGGGGGAGGAGGAGCAGGCCTGTGCTGGGTTCGAATGTCCCGCCCTTCGAGCCGTCGAGGGGTTCGATCCTCTTCAGGACCACTCCCCGCTCCGGTTCTCCGGTGGTGCGGAAACCGCCGCCCTCCTCGACCGGGTCATCGGCGAACGCACTGCGTCCATTGGTCTTCACCTGGTAGGTGAAGGCAGCCAGTCCACCGGTGGCGAGGTTGGGCAGCACGAACTCGTACTCGTACGTCTTTCCCTCGCGTTGCGCGATATTTCCGGCGACCTCGATCTGTTGGTCGGTCTGGATCACCTCGACCTTTCGAATGATGCGCTGTTCGAAGCCGCTGACGGCCTGCGGGCCGAGGTTCTCGAGGCCCTTCACCGCCGGGGACGTCCCGGACTTCTTCCAGCGATAGAGCCCCTCGAGAGGCAGTCGATCCTTCGGGACGTTCAGAGGCGCCGGCTCTTCCGGGAAGGCGTTGAGCGCGGCTTCAGGACAGGTGCTGGCAGCCCGCAACGCCGGGCGGGGCTTGGTCGGTTGCTCGGGGGCCGCGCGGACGAAGAGATCCTCCGGCGGCAGCTCCAGGGCCGCCTCCCTTTCGATGATCACGTTGGCCCTGGCCAGCTGAGGCTGCACTGGAGCGTTCGTAACGCCCGGCACGTCCGCCGGCTGCGGCAGGGCCGCCTTCTCCTTTACTCCGAACACGATCTCCGACTGCAGCTTGGCGATGGCCACGCCGGGCGCGTCAGGGCGAGCGCACGCGGTTCCCAGGACAACGGAGGCCATGAGAACGATGGCAAGGGGGCTACGAGACGGTCGCATGAAGTCTTTCCTCCTGCTTCGATTGCTTCTGCTCCTTACGGACGGAGCGAGATGTCAGGTCTGTGTCTGGTGCGTAGGGATGGCGAAGCGACAGCCGGGAGAAGGCCGAGACGAACCGCACGGTTGCGGGCTGGGCACTCGAGAGCCGACGACGCAATGACCTCGACAACTCCTCGGCCACCGTTGCGTGATCGGGACCGAGCTCGCGTTGCAGGTCGCCCCAGAGACACCGGGTGACCAGCCACGCGAACTCCGTGTGCTCGTCGTCGTCGGCGAAACGCTCGAGGAACTGCAGCGGCGTATCGGTGTCGTGGCGGAAACCGAAGTCGGTGCCCAGATCGCGCCACTCCGCGTAGGTCAGGGCGATCCGGGCGCGGAATCCCGCCGCCTCGGCGGCCGAGCGACGACGCGAGCGCCGAATGATCTTCTGGAGTCCCGGAATCGCCAGGTAGAGGAGGAACAACAGCAGAAGGATGGGCACGCCCACGAAGAGCACGTTGCGGATCTGCTCGATGAGCACGCTGTCGGGGGCGAGGATCACGGGCAGGAACACCTGCACGGTCACATCGTCGCTGGGCAGGATCGCAGGGTCGAACTGTTGCGTGCTCGGGTCGTTGCCGACCGTGGGCTTGGCCTTCTTCGGTACACCGATCACGGGAAGCCAACCCTGTTGCGGGAAGAACACCTCGACGAAGGACGCTCCGTTCTTCGGCCGCACCTGCAGCCGCTCGTTCACGAGCTCACCACCATCGAACCCGTAGCCGATCCGAGAGGGGACGCCGAGCCATCGGGCGACCATCGCCTGGGCGGCAACGATCTCGTAGGGACTGCCTTCTTTGCTCCCCCCCAGCATGTCCTGGACGATTTCCGGGGTCACACTCTTGGGCACGCCGGTGCCGGCCGCAGTGACGTTGTCGAGGATATGTGTACGGAGGAAATCGAACTTGTCCCAGTTGTTGTCGAATTTCTCGTTGGCCTCGTCGAGCAGCGCCTGGACCGCTGGTGGCGGGGGTTGGGGGATGTCCGTGAACTTCTTCACACCCTTGGGGAGAGGTGACGAGCTCTGGCGCAGGGTATCGATGGTGGGGAGCGAGGCGGCGGTCACGGAGTAGGCCAGCCCCGCCTGGATCTGCCCCTGGGAAACGCGGATGTTTCCGCTTCGGATGTCGTATGCCAGCTTCGGGCCCTCGGCCACGATTCCCACCGAGTTGGGCAGGCCGGGAAGGACGACCCCGGTGAGGCCGGCGATGGAGAATCGCGCCTTCACACCGGGCTGCAGTTCGTCATTGACCACACCGCTGCGGGGCACGTCGGCCAGTTCGCTCTCCGCAAAGGCCGGCAGGCGCCAATCCTTCCCGTCGTAGACGTCGAGGCTCCCGATGCGCCAAGGCCCGGTGATGCTGGCCTCGACGTCGAAGAGCACCCGGTCCTCGACGTCCGACAGCGGAACCGTCTTCGGCTTCTGCGGCTCTTGCGTCGGATCAATGTACGGGTCGGGGAAGAGGAAGCCGACGCGGTCGAGAGCGAGAACGGCCACCGTGATGAGCACGATGAAGGGAAGAGCTCTCAGCGCCCGCCGGGCTTCGTATCCCGCAGAGGGCTTGTCATCGTCGTCACCGACGGTCTGGGCGCTCGAGAGAACGCCGAGTCCGATGGCGAAGAGGACGAGTGCGGCCACGCCGCTCAGCGTCTGCTGCGACTTCGGCACGGAAATCCCTGCAATGGCCGCGACGGGCAGCGGCACCAGCAGGCCGAGGGAAGGCCGACGCACCGGGAGCGCCAGCCACGCGGCGGCGAAGCCGACGATGCCCATCAGCCAACCGATGATCGCCTGCCAACCCGCAGTGAGCGGAACCGGAGGGCGCAACACGTCGCCGGACTTTGCCGCCTCGGCGACCAGGCCACGAAGGTCCCCCAGGTTGCCGATGCCGGCGGGGATGACCATGAGGAGGCCGATGGCGAAGAGCCCGACGAAAATCGCCAGGTTGGCGGGAAGCGCCTTGCGCAAGCGGGAGGAACCGACGGCGAGAAGGACGCCGAGCATCCCTCCGGTGGCTGCATAGAAACGTCCACCGATGCCGGTGAAGACACCACCCACCATCACTGCCGCTGCGATGACCGGAAAGGCCACGGCCAGGGCGGGGCGCAGAGGGTCGCGCAGTGCCTCTACCGGTTCGGGAGCGTTGGCGGCCGCATCGAGATCTTCCTCGACGTGGCCCGACTCGCTGGCCAGATGGGCCAGCGCTTCGGTTTCGATCGACTTCAGTTCGTCAGTCGACGTCGCCATCAGCGTCGCACCCCACTACCCACTTCGTTGTACAGCGCCGTCGACAGATCCTGTCCGGGATGCACACCGACGACCTGGCAACCGAGGGCGGCGGCGGTCCCCATGGTCTGGGCGTTGCTCTCGTCCCAGAGGAGCGAGACGACGAGCACCGACACGCCCTTGTCGAGGAGGAGCTTCAATTGGGCCGCCTCCTTTTGACGGAGGTTCGGGGTGATCATGATCATGTGGCCGTCCCGACGGGGAGAGGCCACGAGTCGCATGAGCAGGTTCGTCAGGGGCTCCCTCGCCATCTCCAAACGGGCCAGCGAATCGAGCAGCATCAGCTGCGATGTGGCGCCGCGCAAGGAGCGGGTGAGCGGTCCGCCGTTCGTCTCGCATTTCACCTCGTAGCCCTCGCGGAGGTGGCGCACCCCGAGCGATGCCGCAACCCGAATGCCGGCCTCGAAGGATTCCGAGAGCCCCTCGCCGTCGCGGCTGTGAGATCCCCGGTCGGTGTCGAGCATGATCGTGACCTGATCGGTGATGCCCTGCTCGGCCTCCCGGACCATGATCTTCCCCGTGCGGGCCGAGGCCCGCCACACGATGCGGCGAAGGTCGTCCCCTGGCGAATACTCCCGCATGCCGTAGAACTCCAAACCCGAGGGCCATGGCTTCGAGACGGGCGGACGGATCGGCGGATCTTCGAACTGACGGGTGAGGGGGCGGTCGGAGACGAGTTCCACCCGAGGGTGCACCAGCAACTCGAAGGGCTCGGCCACAACGGTCTCGCGCTGGCTCAATCCCAGTGGATCACCAGCGACCGCCACCAAGGGACCGACCTTGTAGACACCGCGTCGAGTGCACCTCAGGCCGTAGAAGTGGGAGATCTCCGTGCCGGAGGACAGCTTCGAGATCGGGACCCTCACCGGAATCCCGAGGCGCTCTGGCACCTGCTCTTCGAGCACGAAGTTCGACACGCTCCGGTTGGCCAACAACTTCACCTCGACGTCGAGGCGGTCACCTTCCTGGGCACGAGGGAAGAGGCCGGCCCGGGTGCCCTGCAGCTTCAGGCGTCTCGGCGCGATGGCGATGGCCACGAGAAGAAGCAGCAGCGTGCCATAGGCGAACAGGTACATGGCCTTCCCGGCCACCACCCTCGCCATCACCCAGAGGAACACCGAACCAATCGCCGCGATCTCGCCCGTCCTGGTGATGCCCAGCCGTCGCTCGAGCGCCGCCGCGCGGCGACCAATCGCCTTTGCCGACAGCACCTCGGTGACCCTGTCGATGCGGGCGCGCACGCCCGAGCGCGGGGCTCGATCCTGCAACAGCGACGGCTTCTTGCGCTCGGGCGAGCGGCGAATTGCCACCTCAGGCCCCAGTCCGCTCCAGCTGCTTGTTGCGGCTGCTCAGCGGCGGCTTCACCGCGTTGGCCAGACGTTCCATGACCGCGTCGATGCTGTCGCCACGAAGGATGGCCTCGGGATTCATGATCACGCGATGGGCCAACACCGGACGCAGCACCTCGCGGACGTCGTCGGGATAGACGTGTTCGCGACCGTCACTCGCCGCCAGGACCCGCGAGGCACGAAGGAGCGCAATAGAGGCGCGGGGGCTGCCCCCCATGGCGACGGCGCCGTCGTTGCGGGAGGCGTGCACCAGGTCGATGATGTAGCGGCCGACCTCGGGGCTGACCTCGACGGTCGCGGCGTAGTCGATCATCGCCTGCACTTCTTCGGTGTCGACGACCGCACCAAGATCTTCGATGGTGAGTTGGCCCGAGTTGTCGAACATGACCTCGTACTCGTGTTCCTTGTCCATATAACCCATGGAGAGCTTGAAGAGGAAGCGGTCGAGTTGGGCCTCGGGCAGGGGGAACGTGCCCGCCTGCTCGATCGGGTTCTGCGTGGCGAGGACCAGGAAGGGACGCGGCAGGGGATAGGTCGTCCCGTCGGCCGTCACCCGCTTCTCGGCCATGGCCTCGAGGAGCGCCGACTGCGTCTTCGGCGTCGCGCGGTTGATTTCGTCCGAGAGGAGGATGTTGGTGAAGACCGGTCCCGGCCGGAACTCGAACGAGCCCTGCTTCTGGTCGTAGATCGAGGAGCCCGTGATGTCACCCGGGAGCATGTCAGGGGTGCATTGGACGCGCGAGGTCGTCGCGTTCATCGACTGACCGATCGCACGGGCGAGCATGGACTTCCCTGTTCCGGGCACGTCCTCGAACAAGACGTGTCCTTCTGACATCACGGCTACCAGCGCCAGCCGGACGACGTCGTCCTTGCCCTTGATGACGGTTCCGATGTTGTCGGCGATGAGCTGGAACTTGTTCTTGAACTCCGTGGCGTCCTGCGCAACGAGACGGCGTGACGTCCTGGCGGATCGGGTGCGAGTGGCTTCAGCCATAGGTCTTCCTGTCGAGTAGCGGTGAGCGGGGACACTTCGGGCACTACCGTCGCGACGTAACCGCGATCGTGAGTTTGCGGGGGGAACGGGCCGAGCCCGTTCACCCTCCATTCTCCATGCATAGTGCCATCTCCTGCCGCGTCCTCTCGTTCGGCGAAACACGATGGTGATCCAGGGCGCGCTGACAATCATCGGGTTGCTCGTTAGCCTGAGCAGGAGTTCGCCCGCTGGGGGCCGAACAGTCTGTGACGGGGTCTTGCGACCCCAAATCGTTCGTGGAGGCAGTCCGAATGGCAACCGTCGTCGTCAACAGGGGCGCACCAACACCGAAGGGTTCCGACTGGGCCCGGCGCTATCCACCTCTGCTGAGCCTGGGTGTCGCCCTGCTGCTGGCCCTGGCCGTCCTGCCCTCGGCGCTGAACCTGCCCCAGACGAACCCTTCGACCACCCTCGAGTTCGCACCGATCCCCCCGGAGGACGACACTCCCCCGCCCCCGCCCGAGGGTGCCAACTTCGACTCGCTCGGCCTGGCCTCCACCGGCGGTCTCGGCGAGGGTGACGGCACGGGCGGCGCCGGCGGCGCCGGTGGTGGCGGTCCTGGTGCGACCCCCGAGGTCGACGATCCGCTGGCGCCGCTCCCCGATCCGGGAGCCCCGCTCGCCGGCGCCGGCAAGTCTCCGCGCACGAAGCGCTGCGTCGGCAATCCGCCGAAGCAGACGGACGACCCGTTCTCTCCCCCGTGTGTCGCCGACTTCTCCGGAGACAATTTCGGCGCCACCTACCAGGGGGTGACCAAGGAAGAGGTTCGCATTCTCTTCTACCACCAAGGGTTCACGAGATACACGACCCAGTGTCAGAACCCGAACCAGGTGACCCCTGACGGCGAGTACTTCGATCTCGCGGCCGACCCGAAACCCGACGAGCATTGCGCCATCCGCCAGGTGCGCACCTGGCAGCAGTACTTCAACGATCGATACCAGACCTACGGCCGGTTCGTCCACTTCTACATGTACTTCAGTGGCGAGGGGAAGAGCGCCGAAGAGCGCAAGGCCGACGCCGCCGACAACTACAACCGGGTCAAGCCCTTCGCCGTCCTGAGCAACGCGAGAAGCTTCGGCGATGTCTACCTCGAGTCGATGGCCCGACGAGGCGTCCTGAACTTCGGCTCGTTCCTGGCCCGTGAGAACACGTTCTTCCAGAAGTACCCGGGTCTCATCTGGGGCTACCTGCCTTCACTCGAGATCCAGGCCAAGACCTATTCCGACTACCTGTGCACGAAGGTCAAGCCCTTCCCGGCAAGCTTTTCCCGCAATGCCGGAGACAACACCAAGAAGCGGGTCTTCGGTCTCTGGAGAACGAAGGACACGACCCGACCGGAGTTGTTGAAGCTGGGCGATCTGATCAAGAAACAGGCAGAAGAATGCGGGATCGAATTCGTGGTCGACAAGCGGTTCCCATCCGCCGGATTCGTGCAGGACAACCGATTCCCGCCGCAATACGCGACCGAAGCGATAGCCGAGTTCAGGAACAAGGGCGTGACCACGATCATCTGGCCCGGCGGCCTCGAGACCAACCTCTCCAAGCAGTCCGGGGGTTACAACCCCGAGGTCGTGGCCCTTGGCGACGGTGTCCTCGACTCGATCTCGACCTCCGACTACCAGGATCAGAACTTCTGGAACCAGGTGCGGATGGTCACCTTGCCCCCCCGCGAGGGCGCGATTCGCGAAGCGCAGTGCTACAAGTCGTACTACGAGGCCGACCCCCAGGCCGACGACGCCGAGGTCCGGACGGGAGGATGTCCGCTCTACCCGGATATTCGCCAGTTGTTCGTCGGCATCCAGGTGGCGGGGCCCAAGCTGTCGCCTGCTTCGATTGACAAGGGCTTCCACGCCATTCCCCGCATCCCCAGCCCCAACCCGGGTGTCCCGGCCTGCTTCTACGAGCCCGACGACTACACTTGTGTCAAGGACGCCTTCGTCGAACACTTCGACCAGACGGCCAACAACGGCGACGGTTGCTACCGTATGACCGAGGGTGCGAAGCGTTACTTCGCCGGTATCTGGCCGCAAGGCAATGTCACCGACCAAGAGCGCCCCGACGACCCGTGCAACCTCTATACCGGCGGTGGGCTCATCAACCCCAACCCGCCGAGCAGGGAGAACCTATGACCTTCCATCACAGCCGAAGCACCGTGAGACGGGGTGTCGCTGCCGTCGCGGCAATTTCCTTTCTCGTCGGAGCTGTGGCATCGCCGGCGGCCGCGGCAAGGCTCAAGGGCTTCAGCATCGACGCCAGAGAGGGTGCGACGGCCACGGTTTCTTTTCCCGTCGGATCCATTCCCGGGACCGACCCGGCGGGGGAATTCATCCTCCCAGAGGACTGTGCGGAGCTTCCCACCTGCGCGGTCATTCGTCTGAGCGTGGCGTACCCGGAGGGCTTCGACCGCGACCTCCAGGAGTTCTTCCTCGACGTCTCCGTCTCCTGGGATCAGGGGAAGACCGAGGTCGACGCCGGCCGACGGGTTGCCGGGCAGCAGGTCAAGGAAGGCGTGCAGGGCAACGACCTGGACACCTGGTTCTACACGAAGTTGCCTGACCCGAAGGACCCCAAAAAGCTGAAGGACACCGAGATCGCCCGGTCGGCCACCGCCAAGATGCCGGAGAAGGTACGGCTCTTCGGCGGGTACAACGACTATGAGATCGTCGTGGTCAACTACGCCGGCGTCAACCGGGGCTTCCGCATCGACGCGACCTTCGTGCCCGCATTCATCACCAAGGCCTTCAGCGGGGAAGACGGCACGCTTCCCGCCTTCCAGAACGACAGCACCAGCACCGGCGCGGGCAGCTTCGGCTCCGGAGACGATGAGTTCTCGTCGGGACCGGGTGGCTTTCTCGATCTGTCGACACCGGGACCGGCCGCTGCTCGCCCCGGCGGATCGGGTTTCAGCTCGACACCGGCGCCGCTGCTGGCTCCGACCGGGGTTGACTTCCCGGCAGTGACCGGCGCCTCTGCGATCTCCGAGACCGAAAGCTTTGGAGAGGCCGATCCCGAGTTCGATGCGGCACTTGCGGGCACCCAGACGAGCGCCTCGTCGTTGTTCGAGGAAGCCCGCCGAGCCGGACCCGCCAAGCCGGTAGCCGGCGCCCTGCTGCTCTTCTGGCTCGGCTTCGTCCCGCTGGCATTGGCGTTCGGTGCGGCGGTCCTCTTCATCCGCCGGCGCCCCGTCTCCCTCAGCTTCGACATCGGCGCACCGGCAACCGCCTGACCATGCGCGCAGTGCGCATTCTGGTGTCTGTCGTGCTCGTCGCCGGCTTCGGTTCTGGGTGCGGCCGTTTCACGCCGCGTGAGTCGAGGCGCGATGCACCGGATGGCGAAAGCGCCCAGGCGGGCGACCGCGGCGTCGACTCGCCCACCACGGTCGAGAGCGTCCCGACTTCTGAGGCCGCGGCTCCGTCCAAAAACGCGCCCACCCCAACGCCCACGACCGCTCCGGATTCTGATGCAACCGTCAAAGGCGAGAGCGACACCGGCGAGTTCGATCTGTCGGTGCTCGGTGACCAGGACGGAAGGGCGCGAGCAGGGATCAAAGCCTCGGTGACGGGCCCGACCGCGTTCACACTCACTTCCGACCGCGACGGACGGCTTCGCTACCGTGGCCCGCCAGGAAGGTACGAGGTCCGCATCGAACCGATGTGTGGCGACGCCATCGAGGTCCAGACCTCGGCGCTTGGCCGAGTCGCCGTAGCCGCAGGCCAAACGGCCACCGGTTCCCTGCGTATCTCCTGGCGGCATCGCTTTGCGCCGGGTGGGCCCGTGACGTACGAGGATGCCAAGAACCCGGCGGCGACGGCGGCGCGGGGTAGCCGCTGGCCGGTGGGCACGGCCTACGTCACTAGGTTCGCCGTGGTCGACCGGTGTTCAGGGAAGCCTGCGCCCTCGGGCCGCTTTTCCACGTTCCGGTTCACCTCCCAACCGGGGGTCACGGTCGAACCTCAGCAAAACCTGGCGGCGGACGCTCAGGGATACGGGTTCGTCCGCATGACGTGCACGGCGCCGGTGGACGACCTCGAGCTCGTCTCGAGCGACGCCGAGGCACCCCACGATCGACTCGATCTCTTCGACCGTGCATCCCTCGACGACTCCCCTCCCAGCTGTGTCGCCTGAAGACTTCGCCTAATCCTTCGGCAACTCGTCGAGAAAGCGCCGCAACACGCCGTACCACTCGTCGGGATTCTCGAACTGGGGCGAGTGACCGGCGTCGCTGATGGTGGCTCGCTGCGCTCGGGGGATGGCGGCGGCCAGGGCGTCGGCGTGGGAGAGGAACGGCTGATCCTGCTCGCCCACGATCACGAGGGTCGGCACGTCGAGGGCGGCCAGGTCGGCGAGGCGGTCGGGCTGGGTGGAGACGATCTCGTCGATCATGGCGATCCACATGTCGCCTGAACTCGCTCGGGATTTCGACTCGCCGAACTCGATGTAGCCGGGGCGGGTCTCGCGCAGCCGCTGGTCGGCCGCCGTCGCCAAGTTCCCGGCCCGATCCCGCTGGGCTTCGACGAGCAGGGCC
>Ga0136611_10000943_pt1 | contig 19840 bp, 19 predicted proteins | sample AntDrymUQ2232306_2_FD_106645 | JGI IMG/M metagenome (GOLD analysis project Ga0136611, IMG submission 106645) | Polar desert sand microbial communities from Dry Valleys, Antarctica - metaG UQ223 (23.06) | ecosystem: Environmental > Terrestrial > Soil > Desert | place: Antarctica: Dry Valley...
CTCTTAGTAGGAAAGGAAAGCAGTTCTCATGGGTAAGCGAGTCATGGTTCTTATTGGCACCCGCAAAGGCACGTTCATCGCAGAGAGCGATGCGTCACGCAAGGACTGGCACATCCGTGGCCCGATGGCCGGCGGCATGGTCACGTATGAAGAAATGACGTTTCCGCAGCAGCTGGTCACGATGGACGTGAACTTTGATCCCAAGACTCAGACGCTCTTTGCCGCCACCGCTGGTTCCGGCGGAAACGGCATCTATGAAGGCGCGCAGGCCACCGCTATCCGGCGGTCTACTGACCTGGGCGAGACCTGGACGGCATCCAGCGAGGGGCTCACGTATGGCGAGGGTGGTCCGGACATTCTGAAAGTCTGGAATGTTCAGCCCACCAACCACGGTGTCATCTATGCCGGGGTCGAGCCTGCCGGGCTCTTCAAGTCCACCGATGATGGAGCGACGTGGCAGCACGTTGAGGGTCTGACCAATCATCCCTCCCGCAAGGACTGGGGGGGAGGCAATGGCGGCCTCTGCTTGCACTCTATTGTTGTGCATCCCGACGACCCCAACCGCATCTGGGTTGGCACCTCTGCTGCCGGCGGGTTCTATTCGGCGGACGGCGGTGTGTCCTGGGATCCTACTAACAAGAACGTGCGCAACTTTGACGTTCCCGCCAAGGAAGATGAGGTGAGTGGCTGCGTCCACAAGCTGCGTGGCGCCTTCAATGGCACGGATCTGCTCTACCAGCAGAACCACTTTGGCGTCTATCGCAGCGCGGACGCGGGCAAAAACTGGCAGGAGGTCAGTGAGGGGCTCTCCAGCGACTTTGGCTTTGGCATGGCGGTCCATCCGCACGACACCAAGAGCATTTACGTCATCCCGCTCCAGGGAGACGGCCGGTACATGCCCGAGGGCAAGGCGGCGGTCTGGCGGTCTCGTGATGGCGGTGATAACTGGACCCGCCAGGACAAGGGTCTTCCCCAGCAGGGCGCGTTTGTAGGCGTGCTGCGCGAGGGCATGGCCAGTGACACGCTAGACGACGCCGGTATCTACTTTGGTACGAACACTGGCGAGGTCTTTGTGTCTCCTGACGGTGGCGATTCGTGGTCGCTTGTGGCCGGCTATCTCCCTTCCGTGTTGGCCGTGGAGACCGCGGTGATAGACAACTAGGGGCGGTGCAATGGCGCGTGTGATCTTGCCCAACTCGCTGCTGGAGTTGTTTCCCGGCGCCGAGCGTACTGTGGAGGTAGAAGCCGCCACCGTACGCGATGCACTGGATCAGCTGGACGAGCGTTGGCCGGGGATGCGCAGCCGCCTGTGCGAGAGTGCAGACCGGCTGCGCCGCCACATTGTGATCTTTGTGGATTCGGACCGGTGCGACCTAAGCGCGCCGGTCCGAGCCGCTTCAGAGGTACGGATCGTCCCGGCGGTCTCTGGGGGATAGGCGCGATCAGTGTTCTAGCGTCCCGAAGGCCCGTGAGTGAGTTAACCCACGGGCCTTCGCCTGCGCCCCTGGAGGCTACGTGCCGCGCTGCTGGATGAGGGCGTTGATCTCGGTTTGGGCCTTGGTTAGGCCGTCACGGACGGAGATCTTGCCGTCCCAGATGTCGTTGATGACGGGGTTTGAGATGGCGTGGAAGTCGGCCGGGGCAATCTTGTCCAGCGCGGGGAGGGCCTTGGTGGCCGTGATGGCGGGCTTGAGGCTGGCGCGGCCCTTGGGCGGACCGGCCTTCTCGCTGCTGGCGTAGACCTCGTTGGCCGAGTCCAGGCGGGCAGGCACCTCGCCGAAGAGCTTGGGGATGCGGTCCTGCACCGGCTTAGTGAGCAGGAACTTCATCCACTCAAAGGCCGGCTCTACGTTCTTGCTTTGCGAGTTGATCACGACGCCGCGCAGGTTGGCGGAGTTGCCCGTCTTGCCGCTCTTGAATGGGATGGGCGCCACGTCCCACTCGAGGTTGGAGCTGGCGCGCTTGGTCACGTCGGTCATGCTCCAGTCGCCGTACGTGCCCATGGAGAGCTGGCCGTTGATGAACATGTCCACCTTGTTGACGTTGGCGGTCACCTCCTGGCGGGTTGGGGCGAAGCGGTCCTTTAGGACGAGGCTGGAGATGTACTCAACCGCTTCGATGCACTTGGGGTCACCCAGGACGCAGCGCTTGCGGTCGTCGGAGAAGTAGTCACCACCGTTGGCGCGCACGAAGTTGAGCCAGCCCGTCTCATAGCCCGGCTCGGCAAGGGCGCCCCAGCGCTGCCCAGGCTTGTTGAGCTTCTGGGCGTACTCACGGTAGGTGGCCCAGTCCCACTTATCGCCCAGTTCAGCTGGGAGCTTGAGCCCGGCTTCCTTGAGGTGACCAACGTTGACCAGTGTGACGATGGTGGAGTAGTCCCAGGCCCAGCCCATCTGCTTGCCGTTGAGGTCATACCAATCCTTGAAGGCTTTGAGGGTTGAGCCATTCTGGTCCTGGGAGGTCTTATCCTTCTTGATCAGATCATCCAGGGCGCGCATCTGTCCCTGGGTGGCCCAGGTGCGGGCGTTGGTGTTCATAAGGAAGACATCTGGGCCGACGCTGCCAGCCATGGCGGCGGTGAGCTTGTCCCAGTAGCTGGTGCTGCCGGCGCTGACGACGCCGGGATCGAACTCTATGGTGACGCCGGTCTTCTTCTCGTTGAACTCGTTGACCAGCGCCTGGAACCCGTCAACGTACCCGGCGCCCCACTGCCAAAATAGCGCCTTTCCAGTGGCGCTTGATTGTGCCGGTGCGTTGGCGCCGGTCTGCCCGCACGCCGCCACAAGTGCTGCGCTCCCCACCACTCCGGTGGTTGCCAGGAGTCCACGCCGCGTGTGAGCCGTCTTTGCTGTGCCGTCGTTCATAAAGACCCTCCACTTACCAGGATATGATGCATTCGCGTTTCTGTCGAATGGACACTCTGCCCAATAATTGGCCGGACTGGTTAGTCAGTCCGTCGCCGCGGGTGCGTTGGCGGCAAAGCCGAGCAGCCGGGCGGCGTTGTCATGGTAGAGCTTGCGGAGGACGCCGTCCGGGAGCCCCAGTCCGTAGAGCGGGGAGGCGCCGGCGTGCAGCGTGCCGCCTGAGCCTGGCGGGAGGATCAGATCGTCTTCGGTTTCCAGCACCTGGAAGTACGTAGGATGCAGCGAGAGGTTGCTGCCGTCGGTGCCGAAGAGCACGCGGTCCTGGTAGCGCTTCAGGAAGGCGCGTGCGGTGCGTGGCTGGCGGCCGAGGTCGTTGATGCGGGCGGAGATCTCCGGGAAGACGTTGGGGCATTCTTCGAGCACCCTGGCAACCCACGCCAGGTCATCGGGCTTGTTCAGGACGTGCGCGCCGAAGAACGTGGTCTTTGGGTGGCGTCGGAAGAGGGCGACCTGACGCTCCATCAGGTGTTGGAATGACGGGAACTCATCGGTGCCGAAGTACCAATCCGGGCGGCGTGCCAGACCGGCCAGACGGTCGTTGTGCCGGTCAGCGGGCAGGAAGAAGCTCTCCGGGTCGCCAACGTGGATCAGGACGGGAACGCCCAGCTCGCCGGCGGTCTGCCAGATAGGATCGAGGCGTGGATCGTCGGGCATGTAGAGCGCACCCGCAGGGTCGCGCAGCCACAGACCCAGCGCCTTGAAGAGCTTGTAGCCCCGCGCGCCGGCACGGACGGCGGCCTCCAACTCGCGCGCTTCGCGCTCGCCGAAGTCTTGATCCACGCCTCGGTGCCAGGAAGGCCCGGCGAAGGTGAAGAAGCGATTCGCGTGTTTGGCGTAGCGATCCAGTACGCGGCGCAGGTGGACGCCACTCAGCCCGTCCAGGTTGACGAACGCCCGGACGTTGAGCCGGTCCATGCCGTCCACGAACTCGTCCACCTCAACGGGCCATCCGCGGTCGGGCACGTAGCCGAGGTGCTTATGCACGTCGATCACGGGATACTTGGCGCGTGTAATGGGGTGGGAAGGCACCTTGAGCGTGGGCCGGGGTGCGTACTCAGCGGCGAGCATGGTGTCCCAGGCGGCGACGGCCTCGCGCTGCGCCGCGGTAGGCGCCAGGCCGTGGGCGACGGCGTAGGTTAGCCTCAGCTCGGCGAGCTCGTCTGGGGTCATGTGGTCCGTGGCTTCTCCCGTTCTTCTGGTTCCTTGGGGCTGCATTACGTCCATATGATGTTGATGGTGCCACCGGACGGATGCGTCCGCCAGCGGGGCAATCGGGACGGGTCTGTGTGCTAGCAGGGCTGGCGTATGTGCCAGTACCTGCCACCGGTTCGATGGTAGACTGCGCGCCCACCCGTGACCGATAGCTCCCTGCTGGAAGGAAGGCGCACGTCTCCCGCACTGACGGCGTATCTGGCGCCGCTGACCCCGGTGGAAGACCGTCTCTTCACGGACCCGACGGGGCCGGACCGTCTGTAAGTAGTGAGTTACTTGACCGAGGTGCCGCCGCCAACGGAGCAGGTGCGTTCGGTGCGGTGCGTGGTACTGCGGGAGGAGACGGTACTGGCGCTCCGCAAGGAGGATGGGGCGCACATCCTGCCCGGTGGACGGCGCGAGCCCGGCGAGACACTGCTGCAAACCCTGGAGCGTGAGCTGCTGGAAGAGACAGGCTGGACGACGACGCCGGTCCGTCAGATAGGCGTGGTACGGCTGCACTGGCTCCCTCCCCGGCCGGTGGACTGGCCGGAGGATTCTCCTTTCTATCCAGACTTCCTGTGGCTGATCCACGCCGCCGAGCCGCTCGGCCATCGGCCAGATGCGATGTTGGGAGATGCCGAGGAAGGGATACCGGTGTTCCTTTCCTGGACCGATCCTGAAGCCCAGGCTCTGCTCGCACGCAGCATATGGGCACCCGAGAACCGCGTCTTCCTGGCCGAAGCGCGCCGCGTGCGAGGCTGCGCGGCCGCCTCAGGCGCTACTTGAGCAGGTACAGCACATCAGTACGGAGCTTGGCCGGGTCTTCTTCCCAATGGCCGTAGATCTCCCAGTTTGGTGTGGCGAGCTTGCGACCGGCCGCCGCGCACCACTTGCGCACCGCCTGGTGCGCCTCCCCAAGCTGATCGTACGGTCCAAAGTGGACGCACATCGCGACGGTTCCGGCGGGCGTGGCCGAACAGACGGTTTCCGGCTGGTCTTCAAAGCGAGTGCCTACTTCGACACCGACCTCGATCGAGACCCCGGCCGGCGTACCCCAGTAAATGGCGACGTTGCGGCCGTGCATGTGTAGGTCAGGACGCCCTTTGAGGAACTCCCACGGATGGGCGAGGAGTGGGCCGATCTCCTCGGAGACCGCCGTGAGGGTCGTCCGCCGCCTGGCAGCCGCGATGACCTGTTCCGGAACGGTCTTGATTACGACTTCATAGGTCACGCATGCGCTCCTTTCGCCCGACCAGGCTCGATCTGAAGCTGGTCGGCGGCCGCTACGGGCGTCGCACTCCAGGTAGGGGCCGAGCCGCGGGGTCTTGGTCGCCCTCATCGATCGTGCAATAGGGTTCTCGTTGAACCCTGATCGCCTATTCTCTTGCGGGTAGGATACAAAGCGCAACGCTCGGCGGGTCTCAGTGGCTTGTGGCGTGTGCCCGTCTGACCTGGTGAAGCGCGTCACGGACCCGCGCTGGGGAACCATGGACCCCAGGGCCACGCTAGAGGAGGCGTTGGAGCGTGCGGGCCGGCGGCAACGAGTTGTCCCCACGCATGTGGGGGTGGACCGACAAGCGTGTTGCCAACACGCGGAGTTGCTCTCGCCGGTGGAGCCTGATGGCGCACGCGGCTGACCACGCTAGACTAGACGCCGTCTACCAGCACGATGTCCAATTGGGCGCTCTCCTGGCGGAAGCGTTTGACCGTGACAAACTTGGGCGAGTTCCAGAAGGCCATGGCTTGCTCCCGCGTGGGGAATTCAAGCAGCACCAGGCGGTGCGGCTGCCAGTTCCCTTCCAGCACCTTGTGCTGACCACCGCGCACCAGGTAGCGGCCACCGTGCTGGGGGACCAGCGGAGCGGCTGCTTGCCGGTACTTCTCGTATTCGGTGGCATTGCTCACGTTTGTATCCACGATGGCGTACACAGCCATGGCGCTCCCTCTTTGTCGTTCCGCGCGACGCCAAGCCTTGGCCCGGCGGGCGCAAGCACCAGAGTAAAGCGTGCTGCCAACGTTGCGCCGGAATAGCGTCACGCGTTAGGGGGACGGGAGGCCCCAAAGCATGAAAGGGAAAGATGAGCGTCCGTGAGGGAGTTGGTCATAGCGGAGGTGAAGGATGCGCTGGGGTTGTATAGCGATCTCGTGGCGGCGCTGCCGGAGGAAGCGCTGCGGCTGAACCTGCCACACCTGCCGTCGAACACGATTGGATCGCAGCTGTGGTGTGTGGCCGGCGCGCGCGCAAGCTATCTCAAGGCGATCCGAGCGGGGACGTGGCAGGGGTTTGCCTGCGAGATCTCGTACGCCGAGGCGAAGCTGAAAGATCGAATAGGGCCGCTGCTGGAGAGCACGGCGGGGCAGGTGGTGGCGTGTCTGGAGGACGTGTCACTCGAGTGGACCGTCGAGCGAGAGCGGCTACTTCTGAGCGTGCTCGAGCATGAGGTGTCGCACCACGGTCAGCTGATTCGGTACCTCTACGGGAACAAGCTAGAGATTCCAAGATCATGGAAGGAGCGCTATTCGCTGGACTAATACTGAGCCGGTCACCTGGTGGGTCACACGTTGACGGGGATGTCGACCGTCCGCCACGTCGCCGGGCGGCGGCGCCTACTCGCGTGGACCGCTGTTAGAAACCTCGCTCCGGTACGAGCAGCCCGAACTCCGCGGCCATCACTGCCACCTCCAGGTCCGTCGGCACCGGCGCCGGGATCCGCGCGTCGAATCCTTCCGGCAGGATCGCCACAAACTCTGTCTCCGTCGGGCGCTCCGGCCCCGGCGCATCCAGTACATCGCCCGTCCACACCGGGCACGCTGCCTCCGTCTCCCTTTCGGTGACGCACAACGCCAGGTCAAAGTGCTTCCCGTTCGTCGTCCGCCACCACGATCCCATACCCCATTTCCGCTCGTGCCCTAGCATCGTCAGCCCGCCCCGCACCTGGTCATCGATCAGCGCGTCCATCTCAACGCCGCCTCCGGCGACGGAGAGCCACCCGCGCTCCATGTCCACCGCCACCGGCCCCATCCACGGCCCCACGTCGTAAGTCTTGCCGCTCGACACCGACCCCTGCCAACGTACGCTTGCGGACTCGCCGGCGGCACCGGCCGGCCCCGCCAGCACCCCAAACGTGACGTCGAACTCGCCCTTGCCCGGACCCGGGTCCGAGGTGTCGTGGACGACGATCTGCCGCACGAATACGCTAAGACCGACGCGCGCTGCTTTTGCCATCATGGTGATTGATGCCTCTGCCCAGCATGGCACTGAAGCACCGCTGCCTGTCAAACTACTGCAACAGATGGCTACCGCTTCTGTAGCAGCGCGTGCGGTGCCCGGTATGGGCCTCGTTCTGGGCACGGACACAGCGGGCGACCGCACCCACGGGTCCCCTCGCTTTTGGGACTTCTCTGGACCTGCACACCTGCTCCGTGACCAGAACGCCGGAAAGGCGTTTCTACAGAACAAACAAAACCACCGCACAATGCCCGCGCCGCTGCATGCTGCCTGTCCCCCCCCATGACTCCCATGCCTGTCCTCTGTTCCTCCTCAGCTTCTAATACGAATGAGCAGCCGTACCTCGTCACGTTGCTCCCAGCGCACCGGTTTTTGTCTCACGCTCTCTCTGGACTTGTCTCATTGCTCCCTGGCCCTTTTGGCCCGAAATGAGACGCCGGCGCCCAATCAACCGCTGTTTCTCCCCCGCCGGTCCACCGACGCCTCCTGTGCCTGCTGCCGGAAGGGGTAAAAGTGAGACGCTTGTTCCAGATGCCAGGCATGCCTGGCGGTCAGCTCACCGCCACCGCCACCACCATCGCCGAGCGCGCATCGGCGATGGTCCAGCTCATCCCGCTACGACTCGATCTGGATCTCGAGGCGGACGCTACGGGCGTCGCACTCCAGGAAGGGCCCGAGCAATGGGGTCTTGGTCAGGTACCAGTGCAGGCCGTGCCGAGCGGCGCCGCCAATGCGCTGTAAGGCTGCCTCTGCCAGGGACGTGGAGATGCCTTCACGCAGGTAGACGTTGACGGTGGTGGCGTCCTCCCATGAGCGTCCGAGGGCAATGATGGCACTGCCGATGGCGTCGAGCGAGCTGAGCAACCGTTGATCGACGCTGGCGCCTGACTCCCACATGGCCTGCGCCTCTGGTGCGCCGGAGGAGACAAACGTGGGCGGGAGCGCTGCATCTTCCGATGCTCCTGCCTGTCTGGCTTGGCCACTGGTACCCGCGGTGTGAGCGGTGGCGCCGAGAGGCACGGTGTAGGAGAAGGCGTGGAGCACCTGGGCGTCCGGTGGCTGCACGACGGGGACAACGTTGGTGCGGGCCACGACCGGATAGCCATCGACGAAGAGACCCCACTCACGCAGAACTGAGCGGTAGCGCTCGTTGAAGCCGTCCGGCGCGGACCACTCAGCGGGCGTGTAGGGGGCGGTGCCGCGCAGCTCCACGGCGCACAATGCGGTACGTGGCCGGCCCAGCGATTGGAGATGCCGCTCGATCAGGGCGAACCCGTTCCGTGCCGGCACGTGGCGGCGCGGAACGGCATGCACGATCTCGTAGCCGGGCATGGCGACGACGCCAGCGGAGTAGGGTGCGTTGGGTGAGGTCGCCAGGAACTGGTACCCGCCGTCAGGATGGTCACGTAAGTCCACGCTGGTTTCCTCCGCTCTGCCTCTTTACCGTGCCGCTGCTCTATCGAGCCGCTGCGTTGCCGTCGATGTTGTGACTGGCGTCGAGAGGATACGCTCTCTCTGGAAGGAGAACGCATGGACTACCGGATTTTGGGGCGAACAGGGGCGAGGGTGTCCACTATTTGCCTGGGCGCCATGATGTTTGGCGACGCGGCGGATGAGCCGGAGAGCCACCGCATCCTGGATGAGGCGCGCGCGGCGGGCGTGAACTTTGTGGACACGTCCAATAACTACGCCAAGCAAGCGTCAGAGACGTGCATTGGCCGCTGGTTTGCGCAGGGAGGCGGGCGGCGTGAAGAGACCTTTCTGGCTACCAAGGTTTACCGCACGGTGGCGCCGGGGCCGAATGGCGGCGGCAACCACCGCTACACCGTGCTGCAGCGTGTGGAAGAGTCGCTTAGTCGGTTACAGACGGATCGGATTGATCTCTATTACTTCCACCGGCCGGACCCGCAGACGCCGTTGGAGGAGCAGATTGGGGTGATGCAGGATCTCGTGCGTGCGGGCAAGGTGCGCTACTACGGCACCAGTCACTACCCCAGTTGGATGGTGGTGCAGGGGATCGGGCACGCGTCACGCCTGGGCGGCCCGCCATGGGCGGCGGACCAGCCGTCGTACAGCCTGATTGAGCGTGACATTGAGCAGGAGGTAGTGCCGATGGCGATAGATACCGGTTACGGGCTGGTACCGCACTCACCACTAGGCGGTGGATTGCTGACCGGGAAGTACAAACGCGGTGAGCCGCCGCCGGCGGGCACGCGTGGCGCGCAGCGGGACCAGTTCCTGGATCGCATGAGTGATGACCACTGGACGCTGGTGGACCGGCTCACCGCCTACGCGGGCGAGCTAGGCTGCACGCCGGCGCAATTGGCCATCGCGTGGGTGCTGGCGCGCCCGGGAATCACGGCCAGCATCATTGGTCCGCGCTCGGCAGCGCAACTGCGTGACAACCTTGGCGCGGCGGCGGTAGTGGTGCCACCGGCCGCGATGAAGGACTTGACGGCGGCTTCTGACTGTGCGCTTCGGTTGGGCAGCGGCTAGAGACCGGCCCCGATACGGAAGCGGCCCTCTGTCTAGCCCGAGGCTTTCCACACACACCGCATGATCTCTTCAAAGATTCCGCCGCGCGCGCCGGAGGACGTGCGCCGCCTGATGGACCTCCTACTAGCGGAGCCATCGGTCTTCAGCTGCTTGCACGACCTTCGGTCTGGCGCGCTGGAGGCTAATTACAGTGGCGCCACGTTCCTCTTTGGCGCCTGGAACGACCCTGCCGGAGCGACGCTGCTGGATGGCGCGGCACGCGGAACCGTCGAGACCCAGCCGGCGATCGTCAAGATCGGTGCGACCGAGCGCGAGGTGCGCTGGACCCAGCAGCTGGCGCAGCATACTCCTGATCTGGTGCCCGCGCTTTTCGCGGCGGGTCACCGCCTGGGCGACGAGACTCTGAGCTGGATGGTGATGGAGCGCTGTCCCCTCCGTCTGGACTACGGCTGGGGGGATCATCTCTTCACGACGCTGCTTGATGCCGGCGTGCGCTTCCAGCTTGCCAGCCGGCGCCTTGCGCCGCCGGTCGGTCCTGCGGATGTGGGCGCCAATCGTCTTGTGACCTTCCTACGAGACCGAGGCGCCGGAGTGCCATCGCCACCAGGCCCTGCAGATGTCCTGTTCGAGCGCTTCGAGGAAGATTGGGCGTGGGCGCTTGCTTCGTGTCGCGTTGAGCTGTGCCACGGCGATCTGCATCCTTCCAACGCTGTGTGGCGCATCGCCCGCCGGATCCGGCGGGGCGTGCCCTGCTCATTGATCCCGCGCCCCAGTCTCTTCCCTGGGTCTACGAGCCAGCGTACTGCCAGGTGCTCTACTGGCCCGCTGGCGGCCAGGTAGGCAAACCTGGTCTGATCCAGCGTATGGCGACCATCCGCGAGTCTTACGGCCTGGACGTGCCCGATCGCGAGACACTGGTCCGCCTGGATGCACTCTTCCTAGCCTGGCACGCACTGCGCTTTTGGTCTCACCTTACCCACCGCCAAGGTGACCCAGAGTGGATCGCGGATGTCCGCCACTGGATCGAACGTGGCGCTGCTCGCTACCCGAAGGCGACCAGCTCTAGCCGGCTGGCACCCTCTGTGCAAGGGTAGGAAGCGGGAGATTGACTGATGGAATACCGTGTACTTGGCGCTACTGGCGCCAAAGTGTCCCCGATATGTCTTGGGGCGATGATGTTTGGCGATCCGGCTGACCAGGCAGAGAGCCACCGCATCCTTGATGCTGCGCGAGAAGGTGGCATCAATTTTGTCGATACGGCGAACGTCTATACAAAGCAGCGTTCTGAGGAGATTGTGGGCGAGTGGTTCACCCTGGGAGGTGGCCGGCGCAACGAAACGTTCCTGGCGACCAAGGTGCATGGGCGCGTCGCGCCAGGGCCAAATGGCGCGGGGAACCACCGCTATCACGTTGCGCGCCAGGTGGAGCACTCGCTGCGCCGCCTCAAGACTGACCGGATTGATTTGTACTACTTCCACCGTCCGGAGCCTGAGACGCCCATTTCTGAGCAGGTGGGCGTGATGCAGGACCTGGTGCGTCAGGGGAAAGTGATGTACTTTGGGACCAGCCACTATCCGAGCTGGATGATCTTGCAGGGGATGTGGGATGCCCAGAAGCTTGGCGGTCCGGCGTGGGTGGCTGACCAGCCCCGCTACTCGCTGGTGGACCGTTCCATTGAGCAGGAGGTAGTGCCCTTTGCCCAGGCCAACGCCTACGGCCTGGTGCCCCACAGCCCGCTGGCGGGCGGGTTCCTTACCGGCAAGTATGAACGCGGCGCGGCGGCGCCCGAAGACAGCCGGGCGTCGCGCCGCGCGGACTGGCTGAAGGGCATGACCGATGAGCATTGGTCGGTGGAGGGCACGCTCAGAGAGGTGTCGACGCAGGCCGGTTGCACGCCGGGGCAGGCGGCGATTGCGTGGGTGCTCACGCGCCCGTTTGTGAGTGCCACCATCATCGGCCCGCGTACTCTGGAGCAACTGCGAGACAACCTGGGCGCGCTGGACGTGAAGCTTTCCGATGAAGCCGTGCAGTCTCTTACCGCTGCGTCGGACTTCGCGGCGCGCCTACCACGGACGTAGCGCTTGCTGGTCCCATAGTGGTGGCTCCTCCGAGGAGCCACCACTATGGGCGTTAACTATGGAAGTGCGAAAGTGGAGAGGGTCAGACCAATGCGTTATGTGATCCACGAGCGGTTTTTCCGGCTTGGTGAAGACTCGGATGTCACCGATGAAGAGGGCAGGGCTGTCCTCAGAGTGGATGGCAAGATCCTGACGCTGCGCGACGCGCTGGTGTTGCGCGATCCGGCGGGAAAGGAGGTTGCGCGCGTCCACCGCCGGTTGCTGGCGCTGCGCCCAATCTACGAGATCACCGCGGGTGGCCGCGAGCTTGCCGAGATGCGCAAGCACTTCTTCACGCCCTTTGGCGATCGGTTCACCATTGACGTGCCCGGCCCGGACGACCTGGAGCTGCGCGGCAACTTCCTGGACCACGAGTTCACGATCCGGCGAGGCGGTGACACTGTGGCCACCGTCTCGAAACGGTGGCTCTCACTCCGGGACACGTACGGCGTGGAGATTGCAGAAGGCGAGGACTGGCTGGTCCTACTGGCCTGCGTCCTCGCCTTAGATCTGGCCGAAGACCGGGAGCGCCGCAAGGAGAAGGAAAAGCAGCGCAAGGATAAGTAGCGTGCCAACGCGCCAAGCGGCGCCCTACAGCGGCAGCTCTAGGTGGATAAGCGCCGGCTGGAACCCCGTCTTCTCGTAGAACTTGATCGCGCGGACGTTAGAGGCGAACGCACCCACTTCTACGACCTGGGCATCGTGATCCCGGCTCCAGCGGACGAAAGCATCAATCAGTTGTGCTCCGAATCCGCGGCTCCGGAATTGTTCCTCGACGTAGATGCTGTGGATCTCAGTCGCCTTGACGGGTCGCCACCAGGGTGGGTCCTTGATGCCGCCGGAGAGATAGCCAACCACCCGGCCGCCGCACTCAGCCCCCAGGCACACGGCCCAACCGGCCGCTATTACCGGGTGGAACCGCTCCTCAACCTCCTGCTGCGTCCAGGAGCGGACCAGATACGGATCTCCCGGCGCGTCCGTGCGCACCAACTCCCGCTCGAGCGCCGCTATGACCGGCAAGTCCTTTGGCGTTGCCCGTCTGATTCCGAAGGCAAGCGCATCACCCAGCGTGTCGCCCGGAATGCTCGAAGCGGTCACACTCTCGCCACATGTTCTCACGCGCGAGTCGGGTATGCCAACCACTCGTGCGGCTGGTTGTCTTCGACCGAGCAAGTACCAGGATGGCTCATCGCGTGCCATACCATCGGGCCTGCTGTGCCGCTTAGACGCTATCTGGATCTGCTTGGGACTTATCTGCGGCCGCAGTGGGCGCGTGTGGCGCTGCTTGGCGGGCTGCTGCTGGGGAGCATTGCGCTGCAGTTGGCGTTTCCGCAGATTCTGAGCCGGTTTGTGGACGCGGCGCAGGGTGGGGCCGATCTGGGCACGCTGGCGGGTGTGGCGTTGTTGTACGTGGGCGCGGCGGTGGCTGCGCAGGTGGTTGGGACGGGTGAGGCGTATGTTGCGGCAAATGTTGGGCAGACTGCCACCAATGCAATGCGCGCTGATCTGGCACTGCATTGCCTGCGGCTGGATATGACGTTTCACAACGCGCGCACGCCAGGGGAGCTGATTGAGCGGGTAGACGGCGACGTTGGTGTGCTGGGCAACTTCTTCTCGCGCTTTGTGGTGGATGTGCTGGGGAATGTGCTGCTGCTGATGGGCGTGCTGGTGCTGCTGACGGGGATACATTGGCGCCTGGGGCTGGCGTTTGGCGTGCTTACGCTGGGCGGACTGGCGGTGATGCGCGCGGTCCAGGGCTTCCCCGTCCGGTACCGGCGGGCAGCGCGACAGGCCAGCGCGGAGCTGTACGGCTTCTTTGAGGAGCGGCTGGCGGGCACCGAGGACATCCGCACCAGCGGCGCGGTGCCGTACACCATGCGCCGCTTCTACGAGCGGGCGCGCGTCTTCTTCTGGGCGGACCTGAAGGGGAGCATCGCCGGGAGCGTGGTGGGCAACGTGGCTACCCTAGTGCTGGCGCTGTGCGCGGCGCTCTCTTTTGTGTTGGGCGCCTGGCTCTTCCAGCGCGGCGAGATCACGCTGGGGACGGTCTTTCTGCTGCTGGGCTATACGCAGCAACTGCGCCGCCCCATTGAACAACTCAACCGCCAAGCGCAAGATCTAGCCAACGCTACCGCCAGCATTGGGCGCATTCAGGAGCTTTTCTCGGAGCGGAGCACACTTGCGGACGGGCAGCTCAGTCTGTCCCTGGGGCCGCTTTCGGTGGCGCTCCACGGGGTTTCCTTCACGTATCCGGATCGTGTTCACCACGCTGACGGTGTTGGTGATACTGGTGACGCTGAAGCCGTCGCGCCTGGAGACGACGTGATCCCGGCCGGTGGCGCCGCGCTACGAGAGGTTTCTTTCCGGCTGGCGCCGGGCAAGGTGCTGGGGCTGTTGGGGCGCACGGGCAGCGGCAAGACGACAGTCAGCCGGCTCCTGTTCCGGCTGTACGACCCTACCGCAGGGTCCGTCCATCTGGGCGACGTTGATCTGCGCCACGCCAGCGTGGACGGCATACGCGAGCGCGTTGGCGTGGTCACGCAGGATGTCCAGCTCTTCCACGCCAGCGTGCGGGATAACCTGACCTTCTTCGACCCGACTGTGCCGGATGGCCGTCTGCTGGAGGTCTTGCGGGAGCTGGAGCTGTGGCCCTGGTATGCGTCGCTGCCGGAAGGGCTGGATACGCGGCTGGCGCCGGGTGGTGGTGGCCTGTCCGCCGGGGAGGCGCAACTGCTGGCATTCGTGCGCGTCTTCCTCAAGGATCCGGGGCTCATCATTTTGGATGAAGCGAGCGCGCGACTGGACCCGGCGACGGAGCGGCGCATTGAGCGCGCCATTGACCGGTTGCTGGCGGCCCGCACCGCGGTGGTGATTGCTCACCGGTTGGCGACGGTGGAGCGCGCCGACGAGATCCTCCTGCTGCGCGATGGACGCATTCTGGAACACGGCGCGCGCGCGGCGCTGGCAGCGGATGCGGAATCACACTTTGCCGCGCTGCTGCGGGCCGGGCTGGAGGAAGCGCTGGTATGAGTGGGGGGAGTGTCGCGGACAGCGGCGTGGCAGGGGAGTCTAGCGTCACTATAGGTAGCCGTGGGACGCCGGGACTGTGGTGGTTTGTCTGGCGCCTGATCTGTTACCGGCCTGGTATCTGGCTGGCCAGCACCTACGGCATCATCATGGCCGCGTATCTGGTGCCACTGCTGCCCGGCTTGATTATCCGCGCGTTCTTTGATGCGATCACCGGTGCGGCGCCCGCCGGGCTTGGGGTGTGGGAGTTGAGCGCGCTGATGCTCGCCGTTGGCGTGGCGCAGGCGGCGCACGGCGCCAGCACAGGTCTCTTTGAGAAAGGCGTGAACCTCATACACGCCGCGCTGGTGCAGCGAAATCTGCTTGAGCGAATCTTGGAATTGCCCGCCGCGCGCGCCGTCCCTCAGTCTCCCGGTGAGGCGGTCAGCCGCTTCCGCGACGATGCGGCGGCGGTCACGCGGTTCGTCGCCTGGGTCGCCGATCCCATCGGTCAGGCGATCATGGTGGTGCTCACCATTGTGGTGCTGGGGCGGATTGATCCGCTGCTGACGCTGGCGGTCTTCCTGCCGCTGGCGGGAGTGCTGGTGCTGATTCACCTGGCTACGCGCCGTATCCAGGAGTACCGACGGGCCAATCAGGAGGCGATTGGCGGTGTGACCGACGTGCTGGGGGAGATCTTTGGCGCGGTGACAGCGGTGAAGGTGGCGGGAGCTGAGGCGCGCGTGGTGGACCATCTGAGAGCGCGCAACGAGGCCCGCCGTACGGCAACGCTGTCCGACGTGCTTTTCAACCAGGTGCTGGGCTCAATCTCCTGGAATGCGGGGCACCTGGGGACCGGTTTGGTACTGCTCCTGGCGGGGCAGGCGATGCGCAGTGGTCGCTTCACGGTAGGGGACTTTGCCCTCTTTGTTTCCTATTTGGGGCACCTGGCGCAGTCCACCGGATTGTTCAGTGAGCTGGCACGACAGTACAAGCAGCAGGGGCCATCCTACGACCGGCTGTTTGCGCTCCTCCAAGGGGCGCCGCCCCAGCGAGTGGTGGCACACCACCCGCTGTACTTGCGCGGCCCGCTGCCGGAGGTGCCGTATCGCGCGAAGACGGCGGTGGATCGTCTACAGCTACTAGAGACGCGTGGGCTGACATACCGCCACCCATCGCGGGAGGTGAAAGGGGCGAAGAGTACGGAGGACGAAGGGGCAGTAGACAAGTGGGCAGTAAAGCAAGGGAGTGCTGCGCCATCGCGAGTGCGCGGCATCGCGGGGATCGATCTGGTCTTGAAGCCGGGCACGTTCACCGTGGTTACCGGGCGCATCGGGAGCGGGAAGACGACGCTGCTGCGCGCGCTGTTGGGACTCCTGCCCAAAGCCGCGGGAGAGGTGCGCTGGAATGGAGCGGCGTTGGAAGACCAGGCAGTGTTTCTGGTGCCGCCGCGGGTCGCATATGTCCCGCAAGTACCACGCCTGTTCAGTGAGAGCTTGCGGGACAACATCCTGCTGGGGTTGCCGGAAACTTCAGTGGATTTGCTGGGCGCGCTGCGCTTAGCCGTGTTGGACGATGATCTGATGATGATGGATGAGGGACTGGACACGCGTGTGGGGCCGCGCGGCGTGCGACTCTCGGGCGGTCAGGTGCAGCGTGCGGCGGCGGCGCGCGCCTTTGTGCGTGATCCTGAACTGCTTGTGGTGGACGATCTCTCGAGTGCGCTGGACGTTGACACCGAACGGCGCTTGTGGGAAGGGCTGTTCGCGCAGCGGCGCATGACGTGTCTGGTGGTGTCTCACCGGCAACCGGCGTTGCGCCGGGCGGATCACATTATCGTCTTGAAAGACGGCGTGATGGAAGGGCAAGGCACACTGGACGGGCTGCTGCGCACCAGCGCGGAGATGCGCCACCTGTGGTCAGGCGAAACTCGGGAGATTCAAGAGAGGCAAGAATAGTGGGAACGTACGGAGTTTCTGGCCAGATGGGCCGCTCTATCGACCTCCTGATCTCGCGACCTACCAACTACGACGCCAGCTCTACCTCCGCCGGCTCGGGCAGACCGAGGCGGGTTGCGACTTCTTTGGCGTCGGTGTCCATCATCCATTGACCCGCGATCTTGAGAGTGGGCGTCTTGTCCTGCTCGGTCTCGCGGCGCAGCGATTCGAGGTGCTGCGGAGTCCCGAGCACCTCGCGCTCTTCGTAGGGGACGCCGTGCTCATCCAGCAAATGGCGCACCGCGTTGCACCAGGGGCAACCTTCCTTTGTGTAGAAGATGAGCGGCTCGGATTTCGCTGGACCGTTGGATTGGGTCTGAGGGGCCGAAATACCCTTGGTGTAGGTGGCGGTGCCTTCGCCCGGCTCGGTGATTGGCTTTGTGCGCGGTTGGATGGTAGTCATGCGAGGAGCGTACCGTGCATGCCTAGTGCCGCGAGCCGGGGCGTGCGCCGGGGCGTGTGCCGGGAGCGCGCTCAGAAGCCTGGGCGTCCTGGAATGGGAGGCATGCCAACCACCTCCGTGCGGACACGATACAGCCCGGTGCGGGCGGTCATGTAGAGCGTCTTGCCGTCGGCGCCGCCAAAGCCGCAGTTGACGGGTCTCTCCGGGAGGATGATGCGGCCAAGTAGGGTGCCATCGGGATCAAAGACCATGACGGTGCCTGGACCGGCCGGGTTATTGTCTTCCTTCATGCCGGTCATGTAGAAGTTGCCCGCGGAATCGCACTTCACGCCGTCTGGGCCACCGTTGGGTCCAAAGCTCTTCACGTCAGTAAAGAGACGCTCGCCGGTGAGGGAGCCGTCCGGCTGCACATCATAGGTGCGCGCCTGGTGCTCAACGGAGTCGACAACGTACAGGCGCTTCTCATCAGGCGAGAGCGTTAGTCCGTTGGGCCGGTTCCATTCACCGTGGAGATGGATCTGGCCCGCGGGGTCGATTCGGTAAATGCCTTGGTAGTCCAGTTCTTTGCCTACCATCTGCATGGCCAGTCCGTACGGCGGATCGGTGAAGTAGATGGTGCCGTCGGAACGGACGGCCATGTCATTGGGGCTGTTCAGGCGCTTGCCCTGGAAGTGGGTGGCCAGGGTGGTGAGCGTGCCGTCCGCCTCCGTGCGCGTGATGCGCCGGTTGCCGTGCTCCGTGACTAGGATGCGGCCCTGCGGATCCAGCGCAAGGCCGTTAGGACCATAGCCGCCTACACCAGCCGGGCGCGGCTGGTCTATGGGAAAACCAGCGGGGAAGCGGAACGTCGTGACCTCGGGTCCCCACGGCTGGTCGCGGAAGCGGAAGATGGCGTTGAGGTTGTTATCCACAAACAGGACCGAGTTCTCCATCCAAACCGGCCCTTCCACAAAGCGGAAGCCGGCTGCGACGCGCTCAATCAGCACATTGGCTTGCGGGATGATGCGACTGAAGCGATCATCGCGGACGTCGATGCTGGTGCCGAAGACCGGCACACTCGTGAATGCGGTAGACGCGGCCCGGACTGCTCCCGGTGTGGCCGCAGCGGCCACACCGGCCAGACCCGATCCAATGGCACTCCGGCGGCCAAACGTGCGGCGCGGGGCGCCGGCCGTCCCCCGACGGCCTTGTTCCCAGGTGGTGGTAGTCATCATCTGCCCTCTCTTGACCACACGCTGCCGGTATAGATGGACCGCGCGGCCGGGCGTATGATACTCCCAGCTAGGAGTCCGCGCTCCTGCTAGGATGGCGCGCAATGAAGATCACTAACGTTGAGTGCTATCCCGTGTGGAATGGGCGCCGCAGCTTCCTCTTTGTCGTCGTTGATACCGATGAAGGTATCTCCGGGATTGGCGAGAGCGGGATTGGGCGTGACCTGGCAGTGCAAGGGGTGGTGGAGCACTTCAAGCCGCTGCTGATTGGCCAGGATGCGCGACGCATTGAGCACCTGTGGCAGGTGTTGTTTCGGGGTGGCTTCTTCCCGGCCAACAAGATCGCCGGGGCGGCGATTTCGGCGATAGATATTGCGTTGTGGGATATCAAAGCCAAAGCGCTAGGCGTGCCCGTCTATGAGCTGCTGGGCGGCCTGTGCCGGGACAAAGTGGTGTGCTACCCACACTGCCGGCAGAACAGCCTGGAGGAGATCGTCGAGAGCGCGCAGGAGCTGGCGGCGGATGGCTGGAAGTTCGTGCGCTGGGACCTGAGCTATGACCGCGAGCGCAACGTGCTTGAGCCAAGTCGCTCGGTCCGCAGCGCGGTGAAGGAGTTTGAGGCGGTGCGCAAGGCGCTGGGTGACGAGGTAGAGATCTGCTTTGACATCCACACGCGGCTTGACCCGCCGGATGCGATCCAGCTCTGCAACGCGGTAGAGCAGTACCGGCCCTTCTTTATGGAAGACCCTATCCGCTCAGAGAGCATGCAGAGCTTGCGCGTGGTGCGCCAGCACGTACGGACGCCAATTGCGGTGGGCGAGCAGTTTGCCGGCAAGTGGGAGTTCCGCCAGGTGATTGAGGAAGAGCTGATGGATTATTGCCGGATAGATATCTGTATTGCCGGCGGCCTGACTGAGGCCAAGAAGGTGGCGGGTTGGTGCGAGACGCACTACATCAAGCTGGCCACCCACAATCCGTTGGGGCCGGTGAATACGGCGGCCTGCCTGCACCTCAACCTGGCGACGCCGAATGTGGCGGTGCAGGAGCAGCCGCGCAAGCCGGGTACAACGTTGACTGACGTGTTCCCGGTGCAGGTGGAGTGGGCGGATGGCTACCTGCTGCCGCCCACGCGTCCTGGGCTGGGCATCGAGTTCGACCGCGCCGCGGCGAGGGCACACCGCGATCCGGAGCGCGGCCGTCCCACGGGGCGGCGAGGCGGCTTCACACGGCGTGAGGACGGCTCCTTCACCAATTGGTGAAGGA
>Ga0136611_10000944_pt1 | contig 19835 bp, 17 predicted proteins | sample AntDrymUQ2232306_2_FD_106645 | JGI IMG/M metagenome (GOLD analysis project Ga0136611, IMG submission 106645) | Polar desert sand microbial communities from Dry Valleys, Antarctica - metaG UQ223 (23.06) | ecosystem: Environmental > Terrestrial > Soil > Desert | place: Antarctica: Dry Valley...
AGCGGGACGCCAGGTCGACGAGCAGGTCGGCGGTCTCGCGCAAGTTCGTGGCGATGACCGAACATGCGTTGGCCGACCTCCTCGCCCGTGACCTCACAGACCTGGACCTGGTCGCGATCATGATCGACGGCGTGCTCGAAGTGGGCGAGTCGGCACACCGGCTATTCCTCAGCCCACTCCTAATCCGCGGATCGTGAAGGTGTCGCCGACACCGGCCGCTGTCCAGTACGGACGCGTCGGATCGTCTCCAACACAGCCTTGGTCTGCACGACGCCTAGAGCGGCGGTGGGTTTGTCGAAGACGAGGCACTGGGCCCAGACAACGGCTCGCGCGATGGCGATCGCTTGGCGCTGTCCACCAGACATGCTTCCGACCGGGTCGCCGTAGCTTCGAACGGTGGCGCCGAGGTCGTCGAAGGCCGCTTTGGACCTGACCCGCATGGTCTTGTTGTCCATGAACCCGAACTCGCCGAGCATTCCCGGAGCCGGAAGCTCACGTCCCCAGGTACATGTTCTGCGCCGGCGTCAGGTGCGGGGCGAGCGCGAGATCCTGGAAGACCGTCTCGATGCCCAGATGGCTGGCCACGCTCGGCGAGCTGAGGTCGACCTCGGTCCCGTTGAAGAGGATGGTGCCGGAGTTCGAGGGCCAGGTTGCCTGAGAAGGCCTTCACCAGCGTGGACTTGCCGGCGCCGTTGTCGCCGATGAGGGCCACGACCTCTCCGGGGTGCACATCGAAATCTGCTGCGTCGAGGGCGCGGACGGCACCGAAGCTCCGGGTGAGGCCGCGCGCATCCAGGATGGGCACAGACGTGTTGGACGTCATCGCGTTTGCTCCTTCGGGTTGGGTGTACGCAGGCCCCGAGTGGCTCTCGGGTTGCGGTGCGGGTTCGGTTCGGTGCGGTGACGGCCTGCCGGTCACCGCCCGGCGTGGTTGTGAAGTGCAGGACGACGTCGGCGCGCTCGTGGGTCGGATCGACGAGCGCGGCGTTGGCCTTGTCCACGCCATGGACCCAGGCCTCGGCCTCGGACCGCGAATCTCCGAATGACAGCCGGCGGCTGACCAGACGCTGCGCCCGAACCTCCGAAGCGACGTCGACGAACCACACCTCGTCGAGGCAGCCGGGGAGCGCGTCCCAACCCTGTCCCTCAAGCAGCAGGTAGTTGCCTTCGGTGATCACAATCGGGGTTTCCGCGAACACCGCGACCGCACTGCCGATCGACTGCTCGAGGCCCCGATCGAAGGTCGGTGCGTAGATGGTCGCCTCGGACTGTGTGCGCAGGCGACGCAACAGGGCGACGTACCCGTCAACGTCGAACGTGTCCGGCGCGCCCTTTCGCTCGCGGCGCCCGAGGCGCAGGAGCTCCTGATTGGCGAGGTGGAAGCCGTCCATGCTGACCAGGACCGCCTCCTCGCCGAGCGCTTTGACCAGGGCAGCGCAGAGGGTGGACTTTCCGGCGCCGGGGGCGCCGGTGATGCCGAGCATCGCCCGGCGGCCGGAGCTGCCCAGGGTGCGTGCGCGCTGGACCAGTTGGTCGACGTCGAGTCGCACTGTGTCGGCGTGCTGGGCCGCCCTCTCGGAGGCGGCCTCTATGTGGTTCACCTGAGACAACTCATCTCGCGGTCAGGTCGAGGCGATGGAGCCAGGATCGAAAGGCCGCTCGTATCGCCGGAGCTCTTGGTATGGGGGGCTCCGGGCCTCAGGGACAGGTCTCGGAACCGGCTTGGGCACGACGGTATGTGACTCATGTCACCGGTGCCAAGGATTCCTTGGGCCGCCATTGTCACCGGTGACAATGGCTCCAATTTGTTCTACGCTCGGCGCATCCTCGCCAGGCATTCACCAGCAGTTTGGCGACCACATCAGCTGAAGGAGAGCGGGACAATGGTGGATTTCGACGGCCGGACCATCTTGGTCACCGGCGCCAGCGGAGGGATCGGTGGCGCCACCGTGAGGCACCTGGTTGCGGCAGGGGCGGAGGTGATCGCCTGCGGCAGGACCGAGGAGCCCTTGCGCGTGCTCGCAGAGAAGACAGGCGTCCGCACCTTGGCTTTCGATCTGGAGTCCGAGGACAGCGTCCGTGACGCCGTCGACGGTCTCGACCTGTGGGGTGTGGCGAACTGCGGTGGGTTCGGTGGGGAGATCGCCACGCCGATGGACACCGACATCTCGGTGTTCGACAAGGTCATCAGCGTCAACGCCCGCGGGCCCCTGCTGGTCACCAAGTACGCCTCGCGTTCCATGATCCGCCTCGGTCAGGGTGGCTCGATCGTGAACGTCTCCAGTCAGGCAAGTCTGGTGGCGCTCGCGGGACACATCTCCTACGGGTCATCCAAGGCGGCCCTGGACAACATCACCCGTGTCTCGGCACTGGAGCTCGGCAAGGACAACATCCGGGTCAACAGTGTCAATCCGACCGTGGTCATGACTCCGATGTCTGCCTGGTACTGGGGGCGTGAGGACATCGAGCGACCGTTCCTCGAGGCGATGCCACTCGGGCGCTGGGCAACCGAGGATGAGATCGCCGCACCGATCACCTTCCTGCTCAGCGACGCCGCGTCGATGATATCGGGCGTTTCCCTCCCGATCGACGGTGGCTACACCTGTAGGTGATGACCTGACGGTGGGCTTGTGATGCCGGAGGCGGGCGGTAGGTTTGAGCCCTCAATGCGAGGAGCCAGGGGACTGCAAGTTGGCTCTTGGTGCAGCTTCAATTCTGCGGCCGGTTCCGCCTGCTGCTCATCCCTCAGGTCAGCCCACCAGTGCCCCGGCCCAGAATGACGTCGGCGGTCGGTGGGGCCGACCAGGAGTTTGTTGTCACGTCGGTGTCAGCCGGGTGACATCTGAGAGCCCGATCCCGAGCAAAGGACCAGCATGGCGACGATGCGAGACGTTGCAGCTCTGGCCAATGTGAGCGCAAAGACAGTCTCCCGGGTGTTCAACGACGACCCGCACGTGTCTCCTGAGACCGCGGAGCGCGTCCAGGCCGCGCTCCGTCAGCTCAACTACGTGCCCAACACCTTGGCCACGACGTTTCGCGCCGGTCGAGCGCCCGTGATCGGCGTCGCTGTCCCGGACATCGCCGATCCGTTCTTCGGTTTCATCGCGAAGGGAGCCGATGCGTTGGCGGCCCAGAACAACCTCTCGGTGGTGATCGCCAGTCTGGGTGAGGACCCTGATCGAGAGCCCGGCATCGTCGAGTCACTCCTTCGCCAGACTCTCAGCGGTTTGATCATCGCGCCGGTGAGCCACGACCACGCCTACCTCAAACCATGGTCGGATCGGACCCCTCTCGTGTTCGTCGACCGTCCGCCGATGAGACTCTCAGCCGACTGCTTCATCGAGGACGACCATCAAGGCGCGTACACCGCGACCCAGCACCTCGTGCAGCACGGGCACAGCCGGATCGGCTTCATCGGTGATGACGCCTCGATCCCGACGACGCGGGGTCGGCTTGAGGGCTACCGGACCGCTCTCGAAGACAGCGGCATCGACTACGACGACCGCCTCGTCTCGCTCGGGGTCCGGGACCGTGGTGGCGCAGCCGAGGCCCTGGCGATACTCCAGCGTCTCGAGGTCACTCCGACTGCCCTATTCTCCTCCAACGCGCGCGTGACGATGAGTCTGGTGCCCATGCTGCAGGGCCTCGGACTGGCGGTGACAGCGTTCGGCGACTTCCCACTCGCCGACACGCTCTCACCCGCGCTCACCGTCATCGACCAGGATCCCGTCACGCTGGGGACTCTCGCCGCTCAGCGCATCCTGGATCGACTCGAGCGCCCCCGCCGGCGGTATCGGCGACGCACCGTTCTTCCGGTGGAGCTCGTCGAGCGCCGTTCCTGCTACATCGCTGGTCGCCTTGATCAGCAGCGCAACCACGAGGTCGTCCCGGTCGCGGGGTGACCCGATCCGTGACCGAGCCGCCGGTGCTCAGGACTGAGTGATCTCAAACGCTTCCTTCCGCTGAAGTCGGCCAAGCCTTCGACGGTGCGCGCCCAACTCCTGGCCAGTGCGGCGGTCTGTCGGGACCAGCGGCGGGGCTTGTTGATGGCCTTGTTCGCCAATGCCACTATGTGGAACGGATTATGCCGACCTCGGCATAATCCGTTCCACGTTGTCGCGCCGAGGTCGACGGCGGCGACCACGGTCACCATGTCGTCCCGGCCGGTTGAGTAGGCCGCGACGAAGGAGCAGCCGTATCGAAACCAGCATGCGCGTATCCGGTTGGGCAGGTTTCGATACGCGTGCTCCTTCGTCGCGCGCTACTCAACCAGCGGTTGAGGGTCATCGCAGGAAGGCGGCGGCGACACCGGCGTCGACAGGGATGTGCAGTCCGGTCGTGTGACTGAGGTCCGAGGTACACAGCACGAAGACCGCGTTCGCGACGTTCTCCGGGAGCACTTCGCGCTTCAGCAGGGTGCGCTGCGCGTAGTACTTGCCGAGCTCCTCCTCCGGCACGCCGTAGACGGCTGCGCGCCTCGCGCCCCAGCCGCTCGCGAAGATACCGGAGCCGCGCACTACGCCATCCGGGTTGATCCCGTTGACCTTCACGCCGTGTTCGCCGAGTTCGGCCGCGAGCAATCGCACCTGGTGGGCCTGATCCGCCTTCGTCGCCGAATAGGCGATGTTGTTCGGGCCGGCGAAAACGGAATTCTTCGACGAGATGTAGATGATGTCGCCACCCAACTTCTGGTCGATGAGCACCCGCGCCGCCGCACGGGACACGAGGAACGACCCCTTTGCCATGACGTCGTGCTGCAGGTCCCAATCGGCGACAGTCGTGTCGAGCAGCGACTTCGACAGGGACAGTCCGGCGTTGTTCACGACGAGGTCGAGCCCACCGAAGGCGAGCACGGCCGCGTCGACCGCCGCTCGCACCTGGTTCTCGTCGGTCACGTTCGCTTGCACGCCCACGGCGACGTCTGTGTTCCCGATTTCGGCCGCCGCGGCCTGTGCCTTCACGAGGTCGAGGTCGGCGATGACGATGCAAGCGCCTTCGGCCGCGAGGCGCGTGGCGATGGCCTTGCCGATTCCGGATGCCGCACCAGTGACGAGGGCGACCCGCGTCGCGAGCGGTTTCGGCGCGGGCATCCGCTGCAGCTTCGCTTCCTCGAGGGCCCAGTACTCGATGCGGAACTTCTCCTCGTCGCTGATCGGCGAATACCGTGAGATCGTCTCGGCGCTGCGCATGACGTTGATCGCGTTGACGTAGAACTCGCCGGCGACGCGCGCCGTCTGCTTGTTCGGTCCGTAGCTGAACATTCCGACGCCGGGGACGAGCACGATCGCGGGATCCGCTCCTCGCATGCGCGGTGGAGCTTGGGGCAATCGCGCCAGCGATTGTGCGACCCCAGCGCCGAGGGAGCCTGCAACCGAGGACTGCGTAGTACTCGCAGCATACGTCTCGAAGTAGGTCGTGTAATCCTTTCGGTACTGCTCGTGCAGCTCGGTGAGCCGCTCGATCGACGCCTCGAGGCTAGCGTTCGCGGGCAGATCCAGTACGAGCGGCTTGACCTTGGTGCGCAGGAAGTGGTCGGGGCAGCTCGTGCCGAGCGACGCGAGACGCGGATGTTCGGCAGCGGTGAGGAAGTCGGTGACGACCGCGGAATCCGTGAAATGTCCCACCTGAGCCTTGTCGGTCGAGACGAGCGCGCGGAGGTGCGGGGCGAGCGCGGCGGCCTTTGCGCGCCGTTCCACCTCCGGCAGCGCGGCATAACCGTCTAAAGCGGTTCCGAACGGGTCCGGCCGGCCGTGCGCCTCGATGTATGCCTCGGCCGTGTCGATAATCCACATCGAGTTTGCCTCGACCTCATCGGAACTCCCACCCCACGCGGTGATGCCGTGCCCGCCGAGGATGCAGCCGATCGCGGTCGGGTTCGCGCGCTCGATCGCCGCGATGTCTTCGCCGAGCTGCCAGCCCGGACGACGCCACGGCACCCAGACGACCTTCTCGCCGAAAATCGTCGCCGTGAGCTTATCGCCGTCAGCGGCCGTCGCTATTGCGATGCCGGCATCCGGATGCAAGTGGTCGACGTGGGCTGCATCGACGAGTCCGTGCATGGCAGTGTCGATCGAGGGCGCCGCGCCGCCCTTGCCGTGCAGTGTGTAGTCGAAAGCCGCCACCATCTCGTCTTCGCGGTCGACGCCCGGGTAGACCTGAGAGAGCGCGCGCAACCGGTCGAGGCGCAGCACCGCGAGGCCCGGCTCGACGAGGGTGCCGAGGTCGCCGCCGGAGCCCTTGACCCAAAGAAGCTCGATCGGCTCGCCGGTCGCCGGATCGGTCTCGGTTCCCTTAGCGGACGTGTTGCCGCCGGCATAGTTCGTGACCCGCGGATCTGAGCCGAGGCGGTTGGAGCGAGCAATGAGCTCGGCCGCTGTGGGATTGGTCATGGTGCCCTTCGCGTCGGCGTTGATTGTTCGTTTCTGGCAAATATGACAACGAATAACTTCAAAGCGCAAGGAGTTGTCATCTTAATTCCACGAGATCCCGGTACTTACCGAGTCGAGAGTCCCGGGGATCGAGATCGGTCACCATGATGGCGATCTCATGGAGCGAGAAACCCAGCGCCACCGATTGCTGGCCGAGCTTCGAGGAGTCGATGCACAGGACGGTCTCGCGGGCGGCGCCGGCGAACGCACGCTTGACCTGGCTCTCCGGCAGCGACACCTCCGACGTTCCATGAGTGGAGTCGACGGCGCTCGCCGAAGCGAAGAAGCGTTGGTAGAGCATGGACTCGGCCGCTCGGCAGGCGATGAGTCCGACGAAGCTGTCGGTCTTCTCTTCCGCTTCCCCGCCGATCAGTACCGCCGCGATGCCGGGCGATCGCCGCACCGCGACGAAGTTCTCGTGGGAGTTGGTCGCGACGGTGAGACCCGCCCGACCGCCGAGTTTCGAGCCGATCGTGCCCGCCGTCGTGGAGGCATCGAGCGCGATCGCTCCGCTGGCCGGAATGAGGGCGAGCGCCTTGGCGGCAATCACCGTCTTCGCCCGGAACTGCACCGCTCGTCGCTCGCTGAACGGACGAGGGCCGAGCGCAGACACCGCGCCCCCACGGACCCGACGCAGGAGTCCTTCGGAGGCGAGTTCGTCTAGGTCTCGACGAACGGTCATCGATGACACGCCGAGCTCGGCGGCGGCGCGTTCAAGCTGGATCTTCCCGTCGCGTTCGAGGCTCGAGAGGAGCATCGCGCGGCGCGCCTCGGCCTCCAGGGTGCTATTGGTCGCCATGCCGCCCACCTCGTCGATCGCATGAGCGTTCATGTTACAACGAACAGATATTTTCCCGGTCTGTCGCGCGGACGAGGCGCGGGGGCGACCGATTCCGCCCGTCGCCGACGTGCAGCGCTTCGGCACCGTCCTGTAGCGTCGAGGCGTCCGACAAGAGGGTCGGGGTCGCCACGGGGTGGCGAGCAGTGGCATCCGAAGAGAGTTCGTTTCTTGACTGACATATTCGGTGCCTCGGGGCCGTCGCTGAGAGAGCGGATCGGAAGCCTCGCCCAGGTCATCCGTGTCGACAGCTTCGTCGAAGCGGAAGGTCACGCGCGGGGAGCGCGCCGGCTTCGCCTCGTCAACGGAGGCGGGATCGAGTTCGAGGTGCACCCGGATCGCGCCCTCGACATCGGGCAGCTCACCGTCGACAGCATCCCGATCAGCTGGATGTCGCCGACGAGGATCGCCGCACCGCAGTTCTACGAACCGGCCGGTGCCGGCTGGCTGCGAACCTTCGGGGGCGGGCTGCTCGCGACCTGCGGACTCGACACCTTCGGCCCACCCGGCCACGACGACGGCGATGACCTGGGCCAGCACGGCCGCATCGGCGCGCAACCCGCGACGGTGACGCGGTCCGTCGCCGACACGGACGGCGTCGTGGTCGAGGGGCTCATCCGCCAGGCGAGCGTGTTCGGTGAGAACCTGCTTCTTCATCGCCGGATCGGCTCGGCGGCGGGATCCGACACCGTCGTCGTCGAGGACACGGTGACGAACGAGGGCTACGCCGATGCTCCGCACATGATCCTGTACCACGCGAACCTCGGCTGGCCGTTGCTCGACGCCGGGACCGTCATCGACATTCCGTCGGTCGCGACGAAGGCGCGCGACGCGGACGCCGAGAGCGGCGAGCCGCAGCGCAACGAGATCGGGGCACCCGCCCCCGGCTTCCGGGAGCAGGTCTACAGCCACGACTTCGCTGCCGGTGGGCCGTTCTCCGCCCGGGTCACGAACGAGAAGCTGGGAGTCGAGTTTTCCCTCACCTTCTCGGGCGACACCCTGCCGTTTCTGCACCAGTGGAAAATGACCGGTCAGGGCACCTATGTGCTCGGCATCGAACCCTCCAATTGCCGAAACCTGCTCGGCCGGGCGGTCGCGCGCGATGCGGGCGAATTGCCCATCCTTCGCGCGGGCGAGAGCGTGCACTATCGAATCGAATTCCGAGTGCGGCGCACCCCTCCGGCCGGGAGCGCCTGAAGCCCGAGGTCTCCCCGCGAGGCGACGGTGGTGCGAGTGCGGGCGTGCGCGGGCCGGCGACGGAGTCTTGGCTTGGTCTCGATTCCATAAACAGGATTGACAACGTTGTCTGCCTCGGTCGACGATCGAACCACCGAGCGCGACGGAGCTGGCTGGAGAAGAAGTTTCGTACCGTTAAGAGATAACGCTTGTCATCGGATGGGAGTCGAAATCTCAGCCAGAGCCAACGCCTCATCCCCTGAGTGCAGCGCACTCACGCTCGACCTCATCGTGGTGGTCGGGGCATGAGACGTCACCCGGGAATCAAGGATGTCGCGGCGCTCGCCCAAGTGAGCATCAAGACCGTCTCGCGTGTCGTCAACGGCGAGGGCTCGGTTCTTCCCGCTACCCGCGAACGGGTCGAACGCTCGGTCATCGAACTCGGATACGTTCCCAACGGCTCGGCACGGATTCTGAAGTCCGGCGTCGGCGACGCCGTCGGGGTGGTCGTCGACACAATCGCCGACCCGTTCTTCGCGTCGCTCGTGAGCGTCATCGAAGACCGGGCACTGCGCGCAGGGATGGGCGTGCTCTTCGCGAGCACCGGGTTGGACGCCGCACGTGAACGCGACCAGCTGCTGCGCCTCGCCGGCCAGCAGGTTCGCGGCATCATCCTCGTTCCCGTCGCAGAGAACCACGAATATCTCGAGCGTTACCGCGCGAGCACTCCGATCGTCATGGTCGACCGGCACATGGAGGGCTACGACTCCGTCGTGGTCGACGATGTCGACGCGACCAAGGCAGCGGTTGCCGACCTCATCCGGATCGGACACCGGCGCATCGCGTTCGTCGGGTATGACGCAGCGTTGAGCACGATCAGGAGCCGCCATGGGGCATACCAGGAGACGCTCGTCGAGCACGGCATCGCCCTCGACCCTCGACTCGCACCGCCCTCGCCTGCGGAGATCTTCGACACGAGGCTGACCACCCTGGGGCTCTTCGACCTGCAGGAGCCTCCCACGGCCATATTCGCCGCGAATCTGCGAGCCGGAATCGGTGTCGCCGACGCCTTGCACGGCTCCGGTCGCACTCACGTCGCCCTCATCTCATTCGGTGATTTCTCGCTCGCCCACCTGTTGACGCCCGCCGTCAGCTGCATCGACCACGACGCGTACCGCATCGGCAACGTGGCGATCGAGCGGCTGCTGCACCTGATCAATACGCCGGGGACTCTGCCGCAACGCATCGTCCTGGCCACGGAACGCCTCGAGCGTGGCTCGGGCGAGATCCCTGGCCCGGCGCCGGCAATGGCCGAATCCGCATGACGAGCACCGAGAGGGACATCAGAACCGTGGCAGGAACCAGCACCGTGAAGCCGATCGAGCTGGCGCCGAACCTCATCGACCACTTCTACCTGGGCGGAGACCGGATCGCGCGATTGCGCGGCATCGAGACCACCTCGGACCGGCAACCGGAGGAGTGGCTCGCGGCGACGGTCTCTCGCGCCGCCCATGACACCGTCGGACTCGCGCGCACCACGGGCGGTCTACTGCTGCGGGACCTCGTGTCGGCCGACCACGCGGCATGGGTGGGTCCGGCGCACGCCGCGGCGAACGGCAAGGCCGACGTCGGAATCCTGTTCAAGCTCCTCGACGCCCGGCAGCGGCTCCCCGTGCACGTGCACCCCGACCGCGCATTCGCCGCGAGTCATCTCGATTGCCCCTACGGCAAGACCGAGGCGTGGTTCGTGCTCGAAACCGAACCGGGACGAGCGGTTTACCTCGGGTGGAACATCGACGTCGACCGCACAGAGCTCGATCGCCGGCGCGATGCGCAGGACAGCGACTGGATGCTCGCCCACATGAACCGCATCGAGGTGGCTCCCGGGATGGGCATCCTCGTTCCCGCGGGCACCGTGCACGCTATCGACGCGGGCATTTTCGTCGCGGAGGTGCAGGAGCCGACGGATTTCTCGATTCTCCTGGAATGGTCGATCACGACCTCGACTCGGGAGGAATCGCACCTCGACATCGGCTTCGACGCCGTCATGCCCGCCGTCTCGACGGCACGACTGGATCCGGAGACGATCGACAACCTCATCGTGCGGAGCGGCCTCACCGACCGGCTCGGCCACACCGCGAGCGTGATGCCGCCCGCCGCAGACCCGTTTTTCACGCTCCGGCACGCGGCTCCGGAACGTGGCGCGAGCAACGGTGTCGACGAGGGTTTCGCCGTCGTGGTGGTGCTTGCCGGCTCGGGCACGATCACCGGCTCGGGCGCCGGCATCCCTGTCAGCCGCGGACAGGTGTTCGCGGTTCCGCACGCCTTCGGCGCCTGGCGGGTCGAAGGCGACGCGAGCGTGCTCGTCGGCGGTCCGGGAGTCGGCTGGCCGGCAACCCTGGCCGAGGAGACGACATCGTGACGGTCGACGTCGCGATCGGCCTCGACATGGGGAGCACGAGCATCAAGGTGCTCGCGGCCACGCTCGGCGGGGAGGAACTCCTGGTGCTGCACAACCCGTCACCGTGGAGGACGATCGACCACGACTGCACCGAGATGAGCGCAGACGACGTGCTCGAGTCGGTCTTCGACCTGCTGCATCGCGCCGGAACGCAACTCGAGAAACACCACGGCGACTACCGCGTCGTCGGAATCGGCGTCTCCGGGATGGCGGAGGCGGGGGTGCTCCTCTCGAGCGACGGCGTCGTCGCGGCGCCGATCATCGCGTGGTTCGACCCTCGAGGGGCGATCGAGATACGTGCTACCCCGCAGCGTTTCCAAGACGAGTTCTCGGGCCGCACCGGCTTGCCGGTCGGGCCGATCGCCACGATCGCCAAGCTCCTCTACCTCAAGGGCACGGGTGTCGAGCTTTCCGGCAAGCGCTGGCTCAACGTTCCGGAATACGTCGCGCATGTGCTCGGCGGGCAGACCAGAACCGAGTACTCGCTCGCCTCCCGCACGGGTCTCCTCGACCAGGACAACGGCGAGCCGTGGAGCGCCGCGCTCGACCTGCTGGCCGTCGACGACGACTTCCTTCCGAAACGCTGCAACGCGGGCGACGCGCTCGGCGAGGCCCGACATCCGTCACTCCCCGTCGGTTTTCTCGGTGCGGCACTCGCGATCGCGGGGCACGACCACCTGGTCTCGGCCGTCGCGGCCGGCGCGAGGTCGAGCGACCAGCTCTACGACTCGATCGGCACGGCCGAGGCCCTCGTGCGCATCCTGGACGAGCAATTGCCCTTCAAGGCGAGAGAACGCCTCGCCCTCGCCGGCGTCAATTCGCTGCGGCACGTCATGCCGGGCAAGTACGCTCTCCTGGCCGCCACGAAGGCGGGACTGCTCATGGGTCGAGCCTTCCAGGTGCTGGGCATTTCGGAGTCATCCGGTCGTCAGGCTCTCGACGAGGCCACCATGGCACTCCCGGTCGAGGGAAACCTCGCCCCCGGCAGTATCGAGGTCACCGGCGCACGCAACGACGACGGCGTGATGCGGGTGCGAGTGAACGCCGACGGAGCGTCGCCCGCGGAACTCTTCACCGCGACCCTGCTTCACGGCAACGACATGTGCGCCGAACTCATCGAAGCGATGAACCTCGAGGTGCCGGCCGCGACCTCGTGCCTTCTCACCGGCGGGTGGGCGCGGATGAAGAGCGTCAGCCGCGCGCGCGGGCGACTGTTTCCGCACACCTCCAACTCCCACCGCACCGAAGACACGGCGTTCGGTGCCGCGCTCTTCGGCGCCTACGCCGCGGAACAGCGCGGTGTCGTCGCTTCTGCGGATCGCTTCGCTCGGTTGGCCGCGGAGTTCTGCGGCTCCGCACCGGCGACCGCCGCCCACCAGACGGCCGAAATCCACAAGCAAGGAGCTGTGTCGTGACACCTATCGAACAATGCACCGCGGTCGCGTGCCGCGTGCGCACCAGGAACGAAGGGAACTAGAAATGCCTACTCCAATACTGGAGGTCAGGGGCCTCTCCCGGATGTTCGGGCACGTCCAGGCGCTCGACAACGCCGACTTCGACATCAGTGCCGGCGAGGTCGTCGCGCTCATCGGCGACAACGGCGCGGGAAAGTCGACGCTCGTCAAGGCGCTCTCCGGCAACCTCGCGACCGACAGCGGCCAGATACTCTTCGATGGAAATCCGATCGAACTGACCAGCCCGGCTCAAGCGAGCAAACTGGGCATCGAGACCGTTCACCAGGATCTCGCCCTCGCACCGCACCTCGACCCCGTGCAGAACATGTACCTCGGCCGCGAGATCATGCAAGACGGCCTCGCGGGGGCCCTCGGCTTCATGAAGACCAAGGTCATGCGCGAGAAGTCGCGCGTCGCATTCGATGAACTCGGCGCAACCGTGAAATCGCTCACCTCACCGGTCGGCAGCATGTCGGGCGGCCAACGCCAGGCCGTCGCGATCGCCCGCGCGATCTCGTGGGCGGACCGGGTCGTGTTCCTCGACGAACCGACCGCGGCGCTCGGCGTGCGGCAGACCGCGAACGTGCTGGAGACCATCCGGCGGGTTGGCGACAAGGGCGTCGCCGTCGTCTTCATCTCCCACTCCATGCCCCACGTCATGGAGGTCGCCGATCGCGTGCAGGTCATGCGTCTCGGCACCAGGGTGGCGACCGTCAAGGCGTCAGAAACTTCGATGGAAGAGCTCGTCGGCCTGATGACCGGCGCGAACACGAAAGGCGGCGCAGCATGAGCGACTCGGAAATGCCCGGCGAGGATCGCGTGAGAGTCGCTGAGCCGGCGGAGAACCCCGACATTCCCGAGCGCCACCAGAGTCGGGTCGGATCGCTCTTGCGAGCGCAGGCCTTCCAGATCCTGCTCGTGCTCATCGTCATCGTCATCATCTTCAGTGCCCTCGCGCCCGACACGTTCGGAACGCTCTCCAACACGCGACTGATCGTTCAGAACGCGTCGATTCTCGCGGTTCTCGGCGTCGGCATGACCTTCGTGATCATCACGGCGGGAATCGACCTGTCGATCGGCTCTGTGCTCGTCTTCTCCGGCGCCGTGGCGGCTCTCGTCATGCGGGAGATCGGTGGCGAGGGCTGGGGAACCGCGACGATCGGCATCATCGTGTCGATCCTGAGCGGGATGGCGTGGGGGATCATCAACGGTGTACTGATCGCCAAGGCGAAGGTGCCCCCGTTGATCGTGACCCTCGGAACGCTCGGCATGGCGCTCGGCTTCGCCCTCATCCTCACGGGCGGCATCGACATCCGCGAGGCACCGTCCGTGCTCGTCGGGGTCGTCGGCTACGGGAACATCATCGGGGGAATCCCCGTGCTCTCGGTCATCGCGCTCGTGGTCATCATCATCGGGATCATCGTTCTGCGCTTCACGAAGTTCGGGCGCTACACCTATGCCATCGGTTCCAGCGAGGACGCCGCCCGCCGTGTCGGCGTGAAGGTGGACCGGCACCTGATCCAGGTGTACGCCCTCACCGGCGCTCTCGCCGGGCTCGCGGGGATCCTCTCGCTCGCCCAGTTCAGCACCACCGCGATCGGGGGTCAGTCCCAGACGAACCTCAACGTGATCGCCGCGGTCGTCATCGGCGGCACCTCGCTCTTCGGTGGCATCGGCACGATCTTCGGCACTGTCGTCGGCCTGTTCATCCCCGCGGTCCTGCAGAACGGATTCGTGATCATCGGGGTGCAACCGTTCTGGCAGCAAGTGGCCGTCGGCGCCGTTCTGATCGGCGCGGTCTACGTAGACCAGACCCGGCGCGCGGCAACGCAGCGCGGGGGAAAGTCGAACAGCCTCGGGCGAAAACTCGTCGGCGGAAATCGCAGTCAAGGGAAAAACTAGAGAGAACAAGGAGCAATCACGATGAAGTGGAATAACAGAATCGTCCGCACCATGGCCATCGCCGCCGCCGGCGGCCTCGTCCTCACCGGCTGTGGTGCCGAAGAGGAGCCCACGGGGGGAGAGCCCGGCACCGACGCCTCATCCGAAGTCGAGATCGCCTTCATTCCCGGGGTCATCGGTGACGAGTTCTACATCACCATGGAGTGCGGCATCCAGGAGGCAGCGGAAGCTGCGGGAGCAACCGTCAACGTGCAGGGTCCGCGGCAATTCGACCCCACCCTGCAGAAGCCGATCATCGACTCGGTCGTCGCATCCCAGCCCGACATCCTGCTGGTCGCGCCCACCGACGTCACCGCCATGCAGGCTCCGCTAGAGGCAGCGGCCGAAGCCGGAACCAAGGTCGTCCTGGTCGACACCACGGTGGAGGACCCTTCGTTCGCCGTGTCGCGCATCGCCTCTGACAACATCGGAGGCGGAGCGGCCGCGTTCGAAGCGATCAAGGAGCAGAACCCCAAGGGCGGCCAGGTGCTCGTCGTCGGACTGACCCCCGGAATCTCGACGACGGATGCTCGCACCGAGGGATTCGCCAAGGCGGCGGAAGCCGACTCCGACTTCGAATACCTGGGCGTGGAGTACAGCGACAACGACCCCGCGCAAGCGGCACAGATCGTGACCGCCGCACTGCAGGCCAACCCCGACATCGTCGGCATCTTCGCGGTCAACCTGTTCGCCGCGGAAGGCACGGCGACCGGTGTGCGCCAGGCCGGTGCCTCTGAGGACGTCACGGTCGTCGGTTTCGACGCCGGACCGGCCCAGGTGCAGCAGCTCGAAGAGGGAATCGTGCAGGCGCTCATCGCCCAGGAGCCGAGAACGATCGGTCAACTGGGTGTCGAGCAGGGCCTCGCCGCGCTGAACGATGAGACGGTCAAAGAGGAGATCCAGACCGGATTCACCATCATCACGCAGGAGAACCTCGACGGCGAAGAGGGAGATGCCGCCTACCAGTCGTCCTGCTAGCAGCGACACACACGTGTTCCGGGTCGGGCGTGAGCCCGGCCCGGAGCGCGGCCGCGAGTGCCGACGTGGAGCACACCCCGGCTGCCCGACCGGGTGACACGACGAACAACGTGAGGAACAGCGAGTGAGCAGCTATCGGCTGAACAGGCTCTTCAACCCGACGTCGGGCAGGCTCCTGGACGTCGCCATCGACCACGGCTTCTTCGGCGAACACTCGTTCTTGAAGGGCATCGAAGACATCGAACAGTCGGTGAGGACGCTCGTCGCAGCGAAACCGGATGCGATCCAGCTGACCCCCGGCCAGGCCCCGGTTCTGCAGCGGATGCCGCAGCGCGACAAACCGGCACTCGTGCTGCGCACCGACGTGGCCAACGTCTACGGCAACCCGCTCGACGACCACATCTACAGCATCCATTTTCCGGATGCCGTCGAGCAGGCCATCCGGCTCGACGCCGCGTGCGTCGTCGCGACCCTCCTCCACCTCCCCGGCCGCCCCGACGTTCGCGAGCAGTGCATCCGCACGATCATGGACCTGCGGGCCCAGACCGCGAAGTACGACATCCCGCTCATGATCGAGCCCCTCGTGATGCGCGACAACGTCGTGGCCGGCGGCTACATGGTCGACGGCGACACCGCGAAGATCGTCGCCCTCGTGCGCCAGGCGAAAGAGCTCGGCGCCGACCTCATCAAGGCGGACCCGACCGACGATGTCTCCGAATACCACGAGGTGATCAGGGCCGCGGGCGATGTTCCCGTGCTGGTTCGCGGAGGAGGCCGCACGAGCGACGAGGTCATCCTCGAGCGCACGTTGCAGTTGCTCGCGCAAGGCGCGCGCGGCATCGTCTACGGTCGCAACATCATCCAGCACCCCGACCCGGCCGGAATCACGGCGGCGCTCATGGGGATCCTGCACGAGAACCTCGGCGTCGAGGAGGCCCTCGGGAGAATCGGCGGTGCCCGGTCATGAACGCGACGCCCAGCACCGTCAACGTGGGGATCGTCGGTGGCGGACTGATGGGACGCGAGATCGCCGCGGCACTTCGCCGCTGGCCCGCGCTCATCGACCACCCCGCGCAGCCGCGGCTCACCGGCGTCGCCGACATCAACCCCGAAGCCCTCGACTGGTTCCGCTCGATCGACACGGTGCAGACCTTCGTCACGGACTACCGCGAACTGCTTGCCGACCCGAACATCGACGTCGTCTACATCGCCGTGCGGCACGACCTCCACGAGCAGATGTACATCGACACCATCCGCTCCGGTAAGCACCTGCTCGCCGAGAAGCCATTCGGTATCGATTCAGCGGCGGGCGACGCGATCCTGCGAGCCATCCGCGAGACACCGGACAGCTTCGTGCGCGTCTCGAGCGAGATGCCGTTCTTTCCTGGCGCGCAGGCCGCGCTCGGATACATCCGTTCCGGCGCCATCGGGCGGGTCATCGAGGCTCGAAGCGCGTTCCTGCACTCGAGCGACTTCGACCTCGCCAAACCGCTGAACTGGAAGCGCCAGGAGAAGTTCAACGGGAAGGCCGGGGTCATGAACGACCTCGGGCTGCACGCCTGGCACGTTCCCCTTCGACTCGGCTGGGTTCCGGAACGTCTCTACGCTGTGCTGCAGAACCTGGTTCCGTTCCGGCCGGGCCCGGATGGGCAACCGCTCGAATGCGACACCTGGGAGAACGCGAGCGTCCACGCGAGCGTGAAGCAGGACGGCTACGACTTTCCCATCACCGTCGAGACCAAGCGCATCGATCCGGGAGAGAAGAACACCTGGACGCTGACCGTGAAGGGCCTCGACGGCGCCGTGAGCTTCTCGACGAAGGAGCCGAAGACCTTCCGCGTGCTCACCCGAGAGACGCAACCGGCGCTCGGCGCGCTCGCGGACGAGCAACGCTGGCAGAGCATCGATGTGGGAAGCCAATCGGTCTGGCCGACGGTGACCGGCGGCATCTTCGAGACGGGCTTCTCGGACACGATCCTGCAGATGTGGGCGGCGTTCCTCGCCGAGAGGGCCGGATCGCTCGGCGCACGATTCGGCTGTGTGACCCCGGACGAGGCGTGGATGACGCATCGGCTGTATGACGCAGCGCTCGCCTCGCACGAGCGCCAGAGCGTGGAGGTACCGAACCTTGACTGAGCCACGGATGTTCCAGGATCTCGCCGGTCGCACGGCGATCGTCACGGGCGGAGCGAGAGGACTCGGCTACTCACTCGCGACGGCCCTCGCGCGAAACGGTGTCGATGTCGGACTCCTCGACATCCTCCCGCAAGTGGGCGACTCCGCCGAGGCCCTCTCGGCGGAACACGAAATCAGGTCCCTCGGCGTCGACGCTGACGTGACGGATGCCGCGTCCGTCGAGGCCGCCTATCAGGAGGTGCGCGACGAACTGGGCACGCCGACGATCCTGATCGCCGCCGCGGGCGTGACGATCTGGGGCGACTCGGTCGACGTGGCGCCCGACACCTGGGCGAAGGTCGTGGACATCAACCTCAACGGCACCTTCTTCGCCGCCCAGTCCTTCGGCCGTGGGCTCGTCGAGTCGGGCGAGCGAGGATCCGGCATCCTCATCTCCTCGATGTCGGGACAAGTGGTCAACGTTCCGCAACACCAGGCGTCGTACAACTCCACCAAGGCGGTGGTGAGCCAACTCGCCAAGTCGCTCGCCGTGGAGTGGGCGGGGATCGGCGTGCGGGTCAACGCGATCGCGCCCGGCTACTTCCTTTCTGACATGACGAGACAGTTCACCGAGCAGAACCCGAAACTCGCTCATGACTGGGTGAGCCGGATCCCGCTCGGGCGGATGGGCGAGCCGCAGGACCTCGACGGCCTCGTGCTGCTGTTGGCCTCCGACGCCTCGTCGTACCTCACCGGCCAGACCCTCGTGATCGACGGCGGTTACACCGCGATCTAGAGGGGAGGACGAACGCATCGGCGCAGAACTGAGGAGAGAAGTGTCGGCGACACCCGAAGCAACCGCGGGTACACGGTGTTCCGCCGGTTTCATCGCGGTCGACCTCGGGTCGTCCAGTGGCCGGGTGATGCTCGGCGTCGTGTCCGGTGATGGCCGGCGCACCTGCGCTCTCGAGCAAGTGCACCGCTTCGAGAACGTGCCGCTGCGGGGAGATCCGGATGCCGGTGGGATCCTTGCGTGGGACACGACGCGCTTGTTCGACGAGACTCTCGATGGACTGCGGCGTGCCGTGTCGATCGCGCGCGACGGCGGCATTCCGGTGCTGGGCATCGGCGTGGATGCGTGGGGCGTCGACTACGGGCGAATCGATCGGAACGGCGACCTCTTGCCCCCGGTCAAGCATCACCGCGGCGCCGACCCCACCATGCCGGCGCAATCGGCCCGGCTCGTCGACCTCGAGACGGCGTACCGCATCACCGGGGTGCTCGACCAGGCGATCAACACCGCGCACCAGTTGAGGCAGGACGCCGCCCGAAACGTCGCGATCGCCGACTCGACCCTCCTGCTCGTGCCGGATCTCTGGGTCTACTAGCTCACCGGCCATGTCGCCGCGGAGCGCACGATCGCCTCGACGACGCAGCTCCTCGACCGCGACAGGGGAACCTGGTCGGAGGAGTTGACGAGGGCGTGGGGAATCGACATCACTCTTCCGCCCCTCGTCAACGACGGGCATCCCGCCGGCCGCACCCTGCCCGCTGTCACCGAGCGCATCGGGGCCGAGAGCCCTCTCCCGGTCTTCTACGTCGCCGGCCACGACACGGCGAGCGCCTTCGCGGCGACCGTCGGCGGGCAGAACGCCGCGATTCGGGGAATCGTGTCATCCGGCAGCTGGGCAGTCGCGGGCGTCTCGTGTGACCAGCCGATTCTCACCGAAGAGGCGCGTTTGCTCGGCTTCACCCAGGAACTTGGCTCGGGCGGGCGCACACTGCTCGTGCGCAACCTTAGCGGCATGTGGCTGTTGCAGGAGTGCATGCGGGCCTGGTCGGGTGCCGACGGCTCGCCGGTCGACGTGCTGCGCCTCGTCGACGAGGCGGCGCTCGTCGAGGCGACCGCCGTGATCGATGTCGCCGACGAGGCGCTCCAGCGCCCGGGAGATCTCCCGCAGCGGATCGCCGACCTGTGCGAGGCCGCGGGCCATCCGAGGCCGGGACAGCGAGCCGAAGTGGTGCGGGTCATCCTCGGGAGCCTCGCGGTCGCGTACGCCGACACGGTGCGCGAGGCGGCGCGACTCGTTGGCAAGGGGCTCGACGGCATCCGAATCGTCGGCGGTGGCGCCCGCAACCGCCTCCTCTGCCAACTGACGGCGAACGCGGCCGGCCAGGCCGTGGAGTCGGGGCCGGCCGAGGCGTCGAGTCTCGGCATCGTCTACCGGCTCGCGGTCGCCACGGGAGTGTGCGCCGACATGGATGCCGCCCGTGCGCTCGCGCTCGTGAGCGAAGACAGCGGCGGCCGGTTCACCTCGACCGCCTCTAGAGGAAAGGTCGGCAGATGACAGTCGCTGCACCGAGAACGGTCCCCCCGATCGACGAGATCGTGCGTCTCTCCCGGGAGATCGGAGCACCGCACAACGACTACGTCATTCTCGGTG
>Ga0136611_10000945_pt1 | contig 19832 bp, 20 predicted proteins | sample AntDrymUQ2232306_2_FD_106645 | JGI IMG/M metagenome (GOLD analysis project Ga0136611, IMG submission 106645) | Polar desert sand microbial communities from Dry Valleys, Antarctica - metaG UQ223 (23.06) | ecosystem: Environmental > Terrestrial > Soil > Desert | place: Antarctica: Dry Valley...
GAGCGCGTCCGGCCGTTCAGCGTGGCGCATCCCCGCTGCGGCACGGCCTTTCTCCTGTACGTCGTCGTGCTGTCCATCTTCGTCTTCGCGCTGGTTCCCCGCACCTCGCTCCCGGTGCGGATCGCCACGCGCATCGCGTTCGTCCCGCTGATAGCCTCGGTGGCGTATGAAGTCATCCGCTTCTCCGGCCGCAAACAGCACATCCCGGCGGTACGCGCCTTGCTGCTGCCAGGTTTGGCGCTGCAATCGCTCACCACGCGCGAACCCGATGACTCTCAGGTTGAGGTCGCCATCCGGGCACTCCAGCGCGTGATCGAAGTTGACAGTGGGAGCGCTATCGCGGGAGCGCCACCGGGCGCGGCTCCCGCGCCGGTCATTGTCTAAGACTCCGTCACGCACAAACGAAGTAGAGCACCAACATGTTGGACACACTCGCTCAAATCGAAGCCCGCTACGAGCAGCTCAACCAGCTGCTTTCGGACCCTGAGATTCTGAGCGATCAGCCGCAAATCACGCTGCTCTCACGCGAGCAATCGACCCTCTCCGAGGTCGTCTCGCTCTACCGCGAGCTGAAGAAGATCCTGGAGGAGCTGGCAGGCGCCCAGGCGCTGCTCGAAGACAACCGCGATCCCGACTTGGCCGAGCTGGCGCGCGACGAAGCCCGCTCCCTGGAGGCGCGCGAGGCCGAGCTGCGCGCCCAGTTGCGATTGGCGCTGCTGCCTAGCGACCCCAACGATGAGAAAGATGTCATCGTGGAAGTGCGCGCCGGCGCCGGTGGCGACGAGGCCGCGCTCTTTGCCGCCGACCTCTTCCGCATGTACAGCCGCTACTCCGAGCGCAACCGCTGGAAGGTGGAAATCCTGACCTCCAATGAGATCGGTATCGGCGGCTTCAAAGAGATCATCTTCCAGGTGAAGGGACAGGGCGCCTACAGTAAGCTCAAATTCGAGAGCGGCGTGCATCGCGTCCAGCGCGTGCCCTCCACCGAAGCACAGGGCCGCATCCACACCTCCACCGCAACCGTCATCGTGATGCCGGAAGCGGAAGAGCTTGACCTGGTAATCAACCAGGACGATATCCAGGTAGACGTCTACCGCGCCGGCGGTCACGGCGGGCAGGGAGTCAACCGAACCGACTCTGCCGTGCGTCTGACGCACCGGCCAAGCGGACTGGTGGTGACGTGCCAGGATGACCGCTCGCAGCTGAAGAACAAAGAGAAGGCGATGTCGGTGCTCCGTTCCCGCCTCATGGACTTGGAGATCTCGCGGCGCGACGCCGAGGCGGGCGAGACACGACGCTCCCAGGTACGCACTGGCGACCGCAGCGAGAAGATCCGCACCTACAACTTTCCCCAGGATCGCCTGACCGACCATCGGATCGGCCTCACCGCGCACAACCTGCCCCTGATCCTGGACGGCAACATTGAGCAGATCCTCCAGAGCCTGATTGAGACCGACCAGGCAGAAAAACTCGCCTCCGCCGGCGCCCCGGCCTAGCCAGTCCGAGGCGTGAACGTCCTCGCGGCCCTCGCTCAAGGCCGCGAGGCGCTGCGCCGTTCGGCCTCCGAAACGCCCGACCTCGACGCCGAAGTGTTGCTACGCCACACGCTTCGCCTTGACCGCGCCGCGCTCTTCACGCACCCCGAGCGCGCACTTTCTGCCACTGAGAGCACCGCCTTCCAACGCCTGGTGACACGTCGCGCCAATGGTGAGCCGGTGGCATACCTGGTTGGCTTCCGGGAGTTCATGGGGCTTGACTTCCTCGTTGATCCGCGCGTCCTCATACCACGACCCGATAGCGAGACCCTGGTGGAACGCGCACTTTCACTTCTTCCCGGCCGCGGCGATGGCAAGGTGGTTGTGGACGTAGGCACCGGGAGTGGCGCCATCGCTATCAGCATTGCCGTGGCAAGGCCCGCCGCCCGCGTCTACGCCACCGATACGTCTTCCGGCGCCGTCCAGATTGCCACCGAAAACGCGAGGCGGCTGCTCCCACCGCCAGGGGCGGTCATGTTCATGCACGGGTCGCTCCTAGAGCCGCTGCCAGAGCCTGTGGACCTGATCTGCGCAAACCTCCCCTACATCCCACACGCACAAATAGCCAATCTGCCTCCCACCGTGCGAGATTACGAGCCGTGGAGCGCGCTAGATGGCGGCCCGGACGGACTTGACCTCTACCGGGCCTTGCTTGCCCAGGCCCTAAATGCGCTGCGGCCGGGCGGCGCAACCTTGATGGAGTGTGACCCCCGTCAGGCGCCTGCTCTGCTGGAGATTGCGAAATCGATCGCAGAGCACGCGTTTGGCGGCAAGGGCGCCACAGGTAGCATCCTCAAAGATCTTGCCGGGATGGACCGTGTGGTGGAACTACGGCGGTGAATGAGCAGATGGGCGCAGTTGGCGTGCTGCTGCTCGCGGCGTTGTGCGGCCTCAATCCGTGGGTCGTCCTTGTGATCGTGGTTGGACTGGCCACCCACACGCGTCACGCGCCGCTCAACCAGCCGTTCTCAGAGCTTGCCAACACGCTGGGAATCGGCGTGTTCGCCGCCATCCTGGGTATCGACGTAGTCGTGAGCAAGCTAGGCCGCGCAGCGCGCCTTGTAGAGCCAGTGAGCATGGCCGCTGCCGCCTTCACTGGCGCGCTACTTCCTCTGGCGCTTCTCGCCCAAGACTCGCAGAACGCCGCGTGGTTTGTCGTTCCCGGACTGGCAATCGCCGTCGCATTCCGTTACCTACGCCACCGCTCCGCCAACCGTCTCAATAAGTGGCTGCGGCCGTACGGTCACGTCGCCGCAGGGATCGCCTCAGACGTGCTGGCCGGCTCGTTCACGGCGGCCGTCTTCGCGATTAAGCCTTAGACACTCTCACCGATCAGGCGGGTTCGCACCAGCTCTTCCTGATCTATTGGTAGCAGCGCAATGATCGTGTCCTCGGCCTCGAGCACGGTCTCCGGGCTGGGACCAAACGTTTCATCACCGCGCACAATCAACGGCAGGCTTACGCTCCCCGGCAGATTGAGCGAGGCGACGGTCCGGCCAGAGGCTGGACACTGCGCCGAGATGATGAACTCCATTAGCTCAATCCCTGCCCGGCGCAGCGTCATCAGGTGGACCGCCGGATGGGCAGACAACTCCTCTTCAATCATGGGAAGCATGACGCTGGTGGTATTCACGGTAGCGTCCACGCCGAGGCGCTTCAGAACCATCTCATTCTTGGGATGATTGACACGGGCAATCGTACGTGGCTTACGCCGTCCCTTGCGCAGCGACAGCAACTCGGAAAGCTGGCAGATGATCAGGTTGTCCTCGTCATCACCTGTCGCGGCCACTACTACATCGGCGCGCTCGACGCCGGCCTCAATCAGCCAGCGGCCCTCATCCGCCGCGTGTGGAATGACAACGCTGCCCAACTCCTCGCCTACCTCCAGCGCACGCTCATTGTCCTTCTCAATCAACACCACCTCGTGGCCCTGTGCGAGCAGCTCCTTGGTGAGGTGGTAGCCAACCTTGCCCGCTCCGGCGACGACAATGTACATGCTCTTTGTCCCTTGAAAATCGATCTACCGGGCGTGCCTATCGTTTCGCGAAACTACTTCAGGAGCCGCTCGCTGATGGCCGCCGCAACGTCTTGTTCATGGCGCGTCTCATCTAGAAGCGCGTCCTCAAACGCCGCCGCAACAATCCGGCTCGGAGAAACCGTAACCAGGCCAATCTCGCCGTAGATGTCCGCCCGGACGGCATCGTTCACCCGTGCGACGACGCGCTTAACACCAAACGTCACCTTAGCAATCTGCGCCGCCATCAGGTTGTGATTGTCTCCGTGCGCCGCCGCGACGAATGCATCTGCCCGCTGAATGCCGGCACTACGCAGCACATCCTCGTCGATACCATCGCCGAGGATAGTGCGTCCCTTGAACTCCGAGTCCAGGTATTTCTCGAATGAGCCTGGCGTCACGTCAATGATGGTGACATTGTGACCGAGCGTGCTGAGGCGGGTGGCCAGCGTACCTCCGACGCGACCAGAGCCCATGATGACGACGTTCATTACAACATTGGTTCCTTCGTCAGTCGATAGTCAAAGGTGCGCTACTCGGCAGCGGCCGGCTTAGTCTCGCGGGCGACCCAGACCCGGCACGGCGCATTTTTCAGCACGTAGGGAGTGGTCTGCCCCAGATAAAATTCTCCGAAGCGCTTGCGGTAAGTGACGCCCATCACAATCAGGTCAACCGAGCGATCGACGGCTTCGTCTACGATAGCGGGACCCGTCGCGCGTGCCTTGAGCAGCTCGGACGTCCACTCGACCTCGAACTCCTGCGCTGTCCGCTCGGCACGCGCCAGGATCTCTTCACCCTTCTGAATCTCTTCTTCCAGCTCCACGTCAAGTGGCAGCGTGCGCTTGACCACGATCACGTACACAATGATCAATTGCGCTCTGGTGCGCTTTGCAGTGGCGCCGGCAAGACGCACCATCTCACAGTCAAGGTCTGGGTCGGTGCCATTGACCGGTACCAGAATGCGTTGAATTTCCTCTTGTGTCACACGGCCCCCTACGACCGGCGAATGCGCTGGACGCATTCAAGCCTTACTCCATTAGTGATAAAGGCTTCGGATTATAGCCCTATAATCCTTCACATTCGTATCTTGTGAGTTTGTCAGGAGAGACGCCCACGCATGTCAGATGAGGGTCCCAATAACAAAGTCGTCGTGGTCGAGGACGATCCCGCCATTCTGGACCTGCTAGCCGACGAGCTCAGGGAGAATGGCTTTCAGCCGCTCGTCCTGCGCCGCGGCGGCCAGGTGGTGAAGATCGTCAAGGATGAGAAGCCCGCGGCGGTTATTCTTGACCTCGCGCTGCCGGATCGAGACGGCACGCACATCCTGCGGGACCTCAAGGCTGACTGGGACGCCAAAAAGATTCCGGTCATCATTATTTCGGCCTACACCGGACGCCTGGACCACACCGGCCGAGAAAACGCAGAAGCTGTCTTTCCAAAGCCGTTTGACCTAGATGAGCTAATGGCGTGCGTCCGCTTCGCCGTCATGAGGCCAAACGACTAGATGGCGGAGGACAGCATACCGCTGACACCGTCTACATGGCACTCTTGTTGCTGTGATGGCTGCTTCAACTGAGCCCCTGGCGCCCCAAGCGACGCGAGCGCTCGAGCACGAGACGGCGCAGATCAAAGTTTTCGTCGCGGACGAGCAACCGCTCTTCCGGGAAGGTATCCGCCTGACACTGGCAGACTCAGCTAGGGCGACGTTGGTAGGCGAGGCCTCTACCGGGCGCGATGCGCTCCAGGCAATCCCTACGCTGGCGCCCGACGTGTGCCTCATTGACGCATCCCTGCCTCTTGGCGGTCAGGCGCTCGGTTTTGGCGATCCCTCCGTGCCAGGTGGAATTGAGCTGGGCCGGATGATCAAGCACCGCCTGCCTGAGACGGGGCTCGTGATCTTTTCCGGCTTTGAGCAAGAAGAGCAGCTATTCCAAGCAATGAAGGTCGGTGCTTCCGCCTTCTGCCTGCGAGACGTAGCTCCGGACACACTGGTCGACATGATCGAGCGCGTCTTCCGAGGTGAATACCTCATGAGCGACAGCGTATTGGAGCGGCCGCAGGTCACCGAGCGGGTCCTGCGTCAGTTCCGTGAACTCGCCGCCGCCAAGGTGGGCATTGAACCGCTTTTCGTGCCTCTGTCGGGACGCGAGGTAGAGATCCTGGACTACATTGCCCGCGGCCATAGCAACAAAGCCATCGCCAGGGAGCTGAACATCAGCGATCAGACGGTGAAGAACCACATCACTTCAGTTCTGCGGAAGCTTGCCGTCAATGACCGCACCCAGGCGGTCATCTACGCTCTGCGCCACAATTGGATTAGGCTCTAAATCGCGGGTCCGACGCGTGCGCCGGGCCCGCGCTTAGAGTCAATGCTGGCGTAAGTTGGCGTCAGATTGTGGAATAGATCTGCGAGAAGACGGCACCGATCTGCGGTCCAAGCAAGAGCAGGATCGCGATGACGACGATGGCAACCAGGAAGATAATCAGGGCGTACTCAATCAAGCCCTGACCTAGCTCACCGGCGCGGTACACGGCTGCTGCGCTGAGGTCATGCCGCGGCTGATCCTCCGGCGAGTCAGACACGGCTGGTGTGTTAGACATTGTTGACGTGACGGCTCACATCCTTTCGCGAGGGTCTGCGGCGCTCACTATAAGCGATAACATAGGTGCGGCCGAAGTCCGGGTGCCCGCCTCGCGTCCGGCATACCCAGAACGCTAGATCGCTGGCTGCGCTGCCGCCCTGGGAGGCGGCCGATCTTCGGCTCCAGACACGTCGCCCGGGGCCGCCCGTGCGGCCGGAAGAGTTACCGTGAATGCGGTGCCTGCTTCGGCGCTGCTGGTCACGTCTATCGTCCCGCCGTGCCGTTCCACCACCTCGCGCGCAATTGCCAGCCCAAGGCCACTTCCCTCAACGTCACGGGACCGTGACTTATCCACCCGGTAGAAGCGATCGAAGACGTGCGTCAAGTCTTCCACCGGGATACCAGCGCCTGTGTTGTGAACCGTCACCCTCACAACACCCGGCGTGGACTCGCTGCGAAGAGAGATCTTGCCCCCCGGCGGCGTGTACTTGCCAGCGTTGTCCAGGAGATTGCCGAAGACACGATCCAGCTGGTCCGGATCCCCGGCCGCCGCTGGGAGCGTCCCAAGCTGAACGTCTACATCCAGCTCGCGCTGTTCCGCGACCAACTGCAGACGCCGTGACGCCTCCCGAATGAGGAGCGCGACATCCACCGCTTCGCGACGCTCTGAAACTTCCTGTGCCTCCACACGCGAGAGATACAGCAAATCCTCCACCAGACGACGCATCCGGTCGGCTTCGTCGTTGATGATCTGTCCAGCATCCGCGGCGCCATCCGGCCCCACGGCGCCATCCACCAGCGCCTGTGAGAATCCCTGGATGGAAGTGAGCGGCGTGCGCAGCTCATGTGACGCGTTGGCCAGGAACTCACGCAGCGCGCGATGCGAGCGCTCAACCTCCAGCGACATGCTGTTGAATGACACCGCAAGCTGCGCCACCTCGTCGCGGCCGCGTACCGGAATGGTCTGCCGGAGATCGCCCCGCGCGATGGCCTGTGCCGCGTTGGTGATCTGGCGTAACGGACGCGTGATTGAGCGCGCCAGCCAGACTGCGGCGATGGCCGCCACGCCGACGGCAACCAAGGCCGCAAACGCCAGGCTGGGGATCAACTCTCGCCAGGCGGCGCCAAGGTCGCGTTCAGGAACCGCCAGCACCACACGGTACTGCGCCGGCCTCGCCGAGAAACGGTCCGGCGGCGGCGGCGCGCTTATGAAGGTGTAAGGCCGGCCCGGAAACGCCGTCGAGTCCGTCCACGCGGTCGCGCGGCCGCGCGGCAGTGCCTCACGGCCCGGCTGGCCTAGCTGGCGACGCGCACCCGGCTCGGAAAGCGTATCGATCTCGCGTCCAGCAAAGGATGGCTCTAGCGGGCCGGACGGCTCGGGATGCTCCGATGCAACACGTCGCTGTGCGTCCACAATGAGTACGCGCACATTCCCAACTTTGGCCGGTAGAAGTTGCCCCGCGATCAACGACGAAATCTCGTCCGGGCGCGCGTCCCGTGTTTCTAGCTGCCGCCCAACGAACGCCGCGGCGGCCGCCACCTCCCCGAGGCGATCAATGGCCAGACTGCGCTGGTAGTCCTGCACGATCCACACAATCGCCGACCCCGCGGTGAACAGCGTGACCAGGATGACCAGCACAAAGCCGACCAGAAGCCGGCCGCGCAGGCTGTGGAACCGCACCAGCTGCGCCAATGACCCTACCGACGCCGGCGAGCCCGCAGGAGCGCCGCTAGCTGCCACCGGGACGCCCTATCATGCCGCTCTCCGCTGCCCCGCCATCCGGCATATCTGGCGCAGCGGGCAAGCTGGGCGCGTCAACAGCAATGACGGGCAACTCGGGCACCACCAGCTTGTAGCCCACTCCACGCACGGTCTGAATCTGGGCCGTTGCGCCGGAAAGCTTGTCCCGCAGCCAGGTGACGTGTACGTCCACCGTGCGGCTATCGCCAATATACTCATAACCCCAGACGCGGCTCAGTAGCGCCTCTCTTGTCAAGACGCGCCCGTTCTCCTGCGCAAGCGCCAGCAGCAGGTCAAACTCCTTAGCGCGAAGCTGCACTTCATGACCGTCTATCCGCGCTTCGCGCCGCGCAGGATCGATGCGGATATTGCCCATCTCCACCACCACATCTTGACCGCGGCCATCGTTCTGCGTCCGGCGCAGCACCGCTTTGACGCGGGCTACCAGCTCTCTTGGATTGAAGGGTTTTGTGACGTAGTCGTCCGCTCCCAACTCCAGTCCTACAACCTTGTCCACGTCGTCCGTGCGTGCCGTGAGCATGATCACCGGCACGTTGCTCTCCTTGCGTAGCCGGCGGCAGACCTCAAGCCCGTCCAGCTTCGGCATCATGAGGTCCAGTACGACCAAGTCCGGCTTGAAGCGGCGTGCCTTCTCCAGCGCCTCCTGACCGTCGAACGCGGTCTCCACGCGGAAGCCCTCGTTGCCAAGGTACAGCTTTATGAGCTGGACGATGTTCTTCTCATCGTCCGCGACAAGGACGCTACTCACCATTGTTGAAACGTTGGCACACAGGACACAGCACGCGGCATGTTCAACGATAGGAGGCGGGGGCTAATGGCGCGTTGGTCAATTGTTAAATCCTGGCTAAAACCGTGCGATGGACCACCTCAAGCATCCAAGCCATTTGGCAGGACGTATGTGTAGCTGACCGGCGACGGCGTGCGCGCGTGATGAGCCCCCTCCGCGCAAGTGCCATCGCCGGTCACTTCTTTGCCTTCGAAATTTCTGCGACAATGGAGCGGGAGGGACCCCAATGCGGTAGGTGGGCCTCACGTACTGTAAGATGGCCGCAGACCACGATCAGGAGCTACACCTGTGGGACTGCTGGACAAGCTAACTGCACCGTTCAAAGGGATCTCTGATTGGCAAAAGCAGCAAGCTGCCGCCGCGGCTGAGCGCAATCGCCAGGAAGACGAACAACACCGTGCCAGGCGCGAAGCCTACATGAAAGAAATCATGGAGGAGTGGGCAAAGGCCGAGCACGTTGACCTCAAGCCTTATCGAGAGCTTTCCATTGGCGAGGCCAAGACCGGTAAGACGCCAGCGGTGGAGTACTTCATCAACACGGGCGCAGTTCGCGTACACAGCCTCCTCCCCGCGGAGCAGATGCGCCAAGCGGCGCTGATCGATGCGCTGGGCATGCGTCTTGATGACCTGCCAGACGGCGAAGAGATCGGTGACGTAATCGATGTCAAGCCAAAGGACATGGCGGCGATTGAGCACGGTGCAGTCAACCTTGGCCCGGTGCCCGAGTTCAACAACGCCCAGGGCCAGAGCTGGCGATTCTTTTTGGAGCTGAGCTACAGCGCTGCCTCCGGCAGTGGGCGGGGCGGTATCCAAACCCGCTACTTCATCGCCGACTGCGAGCTTTAGCGCTTAGCTGGCGGCAACCGACGCTGCCGGCTCTTGCAACGCGCGCTTACGGTCGCGCTGTGCATTTCCCGGCAGCTCAATTTGGAGACCCTCGTAGGCTGCATCAATTTCAAGTCGCGCTCCGGCCGCCGCTGCGCGTTCCCGCGCAGTCTTGAGAAGCGCGTCGAGCCGGGTGTCCGTACTCATGGGGTCGTGATGGAAGAGCACTAGACGCTTCACTCCCGCCTGCATGGCAAAGTCCACCACGTAACTCAGCGGACTATGTCCCCAGCCGATTTTGCCCGGGTACTCTTCGTCGGTGTATTGAGCATCGTGGATCAGCACATCAGCGCCGGCGGCTAGTCCCAGCATTACCGGATCGATCACATTAGCGTCATTGACCCGCCGCGGCTCGGCGTCGGTGAGGTAGGCGACGGACCGGCCCGCCGTTTCCACCCGGTAGCCCACAGTTGCGGACGAATGATTCAGCGGCGCCACCGTTACGTGCACGCCCGCCACCTGATGCTCGCCGTAGTCAAGGTGGTGAAATTCCAGCTTAGCCGCCATCTGCCGGAGGCCTATCGGGAAGTACCGGTGGACCATCTGCCCTTCCAGCGCTCCCGCCACGTCACCTTCCCCTTCGGCATTACCAAAGATGCTGACATGGTTGCCCGGGATAAGCGCCGGGACAAAGAAATGGAAGCCCTGAATGTGATCCCAGTGAGTGTGGGTCAGGAATAGATGCGCCCACACGGGCAAAAGCTTCTCTCTGAGCAGATGCATCCCTAGGAGGCGAAGGCCGGACCCGGCGTCAAAGACGATCAGCCCCGGTTTGCCGTCTACACCGCCTGCGATCCCAGCCGCCTCAAGTGTGACGCAAGAGGTATTGCCGCCATAACGCACTGTATCCGGACCGGGAGACGGAATGGAGCCGCGCACTCCCCAGAACCGAAGGCGCTGCGAGTCCGACATCTCTGGGAGTATGCACAGGTAGCCGTGACTCGGCTACTTACCGGTACAGGAGTGTTAGGACCTTAACTCAGATTTAACCTCATTTCAAAGCACATTTAAGCTGCACGTGGCATGGTATGGCGACGGAGAACGCCCAGCATGAAGATTGCTTCACTGAGACCAGGCCAATATGCTTCCCTTGCAGTCGTGCTCACGGTGACCACTGTAGGCGGTTACTTTGGCTATGAACGCCTAGCGCCGCGCCCCGCGGCGGCCGCGCGGATCGTCACAGCAGATGTGGCCCGCGGCTCAATCGTCTCCACCGTGAGCGCCACGGGCAGCGTCGCCAGCACGTCACAGTCCAAGCTTTCCTTCAAGGGCAACGGGAGGCTTGCTCAGTTAATGGTGAGCCTGGGGGAGCAGGTGCAGGAGGGTCAGCCGCTCGCGCGCATTGACGATAGTGACCTCCAAGTAACGCTCATCCAGTCTCAGGCAAACTACCGGAGCGCCGTCGCCAAGCTAGAGCAGACCAAGGCCGGCGCCAAGCCGGAGGAGCTCGCCTCCGCCCAGGCGCAACTCGATACCGCCCGGCTCAAACTCGACCAGACGCGCGCCGTCACTCAGGGCCCGGACCTCGCCTCGGCCCAGAGCCAGTTGGACAGCGCCAACATCAAGCTGAATCAGCTTCTCGCTGGCGGCCGCACCGAAGATATTGCCTCCGCGCAGGCCCAGCTTGACGCTACAACGGCAAAGCTCAACGCACTCCTCAATCCGCGGCCGGAAGACCTCGCCTCGGCGCAAAGCCAGCTCGAGAGCGCGAGCATAAAGCTGGCGCAACTTCAGTCGCCGCGCCCCGAGGACGTGCGGAGCGCCGACGCGCAGCTCACCTCCGCGCAGGCGAAACTTCTTGCTCTGCAGACCCCGCGGCCCGAAGATGTGCGCAACGCGGAGTCGCAGCTAACCACTTCCCGCGTCAAGCTGAACGCGCTGCTCAACCCGCGGCCAGAAGAGTTAGCGGTGGCCCAGGGGCAGGTGGACCAGGCGACGACTAAGCTTTCGCAGCTGATGGATCAGCCGCGCACAGCCAAGCCCGAAGATATCAGCAACGCTGAGCTGGCGGTGAAAAACGCCCAGGTAGCGTATGAAAGGACGATCGCGGAGGCAGGCAACGTGGGTCGCACAGGCGGCCCGAGCAGCGCGGCGGCGGCCGACGCCTCTGTGAAGCAGGCGCTGATCAGCCTTGAAACGGCACAGAACAACCTCCGTAAGGTGCAGCAGCAAGGCCCCACCGAGTGGGAGATACGGCTGGCGCAGCAATCGTTGGACTCGGCCCAGGCAAACGTCACCAAGCTGAAAAATCCGGCGCCGGCGGACGTGCAAACGGCGCAGGCATCGGTGGAGCAGGCCCAGGTCACGTTGGACAAGTTGTGGAACCCGGCGCCGGCCGACCTTACGACGGCGCAGGCATCGGTGGAGCAGGCCCAGGTCACGCTGGACAAGCTGCTCAGGCCCAGCCCGTTTGACGTGCAGTCGGCGCAGGAGAGCGTGAACGCGGCGCGGGCCAGCCTGGACAAGGTCCGCAATGCGTCCCCAGCGGACGTGGCGGGGGCGCAGCAGTCGGTCCTTTCAGCGCGAGCGAGCCTCGAGAAGCTGCTGACACCCACTGAGTTCGAGATCCAGTCGGCCCGGCAGTCCGTGCTGCAGGCGCAGGCCGGCGTAGATAAGCTGCTGAACGGCAATGTCTACGACGTGCAGGCGGCGCAGCTCACGCTCGTACAGCAGCAAGCCAATCTGGACCTCAAGCGTAATGGCGCCACGGCGCTGGACATTCTGGTCGCCACCGCGTCGGTTGAGCAGGCGCAGGCGCAGCTCAAGCAGGCAGAAGCGAACCTGGCCGGCGCCACCATGGTGGCGCCATTCGCCGGCGCTGTCTCGGCAATCGCCGGGAACCTGGGAGAGCAGGTCAGCGCTGCGCTCATCACACTAGTGGACACGCGTCAAGTGCGCGTGGATGTCGTAGTGGACGAAACCGACGTTGCTAAGATCCAACCCGGTCAGACGGTGAACGTCTCGCTGGAAGCACTGCCAGGGCAGCGTGTTCAGGGACGGGTAACAATGGTGGCGCCGGTGGCCACGGTTCAGCAAGGGGTGGTGAGCTATCCCATCCAGATCCAGGTTGACCCGGCGCAAGTACGCGGCATCCGACCAGGCATGACGGCGACGGCGCAGGTGGTCACTTCGGCCAAGGAAGACACCGTAGTTGTCCCCAACCGCGCGCTACGGACGCAGGGACGTACCCGCACAGTTGAGGTGCTGAGCGCAGAGGGCAAGGGTGAGCAGCGCCAGGTGCAGGTGGGCGTCTCAAACGACCAGTTGACCGAGATCCTGGGCGGACTGCAGCCCGGCGATAAGGTGGTCATCCCGACCACCACCACCGCCGCCGCGCGTATCCCTGGGGCACCGGGTGGCTTCGGCGGCGCGCCAGGTGGTGGGAACGCTGGTTTTGGCGGACCGCAACAGGGCGCGGTCGTCGTCCAGCGTCCCGCGAGATAGCGTGCCGAAGTAGGAAATCGGGACGAAACTCAATGGCTGTATCGACTTCACCGGCCGCGCAGGTCGTACCGTCCCCCGCGCGTGATGTCACCAAAGTAATTCCCGATGACGTCACGATTGAAACCATCATGCGGGTGGAGGATCTGGCTAAGACCTACACAATGGGCGATGTCACCGTGCGCGCCCTGGCCGGGGTTTCGTTCGACGTGAAGCGTGGCGAGTTGATGGCGATCATGGGGCCATCCGGGTCGGGCAAGAGCACGTTGATGAACGTTCTGGGATGTCTGGACCAGCCGACGAGCGGCACCTATTGGCTAGACGGCGTGGAAACCAGCTCCCTGTCAGACGACGAGCTTGCCGCGGTGCGCAACCGCAAGATCGGGTTCGTCTTCCAGCAGTTCAACCTCCTGGCGCGTACCAGCGCTGTCCAGCAGGTGGAGCTGCCTCTGCTCTACGCCGGGGTCAGCAACCGCAAGCAGCGCGCGCTCGCGGCGCTGGAGGCGGTGGGGCTGGCGGACAGGTCACATCACCGGCCCACTGAGCTCTCAGGCGGGCAGCAACAGCGTGTGGCAATCGCCCGTGCGCTAGTGAACGATCCTGCCATCATCCTGGCGGACGAGCCGACGGGCGCGCTGGACACCCGCACGTCGGAAGAAATCATGGCCATCTTCCAGCGGCTGAACAAAGAGCGAGGGATCACGATTATCTTCGTCACCCACGAAGCCGACATCGCCAACCACACGCATCGCATCGTTCACTTCCGCGATGGAAAGATCTCATCCGACGAAGTCGTTCCGGAAGATGTTTTTGTCGTCGCGAGGCCGGTCCATGAGGCCGAGGTGGCTGCGTGAACCTGATTGAGAGTATCCGCGTCTCCCTTGGCGCGCTGGCCGCAAACAAGTTGCGGTCGGTGCTCACCATGCTGGGCGTCATCATCGGCGTTGGCGCCGTGATTGCCCTGATGAGTATCGGCACGGGCGTGCAGCGCATGGTGACCAATCAGATCAAGGGCATGGGGAGCAACTTGCTCTTCGTTACACCAGGATCACAGCAGCAAAGCGGCGTTCGTACGCAGGCAGGTAGCGCGCCCAGCCTCACCGCGGAAGATGCCGACGCGATTATTGACAGCGGGCGCGTCCCGCATGCGGTGGCGGTTGCGCCGGAAGCGACCGGCGGTGGCCAGGTAGTCGCAAACGGCCAGAATGCGTTCTCGCGCTTTACGGGCGTTACGCCGGCATACAGCAGCGTGCGCAACTTCAACGTCGATTACGGCGAGTTCATCGGCCCCCAACACATGGAAGCACGGTCGCTGGTGGCGGTCCTCGGATCGACGACCAAGCAGAACATCTTCGGCGAAAGCGACCCGATTGGACAGACGATCCGGCTTAACCAGATCAACATGCGCGTGATTGGGGTACTGGAATCCAAAGGCGCCGGGGCGCTGGGCAACCAGGATGACATCATCCTGGTGCCGCTGACCACGTACCAGACCCGGCTCAACCGCGCCCGCACTGCGCGTGGTGGGCAGACGGTGAACACCATCTACGTGCAGCTTGCGGACGAGAACAAAGACACCTCCGAGGCGGCGGTGCAGGCCATTGGAGACCTGTTGCGCGAACGGCATCGCGTGGCTCAAGATGACTTCACGGTGCGCAGCCAGCAGGATCTGCTCAACAGCCTCAGTCAGATCACAGGGATGATGACCGCTTTCCTTGGCGCAGTCGCCAGCATTTCGCTGCTGGTGGGCGGGATTGGGATCATGAACATCATGCTGGTCAGCGTCACCGAGCGGACGCGCGAGATTGGCATCCGCAAGGCGATTGGCGCCAAGCGTAGCGACATCCTGCTGCAGTTCCTGATTGAGGCCACGGTGGTGAGCGTGATGGGCGGCGCGCTGGGGATTCTGTTGGGCGGTGGTGGCTCGCGCCTGCTAAACGGCTTCCCCATGGGCAACGGTCAGACGCTCACTACAGTCGTTTCAATTGACGCTGTGGTTCTCGCGTTTACGGTCTCCGCGCTGATTGGCCTGTTCTTTGGCGTGTACCCGGCCATCAAGGCATCTCGCCTCAATCCCATAGAAGCGTTGCGGTACGAGTAGCGGCGCTCAGGAAGGCAGCCACAGTGCGAAATCTGCTCATCATCGTCGCTATTTTCGGCATCGGCTGGGGTGCATCATTTGGCGCGGGCGTCGCCTTTGGTCGACGCACCACCCCTACGCCACCTTCGCAGCCTGCCACAGCCAACACGGGCGCCGGAACTACCGGTGGGCAAGGCGCTGCCGCCCAAACCGCTGGGCAAGGCGCTGCCGGGCAAGGCGCTGCTGGGCCAGGAGGGCAGCAGCGCCAGCAGCGCGAGCAGGGCCAGCAGGGCGCCGGGCAAGGACAACAGTTGCCGGCCGCACCGGCGGCGCAGGGACAACAGGCAACCCAGAATCAAGCGGCCACGCAGGGACGATAGGAGTCACTCTACTCCAACTGGCATCCGGTCCCGTGCATGGCACGTATATCGGAACGTGAAAAAATCTGTGCTTCGCGCCGCACCGCTCGTTCTGGCGCTACTTTCGCTACTCACCGTCATCGTGTCATCTGTGTCCGCCCAAAGTGCACCGATTACCATTGATATGGGTGAGCGCGGCAACGAATACTTCTTCGAGCCACAAGCGCTATCCGTGCCGGCCGGCCAGGTACGGATTAATTTCAACAACGTTGGACAGCGCAACCACAACTGGGTGGTAACCCTACCTAGCGGGGTACAGCGGACCCCAGATATAGGCGGCGGACGCACCGCAGAGCAGGCGTTCACGTTCGCTCAGCCGGGCACGTTCGAGGTGATCTGCGACTTGCCAACGCACGCTCAGCGCGGCATGCGCATGGTGCTGACCGTGACGGCCGCCGCTGGCGGTACAGCGACTGGCGGCACGGCGACAGGAACGGGCGCGCAGGGCCAAGCGACGGTGTCTGCAGGAGGATCAGTCGGTGGTACATCCACCGGCACCTCCTCTGGAACGGGCGCGACCGCCGGGTCAGTGCCGGGCTCGACAACTGGCACAGCAAGCCCAGCCGGTACGCCGTACCTCGTGTCGCTCATGGTGCATATCCCGGCCGCTATCGCCTGGTTGGGAATAGTGCTCTTTGACGCGATTGTGGTGGCGGTCCCGTTCTTGACACCCGGCCAGCGCGGCGCGCTCCTGGCGAGGCCACGCTGGCTTGTACTTTTGACGATCCCGCTCTTCGCCGTCACCGGCATATATCAGACGATCTTCAACCCGTTCGGAACAATCACGAGCTACGCCGACCTAACGGCGCTACGGTCGAACACGACGTACGGCCTGGCGCTCTACTTAAAGCACGGCTTTGTTTTCGCCAGCATGGTGCTCACTCTGGCGGTGACCTTCTGGTTCGCGCCGCGCCTGATCGCCTTCGCCGGGGATACTACTGCCGAGACGGTAACTCCCTCACGCCTTCCATCATTGCTCACGTGGGCCAATGTAGCGGCGTGTATTGCTTTGCTCGCATGCGTCGCGGTGATGGTCTTCCAGCTGCACTGACGGCGCGGCGCTGGGCGCTTAGTACCCACGCGCCGGATTGACGACGTTCTGCAGTGGCTCACCGGCGAGGTAACGGCGCAGATTAGCGGCGAAGATGTCTGTGATGCGGCCCGAATTGTATGGGCTGTGTCCGCTGGTGTGCATGCTGAGGATCACGTCCTCCAGCTCCCACAACGGGTCGTCATCTGCCGGAACGTCAGAGGGCGCAACGCAATCCAGCCCCGCGCCGGCGATCCACTTCTCACGGAGCGCACGGCGAAGTGCGGCGCCGTCAATACTGGCGCCGCGCCCGACGTTGTATACGTACGCGCTTGGCTTCATCAGACGCAACTCGCGCTCGCCGTGGATGGAATCGGTCTCTTCTGTGAGCGGCAGGCAAAGCGCAACGTGGTCCGCGCGCGGCAAGAGCAAAGGGAGCTGGTCTGGTGTATGCACCTCGTCGCACCCGTCCGCGGGGCGGCCCGAGCGTCGCACGCCGATCACGTAGAGACCCAGGCCCTTGGCTTTGACCGCCAGGGTGCCTCCGATGTCGCCCAGGCCAACAACGAGCATAGTCTGGCCTTCAAGCTCCCACTTTTCTTGCAACACGCGCCGGTGCGGCTTCTGCCGGCTCGGCGCCGCGCGGAGCATGACATGCATTCGCGTGGCGAAGCAGAGCGCCATGGTGAGGATGTTCTCCGAGATGGGCGCGCCGTGCGCGCCGCGGGCATTGGTGAGGACCACGCCACGCTCAGCGGCGAGGGCGGCGATACCCGCTCTAATCAGGCCATCCACGCCGGCGGTGCCGGCTTGCACCCAGCGCAGCGCCACGGCGGCGTCCAAGATCTCACGCGATATCCCTTTCCCAAACAACACCTCAGCGGTGGGGGCGGCGGCGAGTACCTCCTCTTTGGTCACGGCGAACGTAAAGTGCACAGTTGGAAATGCGCTTGTCAGTCGAGCTCGGTCAGGCGGCGCAATAGGATCAGCTTGCACGAGCACGTGCGTTGGACCGCGGTCGGAATTGGCGACGGGCGTAGGCCCGGTATCGGCGCTGGCGCTGGCGCTGGAACTCATAGTGGGTTTGGTAACAGATCGGGGGGTGGAGGTGGTTGCCATGTGGCGACACTCCTGATCGTGACGGTAGCATCTGCAAGTGACCACGCAGGCGACGAGCACACATGCCACCAGCGCCGCCGCTGACGCGGGCTACCGCGAGCGGGGCGCCTACGCGGCGCCCAAGCCGGAGGGCGAGGCTCACCGCCTCCTGATGGAGGCGCGGGACATGATGACGGTGGCGCTGGACGCCGCGCGAGCCGACGGTGATCCGACGCGATCGGCAGAGTTGGTCGGGCGCGCCAGCGATCGGATCGGGCAGGCGCTCTTCTTCCTACGCCAGGTGCTGCGCCAGCGATAGGGGCCTAGATCTAGCCGGTCACCAGGCTACGGTCAACGGCGCCAATTCAGCTGCACCAGGCAATGACCCACTGATGATGCGCGGCGGGCGGCCCACGGCCGCTGCAAAGTGTTTAGACACGCAGTCAAGAGCAGTCTGCGTACGCTCGGTAGGCACACCGTCAGCGTCGATCTGGATAAGGACGGCCACTGTGCCGCCCGAACCGCCGCCAGTAATTTTGGCGCCAAAGAAGCCCTGCTCGGGACCGGCACTTCTGACGAGCGAGACAAGCAAGTCGGTTTCCGTGCTGCCCAGTCCGCATTTGCGAGTGTAGCTGCGGTGCGAGCCGTACATCAGGCGGCCGGCAGCGCGCATCGCGCGGGCTGCGCTGCCGGCGTCGTGCGCCGCCGCTCTACCTAGCAACTGACCGAACTGGTTTACACGCGCGTTCTCTTGAATCGGGTGCTCGGTGGCTCCCCTTACGGGGTACATCTCGTCGGGCGAAACAGTCGTTGCGGGGTCATCGGTGTTGCCCCATCTGTCCAGGAACGTGCTGCCCTTCAGGCGAAGTGGGAGCAACTGTCCGAGCTCCGCGCTCAGCTCTATTGGCGAGAGGTTTGCGAGGTAGCGGGCACGGTCGGGATCGCCGCCTTGGAGGCGCAGTGTTTCCTGTATGATGCGCTTACCCATGAAGGCGGCGCAGCGCACGCGCGGGTAGCGCACACCGCCCACAGCGTGTTTCACGCCCGAGTCCAGCCCGATGAAGGTGTAGCCCGGCGGCGGCGCATGCCAGCCGAGCACGTCGTGAGGCTGGCAGCGCAACTCAAGGAGGGCGCCCTGCTTGCCTAGCGTGCATGTCACCTGATCCATGATCCCGCAGGGCGCGCCGGCAACGCGATTCTCCACAATCTGGCATAGACTCGCCAGGCGCATCCCTGACACTGGCGCCCCGTAGGCGTCGACAATTGCACGCATGGCGGCTACTTCGATGGCGGCCGACGATGCAACGCCAGCGCCGAGAGGCACCGTGCTGCGTAGGAGCACATCGGCGCCGGTGGGGAAGCACTTCATCTCACCTTCAGCAAGCAAGACGAAAAAGGCTCCCAGCAGATATGCCGCCCAGCGGCGCTCAGACCGGAATAGCGACTGTACGTTTTCATACGACTTCAGAGAGGCGCCATGGTAGAAGTCCGCCAGCGTGATGGCGACTTCCGGCATCACCAAGCGCTCTACTTGTTGCCCAGTTGTGCGAACACGGAGCTGGCCATCAGCGCGCCGCTGCACAGCCACCACGGCAAGATCCCCAATAGTCGCCTCGAGGACGGTGGCGCCGGAGTAGTCAGCGATGCCTCCCATCACGTCCAATCTCCCAGGGGCGGCGGCGATTGTCGTTTCTAGGCCAGACTGGAGCCAGCCACGTCCTGAACAACGGAGCGCGGGCAATGCTGCCTTGATCGATTCGCTCACGGGCGCGGACTATAGCCGGTCAATCTGCCTAACGAGCGAGGACGTGGCGCAAGGTGGCGCGAAAGAAAGGCGAGGCCGCACGTGTAGCACACTCAGAGAAGCTGTAGGGCATAGTGGGCGCAGGGATCACAATAGGCATGCCGGGCGCAGTTGCGGCAGCTGAGCCGAGTGAAACTTCGTTGGTGGCTGCATGCCGTCAGGGGGACGCCCACGCTCTAGCGGCTCTGGTAGAACGCTACCAAACCGACGTCTTCGGCGCCGTGCTTCGCATCTGCCGGGATCGCGACCACGCCTTGGAGCTGGCCAACTCCATCTTCTACAAGGCGTACCAAAATTTTCACGCATTTGACGACACGCGCCCGCTGCGCCCCTGGCTGCTGCGCATCGCCACCAATGAGGCGTTGAACTGGCTGCGCTCGCGCCGGCGCGAGCGC
>Ga0136611_10000946_pt1 | contig 19822 bp, 20 predicted proteins | sample AntDrymUQ2232306_2_FD_106645 | JGI IMG/M metagenome (GOLD analysis project Ga0136611, IMG submission 106645) | Polar desert sand microbial communities from Dry Valleys, Antarctica - metaG UQ223 (23.06) | ecosystem: Environmental > Terrestrial > Soil > Desert | place: Antarctica: Dry Valley...
CTGCGTGAAGGCGGCCGACGAACTCCGGCGCGACTACGGCACCGAGTTCGACGTGATCGACCTGCGCAGCATCTTCCCCTACGACTGGGACATGCTCTCGCGCAGCATCGAGAAGACCGGCCGCGTGATGTTCGTCAACGAGGACACGGAGGTGACGAACTTCGGCGAGCACCTCCTGCGGCGGACGGTCGAGGAGCACTTCTACGACCTGCTCGTGCAGCCGCGCATTTTGCAGGGGAAGCACCTCCCCGGCATCGGGATGAATCAGGTGTACGAGGAGAACAGCGTGCCGCAGTTCGCCGAAATCCGCGACGCGATGCGCGGATTGGCCGCGGAAGCGGCGTGAGGGGAATTTTTCGGTAGAATTGAAGTCATTCGATTCTCATCTACAGAAGTTCACCATGCGGTTGATCCGAGACTCGATCATTCTTCTCGCACTCGCCTTCTCGATCGGCTGCGGGAAGAAACCGGATCCTGTGCCGACCGAAGGCGGAGCCTTTCCGAGCCTGCCGAGTACTCCGGTTGGCCCCCCGACTCTGCCGACCGCGCCATCGGTTCCGAAACCACCCGCTAACCCCGATTCGTACGGCGATCCGCTCCCGACCGGAGCGGTTCTGCGACTCGGCACGGAGCGCGGCAAGCCGGAGAAGGGCTGGGGCGGAACGATGCTGATGCCGGACGGCAAGCGGCTCTTCGCCAAGCACAGCCTGCTGCAAACCAGCTCGTACTTGCATTACACCCAGTATGCCGTGGACGGGATGAAACCGCTCGGAGAGATCGCCATCGACATCCCTTGGGGCGGTCAGATCGGCGAGATCCACTCGGTGTCGGGCGACGGAAAGCGCATGGCCGCCGTGAATATCAAGGACATCGAGGTCTTCGAGGTCGCCACCGGCAAGCGACTCTTCAAGCTGCCGCCTCCGAACTCGCGGGATTATCCGTTTCTCTCGCTCTCCGCCGACGGCAAGCGGGTGGCGGTGGGTGCATCGTTCAAGGGGACACCGGGCGATACGAAGCTGGAATGCACGGTGTGGGATGTCGATGGGGCTAAGGAAATCGCTCGGGTTGCGGTACCGCACTCCAAAGTCGCCGTCGTCCATCTCTCCCCGGACGGGAAAACGCTCGTTACAGCTGGCGGCTATGGGGATCCGGTGACCACCGCTCAAATCTGGGACGTGGATACCACGAAGGAATTGGCCAAACCGACTTGGCCAAAATCCTTCGGCGGTCTGTTCAGCCCCGATTCGCGGACCCTGGCCATCAACTCGTACATGCCTCCGCAAACTCTTCTGGTCGATTCGCGGACCGGCAAGACACTGCAGACGCTCGATTTGAGTATCACCGGCGGCGGGGCTCGCGCATTTTCCCCCGACAGCAAAGTCTTCGCGGCCGTCGGATCGAAGACGGGCCGCTGGGCCGTGGCGACGGGGGAAGCCCTCGATGTCAAAGCCCGCCCGGCCGAGTTGCCCGCCGATATTCCCGCATCATCCGCAGCGTTCGATGACGCCGGCCGCCTCATCGCCTTCGGCTACCGCGACAAGTTCGCTTACTGCTGGGATGCGCTGAACGGGAAGATCCTCGCCTTGCCCCCGACGGGCCATTCCGCACCGGTTCGCACCGTCGCGTTCACACCGGACGGGAAGCACATCCTCTCGGGAGGAAGCGACGGCGCGGTCTGCCGCTGGAATGCGGCCGACGGAAAACTGGTCGAAAAAATCATGCTGCGGAAGCCGGGCGAATCCCAGTACACGTCGGCGCACGTGACCGCCGACGGCCGGCGCGCCCTGCTGGGGTTGGGGGTCTACGATTTGGAGACCGGAAAGCAATCCGGCAAAATGGCGGACGGGCAGAGTTACTTCCCCACCAGCAACGGCGAGTTCATCGCCACCTTCGGCGGACTATTCAGCGACAAGAAAGCCGTCGCGGCAGTCTATTCCGCGGCCGACGGCAAGTCCTTGGGCAGCGTCGAACTTCCGGCGGGACTGAGCCGTGCGGGCGCAGCCTACAGCCCGAATCGGAAGTCGCTGGCGACGGCCCACACCAAGCAGAGCCCCGGCAACTCCTACGAAGCCGTAGTCATAGGCTGGGAGGTGGCCAGCGGTCGGAAACTGTGCGAGGTCGCACTCAAGAGGGGCGGTTCGATTGCGGGCATCGCCCTCGTCGGAGATCGGCAAGTCGTCGTGGGAACATGGATGGGGGGTCTGGCCCTGATCGACTTCTGCGACGGAGTCGCCGTCCGCGATTTCCCCGATCCGGATCGCGTCAACTGCCAAGCACTCACGGCGAGTCCGGACGGAAAGCTCGTCGCCGTCTGTCAAGATGCGAAGCCCCCGCTCGGACGGACCATTCGGATCTACGATGTCGCAACGGGCGAAGTCCGCCACACGATCCCCACTTTCGATAGTCGCAATTACGCCGTCCTGTCCGATACGCTCGCTCTGATGAATGCGAGTTCGACGCCTGCAATCATGGCCTTCTCCCCCGACGGCACACGATTGGCCGTACCCGCCCTCAGCTCCGTTCTCGTGTTCGACCTCACCAAGATAGCCAAGTGATTGCGCATCAGGTCCGTGGCCGTGGCGATCCGGCCCGCGCAATTCTGCCGGTCATGCCGCCGCACCTCCGCACTCGCGCCCGAGGCACGCGCGCAACAACCGATCCAGGAGGACTGCGGCGAGTTTGCCGGTCGGCAAGTCTCGGGATTCTGGTCAATGCGGGGGTTCCGCGGTGACGATGACAGGGGCGTACCGCATTCCGGGCCGCGCGCCCGCCGCAGATTCGCACTCCCCTCAGAATCGATCGTAACCGGAGATGGACGCCATGCTTCGCAGCCGCCTACTTCTGCCGATGCTCCTCGCCGGGCTAATCGGCATCCTCTGGGGCTGTGCCCCGGCCCCGCAACCCGTCGTCGCCGACAAATCGGTCGATGCCCGCGTCACCAAGCTCGAACGCGAATTGAAAACCGTTCAGGAATCGTCGGCCGCGCTCGCCGCGCAGATCAAGCAGGAACAGGCCCGCGTTCTTGAAGTGGAGAAGGAGCGCGAAGACTTGCGGGCGCAACTCAAGGCGAAACATGCCGAACGCGAACTCGTGCAGGCCCAGTACGACGGCTTCCGCAAGGGGGTGCGGGAATTGCTGACCCAAGCCGATGCCGCCGCGGCGCCGAAGCCGACGGGCGAGACGCCGCCGACGCAGCCGGTGGCCCAGAAGTAACAGGGATGGCGAACGAGAATTGAGCGAGCACCGGCGGGAGCCGGTGCTTTTTTCGTTGGGTTCGGCGAATAAGGTAGCTCGATCCTTCTTCGGAGAGGAGCGACGTATGCGGGCCGTGATCCTCGACATGCCCCAGCACTGGCTCGACGAGCGACGCCGCAGCGGCGCGGAGCGCTTCGACGAAATGTGGGAAGGAGTGCTCCACGTGTCCCCCAGCCCGAACCGCAGCCACCAAGAGCTGGTTCTGCAATTGGCCTCATTCCTGATGACGCACTGGGCCCGCCCCGCGCGGGGACGGGCGATCCACGAGATCAACGTCGTCCACCCGGACGACGAAGCCGATTGGATCAACAACTACCGTATCCCGGACATCGTGCTGCTGTCGCCGGATCGGCTCGCGTTCGACCGGAACACCTACATCCTCGGCGCGCCGCTGGTCTGCGTCGAAATCTGCTCGCCTCGCGACGAGAGCTACGAGAAACTCGACTTCTACATCCGCCTGGGCGTGCCCGAAGTTTGGATCATCGACCGCGATACGAAAGTGCCGACGCTGTTCGCGCTGATGGACGGCGCGTACCGCGAAGTGCGACCCGATGCCGATGGATGGGTTGTCAGCGCCGCCGTCGGCGCGCGGATTCGGGCGACGGCCGGTGCCCAACTCGCGATACGGCTCGATTCCGGCGCGAGCGCCGAAGTCCCCGATTGACGCTCAGCCGTACCCCAGCGCCGCGATGATATCGCCCCATTCGCCTGCGATGCGCGCCTTCTGCTCCGCCGTCAGTTCGTACTTGTTGGTCTCGTAATTCGAGCTGCGCTTCGCGTACTCGTCGAGCTTCGGCCGCGCACCGTCGAACCCGTCCAAACCCAATCCCGCATAAATGCCCTCCATGCCGCCGACCAAATCCTTCACGATCTCCTCGTAGCGCACCTCCACCAGGTTCCCGGCGGGGATCAGCCCCTTCGTCGCTTCGTAGCGCTCGTGGACAATCCGGAACTCGCGGTAGACCTTCGCTTCGAGCGCGGCCGTGCGCTTCGGCGTTTGGAAGCCGTGCCGCTTCGCCATCGACATCCAGAGGTTCACCGTGCTGGCGAAGAGCACGTGCGGGTCGCGGACGATGTGGACGAACTTCGCGTCCGGGAAGAGTTCCAGCAGCGCCGGCAGACGGGCCGTGTGCGGAGGCGACTTCAGCACGAGCCGGCGCGGATCCTTGTACGCCACGCTCTGGATGAACCGGAAAAACGTCCGCTTCCACGTCGCGAGCTCGCGCTCCGAGAGCCCGCTCAAATCGAGCGAACCCGGATGCAGCGGCGCATTGTTCGGGAACGCGAAGTCGGTGTAGGTGCTCGGCAACCCGAGCAGGGCGAGTGCGAACTCGTCTTCCTGCGGGCGATCCCACCCCGCGGCCATGTTGTCCATCGGCCGCTTGTCGGGCAGCAGGATGCCGCCGTACTTCTTGAACAGCCCTTCGGTGAGGAGGAAGTTGCACGGCTCGAAGCACTGCAGGGTCGTCGGCGAGGTGTGGCGCTCATCCAGAATCAGCAATTCGTGCAGCAGCGTGGTGCCCGTGCGCCAGTGGCCGAGCACGAAGATCGGCGGCTGGGCGATGGGCGTGCGGGCGATGCGGTCGCCGTGCAGACTGCCCTGGGACCAGCGCAGCAGCGTCTGTCCGAAGCTGACGCAGCTCACGATGGCGGCGATGTACCAGTACGGGGGTTCGACGCGGAAGCGGTTGCGGCCGAGGAGGCGGAGCCAGGCGAAGAAGTCGGATCCCTCCCAGACGCGCGGCGCCCAATCGCGATGCTTCGGCGGTGCGGGGCGGGGGTCGTTCGGCATGCGTTCAGTGAAGGGATTCGCGGGCGCGCAGGCAAGGTGAGGCGGGGAGCGGATCATCCCCTCGTCCGCAGGCCGTCGCGCCAGCTCGCGGAGAGGCCCGGTACCTCCGCGAGTTCGAGCGACGCGGCCGCGTCACTCCGTGCGGAATACATCACGGCGTTGGCGCGCCGGATCGTCCACTCGGGATTTGGCCGGCCGACCAATTCGAATTCCAGCCCCGCCGTCAGCATCCCGCCGCGCAAAACCCGCAGGTACCATCCGGTGCGGCCGGTGTCGATCACCGTCGCCGGGAGCGTCTTCACGCGCCAGCGTCGGGCCAGTTTCCAGCAGGGCTGCCGGGGCTGCGACACCTCGAATTCGACCGGCCCGGCCCGCCAGCGGTCGCCGATGCCGACGTCCGCTTCCGTCAGTCCTTCCACCGTGAGGTTCTCGCCGAAGGCGCCGAACGGCATCTCCGGAAATCCCAGCTCCGTCCGCCACGCGGGGTAGTGCTCCGCCGAGTAGGCGAGCACCGCTTTGTCCGGCCCGCCGTGATTGGCGCGGTCGGCCTGTTCGTCGCCGGCCACACCGAGGGTATCCACGGAAACCGCCCCGGCGACCGGCTCCTTGAAGAAGCCGGTCGTCCAAGGGCGATCCATCGCGTCCGGGGCACCGGACGTGCCGAGCGACCGCACCTCCGATATTTGGATGGACGCGATGCGCGGCATGGGTTACGCCTTGAGGTTGGCGAGATCCGCGCCGGAGTTGATGTGGAACGGCACGCCCGCGATCACGAGCGCCGGCAGCGTTTTGACTCCGCGTCGCCGAAGTGCTCGACGAGCTGGAGCGCATCCGGCTCGAATTCGCGCCCGGCGAGCGGCCCCGATCACCGTCACTTCTTCGCGGCGACGATGAACGGCCGGATGGCGTCGAGCGTCTTCGCGCCGATCCCTTTGACTTTCCGCAGATCCTCGATGCTCGCGAACGGGGCGTTCGCCCGGTATTGCACGATGCGCCCCGCGAGCGCCGGCCCGATCCCCGGCAGGCGCATCAGTTCCGCTTCGCCGGCCGCGTTCACGTCGATCTTCGCATCGGCCGTGTGGATCTTCGTGCCTTTGCCGGGAAGCGGAGGAAGCGGCACCGGCTTGCGTTCGAGTTTTTCGAGCGGTTCCTCGCCGGGGATGCTGAGGTTCAGCCACGGCTTCACCTTCTCGGTCGTCTTCGGGCCGATGCCGTGGACGTGCGTCAGTTCGTCGACGCTGCCGAACGGGCCGCGCTCGGCGCGGTGGGCGAGGATCGCATCGGCGCTGCTCGGCCCCAAGCCGGGGACTTGCAGCAGTTCGCTGCGGTCGGCCCGGTTGAGGTCGATCTGCCGGCGGGGAGGCGCTTCCTCGGTGGGCCGTGCGGACGTCGTCGGCCAGACGAGTCGATAGCCGGCGAAGACGCAGAAAATAATCACACAGCCAGCGAGTGCGGAGTGCGCCGCTTGGGATCGGGGCATCCCGGCCGACGGATTCGGAGGTGGCGGAGCGGCGTCCATACGTTCGGCGAGTTTAATCCTTCGGTAGCACCATCACAACGTACCGAGCCAGATTTTGCAAGGGGGGGCAGACTCCGAATGCCAGGGCGTCGGCGACATCGGCCGGAGCCGTGATCCAGCGCGGTGCCCGCACCCGGCGGATCATGCCGAAGAGCTGATGGCCGCGCCAGTGCAGCTTCGGAAAGTGAGTCCGCAGCGGCGCGAGATCGCGACGTGCGAGCGGTCGCTCGTCGGGCGTCCGGCCCTTGCCGGGATAGGGCAACCGCCGGCGGGCGAAACTCAGGAGCGGATTACCACCCCACGGTTCGCAAAAAACGGCGACCCCGCCCGGTTTCAGCACGCGGTGGAGTTCGGCGCCGGCCCGATGCAGGTCGAGGTGGTGCAGGATCGCGTTGCCCCAGACCGCATCGAAGGATTCATCCGGATACGGCAGATGCTCGGCATCGGCGGTGCGGAACTCGGCCGGCACCCCGTTGACAGCGGCGCGCTCCTCCGCTTCGGCGACGTAACCGGGGGAAAGGTCGAACCCGGAGACGCGTGCGCCGGCGCGGGCGAGCACCACCGCCGCCATCCCGTGTCCGCAGCCGTAGTCGAGGATGGACTTGCCGCGGACATCGCCGAGTTGGGCGAAAGCGGGGCGCACCCACGTTTCGTGATCGAGGTAGTCGGCGTCGGCGAAGCGCAGGTCGGCGCGACCGCTGCGGTAGCTCGCGCCGCGCTCCTCGGCCTGGCGGTCGTGAAACTCGCGCTCCGATCGAATCCGTTCGACTGTCGAGGGCATGGACGATCCGGGTAGCGGAAGTCGCCAGACTTCCGAGGCATCGGCAAGCAGGGAAGTCTGGCGACTTCCGCTACGAAGGTTCCTCACACCAGCCAGCCGCCCGTGACGGGCAGCACCTGCCCGGTAATGTACCCGCTTTCCTCACTGCAGAGGAAGAGCACTGCATTCGCTACGTCGGCCGGTTGGGCGAAGCGGCCGAGCGGGATCTGCATCAGGTACTCGGCGCGCACGTCCTCTTTGATGTCGCCCATCATCGAGGTCTCGACGACGCCCGGTGCGATGGCGTTCGCCGTGATCTTCCGCCGCGCCAACTCCTTCGCGAGCACGCGCATCATGCCGATGACTCCCGCTTTCGCCGCCGCGTAATTCGTCTGACCGGGGATGCCATGCAGCCCGGCGACGGAGGCGATGCTGACGATGCGGCCGCCGTCGCGCAGGATCTCCGCCCCGTATTTGCAGCAGTGGAAGACCCCCGTGAGGTTCGTGCCTACGACGCTGTGCCAGTCGTCGAGGGCCATCTTGCGAATGGTGCGGTCTTTCAGAATCCCGGCGTTGTTCACGAGGATGTCGATCCCGCCGTAGCCGGTTTGCACGCCCTTCATCATCGCTTCGATCTCACCCGCATAGCGCACATCGGCCGCGAACAATCGCACGCGCTCTGCGGGATACATCGCCGCCAGCGCCTCGGCATCGCTGCGGTTTTCGCCCGCGGGATCGTCGAAGTAATGGAGGATGCCGGTCGCCCCGGCGTCGAGGAAGCCGCGCAGGATGGCCGCGCCGATGCCGCGCGAACTCCCCGTCACGAGGGCGACCTTGCCGGCGAAATCGTAGCGGATCATGGGGCACCGTCGGGAGCGGGGAGGAGAGTCCGTATTTTAGCCCCATGCCGACGAACTTGCTCCACTTCAGCGACGTCCACTTCCCCGGCGCCCTGCGCGGCTGGAGCGCCCGCGACATCCTCAGCAAGAAGATGGTCGGCCTCTTCAACGTGAAGTTCATGGGCCGCGGCCGGAGTTTCCTCCGCGCGAAGCGCATCGTCGAAGCGATCCTCGCCGATGCGAAGGCCGACCCGCCCGATGCGCTCGTCTTCAGCGGCGACGCCACGATGCTGGCGATCCCGCACGAGTTCGTCCACGCCGCCGAGACCCTCGGCGTCTGGGATTCCGACCTCCCGCCTGGCATCGCGGTGCCGGGCAACCACGACTACTACACACCTTACGCCGGGCGCTCCGGCGGCTTCGAGAATGCGTTCGCCCCCTGGCAAGTCGGGGAGCGGATCGCGGGGCACCACTACCCGTTCGCCCGCCGCGTGGGGCACGTCTGGCTCATCGGCGTCAACAGCGCCCACCAGCGCCACCGCATCGGGGCCAGCGGAAAAATCGGCGCCGCGGAGTTGCTACGCCTGCGCGAACTCTGTTCGCGGCTCTCGCCGGGGCCGCGCATCCTCGTCACGCACTACCCGCTGCGGAAGGCCGACGGCGGACTCGAAGGGCTCTCCCATCGGCTGCGCGACCACGCCGCCGCGCTCGAAGCCGCGAAGGACTGCGGCATCGGACTCTGGCTGCACGGGCACATCCACCATCCGTTCGTGCTGACGCCCGGCCCGGCAATTCCATTCCCGGTCATCAACGCGGGCAGCGCGACGCAGGAGAAGCACCACGCTCACAACCGGTATTCCATCGACGGGTTCAACTTGACGATGGTGCGGAGGATTTACGATCCGGACGCGCACGCCTTCCGGGATGACGAACGGGTGGAGATGGAATTGAGGGAGCCGATGGCGGGCGCGGGATAACCATCAGTTGCAAATCGGAAAACCCCGACGGCGATCGCAATTGAACCCTCCCCTCTCCGAAGCGGCCGCTTCGGAGAGGGGGGGTAGGGGTGAGGTCTGCGGCGTGCCGCGCGGTCGCGAACACCTTGCAGGACGGCCCGCCGTCGCTAATCTACGCACTGGACGCCCGCGGGTACTCCGAACTCTTCCGCCCTCCGGCCCGTCATGGCGCTCACCCTCGAACAGTACGCCCTCGACCACTTGGACACGCGCGGCCTCCCGTGGCCCGCCATGCCGAAGGTCGAAGCGCCCAAAGCCAAACCGAGCCTCGCGAAGCTGCCCGTCCGCGCCGTACTCTGGACCGTCTACGGAACGCTCGTCGCCATCCCGACGGGCGAACTGCAATTCGAAGCGGGCCTCGGTTTCGTCACCGATGCGGCCTTCGAGAAGACGATCCTCGAATTCAAGATGTGGAATTCGATGAGCCGCAAACCGGGCGCCCCGTCGGCCTACATGAAGGAGCTCTTCAAGAAGGCGCTCGACAACCTGCGGCTCGCGGGCAGCGGCGGCGAGCGCCATCCGGAAATCCTCGCCGAGCGCATCTGGGACGAGATCGTGAAGAAGCTGATGACGAAGGAGTACAAGATCGACGCGGCGCAGTACGGCGGCCAAGCGGAGTTCGTGAAAAAGGTGGCTTACTTCTTCCATGCGAGCATCCAGGGCACCGGCTGCTACGCCGGCGCCGCGGACACCCTGCGGATGATCGCCGACCGCGGACTCAAGCAGGGGCTGCTCGCGGACGGCCAGTGCTTCACGCCGGTCCAACTCCGGCGCGGCCTGCGCGCGCAGGACTCGACGCTCGACTTCAACGCCGTGCTCCCCGGCCCGCTCCGCATCCTCTCGCACGATGTGAAGGCGAAGAAACCGTCGGACGCGCTCTTCGGCGCCGCCGTCGCGGCGCTGGCCGCGCGCGGCGTCCCGCCGTCCGAGACCCTCCACGTCGGATCGAGCTTGACGCGCGACATCGCCCCGGCCAAGAAACTCGGTATGAAAACGGCGCTCTTCGCGGGGGACAAAGCCTCGCTCGCCGCGAGCGCCGAAGGCTTGAAGGACGACGCGACGCGGCCCAACGTGCTCATCACGGAACTGCCGCAGCTGCTCGACGTGATTTCGTAATTCCGAGAATGGAGTCCGGGGAATGCGCGCGATTGAAGACCTGCCCGACCTCGACCCGCTGAACTTCGACCTCACGAAGGTCGTCGCCGATCTCGACGCCATCCGGAAGGTGAACCCGCACCGCCACGACTTCGAGATGCTCACGGCCGTCGTGTACGTGGATACCGCGAAGCACGTCGTCGTCGGCTACAAAGACGTGAAGGAGACCGACTTCTGGGTGAAGGGGCACATGCCCGGCTTCCCGCTCATGCCCGGTGTGCTGATGCTCGAAGCCGCCGCGCAGCTCTCGGGCTACTACACCGTCGCCGAGGGGTTCGTGAAGGATGCGCTCATGGGGTTGGGCGGCATCGACGGCGCGAAGTTCAAGCGCATGGTCCGGCCCGGCGACCGGCTCGTCATCATCGGCCGCGGGCTGAAGCTCGACCGCCGGCTGACGCGCTTCTTCCTCCAGGGGTACGTCGGGTCGGAGTTCGTCTTCCAGGCGACCGTCACCGGCGTGCCGCTGAAAGCGGCGAGTTGAACACCGGGCGAGCCGACCCTGTCAAGGGTCGGGTGGTTCGCCCATGAGGAACGATGCGGAACGGAAATTCACTTCACCCGACCCTTGACAGGGTCGGCTCGCCTACTGATGCCGGAGATCCCGAAGTTGCGGAAGACGAAGCGGCTCGACCGCGCCGAACTCGCCCCCTACATGCTCGACGTGCCCGGCGAGTGGACGATGGCCGGCCGACCGCTCGACCCCGTCCCGTGGTCCGCGATCTTCCCGCTCGATCAGCCCGTCGAACTCGAAGTCGGCTTCGGGAAGGGGCTGTTCCTCGCGAACTCGGGCATCGCCCGGCCCGACACGAACTTCTTCGGCATCGAGATCGTGCGGAAGTACCAGCTCTACGCGACCGAGCGGATCGCCCTGCGGAAGCTGCCGAACGTGCGCACCTGCTGCGCCGACGCGAAGCGCATCCTGAGCGAGGCCGTGCTTCCGGGCAGCGTGAGCGTCGTCCACGTCTTTTTCCCGGATCCCTGGTGGAAGAACAAGCACAAGAAGCGGCTGCTCTTCACGGACGAGTTCGCGCGGTTGGTCGTTCGCGTGCTGAAGCCGGGCGGCATCCTGCATTTCGTCACGGATGTGCAGGACTACTTCGAGATGGTGACGGAGCTGCTGCGCGGGGTGCCGGCGCTCGTGCCGCTGCCGCCGCCGGCCGAGAATGCCCCGCAGCACGACATGGACTACCTCACGAACTTCGAGCGCAAATTCCGGCGGGAGGGTCGCCCGATCCACCGCAGCCGGTACGAACTGCGGTCGGGTTCGGAGTGACGCTCTCGTTGCCGACGCTCTGGATTTGAATGCCAGGCCGGCCTTCGATTCTCCGCCCCGAAGGGGCCGCCGGATGTAGCGACCGTGCGGAAGTCTTCTCCGAACACGATGGAGGCCGGTGTGGAACCGGGTTAAGGTAGGCCGATTCCGGTCGCGGAGTAGCGGGGGGTCTGTCCGGCACTTTCCCCCCACCCAGCGCCGGACAGACGTGCAAAATTCCGGACAGAGATGCAAATCGCCGGACAGACGTTGCGCTGCAAAGACTTGGGCGAAGGAGAAAAATGGGTCGGGCGGAAAAACAAGACCGACGCGATTCGGTTATCACATTGGCTGTGGCGAATGAAGCGCGGATCGCTGTGATTCCCTCACCACCTCGCTGGAACCCCCTTGAGCAGCAAGTCTGTCCATGAATTCAGGACGCGTCCAGCGGGGGGGGCCGCTGGACAGACGCGGATCGCCCTATTTCGTCGGCGAATACTCGGTCGCTTTCAGGAAGACCGACTTCACCCCGTCCTTGACGGTCAGCGAGCCGCCGCCCTTCTCTTCGGACGCGGTGCGGGCCTTCACCCAATCCGTGTCGAGGCGGAACGCGTCGAACGACTTCTTCGCACCTTCGGGGCTGGCGTGCGTCAGGAAGTAGACGAGCATGACGTCGTCGCCTTTGTTGCCCTTCGCGTAGTTCCAGTAGGCCCAGTTCGCCATGCCGTGCTTCTCGAAGAGCTTGAGCGTGTGATCGCGGAAGCGGGCGTTGAGGTTGTCGAGCTTGCCTTCCGTCGCGGTGTAGGTGCGCAGTTCGAAGACGCGCTCGTGCTGACCCGCGCCGGCCTTGATCATCGGCGAGTAATCGGTCGCGGTGAGGAACAGCACGTCGGCCTTCGCGACGAGCTTGCCGTCTTTCTCGGATTCGTCGCGGACCTTCACCCAATCGGGATCGGCGCCGAAGGCTTTGAACGATTCGTCGCGGGCGGCTTTGTCTTTGTGCGCGAGCAGCAGGAAGAAGCGGGCATCCTTCGGATCGACGGGCGACCAGACGCCGAGGACGGTCATGCCGTGCTTTTCGAGGAGCTTGAGGCCCGCGTCTTTGGTGCGCTTGTGGATGGCGTCGAGCTTGCCTTCGGCGGCGGTGTAGATGCGGAGTTCGAACAAGCGGGTCTCCTTGTGGGCGGGCTTGTCGTCGGCGGCGCGGGCGGCCGGGAGGGCGAAGGCCAGCAGCGCGGCGAGCAGCGGCAAACGGAACATGGCGTCTCCAGAAGCGGGAAAGGGAGAGCCAGTTTATCGGAAACGGGGGCGCGTTCCATTCGCGGCGGAGGGGGCTGCTGACGGTCAGGTATCGAATGCCAGCAGCTCGCCATGCCGTTCCGATCGGTTTTCGCTCCGAAGGAGCGGCCGGTGTTCGAGCGGACTTCGAGTTTTGGAGCGACTGGTGGATTGCCCGACCCCGGAGGGGTTCCGGAGATTAGCCGGTGGTCAGGTCGCGAATGGCATCTGCGCGAATTCTTCGCCCGCAGGGCGAGCGAGCGTAGCCTGGGACTTCAGTCCCAGGCGTTCCTACCGGAGAAACGATGCACGACCGGGGTTGAAACCCCGGTCTTGCGATCGTCTGGATCGTCCATCCGCTCAACCGCGAGATCCAAGCCTACACGGCGGGTGGCGTGCGCCTCTTCACGGAATCCGACACGCTCGACGCCGCGCCGGTGCTGCCCGAGTTCCGACTGCCCATGGCGGAACTGTTCCGGATGCCCACAGTCACGGATGCGGCCAAGAAATCGTGATGCGCGAGACGGGGCCGGGGAGTTGCAGCTTCAGAAAGGGGATGGGGTCGGCCGAGTCGGGGTCGGCGGCCGGGGTGATGTTCATCGGGGCGACTTGCAGTTCCTGCTGGTGGTGCAGGCTGAGGCGCAGCCAACCCGAGTCGTCGGGGGCCGCGTCGGTCAGCACGATGCGGCCGCGATCCATCTGGGTCACGGTCGCGCGGCCGCTCAGCACATAGGCGCGCGGCCGGGTCAATTCGATCAGCACGCAGTCGCCGCCGGCGAAATACCGACCGAGCACGATCGCATTCGGATCGGCCGTCCAGAATGCGGTGCTCTCCGGCGCGCGGCAGAGCACCCAGCCGATGTTGTAGCGCGTGCAGTAGGCCGCGCGGTCGGCGGGCGTCCACTCGGCGAAGGCTTTGCCCCGGAGTTTGCCGGCTTTCATCCCGCAGGACATGTGTTCGATGTTCCCGTCCGGATCGAGGCCACCGATGCAGTAGCGATCCCCAGGCATCCCGAGTAGCACCGGCCAATTCCATCCCGCCTGATCCGTCCCGCCGTCTTCGATGAGCAAGCGCGCTTCGGGGGTCGTCGCTTGGCGGATGGCGTCGATCAACTGCTGCTGCGCCGGGGTCGGCCCGAGTTGCAGCGGTTCGACCGTGAGGCCGATGCCGAACCACGCCGCGAGGAAGGGGAGCGCCGAGGCGGCGACCAAAATGGGATTCCCGGCGCGGATGCGCTGCAAGCCGTGGCCGGCGGCGTAGGCCGCCGGGATCGCCGCGAGTGCGGGCAGCGCCGCGCCGACCGATGCGACCGACCGCGCCGCGATCCACGATTGCCCCAGCCGGGCCGCGACGAGGACGCTGAACCCGGCCGCCAGGAGGAGCCAGACCGACACCATCCGCCCGTGCCGGGCCATCAGCACCGAGCCGGGGATCGCGAGCAGCGCTAGCCCCACGCCGAGCGGGCCGAGTAGATCGGTGTAATCCCCGAAGTTTCCGATGATCCGCGAAACGTCGGGGGCGCTTTCCGCCTCGCCCGGCGTCGGCTGGCGCAGCCACCAGAAGCGGCTCCAGTCGGCGAGCCACCAGAGGTTCGGCGCGACGCCGACGGCGAGTACCGCGAGCAGTCCGAGGTGCCAGGCCAACCCGTGCTGCGGGGCCGACGCGAAGTAGTAGACCGCGACCATCGGCAGCACCCCGAGCCAGCCGACGGGGTGGACGTACCAGCCGACGAGCGAGGCGAGGGCCATCAGGCACCAGCCCGTGAGGCCGGGGTCGGCGGCGTAGCGCGCCAGGCCACCGGCGAAGGCGAGCCACGCGAGGCCGAGGATCAGCCCGTCGATCTGCCCCGCGTCGAGGAGCGCCCGCACGCCCGGCGACCACCACACCGCGCAGCCGACGACCGCCGCCAGACAGGCGACCGGAGCCGGCAATCCGAAGCCGCGACCGGCGCAGGCGAAGGCGAGCGGCACCGCCGCGCAGACGAGGAACAGTCCGAGCTTGTACGCGGCGGCGGGCGTGCGCCGGGCGAACGCGTAGACGGAGACTTCGGCGGGCCGCGAGCCGGGATCGAAGACGGGCGTCTTCGGGTAGCCGGCTTGGAAGTGCGGATCGTAGCAGGTGACGGCGCTCGCTTCGCGGAAGGTCGCCGCGCCGAGCATCCCGTGGTAGAGGTGCAACGGATGCCGGCCGTCGAGGATCGGGCGGTCGTCGTTCAATCCGGAGGGCGATCCGAACAGCCCGAGCGCGAGGGTTCCCTGCCCGACGACGATGGCGGCGAGCGCGGTGAACCAGAGCGGTCGGGAACGGAAACCGAAGTCGAGCATCCGTCGCGCATCCTTGCGGGGAAACTCCTGCGCGGGAGCCTACCCCGTCGGCCGATTGCGGACAAGGCGGGTTGAGCCGCACCCCCGCCCGACTCGGGCTTGCCCGGCCCTCCCGCATTGGGTATCCCTCCGGGTCGATCGCGTTCTGCCGTCGCCGCCGAGGATTCCAGCATGTCCGCCACCGCCGCGCCCGCCGCCCCCGCCAAGAAGGGCTTCGGAATCGTCAAAGCCGCCATGGGGGGCTTCGCCGGCCTCGCCGCCGGGGTCATCGGCGTCTACGCCACGGCCCTCGTCGATCAGGTCGCGAAGCCGGGCAAGCCGGTCGCGAACTTCGCCGTGGCCGCCGACGGGTTGCGCGTGAACTTCCAGAATCAGGCGACCGGCCAGACCGGCTGGTGGGACTTCGGCGACGGCTCGCCGCTGGAACCCTTCGAGCCGGAGAAGAGCGTCGAGCACACCTACGCGAAGCCGGGCAATTACTCCGTGAAGCTCACGGTGCGGAACTTCCTCATGGAGGAGAACGACCGCAGCGTCCCCGTGAGCCTCGCGGCGGGCGCGGCCGATTCGACCCCGAGCATCAGCGACTTCACCGTCGAGCCGATCGGCGGTTTGGCCACGGCCCCGGCGACGTTCCGCCTGCGCGGCGAGGTGAAGAACGCCGAGCGCGTCATCTGGGATTTGGGCGGCGACAAGCTCGAAGTGACCGACTCGCCCGGCTCCTTCGAGAAGCTCATCGTCATCGAGCGCGCCGGCACGTTCCCGATCCAGCTGATCGGCCTGACCGGCAAGACGCCCGTCCGCAAGACGGCGATGGTGAAGGTCGAAGCGCCCGCGAACGGGGCGCTCTCCGTGGTGCTCCGCGTCACCGACGCCGGCACGCAGGTCGAGCGCCGCGAATTCCCGGAGACGGTCTCGCTGCCGATTCCCGCGAAGGACGCCAAGCCGATCGAGCGCGTGCTAGCCGCGAAGCCCGGCTACAGCATCGCCGGGGCCAAACTGGGCGCGGTGAAATCGGCGGCCGCGAAGAACCTGAAGATCGAAGTCGCGGCCGACAAGAAGAGCGCGAAGCTGACCGGCGAATGGGCCGGCGTCGGCGACTCGGCGCAGAAGGCATCGGGCGGCTCGGACGTGATGGTGCCGGTGATCCTGATTCAAGAGAAGGCGACGGCCGCGACGCTCCCGACCGAGACGTTCGCCGCGGCGTTCACGGGCGAGGGCGGCTTCGTCATGGCGAGCGCGGAGAACCCGACCCGTTCGGCGCTGCTGCCGCTGCCGAGCGCGCCGGCCGGGTTCGTCGGCGCGCAGCGGAAGATGCAGCTCGAAATCTCGGAGATGGTCGGCACCCGCACTGCCAAGATCGGCGTCGTGGACGATCTGAAACTGCCGCTGCGGGCGACGATCACGTCGGCCCTGACGAAGCAGGTCTACATCATCGAAGCGAGCCTGCAGAAGAACGGCTCGCTCCGCGTGGTGCTGACGCCGGTGGCCGCGAATCGGCTCTGAGCGACGATCCGATCACTCGGCGCGGCCCGATCCGGGCTTCGCCGACCAGAGCCAGTCGAATCCTTCGGGCTTCAGCGCCGCGTGGATTTCGCTCGCGTGGACGGAGTACCCCTTCCCGAGCGCGGTCGCGGCGGCGAGGCCGATGACCCGCCCTTCGCCGTCGAGCAGCGGCCCGCCCGAGCGGCCCCGCGCCTGCGCTTTGTCCGCCTGCCAGAAGAATGCGACTCCGTCGTCGCGGCGCACGGCCAACCGCTTCCCCGCAATGGTCTCCCGTTCGCAGGTCGGCGGATTGCCCCGCGAGCAGCCGACGGACAGGCCCTCGAACGGAAAGCGCTTCGCGTGCTTGCCCGGCGGGACGAGCGGGAGGATCGCGACGGCGCGATCCTTCTCCACCGCGACTTTGAAGAGTGCGAAGTCGGCGACGGGCCGGCGGAGCGCGGCCTTCGCCCCCGTCAGCGCGAACGCCGGTTCCGGAGCTCAGTCCGCGAAGAACTCGAACTTCAGCGCGGTCGCGTCCGGGCCGCCGGCGGCGTGATCGGCCGTCAGCAGGTAGAGTTCGCCCTCCTTGCGGCCGATGACGACGGCGGAGGCCGTCGCGCGATCGCCGGCGCGCATCCGCGCCGTGGCCGCGAGCGCCCGCCGCTGCACCGGCACCGCCGACTCGGCGACCGTCGGTTCCGGCCCGGCGGCCGCGCTCAGCGCGAGGAGGATCAGAGGTGAGGGATGCATGAAGATGGCTCCGTCAACGCGGTGGCTTCCGTCCCAAACCTTTGCAGTCGGCACAAGGCCTTTGCACCTTCCCCGACCGATTGGCCAGCCACACCCAGCCGACGCCTTCGCCTCCGCAACTCCAGCACAGAGCGGGCTTGGGCGCGGGGTCGATTCCCCGAGCGGGTTCGCGGGATTTGCGGGCGGATGCGCCGTACATCGCCAGCCCGATGACCGCGATCATGGCCCCGGCGCCGAGATACTCCAGGATCGAATCGGTGGATTGAGAACGGCCGGTCGCAGTCGCGGGGAGCGGGACGGTTCGCGTGAAGTGCTCGGGTGCGCTCGGGCGGAACGACCCGCGCGTGGGCGGAGTGGAGGGCCTGCCGAGCTGGGCGCAGGCGGTCTCCGGGAGCAGGGAGAGCAACGAGAGGACGCCGTATCCCAACTTCCACGCAGGCATGATCCGCCCCTCCCCGCGGCCGATCGCCCCCGCTCACCGGTTCTTGCCGGTGAACTGGCCGTGATCGACCTGAGCCGTGAAATTCTTGCGGCAAGCGTTGCAGGAGATGACCTGCCCGCCCTGCGACGTGGTGATCGTGTAAGTCCCGACCGCCCCGCACTTGGGGCACTGCGTCGTACCGGTCCCGTAAGCCATCGCCGTCTCCTCGTCGGTGCCGCGAATGGGTTGAGAGTCATGGCGAGAACCGTTCCCGCCCGCCGCTCTTGCGCGGCGACGGATTCGCGTAGGAGTCCCCGCGCACCGTCACCGCACGCGGTAAAGGGCGACCCGCACGATCGGCCCCTCTTGCCGCTGCACGGCGACATTGCCGTATTGATACTGGCTCCGCACGGGCAGCGCGGAATTCCATTCGCGGGCGCTGTGGAATACGCAGCGGGATGAAATCGGATGCCGGGAAAACGCGGGGTCGAATCCTTCGGCGACCAGCACCCAGTCCCCCGGCGAAACGGCGCTTTCGGGGGCGATCAGCCGCTTCATGCCGAGCCGGTCTCCGTAGAACTCGAACGCCCCGTTGCCGAAATACCAGATGCCCGCCGGCCCGTCCTTCCGGCATTCCCCGGCGAGGTCGCGGGCCATGACCTTCTGCCCGTAATACCAGTTGAAGTCCACCGCGAACAGCAGAAGCCCCAGCAGGAAGTTGAATCCCACGATTCCCCAGATCAGTCCGGGCCGGCTCCCGCACGTCCGCGCCGCCTGCCGGCAGACCAGCAGCATGCCGATTACGGCGACGCCCAAGATGCGCCGGGCGGCGGGGTAGGGACTGAGGGCGAAGTACCCGGCGATTTCCAGCAGCAGCCAGAAGATCAGGAAACCGTCCACCGAGGAGTACCACCGGCCGGCGGGGAGTCCACCGGTGTCGAGCGGCCGGCGGAGGAGCCGGTACGCGACGATCGTGAGGGCCACGAACTGGCCGAACCCGATGAGTTCGAACAGCAGCCCGACGAGCGTGGGCGAGGGGTTCACGTGCTGCGAGTCGCGGAGCCATTCGTATGCCGCATTCGGCGGGACCGCGACCGCGCCGAAGACCAGCGCCACGAGTCCCGCGACGGCCCAAATGACGCGCGCCGACCGCCCTAGCGCGGCGAGGGCGAAGGGGAGGCCGGCCGCGATCGTGCTGCCCACGTAGCCCAACAGGGGCATGACCAGCCCGAATTTCGCCGAGGGGGGCTCCCGGAATTGCATGCACCCGAGCCAGAAGTGGGAGTCGCCGTACCTCCGGGCGACGAGCGCTTCCCAAGCGACGAACAGCAGCCCGCAGAGCGTCGAGGCGAGCAGGCCGAGCCGCCACTTCCCGGACTGGAAACCGTAGAGGAGCATGACCGCGGGCGCGACGAAGGCCGTGTATTTCGTCTGCGCGGCGATCCCCGCGATGACGCCCGCGGCCAGCGCCGCGGCCGGCGAATTCGAGTCGCAGGCGCGCAGGAAGAGCAGCACTCCCAGCAGACCCAGCGCGAGGGCGGGGATGTCCAGCATGAGGTTGACGCAGGGGAGGACGGTCCCCGACAGGGCGACGAAGCAGACGAACGGCAGTTCCAGTCCGCGGGCGAACCGGCGCCCGAGCGCATGCAGCGCGAACACCAGCAGGAGGTTGAACGGCAGGAGCGCGAGCTTCCACAGGATCGGATCCTGCCCGAACAGCCGCACCGACGCGGCCCACCAGTAGAGCATGACGGGCGGGGCGAGGATCGTGTTGGCGTCCTGCACCCCCCAGGCCCGAAAGCCGTACGGATCCGGCGGGTGCTCCGCGATGTGGACGGCGAACAGGTAGTAAACGGAGTCGTCGACGGTGAGGGGCTTGAACGCGTTCAGCCCCGTGACGAACAGGCCGAGGGCGACGAGGATCCCCGCGGCCCTCGCCCGGCCGACCGCTTCCTGCCCCATGCCCCGACCCCGCCTC
>Ga0136611_10000947_pt1 | contig 19809 bp, 13 predicted proteins | sample AntDrymUQ2232306_2_FD_106645 | JGI IMG/M metagenome (GOLD analysis project Ga0136611, IMG submission 106645) | Polar desert sand microbial communities from Dry Valleys, Antarctica - metaG UQ223 (23.06) | ecosystem: Environmental > Terrestrial > Soil > Desert | place: Antarctica: Dry Valley...
GTCGCCACCGACCTGCTCGCGCTGACCCTGCTCAAGCCGCCGGGCGAGATGGGCGCGGACATCGTGATCGGCAACACCCAGCGCTTCGGCGTGCCGTTCGGCTTCGGTGGCCCGCATGCCGCGTTCATGGCCTGCCGCGACGCCTTCAAGCGCTCGATGCCGGGCCGCCTGATCGGGGTGTCGATCGATGCCGAAGGCGGCATGGCCTATCGCCTCACCCTGCAGACCCGCGAGCAGCACATCCGCCGCGAGAAGGCGACCTCCAACATCTGCACCGCGCAGGTGCTGCTGGCGGTGATGGCGTCGATGTACGCGGTCTACCACGGGCCGGACGGTTTGACCCGGATCGCTTCGCGCGTGACGCGGATGACCGCGATCCTCGCAGCCGGCCTGCGCGAGCTGGGGCACGCGACTGTGCACGCGACTGCCTTCGACACCCTCTGCATCGAGGCCGGCGATAACGGCTCGGCGATCCTTGCGCGCGCCCAGGCCCATCGCGCGAACCTGCGCCTGCGCGGCAACGGTTCGCTGTGTATTTCGCTGGATGAAACCACCACGCGCGCCGACCTCGAATTGCTGTGGCGGATCTTCGCGAGCGACGACGCCGCGCTGCCTTCGATCGATGCGCTCGATGCCAGCGTACCCTCGCTAATTCCGCAGGCGCTGCAACGCACCAGTGCATTCATGACCCATCCGGTGTTCAACACCCACCACAGCGAACACGAAATGCTGCGCTACATGCGCGGGCTAGCCGACAAGGACCTGGCGATGGATCGCACCATGATCCCGCTCGGCAGCTGCACCATGAAACTCAATTCCACCGCGGAGATGATCCCGGTGACCTGGCCGGAATTCGGCGCCATCCATCCGTTTGCGCCTGCCGCACAGACCACGGGCTACAAGGAGCTGATCGAGGGCCTGGAAGCCATGCTGGTGGAATGCACCGGTTATGACGCGGTCAGCCTGCAGCCCAACTCTGGCGCGCAGGGCGAATACGCCGGCCTGCTGGCAATCCGCGCATACCACGCGTCGCGCGGCGACACCAGGCGCGACATCTGCCTGATTCCCGAATCCGCGCATGGCACCAACCCTGCGTCCGCGCAGATGTGCGGGATGCAGGTGGTAGTGACCAAGTGCGATGCGAACGGCAATGTCGATCTCGACGACATCCGTCGCAATGCGGAGAAATATTCCGAGCGTCTCGCCGCGCTGATGATCACCTACCCGTCCACGCATGGCGTGTTCGAGGAAGACGTGGTCGCGATCTGCGACATCGTCCACCAGCACGGCGGACAGGTGTATACCGACGGCGCCAACATGAACGCCTTGGTGGGGGTGGCCAAGCCGGGCAAATGGGGCTCGGACGTATCGCATCTGAACCTGCACAAGACTTTCTGCATTCCGCACGGCGGCGGCGGTCCTGGCGTTGGCCCATGCGCGGTCAAGGCTCATCTGGCGCCGTTCCTGCCCAAAGCTTTGCAGGCCGATGGCTTCCTCACCGAAGGCGTGGGCGACGGCCCGATGGTCAGCGGCGCGACCTACGGCAGCGCCAGCATCCTGCCGATCAGCTGGATGTACATCGCGATGATGGGCGCCGACGGCTTGCGCAAGGCAACGCAGGTCGCGTTGCTCAACGCCAACTACATCGCCAGCAAGCTCCAGCCGCATTACGAGACGCTGTACACCGGCCGCAACGGGCTGGTGGCGCACGAATGCATCCTCGACCTGCGACCGATCAAGGACGCGACCGGCATCAGCGCAGAGGATGTGGCGAAGCGCCTGATCGACTTCGGCTTCCACGCGCCGACGCTGAGTTTCCCGGTCGCCGGCACGCTGATGGTGGAACCGACGGAGTCCGAATCACTGCACGAGCTCGACCGCTTCATCGACGCCATGATCCAGATCCGCGAGGAAATCCGCATGGTCGAGCGCGGCGAGCTGGACCGCGATGACAACCCGCTCAAGCACGCGCCGCATACCGCTACACAGGCTGCTGCCGCGGAATGGACCCATGCCTACAGCCGGGAGCTTGCGGTGTTTCCGCTGGCCACACTGAAGCAGCAGAAGTACTGGCCGCCGGTCGCCCGCGTGGACAACGTGTATGGCGACAAGAACGTGTTCTGCAGCTGCGTGCCGATCGGTGATTTCAAGGGCGAACCGGAAGCCTTCAGCGAGCCGATGGTGGCTTGAGCGAGCGTTCCACGGTCTTTGACTGCCCCGGTGTGCCGGGGGGGTGTTCCGTCACGAGGCATTAACGTCTAGATTAGTGGCAGGGCGACCTTGCCGCGGCTGTTCCGAGGGGGAACAACAGCGCATTCCGCAATCGCCGATCCGCAAGGATCGGTCAGGGCCGCCGTTGCCGTCATCTGCTCCCGGGGAGGAAATTCCATGCCAGTCCGCACGATGCCCATCTTCAGCCGCCTTTGCCTTGCCCTGCTCGCCACGCTGGCGCTGCCCGCAATGGCGCAACAGGCCAACACCCCCGACGCGCCTCCCGCTGCAGGCGTCAGGACCCTCGACCGTATGACGGTGACGGGCTCGCGGATCAAGCGCACGGATTACGAGGCAGCACTGCCGGTCACCATCATCCAGAGGGCCGAAATCGACGCTCAGGGCATTACTTCAGCCGAACAGCTGCTTCAGCAGCTGAACGTCGCCAGCAATGGGCCTGACAGTCTGGCCGCCAACAGTGGCATCGCGCCGCCCGGCACGCGGGGAAACAACGGCGTATCGGGCGCCAACTTGCGCGGGCAGGGAGCGGACTCAACCCTGGTGCTGCTCAATGGCCGTCGCGTGGCCGCGCACGGCCTGGCCGGGCAAGTGGTGGACCTGAACTCGATCCCCTTCGCCGCCATTGAGCGCGTAGAGGTGCTGCGCGACGGCGCTTCCGCCATTTACGGCACCGATGCCATCGGCGGCGTCATCAATTTCATTACCCGCAACAATTACCAGGGCGTCTCGCTGACTGCGGGCGCCGACGTGACTCAGGAAGGTGGCGGCAACATTTACCAGGCCAGCATCCTGGGTGGCACCGGGGATCTCGACAGCGATCGATGGAATGTCTGGGGTGCCGTCAATCTGAAGCGAAATGAAATCCTCCGCGGCAACCAGCGCGATTTCGCCAACAGCTTCCAGCCCAATCGCGGCCTCTCGCCGGATTCTCGCGGCACGCCGTTTGCCACCGTCGTCAACGCCACCAACAGCCTGATCGGAGGCGGGCTACGCGATCCGGCCAGCACGCTTACCAAGACCTCGATCAATACGCTCGACCTGCCCGGTGGTGCCGGCTGCGAGAACGGCGGCGACATGATGGGGCCGTACGACGACCGGATCTGGGCCTTCCCCAGTGCTAGCTTCGCGTGCGCATGGGACTACGGCCGCGCGCGCACGATCCAGCAGCCGGTGGAGACGCTCCAGGCGATCGGTCGCGCCACCATCAAGGTCGGGGACAATCACGAATTCTTCGCCGAGTTCATGGGCTCGAAGGTCACCTCGAAGCGCCAGTTCGAAGCCCAGCAATTCGCTACCAGCGTCAATGCCGGGGCGACTGCGCTCGACGCCTACGAATTGAATGCGAACACCAAAGCCAATTACGACCCGATCTACAACGCGCTGTTGGCCTATTTCGGCGCCCAGGCCAACCTCGTCTACGGTCGCCCGATCGCCTACCGTTGGCGCTGCGAAGCATGCGGCCCGCGTGAAATCGAAACCACCACGAAGGCATATCGCGTTCTGTTCGGCGTTACCGGGACCATTGGTACCTGGGACTACAACGCGGGAATCTCGCGCGCGGAAAGCCGGGCCGAATCGGTGTTGGCAGGAGGCTATTACTACACGCCTCAATTGAAGGCGTTGCTCAAGAACGGCGTATTGAATCCGTTCCTGATGCCCGGCCAGGCGCAGTCGCAGGCGGCCCTAGAAGGATTGGGCGCAGCCGATGCCAGCGGCCTGGCGCTTTATGACGGACGCACCACCACCACCATCGTGGACGCCAGTGCCAGCGGTAGCCTTGGCTTCAAGTTATGGGGCGAGGAGGACGTGCAGGCCGCATTCGGGGTCGACCTGCGCCGCGAAGGCTACGAGTTTGGTGGCCCCGCGGAATGGTCTGCAGGCAACGCATTCGTGTTTGGCGCGCCCGGGGATTCCGTCAACTATGTCCGGCCGGTGCATCGCGACGTCAAGGCGCTGTTTGCCGAGTTCAATTTCCCGGTGTTCGAGTCGCTGGACGTAACCCTGGCCGGCCGCTACGACGACTACGGCGAGTTCGGCAACACCCTTAACCCGAAGTATTCGTTCAAGTGGCAGCCCCTTGATTGGCTTGCTTTCCGCGGCGCCTACAGCACAGGCTTCAAGGTCCCGGATTTCGCAAGACTTTTGCGCGGCACCTCAGAAACGCAATACACGGGGCTGGACTTGGCCGACCCCCTGGTCTGTCCAGGCGGCAGGTTCAATCCAAATGTACCTGCATGCAGCGTGCAAATTCGGCCACTGATCCTGTCCGGCGGCAATCCAAACCTGATCCCGGAAGAGGCGGAACAGCGAAGCCTGGGTGTGGTCTTTGCACCCAATGCCAACTTCAACGCCAGCATCGACTGGTGGGAGATCGAGCGGTTCAACACCATTCGCAGCGGCTTTAGCCTGAGGCAAATGGGAGAAAACTATGATGCCTACTCCGCCAGCTTCATTCGCGGCGCGAATGGCGCCGTCGTTGCCATCGACCAGCGCGCCATCAATTCAGGAGGTACCTTGTCCCGTGGCATCGAGCTCGATGCCAACCTCATGGGCGATGTGGCCGGGGGCCGATGGCGGGTCGGCCTCAACGGGAGCTACATGGATCTCTTCCAGGTCAAGGATTTCGCGAATCGGCCCTATGGCAACAATCTGGTTGGCAAATACGAGCGCTACTTCAATCTGCCATTGCAGTGGAAGCACACCCTCACGTTTGGCTGGCTCAAAGGCGTTTGGGGTCACACCCTGACCCAGGTTTATCGCGACGGTTACGAGGACTATCAACCCATTGGAATCGCCAATGGGTACAGACCATTGGACTGGAATCCGAACGTCGACGAGTACGTCACCTACAACTACAGTGTGAGCTGGACTGGCGTTAAAAATCTGAAAGCGACATTCGGCATACGCAACCTCCTCAACACTGATCCACCATTCACCCTTCGATATCTGGACGATGGCGACGGCGCTGGCTGGGAAGCGCGCATCGCCGATCCGCGCGGGCGTTCCTTCAACCTGCTGGTGGAATACCGCTTCTGGTGATGCCGGCCAAAGGCGACCGGTCTGGCGCTGCATTAAGACAAAGGCCCCGCACTGCGGGGCCTTTGCGCACAGCAACCTGACCGCTCAGCCTGCGCGCTTCTTCAACCAGGCGTCGATCTCCGGCATGCGCTGCTCGCGCACCTTCAAGCGGTACTCGATATTGGCGATGGCGGTTTCGGTGGCATTGCGCGACGTCGGCGCGACGTGCTTGTCGGCATAGTCCCGCAACTTGCGGATCATCGCCTTGTCCGAGGATCCGCTGCCGATGCCCGGGTAGAAGCGCGCGCGCGACATCGAGTCGACCAGCGCGTCGACCTGTGCGCGGTGCGCAAGGGCGAAGTCGAAGGCCAGGTCCGGGTGGGAACCGGACACCGCGCCGATCATCCCGGCACTGTTGGTCGCACCAGGCTCTGCGGTGAGTGCGAGTTGCAGCGCGCGCTGCGCCAGCGCCTTGTCCTTTGCGATGGCCAACATGCCGTACAGCTGGTCCTTGATCAGCGGCGTCTTCTCGGCCTTGGCCATTGCATGCAAGGTGTCCCATGTGGCGGCGTCAGCGTTGTACGCCACGATTCCGGTAATGGTGCTGCGCAGCGCCGCCGGCATGGCCACCGCATCGTCCGGGCCTTGAGCGAAGCGACGCCGCGCCTCGGCGATGACTGCCTCGTCCCCGAGGCCGGCAAGTGCGCCGATCAGCTGCGTGCGCAGCAGTTGCACAGGCGCGGAGTCCCCGCTCCTGGCGGTCCAGCCAATCCGGGCGAACGCGGGGCGCAATACCGACAGCGCGAACGTGCGGAAACGCGCACGACGCGGGTTGTCGCCACCGTAATAGCCGTCCAGTGCAGACAGGCTGCCTGCAACGTCCGACCACAACGCCGGATCAGCGTCCGCGGGGAGCGCATGCGCAAGATCAAGGTAATCCGATGCAAGACGCAGCCCGCCCATGCCCAGCGCCCACGTGTCGGACATGATGCCCAGCTGGTCGATGGCCGGCAGCGTTGCAAAGCCGCGACTGATCGCTGCGAAGGGCGCCGCGCCATACAAGGTGCGGTAATAGCCGGACTGGCCGGCATTCACCACCACCGCGCCGCACCGAGGCACCACCAGCGAACCCTTCCCGCCTGCAACCACGGTATCCACGCGCGCACCGCCCACTGCTTGGGCCACGACCGGCACGCGCCAGCGCAGCGGGGTCTTTTCGGGGCGGTCCCTGGTGAATTCGCCCTGGGTGAACTGCAACGTGGTGCTGCCGCCCGCGCAGGTGGCCGCGTCGACGGTGATCAGCGGCACGCCAGGCTGCAAGGTGAAATCATGTGCGATGTCCAGGATGGGTTTCCCCGCGGCCGTTTGCACGGCGCCCCACAGGTCGTCGGACACGGTATTCCCGTAGGCGTGCTTGCGCATGTAGGCGCGCACGCCCTGCCGCCACGCGTCCGCGCCCACGTAACCTTCCAGCATCCGGATCACCGCCCCGCCCTTTGAATAGGTGATGGCGTCGAATGCCTGGCTGGCCTGCTCGACGGTATCGATCTTCTGCACCACGGGGTGGGTGGTGGCCACGGAATCGCGCGCCATTGCGGCTTCGCGCCCGCCCACCGCCCTGAGCCGGGTGTTCCATTCCGGATGGAATTTCTCGGTGGTGCGCGCGGCCATCCAGGTGGCGAAGCCCTCGTTCAACCAGAGGTCGTCCCACCAGCTCATGGTGACCAGGTTGCCGAACCACTGGTGGGCAATCTCGTGCGTGGCGGTGGAGAAGATGTTTTGCACGTTGCCGATCGTCGACACTTTCGGATCGACCAGCAGGATGTATTCGAAGCTGAAGATCGCGCCCCAATTCTCCATCGCGCCGAAGAACTGGCTGCGGCCCGGCGCTGCGATGTTGTCCAGCTTGGGCAGCGGATACTTCACCCCGAAGTAGTCATTGAATTCCCTCAGCGCCAGGCGCGACGCCTCCAGCGCCCCGGCGGCCTGGCCCAGCTTTCCTTTCAGCGTCACCACGCCGATCTCGGTGCCATCCACCATGTCGGTGGCCCGCTCGAAGTCTCCAAGGCCCAGGAACAAGAGATAGGTTGACATCTTCGGCGAGGTCTGGAACACGACCCGCTTGACGCCCTTGCCGACATCCGTCGAACTGGTGATCGGCATGTTGCTGACCGCCATCTGTCCCGCCGGTGCATTCACGGTCAAGTCGAAGGTGGCCTTGATGTTCGGCTCGTCCCACGACGGCACGAACTTGCGCGCGTCGGAGTTCTCGAACTGGGTGTACAGGGCGCGCTGCTTGCCCGCCTCGGTGTCGTAGTCGATGGCGAACAGGCCGTAAGCCTGGGTATTGATGACGCCGGTGTAATCGGTAGACAACACGTAGCTGCCGGCGGCCAGCGGCGCCCCAAACGCAAAAGTGGCTGTCTGGTTTTGCGCATCCAGCGTCAACGTCGGCGTAAGTTTCCGGCCATCCCTGGTGGTCAGCATGCTGTTGGCGAAGGTGAGGTTGACCGCCTGCAGCACGATGGTCGAGGTGGGCTCCAGTACGTCCAGGCTGATCCTGACCTTGCCATCGAATGCCATCCTGTCGGCATGCGGTGTGACTTCGATCGCGTAATGCGAGGGCTTCACGTTGCGTGGCAGCTGGGTGGTGGCCTCCAGCATCGGCGGGTTGGCCGCGCGCGAGCGTTGCGCAGCTGTTTGCGCGGACGCATCAGGAGCAGCGGAGCACAAGGCCAGCGCAATTGCAGTCACCAGGGTACGGCGCATCGGAAAACCTCGATCAGGAGAATGCGCGGCCAGAACGGCCCGCACGGATCTCGATGATCGCCGCAGCTACACCCTTGCGACAGCGCCGAAAGTCATGCGTTTCCGGGTTAACCGTGACGCACGCCTCGTCATGCCAAGCTGGTTACACGCCCTGCTGTGAGTCTGCGGACCTGGCCTGGTTCAGGCCCAGGGATCCCGCAGCACGATGTTCGCGTCGCGGTCCGGGCCGGTGCTGACGATCGCCAGCGGACAACCCGCCAGCTCTTCCAGCGCACGCAGGTAAGCGCGCGCCGCGGGCGGCAGCTTGTCCCACTCGGTGATGCCCGCGGTCGCTTCCTGCCAGCCCGGGAACTCCAGGTAAACCGGCGTGCACTCTTCCCAGCCGGCGGCATCCAGCGGCGCGTACTCGGTGCGCTTGCCGCGGTATTGGTAGGCCACGCAGATCTTGAGCGTGTCCATCCCGTCCAGAATGTCGAGCTTGGTGATGCACAGGCCGCTGATGCCGTTGATCGCCACTGAGCGCTTGAGGGCCACGATGTCCATCCAGCCGCAGCGGCGCGGGCGGCCGGTGGTCGCGCCATATTCCTGGCCGCGGTCGCGGATGCCCGCACCCACCGCATCGTCCAGCTCGGTGGGGAACGGGCCGCCACCGACCCGCGTGGCGTAGGCCTTCGCGATGCCGAGGACGTAGTCGATCGCATCCGCGCCCACCCCGCAGCCTGCCAGCGCGCCACCCACCGTGGTGTTGCTGGAGGTGACGTACGGATAGGTGCCGTGGTCGATGTCGAGCAGCGAGCCTTGCGCGCCCTCGAACAGCACGCGCTTGCCCTGCTTGCGCAGCGTGTGCAGGATCCCGGCGACGTCGGCCTTCATCGGCTCCACGTATTCGCCGAACGCCAGCGCCTCATCGAGGGTTTGCTGGTAGTCAACTGCATCGACCTTCAAATACTGGGTCAACACGAAGTTGTGGTAATCCAGCGCCGCGCGGAGTTTTTCGGCCAGTTCGGTTGGGTAACGCAAGTCGGCGATGCGGATCCCGCGGCGCGCGACCTTGTCTTCGTACGCAGGGCCGATGCCGCGACCGGTGGTGCCGATCGCCTTGCCGCCAGCGGCTTTCTCGCGCGCCTGGTCGAGCGCGACGTGGTACGGCATGATCACTGGCGCCGCCGGCGAGATCTTCAGCCGCGAGCGCACTTCCACGCCGTTGCCTTCAAGCTCCGCGATTTCCTTCTGCAGCGCGCCGGGGTGCAGGACCACGCCATTGCCGATCAGGCACAGCGCGTCGTCGCGCAGGATGCCGGACGGGATCAGGTGCAAGACCGTCTTCTTGCCCGCAATGACCAACGTGTGGCCCGCGTTATGGCCGCCCTGGAAGCGCACCACCCCGCCGATATCCTGGGTGAGCAGGTCGACGATCTTGCCCTTGCCTTCATCGCCCCACTGGGCACCGAGAACGACGACTGACTGACCCATGTTGTTGCTCCAGACGTGAGAAAAGCCGAGGTGAGCCCCGGCTTTTCGACATTCTACGGACTTGTGGTGAACGCCGCGACCGTCAGCCGCTACGCACCAGGTACAACGACACGATGCCAAGGATCAGGACGATGCCGCCCACCCGGCGCACATGTTCGTCGGGCATGCGCTGCAACTGTTCCGCCGCCCGCTTCCAGGCGCCCGGTGCCGCGAACAGGAACAGGCCTTCCAATACCGCGACCAGGCATAGCGCCGCCCACAAATCCGACATCGGGCTCAGCGGTCGCTGCGCATGTACTGCAGGAACGGATCGTCGCGCTCCAGCACGATGACGCCGTTGCCATCGGCAAACGACTTGCGATAGGCCTCCAGGCTGCGCTGGAACGCATAGAACGAGGGGTCGCGGTTGGCGGCGGCGGCATACAGGCGCGCGGCATCGGCATCGCCTTCACCGCGCAGTTTCTGTGCATCGCGTTCGGCCTCGGCGGCGATCACCGCCTGCTGGCGGTCTGCCTCGGAGCGGATGGTCTGCGAAAGTTCCTCGCCCTCCGCGCGCAGCTGGCTCGCGACCTGCTGGCGCTGCGCGCGCATGCGCCGGTACACCTGCTCGATCACTTCGCCGCCGGTGGGCAGGTCGATGCGCTTGATGCGGATGTCGGAAATATTCACGCCCAGCACCGCGGCGCCCTTGTTGATGGTGACCAGCTGCGCCGCCAGCACCTTGTCCCTGTCGCCGGACACGACTTCCTGCAGGGTGAGCGCATTGATCTCGTTGCGCAGCGCATCCTTGATGATCGGGGCCAGCCGTTGCGCCGCCACCGATTCATCACCACCCGTGGCGCGATAAAACGTGCGCACGTTCTCGATGCGGCCGATGGCGAAGAAGTCGACGCTGACGTCCTTTTTCTCCGAGGTCAGGTAGCGCTCCGGTTCCGCGGCGAGGATCTGCAGGCGGCGGTCGAACACGCGGGCGGTTTCGATCAACGGAAGCTTGAAATGCAGGCCGGGCCCGATATCGGTGCGCACCACTTTGCCCAGGTTGAGCACGATCGCGGCCTGCCCTTCGCTGACCACGTACACGGACCCCATCAGCAGTACCAGGCCCGCAACCGCAGCCAGCATCCATGCGGCGAATTTCATCGACGGCTCCTCTTCAGCGCATTGCTCATCGAACGTTCTCCTCGCGTGGCGCGCCGCGCCCGGTGCGGCCCTGGCGCACTTCACTGCCGCTGGCATCCACCATCGGTGAAAGCAGTTCGGGGGGCACGATGGACGGGCCTTGGCTGGCCGGCGCAGGAGCACCGTTCGCCTGCATGGGGATGTAGATCAGCTGGCGGCCATCGCCGCCAACCACCTTGCGGTTGCCGGCCAGCACCTGTTGCACGGTTTCCAGCCACAGGCGCTTGCGTGTCACTTCGGGCGCCGCCTTGTACTGCTCGACCAGCAGGGTGAAACGGTCTGCGTCGCCGGTGGCGCGGGCAATCGAAGCAGTCTTGTAGCCTTCCGCCACGGTGCGCACGCGAGCTGCCTGGCCGCGGGCCTCTGGCACGATCTTGCTGGCGTAGGCCTCGGCTTCACTCTTGGCGCGGTCCTTGTCCTGCTGAGCGCTGTTGACGTCATCGAAAGCAGGTTTCACTTCCTCCGGCGGGCGCGCGTTGGGCAGGTTCAGTTCCGTCACCACCAAGCCGGTGCGATAGCCATCCAGCGCGGCCTGCAGCCGCTGCTTAGAGGACACCGCCAACGCGCTGCGCGCGCTCAGCACCGTATCCAGATCGGAACGCCCAACCTGCTCGCGTACCGCGCTCAACGTGGCCTCTTGCAGGACTTCGTCGGCGCTGCGGGTGCCGAACAGGTACAGCTTCGGGTCACCCACCCGGTACTGCACGTTGATCTCGACGCTGACGATGTTTTCATCGCGCGTGAGCACCGGCACGGTGTCGCTGAAGGTCTTGATCTGGGTCGCGTTGACCTTGAGCACGCGCTCCAGCGGCCAAGGCAGCTTCAGGTGCGGCCCGGGCTGCAGTACGCGGTGGTACTGGCCAAAGCGCAACACCACGCCGCGCTGCTGCTCGGTGACCAGCACGAAGCAGTTGAACGCAAGCCACAGGCCGAGCGCAATCAGCACCCAGCGCAGCGGGTTGCCGCTGCCCGGGCCGCCGGCGAAGCCGCGCAGCTTGTCCAGCAGACCGCCCATCCCCACACCCTTGCGATTGTTGTTGCCGGACGTGCCGCCGGGTTTGTTCCAGGCCATGCCTGCTCCGTGTCAGCCGCGCACGCGCGGCAAAAAATGTTGGGTGCCTGAATGGATTCTACCGGCTCGGCGTCATGCTGCGGCTTCTGCCGCGGCGGCAGGCAGCAGGCAACGCAAAGGCGCGCCATCGTCGTGCAGCGCCAGGCGTGCGGCATCGGCCAGCGGCAGGTCAACCTGCAGGCGCCAGCCGTCATCGCCGTGCTGCTCGCCGAGCACCGCGTCCAGCGCATGCAGGCGAGCGCGCAACCGGCCGGCATCGGTTGGCAGGAGGACTTCACCCGCCACGCGCTTCAAGTCCAGGCGCGCGCCCAGCGCTTCGCGCAGCAAGTCGATGCCCAGGCCGTCGCGCGCCGAAACCCACACCGCGCTGCGCTCGTCGCCACGCTGGTCGATGCGTGCGGTTGCGCCTTCGATCCGGTCGATCTTGTTGAACACCATCAGTTGCGGAATCGACCCCGCGCCGATCTCGTGCAGCACCTCGTCGACCTGGGCGATGCGGTCCTCCCGCAACGCGTCGTCGGCGTCGATGACGTGCAGCAACAGGTCAGCCTCGCGCGCTTCGCTCAAGGTCGAACGGAAGGCGGCGACCAGTTCGTGCGGGAGGTCCCGCACGAACCCCACGGTATCGGCCAGCACGACCCCGCCGCCCGCGAGTTCAATGCGGCGCACAGTGGGATCCAGGGTGGCGAACAGCTTGTCGGCCGCGTAGGCGTCGGCGCCGGTCAACGCATTGAACAAGGTGGACTTGCCTGCATTGGTGTAACCGACCAATGCAACCCGCGGCAATTCGCTGCGCACGCGCGCGCGCCGCATCTGGGTGTGCTGCACCTCGACTTTTTCAAGCCGCTTGGAGAGCACGTCAACCCGCTTCTGCAGCAGCCGGCGGTCCGTCTCCAGCTGGGTTTCGCCAGGCCCGCGCAGGCCAATTGACCCGCCGCGCTGGCGCTCAAGATGGGTCCAGCCGCGCACCAGGCGCGTCGCCATGTGCTTCAACTGGGCAAGCTCGACTTGCAGCTTGCCCTCGGCGCTGCGCGCACGCTGGGAGAAAATGTCGAGGATCAAACCGGTGCGGTCCACCACCCTGCGCTCCAGTGCGCGTTCCAGGTTGCGTTCCTGGCCCGGGCTGAGGAGGTGGTTGACCAGCACCAGATCGGCGCCGGTCGCCTCGCAGGCTGCCTTTACTTCCTCGAGCTTGCCGCTGCCAATCAAGGTGGCCGGATTGGGCCGGTCGATCTTCGCAGTCAGCACGGCTGCCACGCTGGCGCCGGCTGAGCGTGCAAGTTCGCCGAATTCCTCGAGCACGCCCTCCCCGGGCGGACCACCGGCATGCGGCTGGATCAACAAGGCGTGCTCGCCGCGGCGGGAACGTTCAAACAAGGGCGGGAACCAGGCAGGTGCGGGGATCGTCCAGTGATGGGGCCTGCCGCCGGCAAAACAAGCGCGGGTTATGCGGCTTCGTCGCCCGGCTCGTCTTCGCCTTCCTCAACCGGCCCGATGCGCACGTTGCGCGCCGGCACCACCGTGGAAATGGCGTGTTTGTAAACCATCTGGCTCACCGTGTTGCGCAGCAGCACCACGAACTGGTCAAACGAGTCGATGGTGCCTTGCAGCTTGATGCCGTTGACCAGGTAGATCGACACCGGGATGCGCTCGCGGCGCAAAGCGTTCAGGAACGGATCCTGCAATGACTGCCCCTTGGACATCGTGTTTCCCCGTACTGCTTCTTGGAAGCATCTTGTTGTTTGTGATCGCTCGGCAGGCTAGCCCCCGGCGCTGCTTGCCTGCCCGCGCCCAACCCGTGTGCGGGAGGCGCGCCTCGATGTTAGCGCAGGTGGCCGCGCATACGCGTGGAAGCTTCCATGAAACCATCCACCGCATCGTCCAATTGCGTGCGCATGGTCACGGGATCAACGCTGCGGGCGTCCAGCTGGGAACGCAGCCAGGTGCTTTGGCGCTTGGCCAGCTGGCGCGTGGCGGCAAGTGCGCGGCCGCGAAAGGTGACTGCATCGCATGCGCCGTCCAGGTACTCCCACGCCTGCCGATACCCCACGGCGCGGACCGCGGGCAACTCGCGGACGCGTGCGTGCACCTGCAACTCGGGCAACGCGCGCAGGCGTGTCACCTCGCCCAGGAAGCCTGCCTCCAGCATCGCGTCGAACCGGCGCTCGATGCGCGCATGCAACTCTGCGCGCTCCACGGGCGCCAGCACCAGCTTGAGCACCTTGCAGCGCAGGCGCTGTGGCATTGCGTCCCGCTGCCATGCACTGATCGAGCGCCCGCTTGCGCGATACACCTCAAGTGCGCGCTGGATGCGCTGCGCATCAGTGGCGTGGATGCGTGAGGCCGCGTCGGGATCAACCGCGGCCAGCTGGACGTGCAGCGCTGCCCAACCCGCCACCGCAGCTTCTTCCGACAGGCTGGCCCGGATTGCCGCATCGGCCATTGGCATGTCAGCCAGGCCTTGCAACAGCGCGCGGAAATACAACCCGGTGCCGCCTGCAAGGATTGGCAGCTTGCCACGCGCGACGATGCCCTCGATGGCTGCGCGCGCGTCGGTTGCGAACTCTGCCGCCGAATACGGCTGCCACGGGTTGCGAACATCCAGCAGATGGTGCGGGACCATGGCCTGCTCGGCTGCGGTCGGTTTCGCCGCGCCGATGTCCAGGCCGCGATACACCAACGCGGAATCCACGCTGACAATTTCGCCATCCAGCCGCTGCGCGAGCGCGAGCGCGTACGCACTCTTGCCCGACGCGGTCGGGCCCATCAGCGCGATGGCGCGCGGGCGTCGGTCCAGGCTCATCGCGATTGGGTCAGTAGCCGTTCTCACGCAAGGTCAGCTGCACCTGCTGGTGCCGCGCCACAACTTCAGACGCTGGCGCGCGCGACAACAGGCTGCCCATGACGATGGCAAGGCTGGCCAGGATCACGCCCGGCACCATTTCATACAGGGCGCTGCCGGTGTACTTCCACAGGATCACCGTCAATGCGCCGCCGAGTATTCCGGCCAGTGCGCCAACGCGCGTCATCCGGCTCCAGAACAGCGAGAACAGCACCACCGGGCCGAACGCCGCCCCGAATCCGGCCCAGGCATAGCTCACCAGCCCCAGCACCCGGCTTTCCGGATCGCGGGCGATGAAGATCGCCACCAGTGCAATCGCCAGTACCATCGCCCGGCCAATCCATACCAGCTCGCGTTCGCTGGCCTGGGGGCGCAGGAAGCCGCGGTAGAAATCTTCGGTGAGCGCGCTGGAGCAGACCAGCAACTGGCACGAGAGCGTGCTCATGATCGCGGCAAGGATGGCCGACAGCAGCACGCCGGCGATCCACGGATTGAACAACGCATTGGCAAGCGAGATGAACACGCGTTCGTGGTTCTCGGTCACCATCCCGGCCTGCTCGGGGTGCTGGGCAAAGTAGGCGATGCCGAAAAACCCGGTGAGCATCGTGCCGGCGAGGCACAGGATCATCCAGGTCATGCCGATCCGCCGCGCCTGCGGAATCACCGCCAGCGAATCCGCAGCCATGAACCGCGCCAGGATGTGCGGCTGGCCGAAGTAGCCCAGCCCCCAGGCCAGCAGCGAGACGATGCCCACCAGGCCAAGCTCGCCGCCCTTGAACCAGTCCAGCTTGGTGGGGTCCAGCTGCTCGATTGCGCGCAGGCTTTCGCCCACGCCGCCTGTACTCATGATCACGATGACGGGGGTGAGGATCAGCGCAAAGATCATCAGCGTGGCCTGTACGGTGTCGGTCCAGCTGACTGCCAGGAAGCCGCCGATCAACGTGTACAGGATGGTCGCCGCAGCGCCCCACCACAGCGCCTGCGCGTACGGAAGGCCGAACACGCTCTCGAACAGGCGCGCGCCGGCCACGATCCCGCTGGCGCAGTACACCGCGAAGAACACCAGGATCACCAGCGCCGACACGATCCGCAGCAGCTTGCCGCCATCGCCGAAACGCGTGGTGAAGTAGTCGGGGAGGGTCAACGCGTTGTCGGTGCGCTCGGTGTAGACGCGCAGCGGCCCGGCCACGAATTTCCAGTTGGCCCACGCACCGACGATCAAGCCAATCGCGATCCATGCCTCCGACACGCCCGACAGGTACAACGCACCCGGCAAGCCCATGAGCAACCATCCGCTCATGTCGGACGCGCCGGCGGACAACGCCGTCACATAGCCGCCCAGCGAGCGCCCACCCAGGATGTAATCGTCGAAGTCTCGCGTGCGCCGCCACGCAGCGACGCCAATTCCGACCATCGCCAGCAGGTAGATCCCGAAGGTGATCAGCAGTGGCGTGCTGGCAGTCATGCGCAAGTCCCCGTGAATGTGGCGGGGAGCTTACCGCAGGTATGCAGCGCGGGGCTCGGCGCGCAGCGGATACCGGCTGGGCGCTGCGGTCCAGGCAGCGCTAGGCACGCTTGCACCTCAAGCGGAAGAACGTGCGCCGTGCGGGCATTCACGCGTCATCAGGCCAGCGCAATCCGGGCTTGGGCTCGACGCGCGGCAACGTCACCGCAGCAAGCGCGTGCAACACTTTCAGTGCATCGAGAGTCGCCGACACGTCATGCACCCGCACGATCGCCGCGCCGCGCTGGGCGGCAAGCAGGTGCGCCGCGACTGAGCCGAACACACGATCGCGCGGCTGGTCGCGGCCCGTCAGGTCCCCGATGGTCTTCTTGCGCGACAGCCCCGCCAACACCGGCACGCCAAGCTCGGTGAAGCGATGCAGCTGCGCCAGCAACAGCAGGTTGTGCTGCAGCGTCTTGCCGAACCCGAAACCCGGATCGACCACGATGCGCTTCCTGTCGATGCCGGCCATTTCCGCGGCGAACACGCGCTCGGCCAGGAACCGGTGCACTTCGCCGACCACGTCATCGTAGCCGGGCGCGTCCTGCATGGAGCGCGGCTCGCCTTGCATGTGCATCAGCACCACCGGCACGCCCAGCTCAGCCGCCGCGGCCAGCGCACCTTCCTCGCGCAGGGCGCGAACGTCGTTGATCATCCCGGCGCCCGCCGCCACCGCGGCGCGCATGACGTCAGGCTTGCTGGTGTCGATGCTGATGGGTATGGACACGCGCTGCGCCAGCGCCTCGATCACCGGGATGGTGCGGCGCAGCTCCTCCTCCACGGACACATCCTGCGCGCCGGGGCGGGTGGACTCGCCGCCCACGTCCAGCAAGTCCGCGCCTTCGTCCACCAGCTTCAGCGCATGGGCAATCGCGGCCTCGGTGGTGGCATGGGCGCCGCCATCGGAGAACGAATCCGGGGTGACGTTGACGATGCCCATCACGCGCGTTGCATCAAGCCGGAGGATGCGCCCCGAGCAGTCAAGTTGCGGTGCGATGTCGAACATGCGGCGCCCGAAAGTGGAAAGGCCAGCGCGAACTCTGGCCTTTCGGGAACGCGCTGGCAACCCGACTCAGGTCTGCGCGGCAGGTCCACCGATGATCATCGGCTTGGCCTCTTCGCGCGCCGGGCCACCCGGGCTCCAGCCCATCGGCGGCGGGGAGTCGCGGCCTTCCATCACCGCATCGATCATCGGCACGTCGATGGTCTCGTACTCCAGCAGCAACTTGGCCATCGTGTGCAACTTGTCGATGTTGGCGTTGAGGATGGTGGTGGTGCGCTCGAAGGCCTTGTCGAGGATGGAGCGCACGACTTCGTCGATGCGGCGCGCGGTGTCGTCGGACACACTTTTGTGCTGGGTCACGGAGCGGCCCAGGAACACCTCGTCGTCTTCCTCGCCGAAGGTGATCGGGCCGAGTTCGGACAGGCCCCACTTGGTGACCATGTTGCGGGCCATCTTGGTGGCGCGCTCGATGTCGTTGCTGGCGCCGGTGGTGACCTTGTCCTCGCCAAAGATCAGCTGCTCCGCCACGCGCCCGCCGTACAGCGAACACAGCTGCGATTCGATCGCGGTGCGGTTGTAGGAATACTTGTCGCCTTCCGGCAGGTACATGGTGACGCCAAGGGCGCGACCGCGCGGGATGATGGTGACCTTGTAGACGGGGTCGTGCTCCGGCACCAGGCGTCCGACGATGGCGTGGCCGGCCTCGTGATAGGCGGTGAGGGTTTTTTCCTGCTCGCTCATGGCCATCGAGCGGTTCTCGGTCCCCATCATGATCTTGTCACGGGCCTTGTCGAAGTGCTCCATGCGCACGTCCTTGCCGTTGCCGCGGGCCGCAAACAGCGCGGCCTCGTTGACCAGGTTGGCAAGGTCCGCGCCACTGAAACCGGGCGTGCCGCGCGCAATCACCATCGGCACCACGTCGTCGGCCAGCGGCACCTTGCGCATGTGCACCTTCAGGATCTGCTCCCGGCCACGCACGTCCGGCAGACCCACCACCACCTGGCGGTCGAAGCGGCCGGGACGCAGCAGCGCCGGATCCAGCACGTCGGGACGGTTGGTGGCGGCGACCACGATCACGCCTTCGCCACCTTCGAAGCCGTCCATCTCCACCAGCAACTGATTGAGGGTCTGCTCCCGCTCGTCATGGCCGCCACCGAGGCCAGCGCCACGATGCCGGCCTACCGCGTCGATCTCGTCGATGAAGATGATGCACGGCGCGTGCTTCTTGGCCTGCTCGAACATGTCGCGCACGCGGCTGGCGCCGACGCCGACGAACATCTCGACGAAGTCCGAGCCGGAAATCGAGAAGAACGGCACCTTGGCCTCGCCGGCGATGGCCTTGGCAAGCAGCGTCTTGCCGGTGCCGGGCGGCCCCACCATCAGCACGCCGCGCGGGATCTTGCCGCCCAGCTTCTGGAACTTGGAAGGATCGCGCAGGAACTCGACCAGCTCGGAGACTTCTTCCTTGGCTTCATCGCATCCCGCAACGTCGCCAAAGGTGATCTTGGTCTGGTCCTCGTTAAGCAGCTTGGCGCGGGACTTGCCGAAGCTCATCGCGCCCTTGCCGCCACCCTGCTGCATCTGCCGCATCATGAACAGCCAGAACCCGATGATCAGGATCACGGGCAGGAAATTGAGCACCAGCGACCAGAACGAAACGCCCGAATCCGGCGGCGCCTGCTTGATCTCGACCTTGTGTTCGATGAGATCGTTGATCAGGTCCTTGTCGCGCACCGGCGCGGTAGTGGTGCCGCTGCTGCCATCGGCGCGCTCGAACTTGACCGTGCGCTCGTTGCTGGCGATGTCGACCTTCTTGACGCGGTCGTTCTGCACGTCCTGCACGAACTGCGAATAGACCACATCCTGGCCTTGCGCCAGCTTGGGGGAAAAGCTCTGGAACACCACCATCAACACGATGGCGACGACGACCCACAGCAGCAAGTTCTTGGCAAGATCGTTCATGTCGTCCTTCTGGATGCAGGCGTCCGTTACTTCATGTGTAGCAGTTTGCCCTGAGCGAGGGCGTAAACCTCCGGTGACCGCTTGCGCGAAGCCGCCGGCTTGCGGATCGACACCTTCGCATAACGACGGCGCAGCTCCCGTATGTAGTCGTCCGATCCCGCGCCCTGGATCACCTTGATCAGGAACGTGCCACCGGTGCGCAGATGGTGGTCGGCGAAATCCATCGCCAGTTCCGCCAGGTGCATCATCCGTGGTTGGTCCACCGAGTCCATGCCACTCTTATTGGGGGCCATGTCCGACAAGACAAGGTCGACCTGTTCCCCGTTCAACATCCCGAGCAACCGGGACAGGACGGCCTCCTCCCTGAAGTCGCCAAGCAGGAATTCGACGCCTGCCAGGCTCGGCATCTCCAGGATGTCGCTGGCAATCATCCGCCCTGGCCGCTGCGGATCCATGCGGTCCAGCTCCTGGCGTACCCACTGCGACCAGCCGCCCGGCGCTGCACCCAGGTCGACGACGACCATTCCAGGCTTGAGCAGGCGGTCGCGTTCCAGCAGTTCCTCCAGCTTGTACGCCGCCCGCGAACGCATGCCTTCCGCCTGCGCCTTCTTCACGTAAGGGTCGGCGAAGTGCTCCTTGAGCCAGCGTTGACTGGATTTGCTGCGGGTCGGCATGGGTTGCAGCTTGCGTTGGAGACGGCCTGTCGGTCGCAGGCCGCATGATACCCTGCGCGTTCCAAAGCATCCTCGCCCAGA
>Ga0136611_10000948_pt1 | contig 19797 bp, 19 predicted proteins | sample AntDrymUQ2232306_2_FD_106645 | JGI IMG/M metagenome (GOLD analysis project Ga0136611, IMG submission 106645) | Polar desert sand microbial communities from Dry Valleys, Antarctica - metaG UQ223 (23.06) | ecosystem: Environmental > Terrestrial > Soil > Desert | place: Antarctica: Dry Valley...
CGGTTGATGCTGGCAATCCTGTGCGTCGGCGCGCTGATGGCCGCCCGCTGGCATCATGAGCGGCAGTTGGCAAGCTCACCGCGCGCCGCCCAGCTCTCACGCACCTGGCTGGAGCGCAAGGCGCTCGAGGCACGCACCTCCCCAGCCAGTGGGACGCGGCTAGCACGGCGCCTACCGCCGGTAACGCACCCGCTCTACTGGTTGGGCCTAACCACCAGCGCGGCGCTGGCCGCTCAGGCCATCGCGACGTTGTTGACGCCGGGCCAGTAGACAGCTGCTCGACGGAAAACCAACGAACCGTGAGCCTCACGCGCGACTTGCTGGCGGCCGTGACCGACTCGCCGGCGCTGGTTATCCAACGCGTTGAGGCAGGTGCCCGTTTCTTCGGAGTACGCCTCGATGAAGCCGCTGGAATTGCATTTCTAGGAGCCCACCAGCGTCCATCTCCCGAAGAGGTAGAGGCCGCGGCCATCCGCGCACGGGAGCGCCCGGCGCTCGAAGTCGCGCGCTGGCTCGACGGCGACTCGGCCACCGACCGTCAGCGAGTGCAGACAGCCATTGGCGCCGCCGCGCTAAACGCCTTGCTCGCCCATGGCATCACTCAAGCGAAACCGGCGCTTGGGCAGGAGAACGGGCTTGACCTCATCGCCAAACACGGGGAGGGAAAACGCCTTGCCATCGTCGGCCACTTCCCCTATCTGGATAAGCTCCGCGCCAAGGCAATGCAGTCCTGGGTACTAGAGTTGGACCCCGAGGACGGCGATACGCCCGCCGGCGAGGCGCCCACGGTGCTGCCCCAAGCAGATGTGGTGGGCATCACGGGCAGCGCGCTGGCCAACGGCACCCTGGAAGGGATGCTACTCCTCTGCCGCCGTGACGCCTTTGTCGTCTTGATCGGCCCGACGACGCCGCTCTCTCCCGTCCTCTTCGATTACGGCGTGGATGCTCTCTGTGGCGTCATTGCCGAGGACCCCGACCAAGTCCTGACCGCCATCACTCAGGAAGGCTCCACCCGACGCATCCCAGGCACTCGCCCCGTTAGCCTGCGGCGCTGACCACCACTCCTCTGCAATCAGGGCGTCTTCGGCTTCAAGGACAGCCAGCTCCGTCAGTGGCCCAATGCGCTAACACGTTAGAACGAGCCTCAAATGGTCGAGGGTCTAGAGTTGGTCAGATGCGGATCACGGATATCCTGCTTAGGTGAAGCGTGTGCTGCTTACTGGGATGTCGGGAACCGGCAAGTCCACAGTCCTCGGCAAGCTCGTCGGGCTCGGATACAAGACCATCGACACCGATTACGGCGATTGGCACGAATGGGTGAGTACCAGTGGCGAGCCGGATTGGGTCTGGCGCGAGGACCGCATCCGCCGCCTGCTGTCGAACGAGGATGCCGAGCTACTGTTTGTCAGCGGGACCGTATCGAACCAAGGGAAATTCTATCCGCAGTTTGATCACATCATCATGCTCAGTGCGCCAGCTCACGTCATCATTGAGCGGTTGGCCGCCAGGACAAACAATCCGTACGGAAAGAATCCGGACGAGCTCATCCGGATTCTCGGCCATCTCGAAACCGTCGCGCCGATGCTGCGGCGAACCGCGTCGCTCGAAGTGGATACCAGCGTTCCCGTCGATCAGGTCGTGGAGATCATCCTGGACCACGTCCGATCGACGGCGACCAACCCTCACTGAGGCTGTCTGGTCAGCCCCTTGCCCATCGTGATTACCCGGCGGTCACGTCGAAGATGATGGGGCGGATGGCGTTGTTGCCGTAGCCGTACTTGTTCCAGGTGGGCTGGGCGGGTTGGACGTTACCTTTGGAATCGGTGGCGCGGGAGCGCAGGGCGCGCCGGCCAGCGACGTCGGCAGTCCATTCGTACTCCCAGGCGCGCCAGGTGTACTGGCCGCCGGCGTCCTGAACCGGCAAGAGCTTGGCTTCGCGCCAGTCGTCACCACCGTCAACGCCGACTTCCACTTTGACGATCTCACTGTCACCGGACCACGCCTTACCGCGTACAACGCACGGGCCTAGCGTCACCGTCCCGCCGTCTTCCGGAGAAATGATGATGGACTTAACGCGCATTGCCCCCACCGGCGTTGCCGGCGTACCGTTGGCCAGCTCGTAGACATAGCGATTGCGCTGGTAGTACCCGGTGAATGGCTCGGTCAGCGCCTCAATCCGATGCAGCCACTTCACGCTGGCCATGCCATACCAGGACGGGACAATCAGCCGCAGTGGCGCGCCGTGGTCGCGGGGCAGAGGAGCGCCGTTCATCTCATAGACCAGCAGCGCCTCACCATTCAGCGCTTTGTCTAGCGGCAGCGAGCGCGCGAACGGGATGTCGCCCGGCCCATCTTTGGGCTTCCCGTGATCGGCTCCCTCAAATAGGATCTCGGTCACTCCATCCCCAACTCCCGCGCGCTCGAGCACAACGCGCAGCGGCGTACCGGTCCAGGTGCCCGCGCTGACGGCGCCAACGTGCCACGGCTCGCCGCTGGGAAGTGGTGTGAGCTGCAGCCGATTGTTGCCGGCGCATTCCATTACCGTACTGATGGTCCTTGATCCCAGTGCCCGCAGCTCTTCCAGTGACAGGTTTAACTGGGTACGCACTGCCCCGCCCACCGTAAGACGATGGCTGGCCGGATCCAGGTCCGGCACGGTGAAATTGCTGCGGACGTAGAAGTGGGACGCCGGCGTGACTGCCGGCTCAAGCGCTGGCACGGCCGATTCGGCGTTGAACGGCGATGGCTTGAGTGGAACGAGACCCACCTGAGCGGCGGCGGCTTCATTGGAAGCGGACTGACGAGCGGCGACTTTGGCTGTGGTGGTGGATGTCATGTCGATGGCGCCTACCTTAGCACGACGGCCGCACAACCCAGTGATACTCGCCAAGATCGAAATGCGCGCCACTACAAGTGACGTAATGTCGTTTATCTATTACACGGAAGGTACACTGGCAAGGTGCGATGATTGAGAACCGGGTTCGGGCAAGGCGGCTGCGAGCAGGCCTTTCTCAAGGTGAACTGGCTGAGCAGGCTGGGCTAAGCCGTCAAGCTATTGGCGCGGTGGAGGGCGGGCGCTACGTTCCCAACACCGCCGTGGCGCTTCGCCTGGGCCAATTGCTCGGCTGTCGCGTGGAGGATCTTTTTGCGCTGCCGGACGCGCTGGAAGAGCGCGAGGTCGAGATAGCCGGCGCCGTTCACTCAGGAAGCCAAGGTACGCCGGGAGCTTCAGGTACCAGGGCTGAGCGTGCCGAGCGCGTGGTGGTGGCGCACGCGCGCGGACGCTGGATTGCCCATCCCCTCAGGCGCCGGCGCGGACTCCAGGAGGCGTTTGCCAGCGCGGATGCGGTGCTGCCGGCGAGCGTGGGCATTCAGACGGTGCAAGCGGCACAGACGGGGCACACCGCTCGCCTGCTGCTGGCGCCAGAGCGGCTGACGCGCACCGCCCTGCTCCTGGGGTGCGACCCAAGCCTGGGAATCGTGAGCAATCATATGACGCGCCTGGCGCGTGGGACGGAGGCGGGACGTCTGGCGTGGCTTGAGGCGGGCAGCCAATCTGCGCTTGACGCGGTGGCGACGGGAACGGCGCACCTGGCGGGATCACACCTGCTGGACGCACCGAGCGGCGAGTACAACTTGCCACAGGCGCGCCAGGCGCTGGCAGCGACGGGAGGAGTAGTGGTGGCGTTTGCGCGCTGGCAGCAAGGACTCGTTGTGGCGCCGGGTAACCCCAAGGGACTTCAAGGCGTCGCCGGTCTCGCGCGGGAAGACGTGCGGCTGGCCAACCGTGAGTCCGGTACCGGCAGCCATGCGCTGCTTGAGGCGCTGCTCGCCGCGGCGGGCGTCCCCACCACCGCCATCCACGGCTATGCCAGCGTGGTTGCCAGTCACTTTGAGGTGGCGTGCGTCGTGGCCAGCGGCGGGGCGGACGCGGGAATTGCGATTGAGGCGGCCGCCGATGTGTATGGACTGGACTTTATTCCTCTAGCGGAGGTCCGGTTCGACTTTGTCATTCCGGCCGACCACCTGGAGCACCCTGCGGTCGCGCTGCTGCTGGACGCGCTCCAGACGAGGGCGCTACGCGACGAGCTGCGTGCTCTGCCCGGCTACGACGTGGACGAAATAGGATCTATCCGAGAGGAGATAGCCGCATGAAGATTGTGCGGCGAACGGCGCTGATGTGTATGCCCCTGGGAATTGCTGCGTGCGGCACCGGCGGCAGTACTCCGACAGTAGATGTGAGGCCCGTAATTGGCGCGTCGCCGGCCGCGACGCCTGAGCCAAAGGAGCTGGTAGTGCTTGCCGCGTCATCGCTCACGGACGCTTTCAATGAGATGGCGGACGACTTCCCTCGGCGACCCGAGGCAGCCGGGCTTAGGCTGATACTCAGCTTTGGGGCGTCAACCCAGTTACGAATCCAGCTTGAGCAGGGTGCACCCGCGGACATCTATGAATCCGCTGACGACGCGCAGATGCAACTGGCAGTACGCGCTGGGCTAATGCAGGGAACACCCACGGTCTTTGCGCGCAACCGCCTGGTGGTGGTCCTCCCCAAGGAAAACCGTGCGGGATTGACGACGCTGTCCGACCTGGGGAAGCCTGGGATAAAGCTCGTCGCCACAGTCCGAGACGTTCCCGTGGGCAACTACACCTATCAGACGCTCGCAAAGATGGCCGCTGACCCGCAATACGGTGCAGGCTTCGATCAGAAGGTGCTGGCCAACGTCGTTTCGGAAGAGGCCAATGTGCGGCAGATTGTGACCAAGGTTCAGTTGGGCGAGGCGGACGCAGGCTTCGTCTACGCATCTGAGATCAGTCCCCGTATCACTCCCGACGTGAAGACCATTGAGATACCTGAACGCTTGCAAGCCGCCGCCGAGCACGTTATAGGAGTTACGCGGACGGCGCGAGCGCCTGTTACGGCACCCCGGTTTATCGACTACGTACACAGCCCCGCGGGACAGACAATCCTGAAGAGGCACGGGTTCATCACCCTGGCGTGAGCCCGGCAATGCGGCGTTGACCCGTCCTTCAGCGGCGCGATGGCCCTTCTGGATGTCCGCGGCGGTGTTCGCCGCGATGCTGGTTGTGCTGCTCTTAGCTGTGCCTCTCGTGGCGCTCACCTGGCGCGCGCTGGAGAGCGGGGCCCTCGGACGCGCGGCGCGCAGCGCTTTGGCCGTGCAGGCACTGCAACTCTCCCTTCTCACGTCGCTCGCTTCGCTCGCGCTCGCACTGATCTGTGGTACGCCGTTGGCGTACGGACTCGCACGGCTCCGCTTTCCGGGGCGGGGGCTTGTGGAGGCGCTGATCGAAGTACCCGTGGTACTCCCGCCCGCGGTGGCCGGGATCGCGCTGCTGATGGCGTTTGGGAGGCGCGGACTGGTGGGCGCCCCGCTAGCTGATTGGGGAATCAGCCTGGCGTTCACGCCTTGGGCCGTCGTGCTGGCACAGTGCTTTGTAGCGGTGCCGTTCTACGTACGTGCCGCACGCACCGGCTTTGCGGGCGTGGATCGAGACCTGGAAGGAGCGGCGCGGGTCGATGGCGCCTCCGCGCTGGCGGTGTTTTGGCACGTCACGGCACCGCTTGCCTTTCCCTCGCTCCTCGCCGGTTCGGTTCTATGTTGGGCGCGCGCGCTCGGAGAGTTCGGCGCCACCATCATGTTCGCCGGCAGCTTCCGCGGGCGGACGCAAACCATGCCACTCGCCATCTATGCCGCGCTTGAAACCGATCTCGGCGTCTCTCTGGCGTTGAGCATGCTCCTGGTCATTATCTCTGTTGCTACGCTCGTGCTCGTGCGTGTAGTGGTGCAGCGCTGGGAGCCGCAGGCGGTCACCAATGACACCCGGAGCTGACCGTCCGCTTCCCCCGGACGGCGGCGAAAGCAAGCGCCAACGGCCGGCGTTGGCGCTTGCTTTCGCCGCGCCTATTGGCTTGTTGGGCGGCCTGAGGTCCGTTGCCGGCGCTCTCGCTGGCGGCGCGCTTGTTGGCGTCATCCCCAACCCGGCCCTCAAGCTGGACCTCGGAGTCATCCTCAACGATTCCGCATGGCGGATCTTCCGCTACAGCCGCCGCCACTAGCTCGTTGGTGCAGTCAGTGCGCCGGCGCATCAGAGTGTCAACCGCCGGCCAGTCGAAGCGCTGGGGCCTGATCAAGAATTAAGCAATTGAGCGGAACCTGCGAAATTAGTTCCGCCTCGCTTGCTGTTCCAATCGGTCCAGGACGTTAGAGAGGTGCGCCAGCGTCTGGGCGCTGCGCCGCTTGCTTCGCTCTACCTCGGCCACGAGGCCGCGGGAGCAGTGCGCCGCATGCGCCACGGCGGCCTGGGAGATACCCAGCGCTTCACGCCGGCCGCGCAGCGTCTCGCCGGTGACCGCGGCGCTGCCAGCGGAGGGCGTCCAGCCGGCGAGCTTCCATTCGGCTATGGTCCGAGCTGGGCGCAGCGACCCGGGCTCGTCTTCATGGCCGGCCGGACCCCCACCAAGTTGCGCCTCAATGGCCTCCAACCGCGCACCGGCGGCGACTAGCGCATCCTGGATTGCCTCGAAGATATCACGCAAGCCGGCGACCTCCTGGCGCGCGGCCAGCAGCGCTTCCGGCACCCCTCCGGCACTGCCTCCCTCGCTTGGTCCTTGTCCCGCCGGATACGTGCTCATCGCCACCAGAATGTGGTCCCCATTGCCTGCGCCATTATGGGGCAAAGTGACGGTGGTGGGGAAGGGTTTGTGACCACTTCTCCGCAGATTTCGCGCGGTTTCCCTGCCCGACCTACCGCCGCCTTACGTGGGGGCGAAGCCGTTTCAGTCTCGCTGGTAGGCTGTGTCTCCTTGGTAGGTTCTCTTGTCTTCTTGGTAGTAACGGGCGTGGCGGCCGCTGTAAGTGCCTACCGGCCGGGAACCATAGCCCTCACGTTGCATCGGGCCGCCACAGTGCTCGCCGGTCCGCTTCTCGTATCCGCCGCGGTCGTGTGTGGCCTGCTGATTGACGCGCCGCTGCGCAGCGCCGTCACTCGCTTGCTGACCAAGGATCTCCCACCTCACCTGCTGCCAGTATGGCACTGGCTGGTAGGTCCCGCACTGCCTCGCGACCTGCTCGCGGTGGCCGCGCTGGCGACCGTCCTGCTGGTTGACGCCTGGGAGCCGGATTGGCGGCATCACCTGACCTGGACGGCGCTGCGGCGGGCCGGAAGCACGCTCTCCACAGGCACACTGCGTCTTCTGCGCGCCGCACTCCCTGCGCTAGTGCTACTGATTGGCTGGATAGACGTATTCGCCTCGGTCGCGGGCTTTCACACCCAGGCGTGGTACACAGCGGCGGAGCGAGCGAGGTTCCCCCTCCCTGGCTCCCTGTCTGACACGCCGCATCCGCACCTAACGCCGCTCATGTGGTGGCTGGCGGCGGTGGTGCTCTCCCATCAAGGCGCCCACCTCGGTAGAAGTGTTGTAGTAGCTCTCGTAGGAGCGGCCTTAGCCACGGTAGCGCGCCCGCTAGCAGAACTGCTTGCCCTTCCCGCGTTTGGCGTGGCTGCGTGTGCGCATGTGTTGTGGCCAGTTCTTGGCTCACGGTACCAGGGGCACCTCCCGGCACCTCACCTGTGGCCTTGGGCGATGATCGGCGGCGCGTTGATGCGCGTGGCGCTACTCGCAATCCTCGGCGGCTCAATCGCGGCGCGCTGGTACCACTGGCCACCCGAGTTGATTGACGATGCGGGGGGCTTCGGCCTCGCCGCACGATTGCTGCATGAGCGCGCGGCGGAGCGTGGGTGGAACGAGATCGCCCTCACGTTTCTTGACTTGCATCCGTATGGGCGCGAGCCCTTCTTCATGGTGGTGTTGCGCGCGGCGTTCGACCTCATGGGCGAATCCAACTATCACCAGAAGACGGTGACGTTCTTCGCCGGCACAGCGGCCATTTGGTTGACTTACCGGTTCGGCCGCGCGGCGCTGGGCCGAGCAGAGGGACTCCTGGCAGCGCTTCTTCTTGCCATGGCCACCTGGTTCACCATTGGCAGTTATCAAGGGCTACGCGAGGAAGTGGCGCTGCTACTGGTCTACGGCCTGGCACTGCTGGTGCTGACTTCGCCGCGGGCGACCCGCGTACGGGTAGCGGCGGCTGGGCTCCTGGCAGGAGCGGCGGTACTTACGCGGCTTGACGCCGCCGGATCAGTGGCATTCTTGCTGCTCTTCTGGGCCTGGCAGCTTTGGCGCACCGAGGAGCGATGGCGTCGCACGGTTGGGTCCTGGGCCATCCTTGGCACGCTCGTGACCTTCATGTGCCTGGGCTTCCAGTACCGTTTTGGGGACTTCCTGGCGCCGGTTCGGGGCACCATGGGGCAGGATATTCACGCGCTTGTGGATCCGTTGTTCCGGCTTGAAGTCTCACCAGGTGAAGTAGCGCGACGTTTCTGGCAGGGATCGCTTGAGATTTACGGCGGCATCGTCTTTGGCGAGTTGAACAGCCGCCTGGAGCCGGCGCTCGGTCCCATGACACGCATGCTCTGGTTGGTCATCTTCGCCGCCGGTCTGGTTGGACTCACCAGACGAGGCTGGCGCCGGAACGAGCCGGTGCTGGTCGTTCCCGTGGCGCTTGCGCTCATCGCCGCCTACTTTCCCCCATACGCCTACAACGCCAGCTTTGGCCTGTATCCGGATCGCTATGCCTACCAGCTCGCCCCCGCCGCCTACTGCGTCTTCAGCTGGACGCTGGTTCAGGCGGCGCGCTGGCTAGCGCACCGCCTGCCATCGCTTCGGGAGAGGCGCGCATTGCCGCTAGTAGCGTCCAGCGCGGCCGAAGCGCGGGCGATTAGCGCCCGTTAGGGACGGACGCGCGACAACCCTGGCAAGTGTGATCACAATCGCCGCGCCTAAGATGGAAGCCACCCACTGAAGCGGGTTGAAGAAACCCGAGACTGAAACGGGCAGCAGCCAGCCAAACAAGAGGCCTCCCACCCACGAGCCAACAACACCTGCCAGGATAGTCCACCCTGTTCCCAGCCGCGTGCCGAGCAGACGTGATCCTGCCCATCCCGCAAGCAGGCCGACCACGATCGTCGGGATCAACGAGAAAGCAAGCCCGACAACGGCGAACGCCGCCCACACCATCACGATCAACGCGACGGCGGTCAACACCAACGGAACTACCATGCCGCCTGCTCCTTCTCCAATCCAGCCACGCTGGCGTGCAACTCGCGCCACACGGCGCCGGATGCTATTACGAGGCTCGTACATCTTTACCACTCCATGCGTCTAATCAAGCGACGCGTAAAGAATATTAATCCCCAACGCCCCCCTCGTCAACTCCCTTGCAAAATCAAGCGTAGCGCGGCTTCATCTAGTATGGCAATGCCGTGCTTGGCCGCGGCCTTCATCTTTGAGCCGCCAGGGCGATCGCCCGCCACCACGTAACTGGTGCTGCCGGAGACACTTTCCGTGACCTTACCGCCGGCGTCCTCTACTATCGACGCGATTGCCTCGCGCGGCTCGCTTAGGGCGCCGGTGATGACAAAGGTCTTGCCCGACAGCGGGCCGTCTACGCGTGCGGCTGCTTCGGTTCGGTGTGCGGCGGGGAGCGGCTGCATGCCACCTTCCGCAAAGCGATCCAGCAGTGCGAGCAGCGCGGGGTTGCGTAGCGCCTCAATCAGTGCGGTGGCCACTGCTTGCCCGAGTCCTTTGGTCTCCAGGATCTGCCCTTCCAACCGACCCAGGTAGCCCTTCGGATCCCCCCGCAGACCCTCGCGAAGCGCGTCCAGAGAGCCGACGTAAGGGGCGATCAGATCGGCTGTTTCGGCGCCAATATGGCGGATTCCAAGGCCATAGAGAAAGCGTGCAAGAGGCGTCTTTGCGCGCGTGGAGTCGATGGCAGCCAGGATCTTGTCCGCCAGAAGCTCCCCCATCCCTGATCCTTCCAAAGAAAGCAGCTGCTCACGCGTCAGGTGGTAGAGATCGGCAGCGTTGGCGATAAAGCTCTCCTGGAGGAAGCGGTCCACCCAGTTGGCGCCCAGGCCAGCAACATCCACCGCGCCGCGGGCGGCGTAGTGGCGCACGCGCGCGGTGACCTGCGCCGGACACGCGCCGTTCGCGCAGCGGAGAATGACGCCACTCGTTCCTTTGGCTCCCTCGGCCGCGACCTCCCCGGAATCCACTGCGGCAGCGCCGCCGGTGACCGGCTCTGCCTCCAGGTCTCGATTGAGCGGCCCCTCGCACGCAGGACATGCCGTTGGAAAAGCGAACGGCTGTTCTGAGCCATCCCGCCGGGCACCGCCCTGGTCAACACCGAGCACCGCCGGGATGACGCCGCCGGCGCGCTCCAGCCGTACCCAATCACCGATGCGCAAGTCGAGCGCACGCATCTGGTCCTCGTTATGAAGTGTGGCGTTCGTCACCGTGACGCCACCTAGTCGCACCGGCTCAAGGCGGGCTACCGGTGTAATGGCACCGGTTCGGCCCACCTGTACGTCTATGCCGGTTAGGCGCGTCACCGCAACATCCGCCGCCTGGACCTTGTACGCCACCGCGCCACGAGGGTCTTTTCCCGCCACTCCCAGCCGTTCGTACAACACAAGATCGTTTACTTTGACTACCAGCCCGTCGGTTTCTTCATCCCAGGTGGCACGCATAGGCTGGAGCTCGTCAATCGCTGCGGTGAGCGCCGAGTAGTCCACGCACTCTCGGTTGTTCGAGTTGGTTCGGAACCCCCACGCCTTGAGCGCAGCGACGACGGACGCTTGCGTTGCAAACGACGTTTCGATGGCTGGGATGGGCTGCCGCTGGTCGTCGAGGAGAGTGAGCGCGTAGGCGGTGTAGCGCAACCCGCGCGAGGCCGTGACCCGCGGGTCAAGGTTACGCACGCTCGCCGCCGCCGCGTTGCGCGGGTTCTGATACACCGGCTCGCTTGCCGCTTCACGCTGGGCGTTCATCTTGTTGAAAGCGGCGATTGGCAGCGTCACCTCGCCTCGCACGTAGATATGCATGGGCAGGGGCACGGATGGCGGCGAGGCGTTTGCTTTTCCCGCAGTGGCGGCCGCCGCCGGGTAAGTGAAGAGCCGCGGCGGGATGCTGCGGATGGTTGCTGCCTGGGCGGTGACGTCTTCCCCCACCATGCCATCGCCGCGCGTGGCGGCGCGCACGAGCAGGCCGTCCTCGTAGAGGAGTGCCAGCGTCAGCCCATCCAGCTTGGGCTCAACAAAGTACCGGGGATACTTCTGACCTCCATCCGCAGCGCTCCCATCCTTGGGGCTCTCATCCCCAACGTCTCCGTCCTTGGGAGGTGAATCAGCCGAGATGATCCGCTTATCGAAAGCGGCGAGCGCTTCTATGCCGAATGCGTTGGCAAGACTGAACAGCGGGATTGGATGGACGGCCTTGCGAAAGCCGGGCAGCGGTGGCCCGCCCACGCGGCGTGAAGGGCTATCCAGTGCGATCCACTCAGGATGGGTCGCCTCCAGCGCCGTCAGCTCCCGATAGAGCCGATCATACTCGCCATCGAGCACGAGCGGATTGTCTAAGACATAGTAGGCGTGCGCGTAGCGGTTCAGAGTCTCTACCAGCGTCTGGTAGACATCTATAGCCTCTGAGGCGGCGCCCGTATTCATGGGGGGATCCTGGATGGCGGTCATCAACTGGTCTCTAGATTGAGACGGCCGGAGACCGCGCGCGTTGTGTGCGACGAGCGCTTCGGTCTACGAGGTGAGGGCACCATGCGTCTGCAACACGCGCTCCGCGATATCTTCCGGCGGCAGCGTCGAGGAATCGAGCACCAGTGCATAGTGAGCGGGATTGCCGGGATCGAATCGGTAGAGGTCACGGTAACGACGTGCTTCTGACTGCTCTCGCTCCCGGTTCTCCCCCAGCACTGCCTCAATGTCCGACCGGCCTTCACGGCGTGCGACTCGCTCGGCAGCAACGTGCGCGGGAACCGTCAAGAGCACGCAGACAGCGGGCACGCCCGCCTGCTGTGCGTGCCACGCGCTCAGCCGCGCGTCCAGCACCACATCCGGCTCGCGCGCCATCTCAATCATGCGCCGGTCAAGCTCTTCATCTACCTCAGGCCTACCTTCGGCATAGCGACCGAAAGCCACCACATCCATCCCACGCTCGGCCGCCAACCCACGGAAAACCTGGCCCGCGTACACATGTCGTGCGTCCAACCGCTTCGCCAGTAGCTTGGAAAGCGTGGTCGTTCCTGTCCCAGGACCACCAGCCACCGCAATCAGCATCTGCCCACAGTTAACGTCCCTGATGCGCCCCGCGTCAAGCCTGGTGCTGAGCTACCTTTGGGGATTGCCTTGTTGGTCGCGCGGGAGGTCGGGGGCATCCGCGGTGAAGACCCAGTAATCGTAGGGTAGCGGCTCGGCGATGGTAGGCAGCGGCTCGTTCTTCTCGGTGCTGATGCCGATCAGGCGGGCGCGAACAATGCGCCGGTGGGAGTAGTCCTTCTTGATGACGTCCCACTGACCCTCACACGTAATCATGGTGAGGTGTGAGAAGGCGGAGAACCCGATGAACTCATCCACGTCCGGCCGGCTGGACATGGGCAGGTGGCACTCCACATCGTTACAGCCCAGCACTTCATACGTGAACTTGGTGTTGTTCTCGCCCACTAGAATGATCTGGTCGCCGTCTACCAGCTCCTTGATGCGTGAGAAGACGGCAGCGCGTCCCTCCCAGTCGACATGACCCGCAAAGACCGCGTTATTCGCCTCGCCCGCGCGGCCAGAGTAGTCGTACCAGGCCACGTCCTCAGCGCGCTTTGGCGCGGGCAGTGAGCCATCCTTCTCGAGCTGGTCCATGCCAAAGATGGCGACTGGCGCGTCCATGCGCAGCTTGGGGATCTGCATGCGCTTGGGTTTCTCTGGCGTCTCGGCGCGATAGACAGTGGGTACCTCCGGCGCCAGCACCATCTCCGGCAGGAGTCCGGCTTCCTTAGCCAGATCGCCGCCGTGGGCGATGGTGACGGTGCCCTTGCGTGCCCACGGCACGTCTACCTTCCAGTGTTGGAAGACGGCGCGCTGCGCGCGCAGCACCCACGCCTGCTCGGTCTCGTCAAAGGAGACGGGCAAGCCGTACAGATCAAGCCAGTTGCGGTCTGCGAGGAAGCGCTGCTTCACGGCGGCGTTTCGGTCTAGAAACTTGAGACGGCGCTCCTGTACCTGCCCATAGGAGAGACTCTCTTCCTCGTGCTGATCGAATGGGGGCGGGACGCCCTTGAACTCGCGCAGCCAACCGTCATAGCCAGAGGACGACAGGTCATCAAGGACATGGGCAAGCTCCGCGCGGGTACGCTCAGGGTGCCAGACAAGAATGCCCTTCTGGACTACCTGGGCGGCCCAGCCATTCCAGATAAAGCGCTTGGAGGCAGGGTAGCCCAGTAGACGGATGCCTCCCAGCCGCTTGTATTCAGACCAGAAAGGGATGCCGTCCGCGTCCGAGATGGTGTAGCCGGTGAGCGATTCACTCCCCTGGCCTCGAGCCTGCGTATAAAAGTGGCCGCCTGGCACAGGGAAGTCCGGGACGTGCGCCAGCGCTGGCGTCGCCGCGAGTGACTGAAGCGAGAGGGCAAGGCCGGCCAGGGCGCCTCCGGCGGCTCGAAAAAAGGCACGAAATCGCATGATGAGGTGTACGTTGAGTGTAACGAGGTACGTGCCCCGGGGGGGGTCGTAGGACCTACAGGCTCACCAATCCTCGACGCGCTCCCAGGTGAACCGCCTCGGTCCGGCTCCCGGCGCCGAGCTTGGCCATCAGCGCGGCGACATGGAACTTGACCGTGTGCTCGCTGATGCCAAGCCGGCGCGCGATGGTCTTGTTGGGGAGACCTTCCGCAACGAGCTGGAGCACCTCACCCTCGCGCAATGTGAGTTGATCAGCGCCGTTTTCGCCGGCGGCGACCGCAGTGTTCGCTGATAGCGATTCTTCTAGCGTGGGCGGGAAAAGTAGGTCACTGGCGGCCACGGGATCAAGCACAAGCAGACCTTGAACGATGGCCTGCACAGCGGCGATGATGGCCTCACGCTCCGCATCCCGAGGCAAGTAGGCGAATGGTCTACCTTCCAGACCGGCGATGAGGCGACGGGCACCAGCTATCGCACCCAGGAACACCACCGCCGGAGCGAGCTCTCGTAACGGGATAGCGTCCTGGGCACTCACACCCGGTTCAACGTCGATCACGACCACGTCCGCGGGCACGCTCAGCGCGGACACACTGCCAGCCTCCCGGACCACGCGGAGACCGGCGTCCGACTCAATCAACGCCCGCAGACCGGCACGCACCGCCGGGAGCGCGGACACCACGGCGACGGTGGTCATGTGTACAGCGTAGGGCGGCGGTCCAGGCGCTCAGGCAGCTCGCAGCAGCGATTGCTCACGGGTCTTCTCTGTTGCCTCGCCAGCGACGTCCCACGAGACTTCTACGTCCCGCGGGACACCGCCGCGTAGCACGCTTAGCGTCAGCGGACCGGCGAAGTGACCATCGAGTGCGTTGAGCAACCCGGCGTCTCCCTCCAGGATGTTCCCATTGGCAGCGTAGAGCAAGTCACCGAGCAGCAAGCCAGCGAGATCGGCGACACTCCCCGCCTCAACGCGCATAACGAGCATGGCGCTCTCCGGCTGACCCGCATCAGGCGCACTTTGCGCGTCCGATCCTGTCATAGCGTTTTCTGTGGTGGCGGCCGCGAGCGCCGGCGGGAGCGCTACCTCCTGGGCGGCGATACCGAGGACCGGGGTTCTGGCGCCCCGCCCGAGTAGGCGCGCCACGACGTGGGTGGGCACCGCGAGCGCCATGCCGCCGTGGACCATAGCGTTGATGCCAATCACCCGACCTCGGGAATCGGTCAGGGGCCCACCCGAACTGCCGGGACCAAGCAGCACGTCCGCCTGGATTAGCTCCCGGCCGCGCGCCGCGTGCGAGCGCGGCAGCGGACGGTGCAGCACGCCGATGGTCACGGCGCTGCGCACGCCGGCCGGATTGCCGACGGCGAGCACCAGCTCGCCTGACCGCAGCGTGCGGGCATCCCCCAGCGTTACCTCCGGCAGATCGTGGCCATCCACACGCAGCACGGCCAGATCATTACGTGGATCGCGCGCGAAGGTACGACCCTCATACTCCCGACCGTCCTCCAGGGTAACGTGAGCACGCTGTCCCGGCAAGACGTGGTGATTGGTGACGATAGCGCCATCCGCGCTCCAGATGGTGCCCGAGCCAGAGCCACCACGCGACCAGATCTCGGTCACGCTGGCGCGGACGCGGGCCGCCACCTGTGCCACAGCGGCGCCCAGATTAGATGAGAAAAGTGGAGTTGCGAGCATGGCCATACTTACTCCGCTTTGCGCTCGCCAACGGTGACGGTGACCTCGCGCAGCTCTCCGCCGCGCAACACGCGCACCGGGGTTGCCTGGCCCACTCGCTCAGGGTTGAGGAGTGAAAGCAGCGTCTGGTGATCATCCACTTCCTGACCGGCTAGTGTGACCAGCACGTCTCCCAGGAGCAGCCCGCCCTTGTCTGCGGGGCCTCCCTCCTCCACGCCCATCACCAGCAACGCGCGCTCTTGCTGCACGCCGAGCTTCGTGCGCAGCGCCTCTGGCAGTTCCACCTGCTGGCTACCAATGCCGAGGAAGCCTCGCTTGATCCGCCCGTGCTGGCGGAGTGAGCCGGCGACGCGCTCAATGGTCGCCAGCGGGATGGCAATGCCCGCGCCGGTGCGCGAGGTAGACGTGGCCAGGCCGATCAGCCTGCCTTCGGTGTCCACAAACGCACCGCCCCCAAATCCTGGATAGAACGACGCATCGGTCCAGATGTAGTTCTCACCTTCATGGGCGCCTTGACGCTCCCGACCGCCGCGCCCCCGGAGGGCACCGGCGGCGCCGACAACGCCGATGCTGGTGGCCACTGAGCTCCCCGGCCGGGCAACAACGAGCGCTAGCTGCCCCACGCGCGGCGCGCCACCGCGTTTCATCGCCGGCAGACCGGCTGTTCCGCCGGCGCCACTCTCCAGGCGCAGCAGCGCCAGATCGCTGTTTTCGTCCCGCCCGGCTACCGTAGCTTTGACTGAGCTGCCATCCGGGAGCCCAATCTCAATAGCCTCTTCACTCTCGATCACATGATCGGCGGTAAGGATCAGCCCGTTCTCCCAGACGACGCCGCTGCCCGAAAAGCGCCGGCCTGCGTCCACGCGGACCACCGAGCGCCCCACCCGTTCGACGGTCGAAGCGATCTCGTCCGAAAAGGCGCTCAGCACGCCGGCGGCCGGCGAGTCCTGTACCGATGCTGCTGCAGATTCTGTCATCCCAATGTCTCCTTGAAGGTCCGCCAAGCCGGTGAATCCCATCGGTTTCACAAAGCCTATGGACAGCGTCCGCCGTCCTGGAATGACCCTACCGCCACAAGTAGACGCGCGGCATCGGAAGAAAGGCCGAGATGCCACCTAGACGAACTGCTAGGTGGCATCTTGTGGGCTCACTTTCGACTCCAGCATCCCACTCTGAATGTGGGACGCTCTTAGCGATCGAGCAGATATATGAATGGCTGGCGCTGGGGAAGGAGCGTCAGCAGACTTGCGCTGCACGAGCCGAACGCGGAATGAACGCGTGCAGTCCATTAATGTGCCGCGCATGAACGTATCCTAAGCACCTGTATGACCTTGAACTCACGGCTCTCGCTGCGGACGGTGCTAGGAGACGTGGACGCGGAACGGACAGGAATCATCCTGCCGCATGAGCATCTGTACTGTGATCTGAGACCGCTGGCAGGGCGAGAACCGGTGCGGGACGGCGCCGAAAATGTGGAGGCGGCGGAGCTGGCGCTACTTCAGGAGGCGCGGGTAGCGGGGGTCACGCTGCTGGTGGAGCCCACGCCGCCGGGAATTGGGCGTGACCCTCTGCTGCTGCGACGGCTCTCCGAACGCAGTTTCGTGGACGTAATCGGCGCGACGGGCCTTTACAAGGAACCGCTTCTGCCCCAACGGGCGTACGACCGGTCAGTAGACGAGCTGGCTGATTGGTTCACCTTTGAGATTAGCGTCGGTATCTTGCCCGTGACGGGGGACAGCTTCCTGGGCGAAAGTCTGTTGAGCGAGGACGTGCTAGGCAGAGCGACGGACGCGCTGAATGAGACGCCGGTACGCGCGGGCGTTATCAAGCTGGCGAGCAGCAACGAAGGGTTGCAAGATGTGGAGGCCAAGGCACTACGCGCGGCCGTGCTGGCGGCGCAGCGCACCGGCGTGGCCATAATCAGCCACTCTCCGTCGGGCGCCTCGTTCCAGCAGCAACTGAACGAGCTGGAGCGGGCAGGCGGCGACCCTGCGCGGTTCGTGCAGGTACACGCCAATTCCGAGAAGGACTTCACGCTGCACCTGAGGGCGCTACAACGCGGCGCGTGGGTGGAGTACGACGGGATTGGCGGCGGTGCCGCGGGCGACGACTGGCACCTGGAACTGGTGCAGCGCGTCTTGCAGGCGGGATTTGCCGACCGACTGTTGCTCTCGCAGGACGTGGTGGGCTGGCGCGCAGGCACAGCGGGTGGAGGCAACTACGTGGATGCGGGCCAGCCGAAGAAACGCTACGCGCACCTGATGGACACGTTCCTCCCACGGTTGCGAGAGGCGGGCGTCTCAGGCGAAACGGTTCACCAGATCACGGTGGACAATCCGCGCCGGCTGCTTGCGTTTAGTGCCTAGCCTTCTTTCGAGCGTCTTCGCGCCAACGGCTCAGGTGTTTGGCGGTATTACCGAGCGATTCATCGGGATTCGCGGCGTCGTAATGCTCGGGTTTGGTCTGGTCGGCCTGCTGCCAGTTACCAGTAGCGGCCCATTCGTTCGCCGCGAAGCCCTCAAACTTGTCGCGCTCTAGCACCTCGAAGACGCGCGCCAGGTAGTCGTTGCCCTCACCAACACGTGTGTAGCTCGGCTGCTGCCCGGCTTCGTAGCCTTTGGGTAGCTCCTGGATGTGAAGGTGACGCACCCACGGACGGAGCTTGGCGTAGCCGTCGTCCACCGAGATTCCCAGACGCACATGATGGGCAACGTGCCAGACGGCGCCCACATTACCGTGCTTGGCGTTTTCAAGGATCCAGACCACGTCATCCGGGTTGTTGTGTTGATCGTGTACCTCCAGGCAGGGGGTCACGCCCCATTGTGCGGCGGCTTCAGCCGCACGACCCAGGTATTCCGCGGTCTGGGGGCGCAGCGACGCCATGGTGTGCCCTTCCGGGACGTTGCCACCGAAGACGCGCAGTAGGGGAGAGCCAAGCTCGTGGGCCAGCTCGGCATAGCGCTTGACTTGCTCAACGGCGTCCTGGCGTTCCGCCTCGTTAGCGCGGGCAAAGCGCGTTGAGAGGGCAACGCAGCTCCAGGTAATGCCCTGCGACACGGCGTACTGGCGCGCCTGTTGTCGCGTCTCCTGGGAAGAGTCCAACTCAAGGCCATGGTTGTGGCCCCAGTCAACGCGCACATCCACGCCTTCGTAGCCGAGACGCACGGCGCCATCGACGAGCTCCTGGGCGGTCCAGCGGGGCGCGGTTGTGGACATGAAGGCAAGTTTGGTCATGCGACCAGCGTACCAACCGGTCCCCCTCTACGCGGCCCGTTGCGCTGCTCGGCATCCTACGGCGCAGAGCTTCGCGCGTCACTCGTTGGCCGCGGCACGTTAGAGAGCGCGAATGGAAGCGTATACCTGGCTCATTATCTTGGCGGCATGGTCACTTCTCCTGGCGCTCGGCCTAGCGGGAGGCGACCCGCTGGCGATGGGCCAACCAGGCCGCGAAGCGCTCGCCGTCAAGCTCGCTAAGTGGGTCCATCGCACCATGAAAGAGCGTCAGGGCGCCTCGATGCTGAAGGCGCCAGCGCACCCGTCCCACGCCGCACCAGCGCATCAAAGCGGCAGCGGCTTCCATGCTGTGGCGTAGCGTGAGCTAGGCTCGCACTTCCACGCCGGCCAGTTTCTCCATGGGGATGATCTGAGCGGCGGTGCCCTTCTCCCCGAATCCGGAGAGCTGTGCCTCGCGCAGCACTTGCTGCACGATGGCGCCGGAGAGGAAGCGCACGCCCACCTCGCGCGCGAGCTGCGCCGCCAGAGTCACGTCCTTCTCCATGTTATTGATAGTGAACCCCGGCTCAAAGTTGCCAGCCATGAGACTGGTCCGAAAGCCACGGAGGGCATTGCTGGAACCCGAAGAGTTCATCAGGATGTCGTGCAACTGCGCCAGGTCTAGACCCGCCTTGGCGCCCATGACCAATCCTTCACAAGCGGCAACTCCGGCCGCCGCGGACATAAAGTTGTTGATCAGCTTGGCGGTAGCGCCGGCGCCGGTCGGACCGCAGTGATAGAGGTGCTTGCCCATGGCTTGCAGCACAGGTTGGGCACGCTCGTACGCCTCCGCGGAACCGCCGCACATGATGGCCAGCGTGGCTTCCTTTGCGCCGGTGACGCCACCTGAGACTGGCGCGTCCAGGTAGTCGCAGCCCTTGGCCTGCGCCGCGCTGGCGATGCGCTTGTGCGTCGCTGGGTCGATGGTGCTCATGTCAATCAGCAGCGTGCCCGGCCGGACCGCCGAAAGGATCCCTCCTTCACTCAGGTACACCTCCTCCACGTCTTTGGGCCCGGTGACGCAGGTACACAACACGTCCACCTGGGCGGCAAGCTCCGCGATGGAGTAGGCACACGCGGCGCCACCGCTCTCCAGGCCGGCAGCCTTGGAATGTGTGCGGTTGTAGACCGTGAGCCGGAAGCCAGCCTTTAGGAGATTCTGCGCCATCGGCATACCCATCAGGCCCAGGCCGATGTAGCCGACGCGCAACCCGTGCGGCCCGTGC
>Ga0136611_10000949_pt1 | contig 19775 bp, 17 predicted proteins | sample AntDrymUQ2232306_2_FD_106645 | JGI IMG/M metagenome (GOLD analysis project Ga0136611, IMG submission 106645) | Polar desert sand microbial communities from Dry Valleys, Antarctica - metaG UQ223 (23.06) | ecosystem: Environmental > Terrestrial > Soil > Desert | place: Antarctica: Dry Valley...
GATGGCAACCACGACCTGGTCTGGGTGCATCCGGACAGCAATTATTTCGAGGTCTGGTTGATGCAGGGCGTGTTGGTCAAGGCGGTGCGCGGTTACAACCTTCCGGAAGACACGCGGGTAGCGACCACTGGCGACTTCGCTGGGGACGGCTTTGCTGACGTGATGGTGATCAACGCGGCGCGCGAGCTGAGCATGTGGTCTGGCAACGGAGTTGGGTTTACCTCGCAGCGTTTGTCGATCACCAACCCGATTGCGCATACATGGGTGGTGTGGGGAGACGTCGACATGAATGCCGATGGCCGTTCCGACTTGCTGTGGAGCACGCCTACCACCTCGTACTTCGAGTGGTGGAACATGTCCGGCGCATTGGTCCAGCGGGCAAGTGGTGCCACGCCGCCAGCCGACCAACGCGTTGCAGGCAGTGGCGACTTCAACGGCGATGGGCTGGCGGACATGTTGCTCAAGGGACTTGGCAACGATCTTCACGTCGGCGTGAGTGACGGCATCCTGTTCAACCGCACACCGCTCAACATTGTTGCAGGTCCGGGATGGCTACCGCTGGTGGCGGGTCAACCCACCCAGTGAGGCGCCTGAGCTGATCCAAAGTTCGGGATCGCCGAACTGACCTGAAAACGGCGGACCCTGGGCAACCAGGGTCCGTTTGGCGTTTGCCACGCTCACAGGTTCTGGTAGTTGGGGCCGGCTCCACCCTCTGGCGTGACCCAGGTGATGATCTGGTACGGGTCCTTGATGTCGCAGGTCTTGCAATGCACGCAGTTGGCGGCATTGATCTGCAACCGCTTGCCGTGTGGCGCCGTCGGCTCGGGCACCATCTCGTAGACGGCCGCGGGGCAGAAGCGGGTGCAAGGGTTGTCGTATTCCTCCACGCAGCGGGTCGCGCAGATGTCGGTGTCCGCCACCTTGAGGTGAACCGGCTGGTCTTCGTCGTGCTCGGTCGCCGCGAAATACACGGCGGCCAGGCGGTCACGTGGCGCCAGGCGACGGTCCATGTAGGTCAGTTCGACCGCCGCACTCCTGGATTGCTCCTGCCTGCCAAGCTTTTCCATCGCGGACCAGTCGGCCTTGTTCTCCAGCGTCCACGGCGACAGGCCGCGCGTGTACGTTTCCCATGCCGCGTTGAACATGCCAAACCACAGGCCGCGCTTGAAGCCTGGCTTGATGTTGCGGACCTGCCGCAGTTCCGCCATGACGTCCGAGCCGCGCAGCTTTGCGTCGAATCCCCGGGAGGCGAGTTGCGCGCCGACAAGGTGTTCGGCGGCAAGCATGCCGCTGCGGATTGCCTGATGGGTCCCCTTTATCTTGGGCACGTTGAGCAAACCGGCGGTGTCGCCGATCAGCAACGCGCCCGGCATCTCGACCTTCGGCAAGGACTGCCAGCCCCCCGTCACGATCGCGCGCGCGCCGGCCGAGAGGATGCTGCCGCCCTCCAGCAGGGGCTGGATCATGGGATGGTTCTTCCACTGCTGGAAGGCTTCCCACGGCTTGTATTCCGGGTCACGGTAGTCGAGCCCGCTGACATAGCCCAGCGCAATGCGATCCTTGTCCAAGTGGTAGAGGAAGCTGCCGCCATAGGTGTGGGTGTCGGCCGGCCAGCCGAAGCTGTGCACGATCTTGCCCGGCTGCACGCGGTCTTCCGGCACCTGCCAAAGTTCCTTGATGCCGATCGAGTAGCCCTGCGGGTCGGAGCCGGCATCCAGTTTGAAGCTCTCCACCAGCCGCTTGGTCAGGTGGCCGCGCGCGCCTTCAGCAAGCACGGTGACCTTGGCGCGGATGTCGATGCCGGCGGTATGCCCCGGCTTGTGGCTCCCGTCCTTGGCCACGCCCATGTCGCCGATGCGGACGCCCAGCACGGTGCCGTCATCGGCGTGCAGTGTTTCCGACGCTGCAAACCCGGGATAGATTTCGACGCCCAACGCTTCCGCCTGCGGCGCCAGCCACGCACACATGGCGCCCAGGCTGACAATCACGTTGCCGGTGTTGTGCATGCCGGGTGGGACCGGCAGCTTGCGGCCGCCTGTCTTGGTGAGCAGCCAGAACTCGTCGTGCGTGGCATCCACGCAGATCGGCGGCGGCGACTTGCGCCAGTCTGGTAACAACGCATCCAGTGGTCCGGTCTCGATGACCGCACCGGACAGGATGTGCGCACCGATGGTGCTCGCCTTTTCAATCACGCACACCGAAATGCTGGGGTCCAGCTGCTTCAGGCGAATGGCAAACGCGAGCCCCGCCGGACCCGCGCCAACGGCGACGACGTCGTACTCCATGACGTCGCGCTCGGCGTCGACCGGGGTGGGGTCAACCGGCGCGGCTTCGTTCGGGACGTCTTCGTTCGGGACGGCTTCGTTCATCGGGCTTTGCAAGGCGCACCCTCCACGGCATTCATGCCAACCCGGTGATCTTCCGGGGTTTCAGCGGGGGCGGCAAATGGCGCGACGCCCGGGCTCAGGGCTTGCGCTTGCCGGTGGGATGTCGCCGTTCGTGCGCCTGGCCCGTGCTCAGGATCCAGCCTGCCAGTTCGCGGCTGGTTGCACCCAGTGCCTGCGAGAACGCATCGGCAACCTGAGCCACCTCGCTGCCGCTGGCGGCCTGCACATGACGGAAACTGCTGCTGCCCACCACGTCCTGGTCCGGCGCATGCAACAGCTTGGCGCTGACTTCAACCACTGCCGAGGGAATCCCGGTATTGGTGTTGCCTTCGTTGTAGCTCGCCTCGAAATGCCGCACGTCCATGACCAACCGGTAGTCGGCACTGATGCCGCTCCCCTGGCGCGCCACCGCCGGAATCTTGCCGGAATCCTCAAGCGTGCGCAGCAGGATGTCCTGGATCATTTCGGGCGGCACGCGCGCCCACAGGGCGCCCTTGTAGACCTCGAATTGGCCGGGTTCAGGGCTGACGGCAATGCGCGCGCTGTCGAGCATCCGCGGGGCCGTGGGAAGGGAGGTGCTCAGCTGCCACGTCACCGCTGGCCAGGCCGGGTCGGCGACTACGACGGGATCGGGCGAAAAGGTCGTGGGGGCTTTTTTCTTGCTACCCAGGATGCCGCACCCTGCCAGCAGGCCCGGCAGCAACACGGCGGCAAACGCGACAGTCAGGCGCTTCATGGTGATCATTTCGGTTCGAACTCCTTGGGTGCGTCGCGGCCCAGGATGTAGCCAGCGGGGCCGCCGTCGAGGCGGTCGGTGACCTTGCGCAGGTCGCGGATCAGGCCCCGCAGCTCGGCCAGAGTGGGACCAAGCTGGGCAAGCCCGTCGTTGGCGAAGCTCTGCAGCGCCGGGCGATTCTCCGCAATCATTGCATTGGCATTGCCGGCCACCGAGTCCAGCTTGCCAATCGTGCCTTCCAGCTTGTCCATCATTGCAGGCAGTTGCCGTACAACGTCGCGGTCGATGCGCTCGATCGAGCCGTTGGCGGTCAGGAGGGTCGACTGCAGCGTTTCAGTCGCCTTGCGGGCATTCACGATCAGCGCCGCGATGTCCTCACTCTGCCCGGCCACGCTGCCCGTGGCCTGCTCGATGTGCTCGATGGTCGCGGTCATGCGCTTGATGTTCTGCTCGCTCAGCACCTCGTCCATGCGCGACACCAGGCGGCTGGCGGTGTCGGCGATGTTCTGCAGGGCAGATGGCTCGGTGGTGATGATCGGGATATCGCCACGCTCGGTCGGCTCCAGCCGCGCAGCCCCGGGGCTTCCACCCGTCAGCTGGATGAAGGGCACGCCGGTGATGCCCTGCTGCGACAGCTTGGCCTTGGTATCCACCTTGACGGGTGCATCGGCCTTGAGCTTGAGCAGGGCAATCACCTTGCGGGCGTCGTCCGGCGCCAGGCTGAGCTTGTCCACCGTGCCCACCGCAATGCCGTTGTACTGCACGCCGCCGCCCTCGGTCAGGCCGGTCACCGGTTCGGTGAACACCACTTCGTACTGGCGCCAGTTGCGGTCCGAACTGAACTTGGCAGCCCACATCGCGAACAGCATCAGGCACACCATCGCGAGGACGGTGAAAGCACCGATCAGCACGTAGTTGGCTTTGGTTTCCATGGGTCAGCTTTCCTGGGGATTTGCCGTTGCGACGCGGGCCGCTCGCCCGCGTGGACCATTGAAATATTCCTGCACCCACGGATGGTCCAGGTCTTCCAGCTCCTTCACCGGCGCCACCGCCAGCAACTTGCTGTCCGCCAGCACTGCGACCCGGTCACATATAGCGTAAAGCGTGTCGAGGTCGTGGGTGATGAGGAATACGGTCAGGCCCAGCGCTTGCTGAAGTGTCCTGATCAGGTCGTCGAACGCGGCCGCTCCCACCGGGTCCAGCCCGGCAGTGGGTTCATCCAGGAACAGCAGCGGCGGGTCCAGCGCCAGTGCGCGCGCAAGGCCTGCGCGCTTGCGCATGCCACCCGACAACTCCGATGGCAGCTTGTCCAGGGCCTCGGCGGGCAGGCCGGCCAGCTTGATCTTGAGCAGGGACAGCTCATAGCGCAGGGAATCCGGCAGGTCCGCGTAGTATTCCTTCAGCGGCACCTGCACGTTTTCGCCCACCGTGAGCGAGGAGAACAGGGCGCCATCCTGGAACAGCACGCCGGTGTTGCGCTCGATATGGCGCCGGTCCTCGGCGTCCTCAGAACTTGCATCCACGCCAAGGACCTGGATCTCGCCGGCATCCGGTTTGCGCAGGGCCAGGATCGAGCGCATCAGCACCGACTTGCCCGTGCCGGAGCCGCCCACCACGCCCAGGATCTCGCCGCGGCGCACGTCGAGGTCGATACCGTCGTGCACCAGCTGTTCGCCAAACCGGTTGACCACCCCGCGCACGCGGATGATCGGCGCGTCGGCGTCGCTGGGTGGAGTGCCGGGGTTGGCGTCCTGCCTTTCCATCAATAATCCATCTGCATGAACCACAGCGCGGCGAACGCGTCGAGCACGATGACCATCGAGATCGACTGCACCACGCTTGAGGTGGTGCGTTCACCGAGCGATTGCGAGGTGCCTTCGGTCTGCAAACCTTCCAGGCAGCCGATCAGGGCAATGATCACGGCGAAGACCGGCGCCTTGACCATGCCAACCACGAAATGGTCGACATTCATCGTCTCCTGCATGCGCGCCAGGTACGCCACCATCGGAATGTCCAGGTTCAACGCACCGACCGTCATGCCGCCCATCAAGCCCGCGCACATGGCGATGAACGTCAGCAGCGGCAGCATCACCAGCAGCGCCAGCACCCGCGGGATCACCAGCAAGTCGACCGGGTCCAGGCCAAGCACGCGGATGGCGTCGACTTCCTCGCGGTTGACCATCATGCCGATCTGCGCGGTGAAGGCGCTAGCGGTGCGGCCGGCCAGCAGGATCGAGGTCAGCAACACGCCGAATTCGCGCAGGAACGCGGTGTTGACCAATTCCACCACGAAGATGGTGGCGCCAAAATCGCGTAATACCATCGCGCCCAGGAATGCGATCACCGCGCCGACCATGAACGACAGCAATGCCACCAAAGGCACGGCGTCCAGCCCTACTTGCTCCATGTGGTGCACGGTGGCGGTAACGCGGAACCTCCGCGGCTCCTTGAACAACCGCAGCATCTTGACCAGCACCTCGCCGAAGAATGCCACCAGCGCCACCACTTCCTTGGCGTTGTCGACCACGGCGAACCCGAGCCTGCCCAAGGCCGCGGACACACCGTATTCGCGCTTGCGGCGGGGACGCTCGTCGTGCACGTCCTCGATGGCCGCCACCAGCGTCTTGTGGTCCTCGCGGAACGTGAAGCCGGTGAAGTCCAGGTCCTGCCGATCGGCGTAGCGCAGCAGCTGCAGCACGCCCAACGTGTCCAGTCGCTCGATCTTGGCTGCATCGACGTGGGCAATGCCGTCCGGCGCGCCGCGCAGCGCCTCGCCAATCTTGTCTGAATACCGCAAAGTCCAGCGGCCCGACAGTCGCAGCGTGGTTGCGTCCTTGGGATCGACTTCGATGGACGGCGGCGTGTGGTTGGTTGTTGCGGCGCTCATGCGGACCCTGTGCAAGTGTCTCCAAGCTTACGCAACTCGGTGCCCGGGGTGTGAATCCGGAGGCTGCGTGCCATGCTTTGATGATGCCCGCCACCCATTCCAGCGCTGCCGCAAGTTACGCCGAACGCATCGCGTTCGTGGTCGAGCTGGGGGAGCACCTGCACGCTTACGGCACCACCGCGCAACGGCTGGAGGGCGCGATTGAATCGGTGGCCCAGCGGCTTGGCCTGGAGTGCGAGCCTTGGGTCAATCCGACCGGGATGATCCTGTCGTTCAGTGACCCGAGCCGCCCCGCCGGAGCATCCGACACCACCCGGGTCATCCGGGTGGGGTTGGGCGACAACGACCTGCACAAGTTGTGCGAGACCGACCGCATCGCCGAGCAGGTCATGGCGGGCCAGCTAGGCGTGGGGGAAGGGCGCGCGTCGCTGCGCGTTCTGGCGAGGCCGCCCTCGCGGCGCTGGCGGGCGATGCAGGTGTTCGGGTTCGGATTGGCCTCGGCGGCAGTCGCGGGCCTGCTGCGGCTGCCGTGGCTGGACATCGGCACGGCGGGCATGATCGGGCTGCTGCTCGGCCTGCTGGATTGGGCGTCCCAGTCGCGCCCGCGCCTGCAGGAAGCGTCAGATGCCGTCGCGGGCCTTTTGGCCGGCTCGATTGCGATTGCGGTGGCGAGCCTGGTTGCGCCGCTCAACCTCAATACGGTGATCATCGCCTCGCTGATCGTGCTGTTGCCCGGCATGGCGCTCACCAATGCCGTCAACGAACTGACCAGCCGCCACCTGGTGTCGGGCACCGCGCGGTTCGCGGGCGCGTTGACCACCATCCTCAAGCTGACCATAGGCACCGCCATCGCACTCACCCTGGCGCGCCTGGTGGGCCTTGCGCCTGCGGTTCGGGCCTTGCGCCCGCAACCGGACTGGGTGGTGTGGGTGGCGCTGGCGTTGGGCACTTACGCGTTTGCGGTGCTGTTCCGCGCGCATCGCCGCGACTATCCGCTGGTCATGTGCGCCGCAGCCGCCGGTTACCTCATCTCGCGCTTTGGCGGCGAAGCCTTCGGGCCCCAGGCCGGCGTGTTCCTGGCCGCGCTGGTCACCACCGCGGCGGGCAATGCCTACGCGCGCTGGTGGAACCGTCCGGGCGCGCTTATCCGCTTGCCCGGCATCATCATGCTGGTGCCGGGCAGTGCCGCGCTGCGCGGTGTGATCTCGCTGGTGCAGGCGCAGGACATCGGCGCCGGACAGGATGCAGTGATGGCGGCTGTCAGTACGCTGACGGCGCTGCTTGCAGGCCTGCTGTTTGGCAACCTGCTGGCGCCTGCGCGACGCAATCTCTGAGCGCGTGGCAGCGTGCCCATCCCCATGCCAAATGCGGGAAGCGCCAGGTGCAAAACGCCGGCACCAATGGCCGGCGCCTTCAACCCACGCCGTGTGGTTACCTGATCAGAAACTCGTCGAGGCTACGGCCCTTGCCGGTTTCCGCCGCCAGCCACTTCGGCTGCTTGCCGCGGCCGGCCCAGGTTTCCGAGCTGTTTTCCGGGTTGCGATACTTGGGCGCGACCTTGCCCAAGGTGCGGCCCTTGATAGATTTGCGCGCCTTTGGCGCGGCCTGCCTGGCAGCGGGCGAAGCGGTAATGCCCGGCCTGCCGAACAGCTCGTCCATGCTCCAGCCGGAATCCCGCAGCACCTTGGCAATCGCCGCCTTGACCTGGCTGGAAGGCTTGCGTTTGGCCAGGACTTTCTTGCGCTGGTTAGCGCGGGTAATCAGGGCGGCCAGCTCCTTGCTGCTCAGGCTTTCGATATTCACGCTCATCGGTTGATCCTCGATAATCTCCGGAACAAGCTCCGGGCCGCATGGATACTAGCGGCGGAGAAACTTCCACGCAAATCAGGGGATTAAGTCCCGGCGGGTTTCCCGGGATTTTCGCGGAGTTTCTGCAGCAGGCCTGCGTGGTCCAGCTGCTCGCTCTCGGCGCCATTGCGGGCGCGGTATTCGAACGTGCCTGCTTCCAGTCCGCGCCCTGACACCACCACCCGGTGCGGAATGCCGATCAGCTCGATGTCGGCGAACATCGACCCCGCGCGCAGGCCGCGATCATCCAGCAGCGCCTCGATGCCGGCGGCGTTCAATTCTTCATGCAAACGTTCGCCAGCACCGGTGACGGCCGGGTCGTGCTTCGGATTGATCACGCACACCGCAACCTGCCAAGGCGCCATCGCCACCGGCCACAGGATGCCGTTCTCGTCGTGGTTCTGTTCGATCGCCGCCGCCACGATTCGGCTCACGCCAATGCCGTAGCAACCCATGGCCGGATGCACCGCCTTGCCGTTCGCGTCAAGCACCGTGCAGCCCATCGCCTCGGAGTATTTGCGGCCCAGCGCGAACACGTGGCCAACTTCGATGCCGCGCGCAATCGCGAGCGTGCCCGCGCCATCTGGCGACGGGTCACCTGCCATCGCGTTGCGGATGTCGGCCACTTCGGGTTCCGGCAGGTCGCGGCCCCAGTTGACCCCAGCGATGTGGAAACCGGGCTTGTTGGCGCCGACCACGAAATCCGCCATGGCCGCTACGCTGCGGTCGGCGATGATGCGCGTGCGCCTGTCGACCGGTTTGGTGAGGGCGTTGGAATCATCAACCTGGGTCAGGGCGATCCCCGGCGTCTGTACGCGTGACTGAAGACCGACCGGGCCAAGGAAACCTGACGATGACCGCATTGCCGCTGCAATCTCCACGTCCGTTGCGGGCCGGTATTCGGCCATGCCAGCCAGCTTCGCCAGTTTGATCTCGTTGACCGCGTGGTCGCCGCGCACAAGCGCGATGACGAACTGCGGATCAGTCTTGTCATCGACGCAAAGCACCACCGACTTGACGGTGCGCTGCACCGGGATACCCATCAATGCCGCCACGTCCTCGCAGGTTTTCTGGATGGGAGTTTCGACATCGCGCAGGGTTTCCGCAGGCGCAGCGCGCTCCCCGGATGACACCGCTTCGGCCAGTTCCACGTTCGCCGCATAACTGGAACCGTCCGACCAGGCAATGGCGTCTTCGCCGGAATCCGCCAGGACATGGAACTCGTGCGAGGCGCTGCCACCGATAGCGCCGGTATCCGCGAACACCGCGCGGAATTCCAGCCCCAGGCGGGTGAATATGCGGGTGTATGCGTCGTACATCGACTGGTAGCCCTCGGCCAGGCCGGCATCGTCAATGTGGAAGGAGTACGCGTCCTTCATCAAGAATTCGCGCGCGCGCATGATCCCGAAACGCGGACGGATTTCGTCGCGGAACTTGGTCTGGATCTGGTAGAAATTCACCGGCAGCTGCTTGTAGCTGGCCAGTTCATTGCGGGCGAAGTCGGTGATGACTTCTTCGTGGGTGGGGCCGTAGCAATACTCGGCGTCCTTGCGGTCCTTGATCTTGAGCAGCTGGCCGCCGAACTTCTGCCAGCGTCCGGTTTCCTGCCACAGCTCCCTGGGCTGGATCGACGGCATCAGCATTTCAACGGCGCCGGCACGGTCCATTTCCTCGCGCACCACGGCTTCGACCTTGCGCAGCACGCGCAGGCCGAGCGGCGACCAGGTGTACAGGCCGGCGCCGAGCTTGCGGATCATGCCGGCCTTGAGCATCAGCTTGTGGCTGATCACTTCGGCGTCGGCGGGGGTTTCCTTTTCGGTGCGGAGGTGGAACTGCGACAGGCGCATGCGGGGGCTTCGGGACAGGCGGAATGCGCATTTTGGCATGCGTGGCCAGGCGACGGCCCGCGATGTGTCCGGAAGCGCTTACTGCCGCGAGCCGCTGATCTCGATGCCGTCCTGCGGGTCACGGCCAACACGCTCGAACTTGCGCCCCTTTGGGGGTTCTTCGGTGACGTGCAGCACGCCGTCGGCGTCGCGCCAGCGGTAGAGGGAATTGGCATGTTCCGCACGCGCCATCGCCACGTCGGCGGCGCGTGCGCGCTCGCGTGCGCGGCGGGGCATCTCGGTGGTGAACCACCACCACGCGGCCGCGGTGAGCAACACGGCGAGCACCAGCATTGCCAGTGGTCTCATGGCGTGGCGGGTGGGCAAAAATTGCGTACGGCGGTCTCGGCCAGGCGCAATTGGTCGGCGCGCATTGCCGGGGGCAGCGGCGCATCCGGCTTGCCATCGCGGTTGGCATCAAGGCCGATGTCGGTGTTGCCGCTAGCGAGGCGTTCGATATTGGTACGCGCGGTGATGCAGCGGGGGTCAGCCTGGGGCTGCGGCGCCAGGCGCGCGGCAGCATCCGCGCGCACGTTGACGTAACGACCTGCCGGTGGCGGCCGGTCCGAGTACTGGGTCACGCCCCGGGCGTCTTTCCACTTGAAGACGCCGCCGGACTGGGCAAACGCGCCGCCGGTGGACCATGCGAACAGGCACAGAAAGGCGAGGGCTTTGCGATGCATGGCACGTCTCCAGGGCGACCTGGTCCGATTGCAGCACCGCGCTGCCGCCGCTGCAAGTCCGTAAACTGCCCGGATGGACCCGCATGACCCCAACGTTCAGCCCCGGCCGCGTGGCCGCGGCATCTACCTGTTGCCAAACCTGTTCACCACGGCGGGCCTGTTCGGCGGTTTTTTCGCGATCATTGCCGCCTCGCAGGGTCGCTTCGAGGCAGCTTGCCTTGCCATCTTCATTGCCGGCGTGCTGGATGGCATCGACGGGCGGGTGGCCCGGCTGACGAATACCCAAAGCGAATTCGGCGTGCAATACGACTCGCTGGCGGACCTGGTCAGCTTCGGCATGGCGCCCGCGCTGGTGATGTACCACTGGTCGCTCGCGGCGATGAAGCTGGAAGGCCTGACTGCCGGCAAGCTGGGTTGGCTCGCGGCATTCCTGTATGCAGCCTGCGCCGCGCTGCGGCTGGCCCGCTTCAATAGCCAGGTGGCAAACGTGGACAAGCGCTGGTTCATCGGCCTGGCAAGCCCGGCGGCGGCGGCGCTGATGGCCAGCTTTGTCTGGGTCTGCCATGACCTTGGGCTGCAGGGCGCGGAACTGCGCTACCCCGCGCTGGCGGTCACGGTCGTGGCCGCGCTGCTGATGGTCAGCCGGATCCGCTACAACAGTTTCAAGGGCAGCGGCAGCGGGCCGAAGTCGGACCGGGTGCCATTTGCCGCGATGCTGCTCGCATTGGCGGTGCTGGTGGCACTGGTGCTCGACCCGCCCAAGATGCTGCTGGCGGTGGCGCTGATCTATGCGTTGTCGGGGCCGCTGCTGTGGTTCCGGCGCCGCAAGCTGCCGGGCCAGGAGTCTTTGCCGCAGGACCGGTTGTGAACTGGGATCCGTACCAGCGAGAGGTCCTGGCTGAACTTGGCCTTGTGCTGTACCGGGCCATTGACGCCGATACAAACGCGTTTGCCGGGGCTGCGCCTGAGGGGGCTGCATCGACGGACTCCTCGGCCAATGAGGCCGCGATGCTGGCGCGGCTGGCTCGCGCGGCTGGTGTTTCGGTTGGCAGCTTGCCTAGCGACTTGCATCAGCCTGGCGCGCTGGCCTGCCTGCGTGGCGACGCCGCCGCCAAGCGCGCCCTGTGGCCACGGCTGCGGGCCCTGCGCGCGCGCCCGCAATGAGCGCGGTGCGCACCGAGGACGTGCTGGCGTACGCCACCCTGCGGCCGATGCGCGAAGCCGACATGGACGCCGTGATGCGCATCGAGGAGCGGGCCTATCCGTTCCCTTGGACGCGCGGCATCTTCCGCGACTGCATGCGCGCCGACTATCCAATGTGGGTGCAGACACTGGATGGCGAGATCGTCGGCTACGGCGTGCTGAGCGTTGTCCTGGACGAAGCACACGTACTCAACCTGTGCACCTCGGGCGAGGCGGAAGGCAGGGGGTTGGGCAGACATTTGCTGCACGCCTTGTTGAGGATCGCCCGCGCGGGTGGAGCGCGGCGGGTGTTCCTTGAGGTACGGCCGTCGAACAAGCGCGCAATCAAGTTGTACGACGCCGCCGGCTTCAACGAGATTGGCCGTCGCCCACGCTACTATCCGGCCCCCAGCAACGGCCGCGAGGACGCAATGGTCATGGCGATCGAGTTGTTGCCCGATCAGCGCTGAAAGACTGCGGCATCGGCAAGCACGCAAGGCGCCGCCTCGGCACTTCGGGACTTGCTGGCGCCGGGTTGCTGCGGGGGCCGGGTAGGCCGGCAGCGGAGGCGCCAGTCAAGCGCACAAAAGGACAGGCGGTCAGCCAAGGCGCGCACGTTGCGCTGCCAATGCATCGCGTTGCGCGCCCCAGTCGCCCAGGCGCTGGCGCTCCTGGTCAACCACCGCTACAGGCGCGTTCTGCACGAAGGTCTCGCTTTCCAGCTTGGCTTGCGACTTTGCCAGCTCGGCGCCGATGCGTTTCAGTTCCCGGTCGATGCGCGCGCGCTCCGCGTCAAGGTCGACCAGGCCTGCAAGCGGTACGAACAGGTCGAGTTCGCCCACCCGCGCCGACGCCGATGCCGGAGGTTCACCGGCCAGCGTCTCCACGCGCTCGATGCGGCACAGGAACCGCAGCTGGGAGTCGAAGCGAACCAGGCGCGTGGCATCGTCCGCACCCGCGCCGCGTACCAGCAACGTCGCCTGTTTGGCGGGCGACACGGCAAGCTCGCTGCGGATGCGGCGCAATGCCAGCACCATGGCCTTGAGCCATTCGATGTCGGCTGCGGCCTGCGCGTACACGGCGGTTTCCAGGTCGCCGGCGCGTGGATAGGGCTGGGTCATTATGTTGCCGCTCTTGCCGAGCCTGGGCGCCACGGCCTGCCACAGCTCCTCGGTCACGAACGGGATCAGCGGGTGCAACAGGCGCAGCAACGCATCGAGCACGTACAGCAAGGTGTGGCGGGTGGAACGTGCGCAGTCGGCGTCTTCCCCCTGCAAAGCGGGCTTGGCCAACTCCACGAACCAGTCGCAGAACTGGTTCCACGCGAACTCGTACAGACATTGCGCCAGCAGATCGAACCGGTAGGTCGCGTAATGCGTTTCCGCTTCCGCGCACACCGCGGAAAGCTGCGCCAGGATCCAGCGCTCCGCGTCGGTGGTGGGTTGCGGCGCGCCACTGAAGCTTGCGCCTTCGGTGTTCATCAGCACAAATCGCGAGGCGTTCCACAACTTGTTGCAGAAATTCTTGTAGCCCTCGGCGCGGCCAAGATCGAACTTGATGTCGCGGCCGTGCCCTGCTAACGCTGCAATGGTGAAGCGCAGCGCGTCGGCGCCGAACGCGGGGATGCCGTCCGGGAATTCCTTGCGCGTGGCCTTCCCGATCTTTTCGGCCATCTTCGGCTGCATCAGCCCGCCGGTGCGCTTGGCCACGAGCGCGTCGATGTCGATGCCGTCGATGATGTCCAGCGGATCCAGCACGTTGCCCTTGGACTTCGACATCTTCTGGCCCTGCGCATCGCGCACCAGGCCGGTGATGTAGATATCGTGGAACGGCACCCGGCCTGCCAGGTGGTCGGTGGCCATGATCATCCGCGCCACCCAGAAGAAGATGATGTCGAACCCGGTGACCAGCACGCTGCTGGGCGCGAAGGCCTCGAAGCCGCGCTCCGCCATCAGCCGTTCGTTCGGCCAACCCATGGTGCTGATTGGCCACAACTGGGACGAGAACCAGGTCTCCAGGACATCGCTGTCCTGGCGCAATGCAACGTCGCTGCCCAGGCGATGTTTTGCCCGCGCCTCGGCTTCATCGCGCCCAACGTAGATGCCGCCCGCGTCGTCGTGCCATGCGGGGATGCGGTGGCCCCACCACAGCTGGCGGCTGATGCACCAGTCCTGGATGTTTTCCATCCAGTGGCGATAGGTATTGACCCAGTTGGCCGGCACGAACCTGACTTCGCCTGGCGCGCCATCCACGCCGTCGACCAGCGCCATGCCGCGCTTGGCAAGGCCGTCCATTTTCACGAACCATTGGTCGGTAAGGTAGGGCTCGATCACGGCGCCCGTGCGGTCGCCCATCGGCTGCATGATCGGCTTGGCGTCCACCAGCGGCTGGCCATCGGCATCGGTCACTGCGAGGCCCTCGCTGGTGATCGCCGCGACCACGCGCGTGCGGGCTTCAAGGCGGTCGAGACCCCGCAGTTCCGGCGGGACCAGGTTGATCGCGGCCACGTCGCCCGCGTCGCGTTCACCGCGCGCAATCGCGCCTGCAATCGCCGCGCTCTCCTGGTAGGACAGGCCTTCGCTGCGCATGCGCGCGCTGCCGTCCATCAATGCGTACAGCGGGATGCCGTTGCGCTTGGCCACCTGGTAATCATTGAAGTCGTGCGCGCCGGTGATCTTGACCGCGCCCGATCCGAAATCCGGGTCCGGATACTCATCAGTGATGATGGGGACCATGCGCCGCTGGTGTTTTGGACCCACCGGGATCTCGCACAGCATGCCGACGATCGCGGCATAGCGCGCATCGGACGGATGCACTGCCACCGCACCGTCGCCGAGCATGGTTTCCGGGCGCGTGGTCGCGATGGCGATGTAGTCGCGGGTTTCGCGCAAGGTCTCGTTGCCGTCGGCGTCGCGCTCGACGTAATCGTAAGTTGCGCCGTTGGCCAGCGGATACTTGAAGTGCCACATGTGCCCGGGCACTTCATGGTTCTCGACTTCAAGGTCGGAGATCGCGGTGTTGAGGACGGGGTCCCAGTTGACCAGGCGCTGGCCGCGATAGACCAGGCCCTGCTCATGCAGGCGGACGAATGCCTCGGTGACTGCTTCGGCCGACATCGCATCCATCGTGAACACGCTGCGGCTCCAGTCGCCGCTGGTGCCCAGCCGGCGCATCTGGCGCTCGATGGTATCGCCGGAATGCTGTTTCCATTCCCACACTTTTTCGATGAACTTCTCGCGGCCGAGCGAATCGCGCGTCTCGCCGTTGCCTTCCTGCTGCAGGTTGCGGCCCACCACCATTTCGGTGGCGATGCCGGCATGGTCGGTGCCCATCTGCCACAACGTGCGGAAGCCGCGCATGCGGTGGTAGCGGACCAGTGCGTCCATCAACGTCTGCTGGAACGCGTGGCCCATGTGCAACGTGCCGGTCACGTTGGGCGGCGGCAGCAGGATGCAATAGGCGGGCCCGTCGCCCTGCGGCGCAAACGCCCCGCTGGCTTCCCACTGCGCGTACAGCCGGGATTCGAACGTCTTGGGGTCGAGCCGGGGGCGAGCGTGGTCATGGTCGATCTCTGGGGAACCGTTCCACATCCGGGAACGACGGGGTCACATGTCGTGCTTGGTCACGTCGAAGCCTAGCGACTGGTAGTGCTTCCAGCGTTCGCGCAGCAGACCGCGCGCGGCGGGGTCTGCAGGCACCACCTCCAGCACGCGCTCGTACGCGCCGGCCGGGGCCGCGTCGCGCAGGTTGATCAGCAGCGGGCGCGGCAAGGTATCCGAGTCTGGCGCGGCGATGAGGATTGGCGTGTCGTCCTCGCCCTCGTCGACACCTGCGATCTGGTGCGGCAGGTACTCGTCGGGATCGAACGACCACAGCAGGTCATCGAGCTCCTCGGCTTGCGCGGCGTCGCGCGCCAGCACCAAGATTGGCAGGTTGGCAGCAAAGCCGCGCTTGGCCAGTTCGCACACCAGCAGCAGCGGCTGCTCGCGGAACCTCGGCTTGTCGATCAGGTAGAAGTCGGCGCGCGGCATCGGCTGAGGGAAAAGGAGTCAGGGTGAATTTCGCGTCGGGCAGTCGCGCGCAATCGAAAAACTTCGGTAGCAAAACTTCACTCCGACCCTTTTTCCCTTTTCCTTGCCCAGCCTCATGCGGCGCCCTTTTCGACTCGGTCCAGCAGCCACTGGCTGAGCAGGCCCACCGGCCGGCCGGTGGCCATGCCCATCTTGCCTTCGCCGTTGGAAACACCGGCGATGTCCAGGTGCGCCCAGCGCTGGCCCTCGGTGAAGCGCGACAGGAAGCAGCCCGCGGTGATCGCGCCAGCCCAGCGGCCGCCGATGTTGTAGACGTCGGCAAAGGTAGAATCCAGCTGGGTCTGGTATTCGTCCCACAACGGCAACTGCCAGGCGCGGTCGAACGCGGTCTCGCCGGCGTCGATCAGTTCGCGGGCCAGGTCGTCGTCCTTCTTGGTCATCACGCCGGTGGCGAACTTGCCCAGTGCCACCACCATCGCGCCCGTGAGGGTGGCCACGTCGATCAGGGCGACAGGCTCGAAACGCTGCGCGTAGGTCAGTGCGTCGCACAGGACCAGCCGGCCTTCGGCATCGGTGTTGCCCACCTCGATGGTCTTGCCGGCCATGCTGGTGATCACGTCGGATGGACGATAGGCGTCGGCGTCCGGCATGTTCTCCACGGCCGCGGCAATGCACACCAGGTTGACCGGCAGCTGCATGGCAACGGCGGCGACAAACGTGCCGAGCACGCTCGCCGCGCCGCACATGTCGTACTTCATCTCCTCGATCCCGCCCTGGGTCTTGAGGTTGATGCCGCCCGTATCGAAGGTGATGCCCTTGCCCACCAGCACATAGGGCTTGGCGTCGCCGCCGTTGTTGTACTTGAGCACGATCAGCCGCGGCCGGTTGGCCGAGCCACGCGCCACCGCCAGCAGCGAGCCCATGCCAAGCGCTTCCATGGCGGCGGTATCCAGTACCTCGCATTCGGTGTTCTGGCTGCGCGCAGCGAACGCCTGCGACTGCTCGGCAAGGTAGGCCGGGTTGCAGATGTTGGGCGGCAGGTTGCCCAGTTCGCGGGCGAAGGCGACGCCCGCGGCAATCGAGATGCCGTTGGCCAGCGCGGCATGGTCGTTGCCGGCGATCTCGAAACGCGCCAACCCCGTCTCTTCGCGCTTCTTGTTCTTGGCGCCGAGTGTCGCGGTATAGCGGTAGCAGGCATGGTCTGCGGCAATCGCCGCGGTGCGGATGTTCCAGGCGTCGTCGCGGCCGGTCACCGCCACCTCGCTCAGTGTGTACAGCGCCGATGCCACCACGCCGGTCTTGAGGGCACGCGCCGCATCCCCCGCCGCCTTGATGTATTGCGGCACGCTGAACTTGGCGGCCTCGCCAAGGCCCACCACCAACACCCGCGGGGCGGCAACGCCGTCAAGGTCATGCAGCAGGGTGGTCTTGCCGGTCTTGCCCTGGATGTCGCCGCGCGCCGCCAGCGCCTTCAGCTTGCCGCCGCTGGCGGCATCGAGGATTGCGGCCGAAGGGGTGAGCGTGCCATCGGCAAAAGCGCCCACCACCACGCAGTCGACCGCGGCAGCGCTGGGTGAGGCGGGGTTCAAGCTGAATTCAAGACTCATCGACCACAGTTCCGGGGAAAGAGGGGGGCGTCCGCGCTGGGCGCGCGCGGCGGGATTGGCATCTTTGCTTACAATGCGCGGCCGCGGGAACCTGCGGCATCCAAGGCCGCACGCCGTTGCTGGCCAACCCCGGATTCTAAAGCAAGTTCGAATACAACAAGCTCCAACTCAATACGTTCCACCACAAGCAGGGCCTGATGCCGAAGCTGGACAGATACCTCAGCAGCGAGATCGCACGTTCCGTGCTTGCCGCGCTGGTGGTGCTGGGCATGGTGAGCCTGGGTGGGGTGTTCGCCGACCTCCTGGGGGAAATGGCGCGCGGCAAGGTCCCGCCTTCGTTGTTGTTGTCGCAGATGGGACTGCGCCTGGTGCGCTACCTGCCGTTGATCCTGCCGCTGGCGCTGCTGCTGGGCTATTTGCTGGCGCTGGGCCGGCTGTACCGCGACTCCGAGATGCATGTGCTTTCCGCCGCCGGGGTAGGACCGCGGCGGTTGTTGCGGCCTGTGCTGATGGTGGCGCTGCCTGCACTGGCCGTCATCGCGTTCAGCTCGTTGTGGCTGGGCCCCTGGGCAGACCGGATGGCGCGGGCCATGGTGGTGGAGGCCAACAAGAACCTGCTGGTAGCCGGCCTTGAGCCGGGGCGCTTTACTCCGATGTCGAACGGCGGCGTGGCCTACGCGGGCTCGATGACCAGCGATGGCACTAGGCTCGGCCGGGTGTTCGTGTACCGCCAGCGAGGCGAGCGCATGGACGTGGCCACGGCCCGGAGCGGGGAGCTGTATCGCGAACACGGCGCGCGCGTGCTGGCGCTGCTGGATGGGTTCCGGGTGGAGGGGCCAGCCGCGGGCACGGGGCTCGATTACCGTTTGATGCGCTACGCCCGCAACGAAATGCAGTTGCCCCGCGCCGACGACACGCGCGCCAGCGATGATCCCGCCTTCAAGCCAACCGTCGCGCTGCTGCAGGACCGCTCGCCCGCGTCCGCGGCTCAGCTGCACTGGCGCATTGCGCCCCCGCTGCTCGCCCTGGCCTTTGTGCTGCTGTCGGTCCCGCTGTCGCGCAGTTCCCCGCGCCAGGCGCGCTACGGCTCGGTGTTGCTGGCCTTCATGGCTTACCTGGTCAGCATCTTCCTGATGATCCTGGGCACGCAGTGGCTAACCGAAGGCCGGCTTCCAGCTGCGGCCGGCCTGTGGTGGCTGTTGCTGCCGATGCTGGCCCTTTCGGTGTGGCTGTACCTGCGCGACGGTCAGGTGGCGACGCCGTGGGGGCGGAAGTGAGGTTCCGTCCCAGGCTGCACGACCACTACGTCTCGCGCATCGTGGTGGTCAGCGTGCTGGCCGCCTGGGGCGTGTTGCTGGGGCTGGACCTGGTGATGGCGATGGCGGGCGAGGTTGGCGACATCGGCAAGGGGGGCTACACCACCAGCCATGCCATCGCGGCCACCGGCCTGACCATTCCGTGGCGCGCCTACAACTTGTTTCCTACCGCGGCGGTGATCGGTTCGTTGCTGGGCCTGGGCCAGCTGGCGGCCTCTTCGGAACTGACGGCATTGCGCGCGGTGGGCCTGTCGCGGCGGCGGCTGAGCGTGTCGGTGGCGCTTTCCCTGACGTTGCTGACCGCGTTGATGGTGGCCAATGGCGAGACCCTGGCCCCGTGGGGCGAGGAACGCGCGCAGGCGCTCAAGTCGGTGCGCAGCACCAACATGGTGGTGGCCGAGTACAGCGGCCTGTGGGCGCGCGAGGGCGACATGTTCCTCAACGCGCGCACCGGAGAGCAGAAATCCCGGGATGGCGACCGCTGGCTGGAACTGCGCGGCGTACGCCTGTTCGAGTTCGATGCCGACGGACGCCTGAAGTCCATCGCCAATGTCGGCATGGCCGAACACCGCGCCGGGGGTTGGATCCTGCGCGACGTGGAGCGCACCACGTTCAGCGCGAAGACCGTGAGCCGCGCCAAGGTGGCCGAGGAGCGCTGGGACTCGAAGCTGGACGAGGCGGCGCTGGCCGCCAACATGACCAAGCCGCGCAACATGCGCAGCGCCGAGCTTCGCGACAGCATTTCCTACCGCAAGCGCAACCGGCTGGAGGCAGGCGACTTCGAGGACATCTACTGGGGCCGCTGGTTCTATCCGATCAACGTGCTGGCGTTGTGCCTGGCGGCAATTCCGTTCGCGTTCGGCTCGCTGCGCAGCGGCGGGTACGGCAAGCGCCTGTTCCTGGGCATCGTGTTCGCCCTCGGGTTCTGGATCCTGCAGCAGGTGTTCTCGGAACTTGCGAGCATCTATCGGTTCGACTATCGCATCGCTTACGCGTTACCGCCGGTGATCATGCTCACGGTGTCCTATGCACTGTTCCGGAAGCGCAGCGGCTGACGTTGCGCGTGGCTAGCCGTTCGAGTGGCGTGCGCGCCGCGGCGCCGCGGCGGATTTCGGGTCCTGCAGCATGCGCGACTCGCTGATGCGGTCATGCCAGGTGAGACCGCTGCGATCCAACCAGGCCCACCAGAACCCCATGCCCGCCAGCACCAGC